>JAANMW010001390.1_pt1 | contig 25502 bp, 30 predicted proteins | sample 7279671 | NCBI WGS metagenome assembly JAANMW01 (sample SAMN14094541, study PRJNA606508) | bioreactor metagenome | isolation source: A lab-scale SPAN reactor treating ammonium-rich wastewater day 247 | place: Ireland: Galway | collected 2017-09-19 | reverse complement strand
AGGTGCGCGAAGAGCAAAAAGCACGCTCGCGCAGTGCCCATCCCGTGGTGCGCCGCGTCCCGCGTTCCGCTCCCGCAGACCCGCGCGGGCTCACGTCAGAATCAAGGGCTGACGCTCTGCCAGGCCCTGAAGAGTTGCCCGATGGCAGTGCCCCCAAAAAACGCCGTCGCCGCCGCCGCAAGCCCGGTGCGGGTTCCGACGGCGGCAGCACATCGGCGGCGGCTGAATAACCAGTACAGCGGGCCCCCTGGGTGGCATGAAGACTTCTGCGCTGACCACGGGCGCCACTGCCCGCGCCTGGATCGGCCTGGGCGCCAACCTGGGAGCGCGTGATGCCGCGCTGCGCCAGGCGGTGCGCGCCATCGCTGCGCTGCCGGGCACGCAGGTGCTGCATGTCTCATCGCTGTACCGCAGCGCCCCGGTGGACGCGGGCGGGCCCGACTACCTCAACGCCGTGGCCGAGATCGCCACCCCACTGGACGCACACGCGCTGCTGGCCGCATTGCAGGCCATCGAACAGGGCGCCGGGCGCGAGCGCCCTTACCGCAATGCGCCGCGCACGCTGGACCTCGACATCCTGCTCTACGGCAACCAGTGCATCGCCACCCCGCAGCTCACCGTGCCGCACCCGCGCATGCATGAGCGCGCCTTTGTGCTGCTGCCGCTCGCTGAACTGGCCCCCGAACAGGTATCGCCCGCGGCATTGCAGGCGGTGTCTGGCCAGACTATCGACTTACACCACGGCCCGGCCTGGTTGAATGCTACTTAAATAATAGCTATTGGCGCTTGTTGGGTGGGCTCTGGAGTCGGTTTTATTCTGTATTTTCGGCGCGACCTGCCTCGTCCGGCGCATCGTCCACAAGCCGCCGTACCTGCTGGAGCACACCATCGAGCAGCGCCTGTTGCGTGGACTCCGACGGTAGTCCCCGCGCCAGCATCACGGCTCCGACCAACTGGGCCATCAGGGACCAGGCCCGGGCGTCGTCGCCCGTCAGTGTGCGCAACTGCTCCTTGAGGGCCAGCACGCCGCGCTCAAAGGCCTGCTGTGTCGCAGCGTCGGCCCGGGCGATTTCGGGCGCCAGGGCGGGCACGGCGCAGCCCGATTCAGGGTGTGCCACATGGGCAGGGCTCAGGTAGCCTTCAATGACTTTCATCGCTTTGGCGGGCGACTGCTGCGCAAACAGCGCCACCGAGCGCTGTAGCTCGTTGTCGACGATGGCTTCGAGCAACTCGTTCTTGGAGCGAAAGTGGGCATAAAACGCACCCGAGGTCAGCCCCGCCGCCGCCATCAGACCGTCAATGCCGGTGCCTGAAAAGCCTTGGCGCTTGGCTAGCGCCCCTGTGGCTTGGACCAGGCGTGCCCGCGTACCTTCCTTGTGCTCAGGTGCATAGCGCATGGTTTTGTCTGTTGAAGTAATCTTGAAAGAGCTTGCATTGTTACATAACGATCGTTACGATAACGATCGTTATGTAAAAGCGGAGGATGCAATGACAGTACATTTGGACGCCCGGAAAGACCGCGCAGCACTGATCGTTGGGGCAGGCGATGCTACAGGCGGCGCCATCGCCAAGCGCTTCGCCAAAGAGGGGTTGATCGCCTGCGTCACCCGCCGCACGGCTGACAAACTCACCCCCCTGGTCGAGGAAATCATCCGCGGCGGCGGGCGTGCGCATGGATTTGCCTCGGATGCGCGCAAGGAGGACGAGGTAGTGAAGTTGGTGGATGACATCGAGCGCGACATCGCACCCATCGAGGTGGTGGTGTTCAACATCGGCGCCAATGTGCCCTGCAGCATCCTGGATGAAACGGCGCGCAAGTATTTCAAGATCTGGGAGATGGCCTGCTTCAGCGCCTTTCTGGTCGGGCGCGAGGTGGCGCGGCGTATGGTCCAGCGTGGGCACGGCACGATTCTTTTTACCGGGGCCACAGCCGGGTTGCGGGGCTCATCCCAGTTTGCGGCGTTTGCCGGGGCCAAACACGCGCTGCGTGCGCTGGCACAAAGCATGGCGCGTGAACTGGGGCCGATGAATATTCATGTCGCCCACGTTGTTGTCGATGGTGCCATTGACACCGACTTCATCCGCGAGAACGCGCCAGAGCGCTATGCGCTAAAAGAGAAGGACGGCATCCTCAACCCGGACCATATCGCCGACAACTACTGGCACCTGCACACCCAGCCGCGCGACGCCTGGACACATGAACTGGACCTGCGCCCCTGGATCGAGCGCTGGTAATGCGGCTCCCAGCCCCTCGATATTCCCGGAGAACCCTATGAGCAAGACCGTTGAATTTTTGTTTGATGTCGGTAGCCCCTACACCTATCTGGCCTACCACCACCTGCCCCGTATCGTGCAGGCACATGGCGCGACGATCGTCTGGACACCGGTGCTGCTGGGCGGCATCTTCCAGGCCACGGGTAACAGCAGCCCGGCGGAGGTGCCGGCCAAAGGGCGCTACTCCAATGACGACCTGCAGCGCTGGGCGCAGGTCTATGGTGTGCCATTCCAGTGGAACCCGCACTTTCCCATCAACACCCTGGCGCTGATGCGCGGCGCCGTCGCCATGCAAATGCGCGGTGAGGAAGAGTTCCAGCGCTACCTGCGAGCCATCTTCAGCGCCATGTTCGAACACCCGCGGAACCTGAATCAACCCGCCGAAATCGGTGTGGTTCTGGTGGATGCGGGTTTTGATGCGGCGCAGTTCATGGCGCAGATTGCCGACCAGGCCGTGAAAGACCGTCTCAAGGAAAACACCGCCCAAGCGGTTGCCAGAGGAGTTTTTGGTGCGCCGACCTTTTTCGTGGGCGACGAAATGTTTTGGGGGCAGGACCGGCTGCACTTTGTGGAACAGGCCCTGTCCTGAGTCACTTCGGATGCTTGTCCGCCTCAGAAGTAAACGCATCGGCATAAAACTCTTCGGGCGGCAGCCCGCGTTGCGCGGTGTAGGCCGTGCGCGCTGAATCGACCACGATGGGGGCGCCGCAGGCGTACACCTGGTGGCCCGAGAGGTCGGCAAAATCCTCCAGCACGGCCTGGTGCACAAAGCCGGTGCGACCGCTCCAGCCGTCTGCGGGCAGCGCGTCCGACACCACGGGCACGTACACCAGGTTCGGCATGGCGGCCACTTGTTCGCGCAGCCATGCCTCCATGTACAGATCTCCGGGACGTCGCCCGCCCCAGTACAGGGTGGCCGGGCGGACGCTGCCTTTGTGCCGCAGGTGCTCGATCAACGCCTTGATGGGTGCAAAACCGGTGCCCGAGGCCACCATGACGATGGGCTTGTCCGTGTCTTCACGCAGGAAAAAGCTGCCAAAAGGGCCTTCGATGCGCAGGATTTCTTTCTCTTTCAGGGCGCCAAACACATGGTCGGTAAATCGGCCGCCCGGCATGTGCCGAATGTGCAATTCCACGCCGGGGGCGGTTTCCTGGGTGTGGGGTGCGTTGGCCATCGAATAGGCGCGGCGCACGCCATCTTTCAGGATGAACTCCACATACTGCCCCGCGTGGTAGCGGAAGGTATCGGCCGCCGGCAATTGCAGGCGCATGCGCATCACGTCATTGGACAATTTTTCCAACGCGGCCACACGCACCGGCAATTTCTTGATGGGGTAGGCGCTTTCGTCCGTGACCTGGCGCGATTCGAGCACCACGGGACCTTGTGCCGTGCCGCAGCAGGTGAGTACCCAGCCTGCGGCTTCCTCGGCGGCGCTCAGGGCTTTTTCCTGGTGTTCGCCATGCACCACGCTGCCTTCGAGTTTTTTGCATTTGCATGAGCCACAGGCGCCGTCCTTGCAACCATAGGGCAGACCCACACCGGCACGGATAGCGGCGGCCAGCATGGTTTCGCCGGGCAGCGCCTCAAAACTGCGGCCACTGGGCTGCACGGTGATCTGGGCGGGGGTGGTCGGCGGCGTGGCGGGGCTCATGCTTTGGTTATCCTTGCGTGGTCTTTTATTGCAAACCGGTCGATTTTGCCCGGGGATTCTGAATGCTCCCTGGGCCTTGTCCCTGTTGCCAGCGGGCCTTCGTGCGTCCTGGCGTCTTATTCCTCTACTGCCACGCCATGAGCTCTGTCGCCACTTCTTCTGCCCTGGGCGCACTGCCTGCCCGTTTTCGCCGCCAGCGCGTGTTGATCGTCGGCTGTGGCGATGTGGGCCTGCGCGTGGCGCGTCAGTTGCAAGGGCCCAGCGCGAGCCACCCGCGCGTGCGTGTGCTGGCGCTGACCTCCAGCCCCGAGCGGGTGGGGGCGCTGCGGGCACGGGGCATCCAGCCCTTGCGTGGCAATCTGGACCAGCCTGCCAGCCTGCGGCGCCTGGCCGGGCTGGCCACCCGCGTGGTGCACCTGGCACCACCGCCGAGTCAGGGCGGCGGCGGTACCGACTGGTGGCGCGACCCGCGCACCTTGGCCCTGGTGCGCAGCCTGCGCCAGCGCAGCCTGCCCGATGCGCTGGTGTATGCATCGACCAGCGGCGTGTACGGCGACTGCGCCGGCGCCTGGGTGACCGAGGCGCGCCCCGTGGCGCCAGGCACGCCGCGTGCCCAGCGCCGGGTGGATGCCGAACGTGCGGTGCGCCACCTGGGCCGCGCGGGCGTGCGCACCAGCATCCTGCGCGTGCCCGGCATCTACGCCCCGGACCGCGAGAACGGTACGCCCGAGGGGCGGCTGCGCAAGGGCACGCCCGTACTGACGGCAGAGGACGACGTGTACACCAACCACATCCATGCCGACGACCTGGCGCGTGCCTGCGTGGCGGCGCTGTGGCGCGGTGCAGCGCAGCGCGTGTACCACGCCAGCGACGACAGCGAGACGAAGATGGGCGACTACTTTGATCTGGCCGCCGACCTGTACGGCCTGCCGCGCCCGCCGCGCCTGCCGCGCAGCACAGCACAGGCGGCTTTGCCGCTGGCGCTGCTGAGCTTTATGGGGGAGTCACGCCGCCTGGACAACACCCGCTTGCGGCGTGAACTGCGCCTGCGCCTGCGCTACCCCACGGTGGCGCAGGGGCTGCGCTCTGTTTGACCCCGTTCGCGCGGTGGGGCTGCGCCTCCTGTGGTCTTTTCGGTGTGGACGGCGAACGGGATTACGTCCTTGCCCTCACCAGCGGATGACCAGGGCACCCGTGGAACGGGCTTCGCCCGGCCACTGGGTGCGTCCCCCCTCCCGCAGGAGAGGGGGTGAAGCCGCGCAGCGGCTCAGGGGGGTGGTCTCTAGCACGGTGCGCGGCCACCCGCCGAGCGGCAAGTGCCGTCCGGTCCCGGCAGGCGGCCAGGCCCCGCACGCGGGTAGCCTTTGCCTTGGGTGTCGAAACAGGTGAAATCGGTGCAATGGGTGAGTTTGGGACGCTGCGGCGGTGCTGTATGTACCGGGCGGCCCACGGGCACCACCACGACCTGCGGGCGCTGGGCGCGGGCCTTTTCCATTTCGGCATAACCCTCAGGGCCCAGGCAGTCCAGGTCCATCTGGCGCTGGGCCGCCTCCAGGCGCGGGTTGTACACCAGGGGTTCGCGCGCCTGCGCATCGGCCGCCTCCTGCATCAGGCGACGCGAGCGCACACACTCCTGGGTGTGGGCGTAGTTGGGTGGGGGCGGCGCGGTCCGTGGGCGCAGCGCATCGCGTTCGGCCTGCTGGCGGGCGGCGGTGGCCTCGGCGTCCATGCGCAGTTGTTTTCGCTCCAGCGCCTCGGCCGCCTGGATACGCTCCTGGCGGATTTCCTCATCCGTCTTGCGTGCTTCCACCTCGCGCGCTGCCGTGCCGCTGGCACAGCCGCCGTCGGTGTAGATCACTTTCCCGGTGCGGGCGTCGGTACAGCGCACGACTTGGGCATGCACGGGCAGGCATAAACCTGCCGCAATGCACAGCGCAATAAGGTGCAGACGCTCGCGAAGTGCCATGGCCTTAAGGCAAATCGTCTGCTTTGGGCAGCCACTGGCCGGTTTTGGGGTTGTAGCGGTCGTAGTCGCGGCGTGGGCCGCCGTCGGGCGCGGTACGGTTTTTGCGGTCGCGCTCGGCCTGTTGGCGGCGGGCTTCTTCGCGCTCTCTCATTTCGCGTTCTCGTGCGTCGCGGTCGCGTCGGACGTTCTGCTCGCGTTGTTCGCGATCGCGCATCTCGCGCTCACGTGCATCGCGGTCACGTCGGGCGTTTTGCTCGCGTTGTTCACGCTCGCGGCGGGCGTTCTGATCCCGATCGCGCTCTCTTTCCCAACGGTCGCGGTCGCGTTCGTAAATGCGGTTTTCGCGCTCCCACCTGTCGCGGTCGGTGCGGCGCCATTCCACCGGAGGCGGCGCTACTGGGTACACAGGGTAGGCGCCCGGTGTGTAAATGATGCCGGGCTCTTGCCGAGGGTAGGGCCGGGCCTCGTAGTAGGGGCTGTCAGTGGTGGCGCAGCCGCTGGCCAGCAGGGCGAGAACTCCCAGGGCCAGGATGCGTGTCGTGCGGATGGTTTTCATGGTGTGCGTACCGGTTGGCGTGGAAGAACCCACTGTGCTTGACGCGCCGCCAAACGGTTTGGTTGACCCGGGGGCGGTGCCTTTACAGCAGCTTCACGGATGTTGCTGCCTGCAAGCGCTGGAGCCAAAAGGTCGGTTTTGCAACCATTTTGGCCCGTTTGGTGGGAGGGATGTCTGCACAATAGCCTTTTTTGCGCGCCCGCGCGACCCTTGGAGATTTGCAGCATGCCCGCATCCCTTGCCACGGACTGGAATATTGCCCCCCTGAACGGCCTCGCGCAGGTCAAGGGTCGTACCGACGCTGCGCTGTCCGACGCGCCCATCCACCGCTTCCTGCTCGATACCGTGCAGCGCTTCGCCGACCGGCCTGCCGTGGTCTTCCGCGAGCAGGGCGTGCGCTGGACCTGGGCGCAGTTCCAGGCCGAGGTGGATGCGCTGGCGGCGGGCTTCATTGCGCTGGGCCTGCGCGTGGGTGACCGCGTGGGCATCTGGTCGCCCAACCGTGTCGAATGGCTGGTGACGCAGTTCGCCACGGCACGCGCCGGGCTGGTGCTGGTGAACATCAACCCGGCCTACCGCATTGCCGAGCTGGAATACGCACTCAACCTCTCGGGCTGCCGCGCCCTGGTCACGGCCGAGCAGCTCAAGACCTCGAAGTACCTGGAGATGCTGCAGCGCCTGGCGCCCGAACTGGCCAGCTGCGCGCCCGGCGCGCTCAAGGCCGCGCGCATGCCCGCCCTGGAGATGGTGATCCGCCTGGGCGCCGAGCACACGCCCGGCATGCTCAACTATGACGACGTGCTGGCCAGCGGCCGTACCCGCGTGGACCCTGCTGCGCTCGACGCGCTGGGCGCCGGCCTGTCGTGCCACGACGCCATCAACATCCAGTTCACCAGTGGCACCACGGGCAACCCCAAGGGCGCCACGCTCACGCACCACAACGTGGTGAACAACGCGCGCTTCATTGCGCAGGCCATGGACTTCACCGAGGCCGACAGCCTGTGCATTCCCGTGCCGCTGTACCACTGCTTCGGCATGGTGCTGGCGGTGCTGGCCTGCGTGTCCACGGGCGCGGCCATGGTGTTCCCGGGCGAGTCGTTCGACCCCGTGGCCACGCTGCAGGCCGTGAGCGAGGAGCGCTGCACCGCGCTGCACGGCGTGCCCACCATGTTCATCGCTGAACTCGACCACCCGCGCTTCGCCGAGTTCGATCTCTCGCGCCTGCGCACCGGCATCATGGCCGGCTCGCCGTGCCCCATCGAGACCATGAAGCGCGTGATCGCCGAGATGCACCTCTCCGAGATCACCATCGCCTACGGCATGACGGAGACCTCGCCGGTTTCCTTCCAGAGTTCCACCACCGATCCTTTGGCGCGCCGCGTCTCCACCGTGGGCCGCATCCAGCCGATGCTGGAAGCCAAGGTGGTCGATGCCGAGGGCCAGGTGGTGCCCGTGGGCGAGAAGGGCGAACTGCTGGTGCGCGGCTACTCCGTGATGCAGGGCTACTGGGGCGACGACGAGCGCACCCGCGAGGCCGTGCAGGGTGGCTGGATGCACACCGGCGACCTCGCCACCATCGACGCCGAGGGCTACTGCAACATCGTCGGCCGCGCCAAGGACATGCTGATCCGCGGCGGCGAGAACGTCTACCCGCGCGAGATCGAGGAATTCCTGTTCCGCCACCCCAAGGTGCAGTCGGTGCAGGTGTTTGGTGTGCCCGACGCCAGGTATGGCGAGGAAATCTGCGCCTGGATCGTGCCCAAGCCTGGCCAGACCTGCACCGAGGACGAGGTGCGCGACTTCTGCCGCGACCAGATCGCCCATTACAAGGTGCCGCGCTACATCCGCTTCGTGGACGACATGCCCATGACCATCACCGGTAAGGTGCAGAAATTTGTCATGCGTGACCAGATGATTGCCGAGTTGCAGCTGCAGGTTGCCAAGACCGCCTGAAACCAGGAATTAGTACAAAAAAGGCCTTTAGCGACCGATGGATAAGCGTTGTAAGCTATCAATTTAATAGCCAAACAGGCTGTCAATACGCTGCCAAAAACAGTGCCGGGTCCACCATGGTGCGGTTGAGCATCACGCCCCAGTGCAGGTGCGGACCCGTTACGCGGCCCGTGGCGCCCACCGCGCCCAGGCGCTGGCCGGTTTGCAGCACATCGCCGGGCTGCACGTCGGTGGCGCTCAGGTGGCAGTACATCGTGAGCAGGCCACCGCCGTGGTCCAGCCACACGGTGTTGCCGTTGAAAAAATAATCACCCACATCCATCACCCGCCCCGGCAGCGGTGCCACCACCGAGGTGCCCGTGGGGGCGGCAATGTCCATGCCGCTGTGCGGATTGCGCGACTGGCCATTGAACACGCGCCGCAGCCCGAACGAGCTGGAACGCCGCCCTGGCACCGGCACCTGCAGTGCCAAGACCTCTGGCAAGGGTGTGCTGAAAGTGGCCATCACCTGCGCCTGGTGCGCGCGCTCGCGCTCAAAGCGCGCCTGGTCTTCGGGCGACAAATCCACTGTGCCGGGCGCTACTTTCAGGCGCTGCTCGCTGTAGCGTTTGGGCGCAATGCGGAAGGCCACGGTGCGCTGGCTGCCATCGGCGGCCTGCACGGTGATCTGCGCCGGACCAGTGGCTGCTGCCAGGGCAATGCCCACCAGCGCTGTCCATTCCTGTGCATTGCCCAATACCAGTAAAGGCACATCGACCCCGCCTTGCTGCAGGTGCGCCACGGGGCGTGCTGCGCCCGGCCCGAGCGGCAGCCGCGCCACGCCACCGGGCACCGCCAGGCTGCGTGGCAAAGTTGCTGCCTGCGCCGATGCGGCGGGCAGTATCAGCAGGCCCACAGTGCCCAGCAGGGCCGTGCGGCGGCGCAGGGCAAGGGGGGCAAACGGTGAGGGGTGTAGGGCAGGCATGGGGGGTCTCCGTAGCACGGGGCTGGGTGTGCATCAAAACACGGCCGGGCACCCATTGTGCGGGCGCCATCAGCTATGCAAATCATAGAATGCCGGGAACTGCGTGGCCCCGTGCGCGTCTACCCCGATTCTTTGAGAAATCTGTCCTTGAACCCAAACCCCGTGATTGTTTTTGGTGGCACCCTCACCGCCCCTCCGCTGGCCCGTATGCACCGCTGCGCCCGGCAGGCCGTGGCCATGGTGGCCCTGCTGCTGGCGGGCTGCAACACCGTGCCTCCGGTGCAGCACTACGGGCCGCAAGAGCGCTTTGGCTCGGTGGCGACCTACTCGCGCCTGTTTGATGCCAGCCCCGCCCACACCTGCGAGGCTGCACGCCGCGCGCTGCTGAGCCAGGGGTACCTCATCAATTCCGCCTCGGCAGAGCAGGTGGAGGGCAAGAAAAACTTCCAGCCCGACGCCGAATCGCACCTGCAAATTCTGATCCGTGTGGTGTGCGTGCCCGATGCGGCCAACGGGCAGGTCAGCCTGGGTTTTGTCACTGCCGTGCAAGACCGCTACACCCTCAAAAAGGCCAATAACTCGGCCAGTCTGGGTGTGGGCGCGTTGGGTTCGGTGTCGCTGCCCTTTATGGCCGGCAGCGAGGCCATGGTCAGAATCGGCAGCGAGACGATTGCTGCCGATGGTTTTTACGACAGCTTTTTCGACCTGGTGCGCCGCTACCTCTCCGCCAGCGATCTTGCGGACGATTGACAGCGGGGAGCGCCGGCGGGCCTGTCTTTGCGCTCAGTGTGTGACAAATTCGTAGGTGACAGCTTCGCTCTCCACCATGTCCAGGATGTCGTTGAGCACATCTTCTTCCTCGGTGCTGCTCCAGACATCTTCCGGGTCGCTGGCAAACAGCGGCTCGATGGCAATATCCATGAACACGCCATTGGGCAGCTTGAGCACCGGCGTACCTTCTGAGGTGCCCACCAGCTCCCAGTCGTCCGGCACGGCCATTTCTAGTTCAATGGTGACTTTGAGTTTCTTCATGCTGTGTTCCTTGGTAAATCGGACGAGGGTAACCCATGTTGCCGCACAAAGTGCTCTGCCTGTCGCATGCGCCAGGGCCAGTTGCTATTGAAAACAGAGTATTCAGCCTCAGCCGGGCAAAGCGGCCGCCCCGGGGCGCTCTGCTGTGTGATGATGCCGTCCTGCCCATGCCCGCACCATTGCCATGCCTTCGCTTGAACTGAAAATTCCGCCGCCCCTGGTTGCCGCCACCGTCGCCGGGGCCATGGTGGCTGCAGCGGCGTGGTTGCCGCCTGTGCTGGATGTGCCCTACGGCGTTCGCCTGGGCGGTGCCCTGGTGCTGGCGGGCGTGGGTGGGTGCCTTGACTTGGCGGGTCTGCGGGCTTTCTTCAAGGCCAAGACCACCATCAGCCCGTTGCGGCCCAACCGGGCTGCCGCGGTGGTGACCACGGGTGTCTACCGCGTTACGCGCAATCCCATGTACCTGGGGATGGTGCTCATCTTGTTGGGTCTGGCGCTGTACCTGGCCTCGCCGTGGGCGGTGCTGGGGCCACTGGTGTTTGTGGCCTATATCACGCGCTACCAGATCAAGCCCGAAGAGCGTGTGCTGGCGGCCCGCTTTGGAGCACCCTACACCGACTACTGTGCACAGGTGCGGCGCTGGCTGTAATTCCATTTCTAAATAAAACGATTACTTTGTCGGCTTCGCTTGCCGTGCTAGAGCACTGTCTGCGCTTCGCCTTCTCGTACTCGATTGATTGAGAAACGGAATAAGCGCCGGGTGACTGAATTATTGGTAAAAAGTGCATCCAGCGCTTGCTAGGTAAGCGTAAGAAGCTATCAAAATCATAGTTTTGCGAATCAGATAGCATGGCCGCATGACCACCCATTACGAAAGCGTGCACCCCGTCACGCTGTACCCCGACGCCTTCCACGTGGCGGCGCCCGACACCCCCGTGGCGCATGACCTCTTTCCGCGCAGGCCGGGCGTGTTTATCCGCAAGATGCAAAGCACCGATCCTGTGCCCGTGCTGGAGCCCACGCCAGTGCCCGAATCAGAATCCGCATTAGAGCCTACCGAGCCCCCCGCCCGCGAAAAGCCCGTGCGCGAACTCGTGACCGGGCAATTCGGCCTGGTGCCGCCGTGGGTCAAGTCGGTGTCGGATGCCAAGTTGCGCTCGACCAAACTCGTCAATGCGCGGCAGGAAACGGTCAGCACCTCCAACCACTTCCGCGCCACCTGGCTGAACGCGCAGCGCTGCATCGTGCCCATGATGGCGTTCTTTGTGGACGACCTGCGCAGTGGCAAGCCCGTGCCCACGCGCATTGCCCGGGTTGACGGCAAGCCCATGGGCGTGGCCGGCCTGTGGGAATGCTGGACCGGTGCCGAGGGCGACACCATCACCAGCTTTACGCTGCTCACCGTCAACGCCAACAGCCATGCGCTGATGGGCCGCTACCAGCACGGCGGCACCGAAAAGCGCATGCCCGCTGTGCTGAACGAAGGCTCTTACGACGCCTGGCTCACCGCCCACCCCCAAAAGGCCCGCGAATTTTTGCGCGCCTACCCGGCCAACTGGCTGCTGGCCAACCCGGTGCAAAAGCCGAAGGGTTGAATAGCAGGGCTGCGCGAGGGCGCAGCGCGTGGCTTGGCGCCTGTCAGGCCGCGATGGTTTGTGTGCGGTCGCTTGCGCTGCCCTGCGTCCAGGCCCGCAGGCGGTCGATAGGGGGCGGCGACCATGATGGCTAGGAGCCTGTCGGACTTGGCAATCGTCGGTTGCGAATCGACCGCAGCGGTCCATTTTCTACCGTCTTTTTGCCCCATAGCCGGACTATGGGGCTGCAAATCCGGCAAAAACTGTCCTCGCTGGGGCCGATTCTCGCTTTCGACGCTCCAAGCCCGACAGACTCCTAGAACGCAGACCCCGGCTCGCGCAGAAACGCCAGCTCTTCATCGCTGGAAGCGCGACCCAGCACGGCGTTGCGGTGCGGGTAGCGGCCAAAGCGGTCGATGATGGCTTTGTGCTGCAGTTCAAAGCGCAGGTTGTCCTCCAGCCCCGGCTGCGAGAAGAGTTGCACTGCCTGCACATGCACCACGCCAGATTCGCTGTGCATGTACGGCAGATAGGCAAAGGCGCGCTGCGCGGGCGGCAGGCCGCGGTCTTGCCCACTGGCCACCAGCTCTTGTGCCAGCACCAGGGCCATGGCGTCGTGCGCAAAGGCACGCGGTGTGTCGCGGTACACATTGCGCGAGAACTGGTCCAGCACCAGTATTTCTGCCAGCCGCCCCGGTGCGGTGGCGCGCCACGCATACAGCTCGCACCGTGTGGCGGCCTCCAGCGTGGCGCCAAAGCGGGTGGCAATGGCGGCGTCCAGCGCGGCGTCTTTGGCAAAGTGCTGTGGGGCAGTCAGTTCTTCAAACCAGAACTGAAGAATGGTTTCGGGGCTGACGGGGCGGTGGTTTTTCATGGTGCCTGGAGAATCGTGTGGTGCGGACTTGTCGATGGATAGCAGGGGAGTACCTGTCCAAGATACGCCAAACCGCGCATTCCAGGCCCAGGGCATGTGGCAAAACCTGGCATCCGACAGGGCGGCTTACCGGGCGTTAGCCCATGCACTGCTGCGGCGACGACCTTGGCGCCTGTTCCATTTTTCAATCAAACGATGACTTTGCCGCCTTTGCGTACGCGATTGATTGAAAAAAGGAATTATTCGTCATCGTCCGCTTGGCCGTCATCGCGCAGGCGGCGATCGAGCTTGCCGCGCAGCGACTGGGCTTTCTGCAGAAACTGCGGAACAGGCACGGCCGGGGCCATGCGCAGGCTTGGCGGGAACAGGCTGCTCATGTAAAGCGTGTTCGACAGGCGCATGCGGTCGAGCCACTGCGTACCCAGCCAGGCCGGTATACCCAAGGCCACGACCGCAGCCACCGTCCAGGCCAGACCAGCGCGGCGGCGCGGCAGCACCGCCGCCAGGTGGGCATACAGGCCCCCGGCGAGCACCAGCACCATGAGCAGGTAGGCGAAGTGCGACAAAGCCTCCCAGGAGAAAGCGAATGCGGCCAGACTGGTGGCCAGCTGCACCGCCTCGGCCACAAGGTATGCAGCGCAGGCAATGCGCACATGGCGCCAGAACTGCAAGTGGCCGTCAAACACCTTGTTGGCGACCGCCCACAGCCCCGACCAGATACCCAGCACCAACAGCATGCCCAGCAGCAAGCCGGGCAACGATTTCAGGAATTTGGATGCATCGTTTGCCTCCAGCCACGACGAGCCCAGCACCACAGCCGCCACCAATGCCAGCAGTACGGCTGTAATGGCAACCCTGCGCCATGGGAACTGCGGCAGCGCCTGCTCGTCGGCGATGGCCGTGTCGGCCAGGCGCAGCGTGATGCGGGTGCGGCCAATGTCCAGCGGCGTACCGTCGGGCCAGTCGAAGCCTTCGCCTTTGCCGTAGTGTTTGCCTTGCAGGCCTGCGCCGTTGCGGGTTTCCAGCACCGCCACATGCACCGTGCGGGGCGCGTCCACCGGCCGGTCAATGCGCAGGTGGGTGGGGGCCACAAACGGGTCGTCCAGCACCAGATCGCAATCGAGCCTTCGGCCCACAGTCACAGGCCAGCGCGTAATCGGCGTGCGCGCCAGCAAGGCGCTGTGGCGGTCAAAGGCTTCCAGCAGTCCCAGGGTCGGCATCATGGCGCGGCCTCCCAGCGAAAGGCTTGCAGGTAGTGGCTCGCCAGTTTCATGCCGTTGTCGAAAGCGACACCTTGCACGTCCATGCGGCCCAGCACGCCCTGCGTCGGCTGGTTGATGGACAGGGCCAGCACGGTCATGTCGTACAGGCCGGGCAGCTTGCGGTAGGCCGACATGCAGACCACCGCCCGCATGGGCAGGCTGCCTGCGTCCACGTAGCTTTCGGTGCATTCCACGGCCGTCTGGTGGCGGTTGCCGCGCTTCAGAAAGGGCTCGTTGCCAAAACTCTGGGAAAACACCCGGGCAAACCGCGCTGCGCCCAGGGTGGGCGCGTCGTAAGCCTCGTAGCCCATGTGCACTGTGCCGGTGTTGAAGTCACCGGCCACCACATGGCTGTCGGCCTGGCACTTGGTGCGCTGCAGGTTCAGGCTGGGAAAGTTGGGGTCGCGCCCCGAGCCCCAGCAACGTGCCAGCGCGTCGTCAGGCACCGGCACGCGGTAGTTGCCGTGGCGCTGCTCCTGAAATGGTGTTTTCAAGAAACGCTCGGTCAGCAACTGCTGGTGCACCAACAATTGCTTGGTCACTTCGCCATAGGCCGGTTGGGTGATGGGCTGGGCGTTGGCTGCGCGCTGTACCAGCGCCTGGGCGAATTCGGCGGGCACCAAAAAGCTCACCTCCTCGCCATCGAGCCGCTTGGCCACATTCACGCCCAGCACCCGCCCGGCATCGTCCACTGCCGGGCCGCCGCTCATGCCGGGGTTGAGTGTGCCGCCAAAAAAGATGCGCGGATAAAAGCTGCGCCGCACCAGACCGTTGTAGGTGCCCTCGGTCACGGCAAAACCAATGTCCAGCGGGTTGCCGAGCGAGTAAATGCGCTCGCCCTGCGCCAAAGCTGCGGCGGCGGGCCGAAAGTGAAGCACTGGCGCGGGGGCCGTGCGGGCTTTGGCGCGCAGCACAGCCAGGTCGCGCTGCACGTCAAACGCCAGCAGTTCGACTTCGCCCTCCTGCCCCTCCATCGTGACGTACACGGCGCGGTAACGCTCGGGCTCCAGCGCCAGCTGGCTCGCCACATGGAAGTTGGTGACGATCAGGCCGTCGTTTGACACAAAAAAGCCCGAGCCAATCGACGCCTGCGTGTTGGCGTTGCGCAGCAGCGTGCGGATCTGCACCAGCTTGTCGCGCGAGAGTTCGTAAATGCGCCGCGCATCGCGGGACAGCGCCGCGGTGGGCTCTGCGGCGGCGGCCGGTGCAGGCGGTGCAAGCGCCGGGGAGGGTGCCCCTGGGGGCGCCACGACCGGCGTGTGAGCGGCCGGTGTGCCCACGGGCGCCGGGTGGGGTGCCGTTTGGGCGGTGGCCAAACTGCAGGCCAGCACAAGGAGCAAGCTGACAAGCGGGCGCGGCCGCAACGTGGGAAAAGGCATTGCGGCATTGTATGAATGCGATGGCGCAGCAAAATGCGTGGGTGCTGATTTATTGCACGCCTGCTGCCGCGCAATGGCGCCCGCTCAGCAGGCCGTTACCCAGCCTTGTGGCTTGGCCCCCATTCTTCTGCTGCCTTGGGCTCAGGCCTGCCACACCCCAAAACCTGCCGAGCGCAGGTCGATGCCGATCTCAATCTCCCGGTCCACCGCGTCTTCGTAGCGCATGGGGTTAAAGCCCTCGTACAAATCGGGCAGCAGGTGCAGGCCGTATTGCGTCACAAAGCGGTTAGCCTGGATGCCCGCCTTGTGCTTGTCAAACCGAACATCCGGGTCCAGCCCTGTCATGCCCACGTACACGCAGGGCTTGCCTTCTATATAGCCCGGGTTGCACCGGCGAAAGCGCGGCTCCCGCAGTACGTCTTTGGAGAGTTCGACCACGTAGACGTGGTGGTGGGGCTTGCGGCGGTAGGGCATAGGGCACGGACCAATGCCCGGTATTCTATGAATGCGCTGTACCGCGCCAACCCCTACCGACATCAGACGCATCGCCCCGCACTCCCGCACCATGACTGAAACCTTTTTCTACCCCGTCGGCACACCCGGCCAACCCTGGGGCGCCGCAGAACGCGACCAGTGGCGCGCGCGCCAGGTGCGCCAGCGCAGCTACGCCGACGACGTGCTCACGGCCATCGAGGCACTGCGCGGCCGGTTGGATGTGGAACTGTATGGCGATGTGGTCTATGCCGACGCCCAGCACCCAGCAGAGCGCTTTCCCCTGTGGGCCCTGCGCAGCCGCCACTGGCAACTCGGCCTGTCCAGCGTGCTGGTCACCGGTGGGGTGCACGGCTACGAAACCAGCGGCGTGCACGGCGCGCTGCGGTTTGTGGACACGCAGGCCGACCGCTTTGCAGGCCGCGCCAACCTGCTGGTGGTGCCGTGTGTGAGCCCCTGGGCGTACGAGCGTTTTCAGCGCTGGAACTTCGACGCCATCGACCCCAACCGCGCGTTCAAAGAAGGCTCACCCGCGCAGGAATCCCTCGCCCTCATGCGCCTGGTGGCTCCGCTGCATGGTCAGTTCGCCGCCCACATCGACCTGCACGAAACCACCGACACCGACGAATCCGAATACCGCCCCGCCGTGGCCGCGCGCGACGGCAAGGTGTTCGAGCCCGGCAGCATCCCCGACGGCTTCTACCTGGTGGACGACACCGACAACCCGCAGCCCGCATTCCAGCAAGCCATCATCGAGGCCGTGGGCCGTGTGACGCACATCGCGCCTGCGGACGAGAAGAACGAAATCATCGGCTCGCCCGTGGTGGCGCCAGGCGTGATCCGGTACGCCATGAAGCAGCTGGGCCTGTGCGCCAGCATCAGCGGCGCGCGCTACACCACGACGACGGAGGTGTACCCCGACAGCCCGCGCGCCACGCCCGAGCAGTGCATCGAGGCGCAGGTGGCGGCGGTGTGTGCTGCGGTGGAGTTTGTGTGTGGGGAGAAAAGCTAGCGCTGTTTGCTGATCGTTTTAGTGCCAAATAGGCCTCTAGCGCTTGATAGGTAAGCGTTATTAGCTACTATAAACGGAGCAAATCTGCCGTCGAATATTTGGCGCCCACGGGGGCTTGAGGGTGGTTACCTCTTACGGCGGGTTCAGTAGAGCCCCAAGCAACCGGGCGCTCACCTCGGCGGCATCCAGCGTGGCGAACTGCATGTTGTGCTGCCCCGTCAGCGGGCCGTGGCCTGGTTCCATGCCGCCGCCCGCGTCGTAGCCCATGGCTTTGAACTTCCAGACCCCGCCCACATGTTTGAGCGAGCCCACATGTGCGCCATCGGCCGTGTGCACTGCCACCACCCCGGCATTGACCGGCAAAAGCTGCAAGGGGCCCGCCAGCGGGCCGAGCGGTACGTGGGAATAGGTGGGGGCGAAACTGGGCGGTAGGGGCTGGGGGTGAGGCATGGCGGTGTTTGTATCTCAAAACGTGCGGCACTCATCACCACTGCACGTGCCGTCGGCCCAGGCTGCCGCACGTACCCGTTGGGCTGCATGGGCTTGAGTGTGTCAGGCAGGTCGGCTGAATTTTCAAATGGCCGCACTAAAAATCGCCTCTAACGCTTGTGCAGTAAGCGGTAGAAGCTATTAAAAATAGCAAATAAGTTTTAGGTAGTAGGCACGATGCGCCGCAAGGCCCGCACTTTTTGATCGCCTGCGCGCAGGAGGCCTCCAAAACTGGAATGAGACGCCGAATGTTTTTTGGAAATATGCCCCGGATACTCCGAGAAATTTCAGTGGCTCGTGGTGCCGTTTTGAGCTTCTGGCAGCGTGGCCTGCTCTTGGCGCATCAGCAAATAGTCGTGCGGGCTGATGTGCTGCACTTCCCCATCTTCGGCCACCACCATGTAGGTGTTGGCACGCCGTGCGTCTTCGGCCGCACGCAGCCCAGCGCGTGCCAAAGCGGCCAATGCAGCCTGCGCTGGGTCAGCGATGGGGGGCGTGGGGGTCAATATTGCACTCATGGGTTGCCTCCTTGTGCCAGCAGTATCGGCTGACGACGCTGGTTGTCATAGAGAAACCAGGCATTGACGATGGGTTTGTAGGTGTTTTCGAACTGGTTCAGCCCTGCCTTAAACCGCCGCCGAACGACATCTTCTGGGATGTTGTGCCCGCCCTGACTCACTCTCAACCGCACCCGGTCAATGGCCATTTCAGCGGTTGGTAGCTTCAAAAAATACAAGCTGACGTGGTAGCCGAGTGAACGCCAATACAGTAATTTTGCTGCATAGGCTCGACCCGACAGGGTGGTTTCCAGTGCAAAACTGCGACCATGGGCGACGTGGTCATCGATTTCCGCCAGCATGATGCGCGCGGCTTTGATGGCCGCTACCTCGGGGGCAAAGGGTGACAAGCCTGCGGCAATCAGATCTGCATTGACGAATATCGGGCACTGGGCTTCAAACGGCAAAAACTCGCGTGCAAATGTCGTCTTACCAGCCCCGTTGGGGCCTGCGATGATGATGGCGCGAGGAGACGTTTGAACCATAGGGTGCTGTTTCTTGTCGCACTGCGTCAGGCTGTGGAGGCAATCGCTTGCCGCTTGACTTCATCCAGCGTTCTGCCTTTGGCGTCTTTCCACTCCACCCAGCCGTTGGCAGAACGCCCCTGTAAAGCGGTGGCGGCCATGCTGGGGCTGGTGAACAGAGTGTCGCGGGTGAACACCACGCCGCCGTTGTCGATGTTCAAGATGCCTTCCTTCAGCAGTTTTTCGCGAAAGCGCTCGCTGGAGGTGCCTTGGATCGATGCCACGTTCTCCAGTCGCCCGCGTGAGCCCTTGAGCACCACAAACCCCTCGGCGGTGTACTCGCCCACGCCATTCGCGCCTGAGCCTTTGCAATAGAACAGCTCTGGCGCGCCCTTGGCGGGTGGGGCGTTGACCAAAGGTTCAAAAATCGGTTGGCCCAGCGTGGCCAGCAGGGTGGCTGCGGTTTCGTGAATCTCGTGGCAGTCGGCTTGTAGCGGGGCGGGCGTGTAGGGCTGCGAGCCGGTGTTGCCGTTCTCCAAGCTGTAGCGCCCGGCCTTGGTGGCCTTGGCAATGGCAAACCATTCCAAAAACAGCGCGTGCGTTTGCGTCATGCTGTTGGTCAGCGAGGTAACCACCAGCGCACGGTTCCAGAAGTCTTTGTCTTTGTTCTGTTGCACCAGTCGGCTGCCCACGTTGCCAGACTGGCCGATGTATGCGCGCGGTAACCCCGCCTCGGACAATTCGCCCATCAAAAAGTACACGCCCACCTGCTGCGCCTCGGGCATTTTCAGGAAGTCCGCCAACTGGCTGCGCGGCACTTCAATGACCCGAACGATGCGCGTCGTGATCTCGGCCACCCGCATGCCGCGCGGGTCACCGGTGGGGAGGTAGATTTGGATGGTTTGGGGGCGGGACATGGTTTTTGGAACTACTTCCCCCAACTATCCTTCAACCCCACCGCCAAGTTAAACACCGGCTTCGTGCCTTGCACGTGATCCCCCCTATCCGCCACAAAGTACCCGTGCCGCTCAAACTGAAACTTCTGGTCCGGCAACGCATTCGCCAATGAAGGCTCAACAATCGCGGTGACCACCTTCAGGCTTTTCGGGTTCAAACTCTCAATGAAGTCTTTGCCGCCCGCGTCGGGGTGGGCATCCAGAAACAAGCGGTCGTACATGCGCACTTCGGCGTTCACGCCGTCTGCCACGCCCACCCAGGTGATGGCGGCTTTCACCTTCACGCTGTCGGCGCCGGGGGTGCCGCTCTTGGTGTCGGGCACCACGGTGGCCAGCACTTCGGTGATGACCCCGTTGGCGTCTTTGTTGGCGCCGGTGCATTCGATGACGTAGCCGCCCTTCAGGCGCACCTTGTTGCCAGGGAACAAGCGCTTGTAGCCCTTGGGCGGCACTTCTTCGTAGTCTTCGTGCTCAATCCACACCTCTTTGCCAATGGTGAATTGGCGCGGGGCGGGTGGCTCGGTGCCTTCGGGCACGTTGGGCAGGGCGGGTAATGTGCAGGGTTCCAGGTGGCCTGCTGCAAAAACTTCGTCCCAGTTGGTCAGCACCAGCTTGACGGGGTTGAGCACGGCCATGCCGCGGTGGGCTTTCAATTCAAGGTCTTCGCGCAGGCAGCCTTCGAGCGTGCCGTAGTCGATCCAGCTGTCGCTTTTGGTGACGCCAATGCGTTCGGCAAACAGCTGCAGGCTGGCGGGCGTGTAGCCACGGCGGCGCAGGCCCACGATGGTGGGCATGCGCGGGTCGTCCCAGCCGCTCACCTTGTGGTCGTACACCAATTGGGCGAGTTTGCGTTTGCTGGTGATGACGTAAGTGAGGTTCAGGCGCGCAAACTCGTACTGGTGCGGGGGCGGGGCGCTGAGCAGTTTTCCTTCGATGAGGCGCTCCAGTAGCCAGTCGTAAAACGGGCGCTGGTCTTCAAATTCCAGCGTGCAAAAGCTGTGGGTGATCTGCTCCAGCGCGTCTTCAATCGGGTGCGCGTAGGTGTACATGGGGTAGATGCACCAGGTGTCGCCCGTGTTGTGGTGCGTGGCGCGGCGGATGCGGTAGATGGCCGGGTCGCGCATGTTGATGTTGGGGCTGGCCATGTCGATCTTGGCGCGTAGCACCATCGATCCGTCTTCATGCTCGCCGCCCTTCATCTCGCGGAAGATGCGCAGGTTCTCGGCCGGGGAGCGGGTGCGGAAAGGGCTGTCTACGCCGGGCTTGCCAAAGTCGCCCCGGTTGGCACGCATTTGTTCGGCGGTTTGTTCGTCCACGTAGGCGTGGCCTGCTTCGATCAAATACTCGGCCGCGCGGTACATGAAGTCGAAGTAGTCGCTGGCCTGGTAGGGCTTGTCGTTGCCGCTCTGGCTCCAGTCAAAGCCGAGCCATTTGACCGCGTCGATGATGCTGTTGACGTATTCGGTGTCTTCTTTTTCGGGGTTGGTGTCGTCAAAGCGCAAGTGGCACACACCTTGGTAGTCGCGCGCCAGGCCAAAGTTGATGCAAATGCTTTTGGCGTGGCCGATGTGCAGGTAGCCGTTGGGCTCGGGCGGGAAGCGGGTGCGAATCTTCGCTGGGTCGGGCTCGCCTGCGGCTTGGTGGGCGGCGTCGCCGGGGCTGCCGGCCCAGCGGCGCTGGGCGTAGGTGCCTTGTGCCAGGTCGCTTTCGATAATCTGGCGCAGGAAGTTGCTGGGGTGGGCGGCTTCCGGGGTGGCAGCAGGGGCTGCGGGGGCAGTGTGGGCGGGGGTGGGGGTGCTCATGCGGCCATTTTAGGCGGCGCACCCGTGATGTTTTGCGCGTTCCAAGATGGGGTGTGTACCTCCAGAAACAATATAAGGTGCTTTTTATGCCATCCTTTCGGCTGTCTGGCGCGTTAAGCACGGACAGGGCCAACGCACGAGGCGGGCCGTTTCACTCAACAGGAGGCTTTTATGACCATCACCCGTTCTTTCCAAGCCATGGCGGCAGTCGCAGGGGTGGCGCTGGCTCTGCTGACTGGTGCGGGCGCTGCCCATGCCCGCAGCGACGTTAATTGGTCGGTGGGCATTGGTGTGCCCGGTGTCGTGGTGGGAGCCAGCAATGGTGGCTATTACGCCCCGGCGCCGGTATACGTGGCTCCGCGCCCGGTGTATTACGCACCCCCGCCCCCGGTGTACTACGCGCCTCCACCACCGGTGTATTACGCACCTCCGCCGCGCCCTTATTACTACTATGGCGAAGGCCACCGGGGCCACCGGGGCGACCGCCATCGCCACCACCGCCACTACCGTGGCCACGACCGCGACTGAGTGAGGTGCTGGCTGCTGCGGGAGGCTCGTTAGGCACCACCCCGGTGGTCTTTTGATCTGCAAGGCAGCCTTTGGGCTGCCTTGTGCTTTGTGCGCCGCATAATCTTGCGTTTTGGCCTGCTGGCGGTGCTGACCGGCAGGTGCAATGCCTGGAGCGCTCCCCGTGAAAACCGTTTTTGTCCTCAATGGCCCCAATCTGAACCTGCTGGGTACGCGCGAGCCCGCGGTGTATGGCGCCCACACGCTGGCCGATGTAGAGCAGATCTGCGCCGCCGCATGCACTCGCCATGGCTTTGCGCTGCGTTTTCATCAAAGCAACCACGAGGGGGCCCTGCTGGACTGGATTCATGAGGCCGGGCGCCTGCATGCAGCGGGCAATCTGGCGGGCCTGGTACTGAACGCCGGTGCCTACACCCACACCAGCGTGGCGCTGCCCGACGCCGTCAAGGGCACGGGGGTGACGCTGATTGAACTGCACATCAGCAACGTGCATGCGCGCGAGCCGTTTCGCCACCATTCGTACCTGTCGGCCGTGGCCCGCGCTGTGATGTGCGGCTTTGGCGTGCAGGGCTATGGGCTGGCCATCGACGCGCTGGCGCAGATGCAGCCTTGATGCGAGGCGCGGGGGCAACGCGGTGGCGGTTGATGCAGTGTTTCTGATCGACGAGTCCGAGGTCGAGTTCACCGCCATGCGCGCGCAAGGGGCGGGCGGGCAGAACGTGAACAAGGTGTCGAGCGCTGTGCACTTGCGCTTTGACATTGGTGCTTCGTCGCTGCCGCTCGACGTCAAGGCGCGGCTGCTGGCGCTGCGCGACAGCCGCATCACGCAAGAAGGCGTGGTCGTCATCAAAGCCCAGCAGTACCGCAGCCAGGATCAAAACCGCGCCGACGCACTGGCCCGGCTTAACGCATTGGTGGCAAGCGTGGCCCGGGCACCCCTGGTGCGCCGGCCCACCAAACCCACCTATGGGTCGAAGCAGCGGCGCCTGGAGTCCAAAAACCAGCGCGGCCAGACCAAGGCCTTGCGCGGCAAGGTGCACGACTGACAACACCCCGTGCTACGCCGTGGCACGGCGGTCGGGATAGGTACCGATTCTGGAACAAAGCGTCTCACCTCAAGGGGTTGGTGCGCGGCGCGATCGCTTTTACAGTGGCGGGTAAAGGATGGGCACCATGAATACTTTTACCAACGCCTCCCCCGGCGGCGCGATTCCCGCGCTGTTTGTGTCGCACGGCGCACCTTTGTTCGCCCTCGATGTGGGTGAAACCGGCCCGGCCCTGACCCAATGGGGCCGGGGTTTGCGCGCCCAGTTTCCGGCACTGCGTGGCGTGGTCATCCTGTCGCCGCACTGGATGGCACGTGAGGCTTTGGTAACAACCGGCGCACAGCCCGCTACCTTGCACGACTTTGGTGGTTTTCCGCCCGAGCTGTATGCGCTGCAGTACCCCGCACCGGGCGCTCCGGCGCTGGCGCAGGAGGTACTGGCGCTGCTGCAGGCCGCAGGCGTGGCGGCGCGGGGTGATGCCCTGCGCCCGTTCGACCACGGTGCCTGGGTGCCCCTGATGCACCTGTTTCCGACCGCCGACGTGCCCGTGGTGCAGGTGGCCTTGCCCGCGGACGCAGGGCCGGCCGAGGTGTACGCGCTGGGCGCGGCCCTGCGCGGGCTGCGCAGCCAGGGCGTGCTGGTGGTGGGGTCGGGCAGCATGACGCATAACCTGGCCGAGTTTTTTGGCGGCGCGCGTGAGCCCGCGCCCTACGTGCTGGAGTTCAGCCGCTGGATCGAGGCGGCCCTGCAACGCGGTGACCTTCAGGCCCTGCTGGCTTATCGCCGCCTGGCACCCTATGCTGAGCGGGCCCACCCGACCGAAGAGCATTTCTTGCCGCTGTTCTTTGCGCTGGGGGCGGCGGGTGATGATCTGCATGCCCATTACCTGAGCCGTGAGGTGATGTACGGCATGCTTGCCATGGACGCCTTTGCTCTGTTGCCCGCTGTATGAAGTGCTGCTGGGGTGGCAGAATCGACCCCATCACTCCGAATGGGGATTGCCATGCTTGAACTGCCGCTCACCTTTTTGCAGCGCCCTGCTGCCGCCGCTACCCCCCGGCCCTGGTTGTTGGTGCTGATGCATGGGGTGGGCAGCAACGAGCAGGATTTGTTTTCGCTGGCGCCGCAGATTCCCGAGCGGTTCCATGTCATCAGCCTGCGTGCGCCGTACCGCATGGGGCCGGGCTCGCATGCATGGTTTGATTTTTCTATCGAACCGGGGGGTGCGCGCAGCTACAACACCGAGCAGGAAGCCGCCAGCCGTGCGCTGGTGGCCCAGTGCATCGAGGCGGCCTCAACGCAACTGGGCATTCCGCCAGAGCGCATAGTGGTGGGGGGGTTCAGCCAGGGCGGCATCATGGCGCTTTCGCTGCTGCTGACCCGGCCCGAGCTGATGCACGGGGCGGTGGTCTGGCACAGCCGCCTGATGGCAGAGCTGCTGCCGCTGACAGCCCCGCACGATGCGCTGGTGGGTCGCAAGCTGTGGCTCAGCCATGGCACCAACGACAACGTGATTCCGCTGGCCAACGCGCTGGCCGTGCGCCACCACATGGACACGCTGCCCGTTACGGTGACGTACCGCGAGTTTCCGGGCGACCATGAAATCCGCCCATCGGAGCTGGCCGCCACTGTGGCCTGGCTGGAAGGCTTGTCGACCCGACCTGCTGCGTATTAGCGATCGACCGGCAGCGCCACCGTGCGCTTGACCTCCTTGAGCGAAAAACTGGTCGATATCTCGCGCACGCCCGGCAGGCTGCGGATGCGGGTGCGCACATAGTCGGCAAAGGTTTCCAGGTCGGGCGCCACCAGTTCCACCTGGTAGTCGTAGCGGCCCGACAGGTTGTGGCACGACAGCACCTGCGGCAATGCCAGCACTTCGCGCTCAAATGCTGCTGTGACCTCGGCTGTGTGGCTGTGCAGGCCCAGTTGCACAAAACCCAGCACGCCATAGCCCACGCGGTACCGATCGAGGTGGGCGTGGTAGCCACTGATGACACCCGATTCCTCCAGTTGCCGCACCCGTCGCCAGCAAGGCGAGGTGGAGAGTGAAACGCGCTCGGCCAGTTCGCCCACGGTGGCACGCCCGTCTTTTTGCAGAGCGTCGAGCAGTGCGCGGTCTACGGCATCCAGCGCGGCAATGGTCGGTGGCATTATTTCCTTTGTGAGTGGATTTTTGGGGTTGATTATTCTAAAAATATACTGCTTTTTATCCTGAATGGCGATTTTTTACCTGTGGATCTGGCAAAGAATTTGGGTATTCCAATAGCTTCAGGAGACCAGCATGGCCAAGGCACACGACAGCACCGGGGGCTTTAGCACCCGCGCCATCCATTTCGGCTACGAACCGGCCGACCACCAGGGCGCGCTGGTGCCGCCCATCTACACCTCGGCCACGTTTGCCTTCCCCGATGTGGGCTATGGCGCGCGCTGTTTTAGCGGCGAGGAAAACGGCTACTTCTACACCCGCATTGCCAACCCCACGCTGGCGCTGCTGGAAGGCCGCCTGGCCAGCCTGGAGCAGGGTGTGGGCGCGGTGGTGTTTGGCTCGGGCATGGGCGCGATCACGGCCACGCTGTGGTCCATGCTGGAGCCGGGCGACGAGATACTGGCCGACCTCACGCTCTACGGCTGCACCTTTTCGTTCTTGAACCACGGCCTCGCACGTTTTGG
>JAANMW010001389.1_pt1 | contig 25511 bp, 17 predicted proteins | sample 7279671 | NCBI WGS metagenome assembly JAANMW01 (sample SAMN14094541, study PRJNA606508) | bioreactor metagenome | isolation source: A lab-scale SPAN reactor treating ammonium-rich wastewater day 247 | place: Ireland: Galway | collected 2017-09-19 | reverse complement strand
GGCCGACCTGCGGGAGGTTGCTGTGGGTCGGGCTTCAGCCCGACGACCTGGACGCGAATCGAACGCGACGACATGACGAACGCCCGCTCGAACCGGCGTGAAGAATCCGTCGTGGCGGGATACGACCCCGCACGCTGCCCGCGCTGCGGCGCGGTGAACGCCTGCGCGATGGCCGCGGGCGATCCCCGTCCCTGCTGGTGCACGCGGGTCGTCGTGCCTGCCGCACTCCTCGACGCACTGCCGGACGACGCGAAGGGCGTCGCGTGCCTGTGCGCGGCATGCATCGCGAATGCGGCTGCGGAGGGCGACGCGGCGTCCTGCTGACGCGAACGCGCCGGGCCGGAATCGCGCCATTTTCACCGCGGGCGTTGTCGCACCCGCGCGGGATCACCGCGTCGTTGGCCGCGGCAGTGGAATCGCAGGCGCGAACTTCGCCCGCTTCGCGACGAAAAAGCTCTTCACGTTGCGCACGTGCGCGTCGTCGGTCATCACGCGCTGCAGGAAGGCGTGCCACGCGGGCATGTCGGGGACGGTCGCGAACAGCACGAAGTCGGGCCCGCTCGCGGTGCGGTAGCACTGCTGCACGGCGGGCTCGGCGTTCGCGCGCGCCTCGAACGCGTCGAGCCTCTGCGCGGTCTGCGGCTCGAGCGTCACCTCGACGATCGCGGAGAGTCCAGGGGCGAGCTTGTCGGCGGAGAGCAGCGCCACCGTCTTCTCGACGTAGCCCTCGTCGACGAGGCGCTTCGTCCGGCGCAACGCCGTCGCCGGCGACACGTGCACCCGCGCCGCGAGGTCGAGGTTGGTCAGCGAGGCGTCCCGCTGCAGCTGGTCGAGGATCCGCAGGTCGGTTTCGTCGAGCGACATCATGAAAGAATAGTCGGATATCTCGGCACACATGAAATATTACATTGCATCGCGCCAGCTACGCAATATTCATCCAAAAATAGAATAGAAACGCATGAAATACCCTCACGCATGCGCCTACTCTACTGTCAACTGTCAACTGTCAACTGCCAACTGACTCTGATGTGCGGAATCGTCGCCGCCGCCTCCCCGCGGAACATCGTCCCGATCCTCGTCGAGGGGCTGAAGCGCCTCGAGTACCGCGGCTACGACTCCTGCGGCATCGCGGTCCACCGTGACGGCGCGCTCGAGCGTTCGCGCAGCACCGCGCGCGTCGCCGAACTCGACGCACTGGTCGCGCGCGAGGGCATCGAAGGCGGCACCGGCATCGCGCACACGCGCTGGGCGACGCACGGCGCGCCGGCCGTGCACAACGCGCATCCGCACTTCTCGCACGGACCGGGCGCGGACGCGGCGCACGCGCGGCCCGGGCGCATCGCGCTCGTGCACAACGGCATCGTCGAGAACCACGAGGCGCTCCGCGCGAAGCTCGAAGCGCGCGGCTACGCGTTCGAGAGCCAGACCGACACCGAGGTCATCGCGCACCTGATCGACCTCCACTACGACGGCGACCTGTTCGAGGCGGTGAAGCGCGCCACGCTCGAACTCACCGGCGCCTACGCGATCGCGGCGTTCTGCCGCGACGAGCCGCACCGCGTCGTCGGCGCGCGCCTGGGCTCGCCGCTGGTGCTGGGGCTGGGCGAGGGCGAGAGCTTCCTGGCGTCGGACGCGATGGCGCTCGCCGGCGTGACCGAGCGCATCGTCTACCTCGACGAGGGCGACGTCGCCGACCTGCAGTTGGGCCGCCACTGGATCGAGCGGCGAATCGACGGCTCCGACCGCTGGCAGCGCGTCGAGCGCGAGGTGCGCCGCGTGCCGGCGTGGACCGGAGCGGCCGAGCTCGGACCGTACCGCCACTACATGCAGAAGGAGATCTTCGAGCAGCCGCGCGCGATCGCCGACACGCTCGAAGGTGTCGAGGCGGTGACCGCGGACCTCTTCGGTGACCGCGCGCACCGCGTGTTCGGCGAAGTCGACCGGGTCCTGATCCTGGCGTGCGGCACGAGCTACTACGCGGGCCTGACCGCGAAGGTGTGGCTCGAGTCGCTCGCGCGCATCCCGACCGACGTCGAGGTCGCGAGCGAGTACCGCTACCGCGACAGCGTGCCGCACGAGCGCACGCTCGTGGTCACGATCAGTCAGAGCGGCGAGACCGCCGACACGCTCGCTGCGCTGAAGCACGCGCGCGCGCTGGGCATGACGCGCACGCTCACCGTCTGCAATGTCGCGACGAGCGCGATGGTGCGCGAGTGCATGCTCGCGTACGTGACCCGGGCGGGCGTCGAGATCGGCGTCGCGTCGACCAAGGCGTTCACGACCCAGCTCGCCGCGCTGTTCCTGCTCGCGCTCGCGCTGGCGCAGGTGCGCGGCCGGCTCGCCGACGCCGACGCCGAGCGGCACCTCGCCGCGATGCGCCACCTGCCGGTCGCGCTGCAGGCCGCGCTCGCCCTGGAGCCGCAGGTGATCGCGTGGGCCGAGCGCTTCGCGGCGCGCGAGCACGCGCTATTCCTCGGCCGCGGCCTGCACTATCCGGTCGCGCTCGAAGGTGCGCTCAAGCTGAAGGAGATCAGCTACATCCACGCCGAGGCGTACCCGGCGGGGGAACTCAAGCACGGCCCGCTCGCGCTCGTCGACGCGGCGATGCCGGTCGTCGCGATCGCGCCGAACGACGCGCTCATCGAGAAGCTCAAGAGCAACCTGCAGGAGGTGCGCGCGCGCGGCGGCGAACTCTACGTCGTGGCCGACCGTGACAGCGCCATCCGCGCCGACGAGGGGCTGCACGTCATCCGGCTGCCCGAGCCGGTGGGGATGCTCTCGCCGATCGCGCACGTCGTGCCGCTGCAGCTCCTCGCCTACCACGCCGCGGTCATCCGCGGGACCGACGTCGACAAGCCGCGCAATCTCGCGAAGAGCGTGACCGTCGAGTAGGGCGGCGGGTGGATCAATGGGGTCAGACTCGATTGATGGTCCGCGACGAGCGCTCCGTCGGCCGGCCAGTGGCCGCCAAGGCGCCGGCCGGAAGCATCGACCCGGGAGAGGAAGACCGGGACATGTGACCTCGCGTGTCGCGTTGCGCCAACGAACGATCAATCGAGTCTGACCCCTTTGATCGCCTCCTCCGGCGGCTTCACGCCGCGAAAGCGCGCGAGCAGCAGCACGTCGTAGGCGATCTTGGTCGCGCCGGCCGCGAGGAACGGCCAGCCGAACGGCGAGGCGCCGAGGAGCCAGCCCGCGAGGAACGGACCGATCGCGGAGGCGAGGCTTCGCGGCACCGCGGTCATGCTCGCGGCGGCGGGCCGCTCCGCGGGCGGCACGATCGCCATCACGTAGGAACTGCGCGTCGGCACGTCCATCTGCGAGAGCGCGCTGCGCACCAGCAGCAGCGCGACCACGCCGGCGAGCGAGGGCACGAACGGAATCGCGACCAGGCACAGGTTCGCCGGCAGGTGCGTGAACACCATCGTGTTGACGAGGCCGATGCGTCCGGCGATGCGTACGGCGACCATGAACGAGAGCGCCGACAGTACGCCGGTCCAGAAGAAGAGCGTGCCGGCGGCCGCGAGCGGCAGGTCGAAGGTCTGGTAGAGCCACAGCGCGACCATCGACTGCACGACGAAGCCGCTGCCGAACGAATCGAGACTGAAGAGCGCGGCGAGCGCGTAGACGTTGCGCTTCGAGGTGCGAAGCGGTGCGGCGCCCGCGTGCGCGCCGGCGGCGAGGGCCGGCGGCAGTCCGCGGTAGGCGAACGCGGCCGCGACCGCGCACAGCGCGTAGAGCACGAACATCGCCTGCATCGCGGCGAGCGGCGCGATGCCGAAGGCCGCCGTGGCGAGCGCGGGCAATCCGGCGGCGAGCGATCCGACCGCCGCGGAGAGCGAACCGGTCAGGCTGTAGTGCGCGAACGCGGCGGTGCGGCGATCGTCGCGGGCGAGCCGCGAGATGAGCGCGTGCTCGAGCGGCAGGAACACGCTCACGTCGCCGCTCGACGGATTGAGCGTGCCGACGAACGCGACCACCGCGAGCGGCCAGAAGGCGGTCAGCGTCGCGAATCCCAGTCCGGTCGCGATCATGAGGACGCTGGCGGCGAGGAGCAGCGTTCGGTACGGAAAGCGCGCGGCGTAGCGCCCGACGGCGAGCGTCATTGCGCCGGACCCCAGCAGCGTCGCGGTTGCGACGATGCCGACGCGCAGCGGACTCCACCCGAGTTCGAGCAGGTAGATCGGCAGGAGCAGGCTCACGAAGCCGTCGCCGAACGCACGCAGTCCGCGTGCGACGAGAATGCGTCGGAGGTCGGTCTTCGAAGCGGACATCGAGGGCCGTCGCGGCGCGCTTCGTGCCGCGCGGGCGAACACGATGCCGGCGTCGGCGCATCTCCGCAAGGGGAGGCCGATGCGCGAAATCGCCGTGCGCTGTCAGCGTTGCGTCAGCGAGTCGTCGCGCGCGCCGGGGAGGCGCGCTCCTCTTGGTAGAATGACCGCCCCCGACGAGGGGCGACCATCGCCTGCAACACCAGAAGCGCCGCGACCCCGACTCCGTCCGTTCACGGAGGCATTGCCACCATGTCGAAACACCCATTCCGGCCCGCCGCGCGCGCGCTGGCCGTCGCGATCTTCGGCGCGTCGTTTCTGGGCGCCACCGCGGCCTCGGCCGAGATCATCAACGCCACGCGCGTCCACCTGATCATCAACGGCGCCGACGTCGTGAACGTGCCGGGTGGGGGTCCGAACGTGCCGGCGACGTCGACCGGCACGCGCAACGAGCAGGGCGTCAACGCGGCATTCACCGTGACGGTGAACCAGGGCGTCACCTCGAAGTCGACGCTGTCGGGCACCACGGCCGCGAAACTCGTCCTGCGCGGATCGTCCGCGTTCAACTTCACGTTGCACCCGCCGGCGGGCGTCGCCAGCCTGAAGGGCGCGCAGCTCGTCTTCCACGGCACGCTCGAGGGCCACGTCAGCGACGGCGCGACGCTCAACATGGTCTCCTCGGTCGAACTCGACAGCGCCTCGGGCACCGGTCACGGCGCGGTGATGATCACCAGCAGCACGGTGCCGCAGATGCAGTACGACATGTCGGTGACCGTGTCGCCGTTCGCCGCGCCCGGCGACCTCACCGGGCGAATTCGCCTGTTCGTCGACGCGGTGACCGAGCTGGACGGCATCACCAGCGAGACGTTCAGCGCGGAGGCCACCACCGGCACGGGCATCACCGGGTTCCGCGTGCTGGCGGCGGATGGAACGCCGATGCAAGGTTTCACGATGACCGCGGACGGCGGCGCGATTCCCGAACTCGGCGGCGTGCCGGGCGGCGGCAAGGGCACCGCGATCGAGTTCTACCATCAGGGATTCAACCACTACTTCGTGTCGTCCGATCCCGGCGAGATCGCGCGGCTCGACGACGGCAGCTTCCCCGGCTGGACGCGCACCGGTGAGCAGTTCAACGTGAGCACGGCGCCCGGCGCGGGACTCTCGCAGGTCTGCCGCTTCTACACGGTCGCCTTCCCGCCGTCGAGTTCGCACTTCTACACGGCGAATTCCGCCGAATGTGACGGGCTGAAGGCGAACAGCAAGTGGCAGTTCGAGAAGATCGCGTTCTACATCGCGGTGCCGAGCGCGCAGGGCGTGTGCCCGGCGCAGACCACGCCGGTGTTCCGCCTGTTCAACAACGGGCAGGGCGGAGCGCCGAACCATCGTTTCACGACGAGCACGGCGATCCGCACGGAGATGCTGGGCAAAGGTTACGCCGACGAGGGCGTGACCATGTGCGCGTCGCAGTAGCGTCGTTCCGGACCGGGGCCGCCTTCGCTTGCCGCGGGCCCGTGCACGATCGCCGAGAGCGCTGTCCGGCGGACGCGAGGATCGGGATCCGGTTTCACGCGCGCGGGGCATCGCGTCGAAAGGCCGGGGGCGCCTCCTCCGGCGTCGCCCTTGCCGTGCTATCGAGTCGACGCGCCCGCGCCGATCATGCATGCTTGCGGACCATGCCCGGTCGGGTCGGGGCCCCACCGCACGAGCGCGGAGCGTCGCCCACCTCGTCGTCCTCGATCCGATGGCGCTTCCCCCCCGGCTCGCCGGCTGCCGAACATGAACGTCGACACGCGCCTCGCGGCCGGGACCGCGAACGTCGCACTGCTCGTGATCCCCGCCCTGGGCGTGGCGGCGTGGTTCTCGCTGCCCGCCCAGCTCGACCCTGCCGTGGTTTCGCCGTCCTGGCGCGCCGGCATCGACGCCTGGACGAACTACCTGCGGTTCGCGGTCTTCGCCGTGCTGATGGCGTCGGCGTTCGCCGCGGGCTACCTGCGCGGAACCGGTTGGCTGACCATGGCGGCACGCGCGCTTTCGGGCGACGAACGGACGGCGCGGCGAACGCGGGCCGTGCTCTGGTGCGCGTTCGCGGTCGTGGCCATCGCGTACGCGGTCAATGCGTCGATCAGTTCGGTGACCCATGCGCTCACCGACGACTTCCACGAAGGCGAGTACCTGGGCTTCATCCCGCACCTGCGCGCGGGAGGATCGCTCGACGGCGCGCTCACCACCCACGGGCCGGGCGTCGACCTCTTGCCGGCCTACGCTTCGGTGGCCCTGGCGGGCCCCGACAACGGCATCGTGACCGCGCGGATCGCCTTCGCGGCCCTCCGCGCCGCCGCGGTGGCCGCCGCGATCGCCGCGCTCGCGCTCCTGTGCCGGCTGCTCGCGCCCGGCGATTCGCGCGCCCGCTGGATCGTGACCACGGCGCTGGCAACGCTCGCGCTGGGCGCGGCGCTTCGCTTCGGCGAGTGGCCGGACGATCCGCCGATGCACAAGACGCTGAATCCGCGCGATGTCGTGTACCTCGTGCAGATCGCCCTCGTCCTCGCGTTCGCTCGGGCGATGGGCCGGGCGCCGGCCGCATCGAGCCGCGGGGCGCTCTTCGCGTTCGCCGCCGGCGTGTCGCTCCCGTGGGCGCCGTTCTACTCGTACGACCGGGGGCTCTACGGACTCGCGTTCGTCGCGCTCGTGTCGATTCCGATCGCCGCCACGTCGTGGCGCAAGCCGTGGCTGTCCGGGGTGCTCGGCGGCGCGGCCGCGGGTCTCGCGGCGCTGCTGGCCATCGTGCCGCGCGCCGATCTCGCGGCGGCGGTGGCCCAGATCCGGTACTTCGCGCGCTACGGCCGGGACCTGTTCTCGTACGCCGGCATCGCCACGCCGCCCGAGATCTGGATCCCGTTCCTCCTCGCCGGCGCCGCCGCCGCGCTGGCATGGGCGGTCGCGAGCATCGCGAAGTCGCTCCGCGCGCACGGCTCCGACGTCGCCCTGCGCGAGCCGGCCGCGGTCGTCATGCTCGCCGCGTCGCTGCCGATCCTGCGGACCGCGGTCGAGCGCGGCGACTCGACGCACGTCGCCTGGGCGGTCACGCCGGCGTGGCTGCTCGCCAGCGCACTCCTCGCGCGGTTCGCGGCGACACGGTTCCTGTGGCCGCGCGGCGATCCGGGGAAGGCCGCGGAAGCGACGGCCATCGGCACCGTGCTGCTGTCCGTGCTCATGGGTCTCGCGATGCCGCTCCTCGACCCGGTTGCCGCCTGGAAGCGCGTCGATCGCGAATACCTGCGCGGACGGCACACGGCCGACGCGAACGTCCTGTCCGCCGCGCAGCGCGAGGTGCGAAGCGCGATGGGCGCGGCGGTGGCGGCGAGCCCCTGCTTCGTCACCCTCACCAACGAGCCGACCTGGTACTACGTGCTCGGCCGACCTTCCTGCACGCGCTACCACGCCGTGACCAACGCGCGTGCGCGGACGGCACAGGACGCGTTCGTCGCCGCACTGGAGGCGAAGCGGCCGCAATGGATCCTGTTCGAGAACCGTGCATGGTCGAACACCGTCGACGGTGTCTCGCTCTTCGACGGCACGCCGGAGATCGTCGCGTACGTGCTCTCGCACTACGAGCCGGACGCCGTGGTCGCCGGCAACTGGTTCTGGCGGCGGGCCGCCGGCCCGCCCGTCTGGTCGGACGATCGCGTCGGCGAGGTGCGCAACTATCCCCGGGCCGCTTCACGCGTGCCGGACGCGCGCATCGACGGCACGCTGCCCGCCGACGAGGCGCAGCGGCTGCCCGAGGCCCTGATCGTGACCGTGGGCGCGCCGCCGCGGCCGCTGTGGGCGGGACGGCCGGACGCCGGAGCGTGGCGCGCAGGCGCGTGGTCGGTCACGCTGCCGACGGCGGTGTTGTCGCCGGGCACCCACAAGGTGCAGGCGTGGGTTCGGCGGGAGACACCCGGGCGCTTCGTCCGGCTCGGCGAAGCGGTCGACGTGCGCATCGATTGAACTCGGCGCGGCGATCGACGCCCCGGCGCGATCCCGCCACGCCCGACTCACTCCGGACGGATCCCCGCGTCGCGCATGATCTTGTGCCACTTCGTGCCCTCGCGCGCGATCATCGCGCCGAACTCCGGCCCCGGCGTCCAGCGCGCCTCGACGCCGTTGGTGACCATCTGCTGCTGGACCTCGGGCTTCTGCATCACCTTGGCGATCTCCGCCTGCAGGCGCGCGATCACCGCCGGCGGAGTGCCGTTCGGGACGAAGATGCCGAGCCAGCCGGTTGCGTCGAAGCCGGGGAATCCCGATTCGGCCACCGTCGGCACGTCGGGCAGCGCGGGACTGCGCTTCGGCGAGGTGACCGCGAGGCCGCGCAGCTTGCCCGACCTGACGTGCGGCAGGCCCGACGCGACCGACAGCGCGGCGAGTTGCACGTGGCCGCCGAGGAGGTCGGTGATCGCAGGCGACGCGCCCTTGTAGGGCACCTCCACCCACTTGAAGCCGCCGTTCTGCATCAGGAGGTCCACGGCGAGCTGCGGGAACGTGCCGTGGCCGGCCGTGCCGTAGTTGACGGTCGCGCCCGACTTCGCCGCGGCGATCGCGTCGCCGAGCGTCCGGAACGGTGAGTCTGCGCGCGTCATGACGAGCGAGGGCGAGCTCGCGATCTGGATCACCGGCGTCAGGTCCTTCAGCGGGTCGAGCGGCGGCGACTTCATCGTCGGCGCGGCGATGATCACGTTGTCCGCCTGGCCCATCACGATGTCGTAGCCTTCGTTGGGAGCCTTCGCCGCTTCGGCGAGGCCGATCATGCCCGACGCGCCGGCCTTGTTCTCGACGACGATCGTCCAGCCCGTCGACTTCGCGAGTTCGCTCGCGACCAGCCGCGACGAGATGTCGGTGCCCCCGCCGGGCGGGAACGGCACGATCAGTCGGATCGGCTTGGCCGGAAAGGTCTGTGCGCCGGCCGGCGCGGCGGCTGCGACGAGCGCCAGGACGGCGCAGAGCAGGCGAAACATGGGTCGATACCTCCTTCGGTGGACTCCCCGTTCCCACGCGGGAACGGAGCACTTCAGCCGACGGCGCGCTGCGCGCCCTCGAGCGAATACTTGCGCAACCGCGGTCCGGCCTTCATGACCTGTCCGGGCAGCGGGCGGCCGATCAGCGTCTCGACGCGCTTCGCGACCTCGATCAGCGCGCCCAGGTCGACGCCGGTGTCGTAGCCCGATTCCTCGAGCAGATAGACCAGGTCCTCGGTGCAGATGTTGCCGGTCGCGCCGGGCGCGAACGGACAGCCGCCCAGGCCCGCGATCGACGACTCGAACTCGCGGACGCCGAGTCCCAGCCCGACGACGACGTTGGCGAGCCCGATGCCGCGCGTGTTGTGGAAGTGCAGGGCGACCGCCATCGCGGGGTAGCGCTCCGCGACCGCGCGCACGAGCGCGGTGACCGTCGGCGGCGTCGCCATGCCGGTCGTGTCGCCGAGCGTGATGCGGTCGATGCCGAGCTGCGCGTAGGCGTCGACGATGCGCAGCGCGGCGTCGACCGGCACCTCGCCCTCGAACGGGCAGCCGAACGCGCAGGCGACCGCGCCGCGCAACGGGACCCGGCCTGCGACGACGCCGTGCAATTCACGGACGTTCGCGAGCGATGCGCCGATCGGCGCGTTCAGGTTCGCGAGGTTGTGGGCCTCGCTCGCCGAGACGAACACGACGATCTCGTCGACGCCGGCGGCGAGCGCGCGTTCCGCGCCGCGCGCATTGGGCGCGAGCGCCGAGATATGCGCGTCGGCCCGGCGTTCGAGTCGCGCGAGGACCTCGTGCGCGTCGGCGAGCTGCGGCACCGCCTTCGGGCTCACGAACGAAGTGGCCTCGAGGTGCCGGATCCCGGCGCCGATCAGCGCGTCGATGACCTCGGCCTTCGCGTCGGTCGGGATGAACGCGCGCTCGGCCTGGAAGCCGTCGCGGGTGCCGACTTCGGTGATGTGGACGCGTTCGCGCATGGTCTTCGGAACGGATCGGAGCGGAATGCGGAATGTAGCCGACGCGGTGGCCGTCAGGCCGCGCGCCTCGCGTGGAGCCCTGCGATCTCGTCGTCGGCGTAGCCCAGCTCGCGCAGGATCGCGTCGGTGTCCTCGCCCAGGTCGGGCGGCGGCCGGTGCACGCGGCAGGGCTCGTCGCTGAACTTGATCGGGAAGCCCAGCACGTCGAGCGGGCCGTGCCTCGGGTGGTCGATCGTGATCCGCATCTGCTGGTGGCGCACCTGCGGATCGTCGAAGACCTCCGGGAGGCTCATCACGCGGCCGCAGGGCACGCCGGCGGCGTTGAGCGCTTCGAGCCAGTGCGCGATCGGTCGTTGCGCGATCTTCGCGCCGACCTCGGCATTGATCGCGCCGCGGCGCTCGAAGCGGTCGTCGTTGGTGCGGAACTCGGGGTGCTCGCGCAGGTGCCCGAGGCCGAGCGCGTCGAGGAGCCGGAAGTACACCTGGTCGTTCGACGGCGCGATCGCGACCTCGCCGTCGGACGCGCGGAACAGCCCGTAGGGCGCGACGAGCGCGTGGTCGTTGCCGGTGCGCCGCGGCTGCTCGCCGGTCGCGAAGTAGTGCGTCGCGAGGAACGCGAGGTTCGCGATCAGCGCGTCGGTGAGCGCGACCGAAACTTCCTCGCCCGCACCGGTGCGGCCGCGGCGGACGAGCGCGGCGCAGACGCCCATCGCGGCGTACGCGCCGGCGATCAAGTCGGAGAGCGGCGGCGCGGCGCGCGCCGGCGGCTCGCCCTCCGCGCCGTTGACGCTCATGAAGCCGCTCATCGCCTGCGCGATGAAGTCGAACGACGGGCGGTCGCGGTAGGGACCGTCGTTGCCGAACCCGGTGATGTGGGCGACGACGAGGTCCGGCTTGATGCGCGCGAGTTCGTCGCGCGAGAGCCCGATCTTCGCCATGACCCCGGGGCGGAAGTTGTCGAGCACCACGTCAGCCGTCGCGATGAGCCGGCGGAGCGCCGCCTTGCCCTCGGCGCTGCGGAGGTCGAGCGTGAGCGAGCGCTTGTTGCGGTTGAACGAGGCGAAGTACAGGCCGACGCCGTCGCGCAGGATGCCCTGCCGGCGCACCGGGTCGCCGCCGTCGACGTCCTCGATCTTGATGACCTCGGCGCCCATGTCCGCGAGGAACATCGAGCAGAACGGTCCGGACAGGATGCGGGAGAGGTCGACGACGCGAATGCCGGAGAGTTGCATGATCGGGAGCGGAGGAACGGCGGAACGGGAGAGCCGACGCGCGGACGAAAGACGACAGACGCGATTCTACGCGGCGACCGGAAGCGCCTCGACCGCGGGTGCGCGGAAGCGCTCGAGAAGCTCGGCCTCGCGGAGCTTCGCCGCGTCGAGGTTGCGGCGCTTCACGTGGCCGTAGCCGCGGATCGACGCCGGGACCGCCGCGATCTCGACGGCGAGCGCGAGGTTGCCGGGAGCGAGCGCGCGTTCGAGTTCGTCGAGCGTCCGCTCGTAGTCCGCGACGAGCGCGCGTTCGAGCCGGCGTTCCTCGCTGTGGCCGAAGGGGTCGAGCCAGGTGCCGCGCAGGGACTTCATGCGCGCGAGGAGCGCGAGCGCGTGGCGCATCCACGGGCCGTAGGTCCGTTTCATCGGCCGGCCGGTGACCTTGTCGGGCTTCACCCAGAGCGGCGGGGCGAAGTGGTAGCGGAGCCGGTAGCCGCCTTCGAACTGCGCGGCGACCTGGCGCTCGAACTCGCCGTCGGTGTACAGGCGCGCGACTTCGTACTCGTCCTTGATCGCGAGGAGCTTGTGGTAGTTTCGCGCCACCGCGTCGGTGAGTGCGCCCGCACCACCGGCGATTCGCGTCTCGGCGGCGCGGATGCGCTCGACGCGGGAGCGGTAGCGCTCCGCCAGCGCGGCGTCCTGATAGGCGGTCAGGAACTCGACGCGGCGCGCGATCGCGGTCTCGAGGTCGATCGCGATCGCGCGGTCGCTGCCGACGTGCTCGCCCGAAGGCTTCGCGTGCCTCTCGACCGCCGCGAGGTCGTGGCGCGCGAGGCGGCCCCATTCGAACGCGCGGAGGTTCGCGTCGACCGCCGCGCCGTTCAGTTCGATCGCGCGGACGAGCGCCTCGTGCGCGAGCGGCACGAGTCCCGACTGCCACGCGTACCCCAGGAGGAAGATGTTGGTCGAGAGCGCGTCGCCCATGAGTGCGGTCGCGAGCCGCGTCGCGTCGAGGAAGGTGGCCGCGTCGGCGCCGATCGCGTCGCGGAGCCCCTCCTCCATCGCGTCCCAGGGTGTGCTGAGGTCCGGGTTGCGGATGAACGCGACGGTCGCCATGCGATTCGTGTTGACGACCGCGCGCGTGAGCCCCTTCCGCAGGCGCGAGAGGATCGCGTTCTCGGCGGTGACGAGGATGTCGCTGCCGATCAACGCGTCGGCCTCGCCCGCCGCGATGCGGATCGTCGTCAGGTCCTCGGGATTCGCCGCGATCTTGACGAAGGTCGTGACCGCGCCCCCTTTCTGCGCGACGCCGGTCATGTCGAGGACCGACACGCCGCGGCCTTCGAGGTGCGCGGCCATGCCGAGGAGCGCGCCGACGGTGATGATGCCGGTGCCGCCGACGCCGGCGACGACGATCGACCAGGGCCGGTCGAGCGGCGGACGCGACGGCTCGGGAATCGTGCCGAAGCGATCGTCCGCAGCGGCCCGCGCCTGTCCGCGGCGCAGCGTGCCGCCCTCGACCGACACGAAGCTCGGGCAGAAACCGTTCTGGCAGGAGAAGTCCTTGTTGCACGAACTCTGGTCGATCGCGCGCTTGCGGCCGAACTCGGTCTCGATGGGGATCACCGACACGCAGTTCGACTGGACCGAGCAATCGCCGCAGCCTTCGCACACGCGCGTGTTGATGAACGAGCGGCGCGCCGGGTCGGGGAAGCGTCCGCGCTTGCGGCGGCGGCGCTTCTCGGCGGCGCAGGTCTGGTCGTAGACGAGCGCGGTGACGCCGGTCGTCTCGCGCAGTTCGCGCTGCACCGCGTCGAGGTGGTCGCGGTGGCGCACGCTGACGCCGCGCGCGAACGGGGCGGCGGAACCGTACTTCTCCGGCTGGTCGGTGACGACGACGATCGTCTTCACCCCCTCGGCCTCGAGCTGGCGCGTGAGTCCGGGGACGTTGAGCGGCGAGGGCAGCGGCTGGCCGCCGGTGGCCGCAGTCGCGTCGTTGTAGAGGATCTTGAACGTGATGTTCACGTTCGCGGCGACCGCGGCGCGGATCGCGAGGAGCCCCGAGTGGTAGTAGGTGCCGTCGCCCATGTTGGCGAAGAGGTGCGGCGTGTCGGTGAACGGCGCGCGGCCGACCCACGCGGCGCCTTCGGAGCCCATCGGCGAGAACACCTTCGTGCCGGAGAAGATGTAGGTCGCCATGAAGTGGCAGCCGACGCCGGCGATCGCTTCGCTGCCTTCCGGCACGCGCGTGCTCGTGTTGTGCGGGCAGCCCGAGCAGAAGAACGGGACGCGGCCGGCGTCCGACAGGTAGCCGCGCAACTGCGGCGACAGCGACGGCTTCGACATCGCCTCTTCCTTCGCGCGGAGCCACGCGGCGCGTTCCTCGATGCGCGGGTCGCGACGGAAGCGGCCGATCCGCGCGGCGATCGCGAGCGCGATCCGTTCGGCCGACAGTTCCCCGTTGGGCGGCAACAACCACGTGTTCCCCGGGGTGTCTTCGGCGCGCTTGCCGACGATGCGCGGCCGCCGCGCGTCGGGCCAGCCGTAGAGCAATGCGCGGAGCTGGTCCTCGATCACCGGGCGCTTCTCCTCGACGACGAGGATCTCCTCGAGGCCTCCCGCGAACGCGTGCACCGCCTGCGGCTCGAGCGGCCAGGTGAGCCCGAGCTTCAGCACCCGGAGGCCGATGTCCGCCGCCGCGCGCTCGTCGATGTCGAGATGGCCGAGCGCCTGGCGCACGTCGAGCCACGACTTGCCGGCGCAGACGATGCCGAGCCGCGCGCGCGGACTGTCGTGGACGATCGGGTTCAAGCGGTTCGCTCGTGCGTACGCGAGCACCGCGGGCAGACGAAAGTCGTGGATGCGCCGCTCCATCGCGAGCGGCTGGTCGGGCAGGCGCAGCGACAGGCCGCCCGGAGGGAGCGCGAAGTCCTCGGGGAGGCGGATGTCGACGCGCGCGGGATCGACGGAAACCGACGCCGAGCACTCGATCGTGTCGTCGAGCGCCTTGAACGCGGTCCACGAGCCCGAGTAGCGCGACATCGCGAACGCGTGCAGGCCGAGGTCGAGGTACTCCTGCACGCCGGAGGGCGCGAGCACCGGGATCATCGGCGCGTAGAGCATCGTCTCGCTCTGCGTCGCCACGGTCGAGCTGCGCGCCATGTGATCGTCGCCGCAGACGAGCAGCACGCCGCCGTGGCGCGACGCACCGGCCGAGTTGCCGTGCAGCAGCACGTCGCCGCAGCGCGCGAGCCCGGCCCACTTGCCGTACCACATGCCGAAGACGCCCTGGTAGCGCGCGCGCGGGTCGAGGGAGACCTGCTGCGAGCCCCAGACGGCCATCGCCGCGAGTTCCTCGTTCTGCCCGGGCTGGAACGCGATGTGGTGACGCGCGAGGAGGTCGTGCGCCTCCCACAGCGTCTTGTCCATGTTGTTGAGCGGCGAGCCCTGGTAGCCCGAGACGAAGCCCGCGGTGCGAAGGCCCGCCGCGGCGTCGCGCATGCGCTGCATCAGGAGGAGCCGCGCGAGCGCCTGCAGGCCGGTCAGGTAGACGCGGCCCCTTTCCAGCGTGTACTTGTCGTCGAGGGTGACGGTGGCGAGTGCCATGGGGATTCGCGGAGTCTTCCTACACGACCTTGCCGGGATTCATGAGCCAAAGCGGGTCGAACGCGCGCTTCAGCGTGCGCATCGCCTCGACCGAACGCTCGCCGAACTCCTCGACGAGGAACTCGCGCTTGCCGAGGCCCACGCCGTGCTCGCCGGTGCAGGTGCCGCCCATCGCGAGCGCGCGGCGGACGAGCTTCGTGTTGAGCGTCCACGCCTCCTCGACGTCGGCCTCGCTCCCGGGGTCCACGAGGATCATCAGGTGGAAGTTTCCGTCGCCGACGTGGCCGAACAGCGGGATCGGCATCGAGGCGCGCGCGATGTCCTGCGCGGTCTCCCCGATGCACTCCGCGAGCCGCGAGATCGGCACGCACACGTCGGTCGCGATCATCCGGCTGCCCTCGCGGAGCTGGAGGCAGGCGAAGTAGGCGTCGTGGCGCGCCTGCCACAGCTTCGTGCGTTCCTCGGGCTTCGTCGCCCAAGCGAAGTCCCGGCCGCCGTGCGAGGTCGCGATCGCCTGCATCTGCGTCGCCTGCTCCTCGACGCCGCGCGCGGTGCCGTGGAACTCGTACCAGAGGGTCGGCGCCTCGGCGAGCGCGAGTTTGCTGTAGCGGTTGACGGCGCCGATCGTGAGCGCGTCCAGCAGTTCGACGCGCGCGACCGGGATGCCGCACTGGATCGCCTCGATGACCGAGTCGACGGCGGCCCCGACCGTCGGGAACGCGCAGACCGCCGCCGACATCGCCTCGGGGATCGCGTGGAGCCGCACCGTCAGTTCGGTGATGACGCCGAGCGTGCCCTCGGCCCCGACGAAGAGGCGCGTGAGGTCGTAGCCGGCCGCCGACTTGCGCGCGCGGCCGCCGGTGCGGATCACGCTGCCGTCGGCGAGCACGACGGTGAGCCCCAGCACGTTCTCGCGCATCGTGCCGTAGCGGACCGCATTGGTGCCGGAGGCGCGCGTCGAGGCCATGCCGCCGAGCGTCGCGTCGGCGCCCGGGTCGATCGGGAAGAAGAGTCCCTGGTCGCGCAGGTGCGCGTTCAACTGCTTGCGCGTGACACCGGGCTCGACCGTGACGTCGAGATCGTTCGCGTGAACCTCGAGGATCCGGTTCATTCGCGACAGGTCGAGGCACACGCCGCCGCGCGTCGCGAGCACGTGGCCCTCGACCGAGGTGCCGACGCCGAACGGGATCATCGGCACGCGGTGGCGTGCGCAGGCGCGCACGACGGCGACCACTTCGGTCGTGTCCTGCGGGAACACCACCGCGTCGGGCGGCGTCGCCGGATAGCTCGAGATGTCGGTGCCGTGGTGCTCGCGGAGCGCGTCGGCGGTCGTGACGCGGTCGCCTAACAGCACGCGAAGCTCGTCTTCCAGCGCCGCGGGCAGCATGGTCGGCGCGCGAGACCTCAACGCGGCGAAGTGGCCGGCGGCCGTGAGCCCTGCGTGCATCGTCGTCCTCCTCTGTCCCGGGGTTCGGACACCTGCGTGCCGCCGCGGAGGTGCCGGCCGCCGGTTGACAGCCCCGGGCCGGTCGGGGCATCCTACCAAACAACTGTTTGTTTTGGGAAGGCCCTGCCGATGCCCGCCGCCGTCCGCCGATCGCCGCCGTCCGCCGCGCCGCTGCGCGCCGACAACCGCCTGCCGCTGATCCTCGACGCGGCGGCGCGGTTCTTCGCGCAGAAGGGCTTCGGCGACGCGTCGATGCGCGACATCGCCGGCGCGGCCGGCATGCTGCCCGGCTCGCTCTACTACCACTTCGCCTCGAAGGAGGACCTGCTGGTCGCGGTCTACGCGGAAGGCGTCGAACGCATCCTGGCCGCGGTCGTCCCGGCGCTCGAATCGAGCGACGATCCCTGGACGCGCCTCGAGAACGTCTGCGCGGCGCACCTCGCCGGCCTGCTCGAGGACAGCGACTACGGCCAGGTGGTGATCCGGGTCCGTCCCGACGACGCGCCGTCGGTCGCGAAGCGGCTGACCGCGCTGCGCGACGAGTACGAGGCGACGTTCTCGCGCTCGCTCGCGCGGCTGCCGCTGCCGCCGCGCACCGACCGCCGCCTGCTGCGGCTGATGCTGCTGGGCGCGCTCAACTGGTCGCAGACCTGGTATCGGCCGGGTCGCGACTCGCCGCAGGTGCTCGCGCGCCGCTTCGTGCGCCTCTTGCGCGAGTCGCTCGACGGTTGACGCCGCGCCCTCCCCTCCCTTCGCCCCAGGACCCGCGATGAACGTTCCCCCCAAGGTGCTGATCACCAAGATCGGCCTCGACGGCCACGATCGCGGCAGCCGCATCGTCGCGGCGCACCTGCGCGACGCGGGCATGGAGGTCGTCTACACGCCGCCGTGGCAGGAGATTCCGGCCGTCGTGAAGCTCGCGCTCGAGGAGGACGTCGACGTGATCGGCGTCTCGTCGCTCGCGACCGACCACCTGATCGTCCCCAAGCTGATGGCGGCGCTGCGCGAGGCCGGTCTCGCCGACGTCGCGGTGATCGTCGGCGGCATCGTGCCCGACGAGGACGAGCGCGCGCTCCTCGATGCCGGGGTCGCGCGCGTGTTCCATCCCGGGGCCGCGCTCGACGACATCGCCGCCTGCGTGCGCGATTCGACCGCGCGCGTGCGTGCCGCCCGCTTCCCCGCCTGACCCGAGGCCCCGCGATGAACAAGCCGCTGCCCGATCCGGTTCCCGCCTCGACCGCCGATGCCGAGGTGCGCTGGGAGGCCGACTACGCCGCGCAGATCGGCGTCGACCGGACCGTCCACAACCGCTCCGGCATCCCGATCAAGCCGCTGTACACGCCGCTCGACGTCGATCCTTCGCGTTTCGACGCCGGCGTGGGCTTTCCGGGCCAGCCGCCCTACACGCGCGGCATCTACGCGACGATGCACCGCGGCCGCACCTGGACGCAGCGCCAGCTGATCGGCCTCGGAACCCCCGGCGCGTACAACGCGCGGCTGCGCGACATCCTCGATCAGGGCGCCACGGCGGTGTCGCTCATCCCCTGCAACTCGGTGTTCCGCGGCTACGACATGGACGAGGTCGACGCGGAACTCCTCGGCACCTGCGGCGTCGTCGCGAACAGCGCCGGGCACATGGCGACCTGCCTCGACGGCGTCGACCTCGCGACGACCTCGTGCGCGATGAACGACCCGACGCCGTTCACGCTGCTCGCGTTCATGCTCGCGGTCGCGAAGCGGCGCGGCGTCGACCCCCGCTCGATCACCGGCACGTCGAACCAGAGCGACTGCATCTCGCACTTCGTCGCCAACCACATGTTCTTCCGGCTCGCGCTGCCCGGCGCGCGGCGCATCCTCGTCGACCACATCCGCTGGTGCAACGAGCACCTGCCGCGCTGGAATCCGCTGTCGGTGGTGGGCCAGCACATGCAGCAGGCGGGCGCGACGCCGGCGGAAGCGATGGGCTTCACGATCGCCTCCGCGCTCCAGTACGCGGATGATTGCGTCGCCGCGGGCATGGCCCCCGACGACTTCCTGCCGCGCTTCACCTTCTTCTTCGACGTCTCGCTCTCGTTCTTCGAGGAGGTCGCGAAGTTCCGCGCCGGCCGCCGGATCTGGGCACGTCTGACCCGCGAGCGCTACGGAGCTCGCGATCCCCGCTCCCGGCGCTTCAAGTTCCACGCGCAGACCTCGGGCGTCGACCTGACGCGCCAGCAGCCGCTCAACAACATCGCGCGCGTCACCGCGCAGGCGATCGCCGGCATCTTCGGCGGCCTGCAGTCGCTGCACACCGACGCGTACGACGAAGCCCTGTCGTGCCCGACGCAGTTCGGCGCGCGCATCGCCGTCGCGACGCAGAACATCCTGCGCGAGGAGGCGCACCTGACCGACGTCATCGACCCGCTCGGCGGCAGCTACTACGTCGAGGCGCTCACCGACGCGATGGAGGAGCGCGTGCTCGCCGTGATCGCGGACGTCGAACGCGAAGGCGGCATGTACCGCGCGGTCGAATCGGGCTACGTCCAGCGGCGCATCGGCGAGTCGGCGCGGCGGTTCCAGGAGCGCATCGACCGCGGCGAGCAGACGGTGGTGGGCGTGAACGCCTGGCGCGTCGACGAGGCGCCCGACACGCGGCCGGCGCTCGCGAAGCCCGACGCGGCGGACATGCGCGCGCATCTCCACGCCTTCCGCGCGTGGAAGGCGTCGCGTCCGGGCGAGGCGGTCGCGCGCGCACTCTCCGGGCTCGCGCGCAGCGCGCAGGGCGACGGAGGCAACGTGTTCGGCGCCGTCGTCGCCGCCGCGGAAGCGGGATGCACGCACGGCGAGATCTGCGCGACGCTGCGGCGCGAGGTCGGCTTCGGCCATCCGCTCGTCGTCGTGTGATGACCGGACGCATCGACCGGATCCGCGCCGGCGATCGCGCGGCGATCGCGCGCGCGATCACCGAGGTCGAGCGCGCGCTCCCCTCCGCGGACGCGCTGCTCGCGGCCCTCGCGCCGCATGCGGGACGCGCGCACGTCGTCGGCATCACCGGCCCGCCGGGCGCGGGAAAGTCGACGCTGATCGACGCCCTGGTGCGGGAGATCGCCGGGCGCGGTCGTCGCGTCGCGGTCGTCGCGATCGACCCGTCGAGCCCGATCAGCGGCGGCGCCGTGCTGGGCGATCGCATCAGGATGGCGTCGGCGGGCGAGGCGGACGCCGTGTTCATCCGCTCGATCGCCTCGCGCGGCCATCCGGGCGGGCTCGCGAAGCCGGCGCGGCGCATCGTCGACCTCTTCGACGGGGCCGGGTTCGACGTGGTCGTCGTCGAGACGGTCGGGGCGGGGCAGTCCGACGTCGACATCGCCGCGCTCGCCGACACGAGCATCGTCGTCTGTCCGCCGGGCCTGGGCGACGGCGTGCAGGCGATCAAGGCGGGCATCCTCGAGATCGCCGACCTCTTCGTCGTGAGCAAGGCGGACCAGCCCGACGCCCAGCGCACGGCGCGCGACCTGCAGGAGATGCTGCACTTGCGCGCGCGGCGCGACGGCTGGACCGTGCGCGTGATGACGACGAGCGCCGCCTCCGGGGCCGGCATCGCCGCGCTCGCCGACGCGATCGGCGAGCACCTGAAGGCCGAGGGCACCGGACGGCGGCTGCGGCGGGTCGCGCGAAACGGCGGCGAGGATCCGCTGACCGCGACGCTGCGCGGCTTCTCCGAGAGCGATCCGTACCAGCGGCACAACGACCTCGTGTTCGTCGACGCTGGCCCCACCCATGCCACGATGGCGATGACCGTCGCGCGCCACCACCTCAATTTCAACGGCGGCTGCCATGGGGGCGCGCTGTTCACGCTCGCCGACAGCGCGTTCGGCCTCGCGTCGAACGCGCACGGCGTCGTCGCGGTGGGCATCGACACGCACATGACCTTCCAGGTCGCGGTGCGCGAGGGCGAGACGCTCATCGCGCGCGCGGTCGAGGCGAGTCGCAACGCCACGCTCGCGGTCTACCGCGTCGACGTCACGCGCGGCGACGGTACGCTGGTCGCGACGTTCACCGGCACCGTGCACCTCACGCGGCGAGCGCACGCGCCGCGCTGATCGGCGCCGGCCGGGGCGGAGGGACGAGACGCGCCGACCGCGTCGCGCTAAGCTTGCCGGCCCCGTGGCACGCCCCTTCCGGGAGGTCCCATGCCGACGCACCGACGCCCGCAGATCGATACCCGCACGCGCGCGATCCTGATGTCCCTGCTGGTGGTCGTGCTGCTCGCCGGCCTGCCGCTCGCCGTGTGGCTCGACCTCCGCAACCTGACCGAGGCGGCGCTGCGCCGGCAGGCCAACGACTTGAACTCGGTCGTCACGAGCATGCGCAACTTCTACGCGACGAACGTCGTCGCGCGCGTGCTCGCGAACCACGACGGCGCCACGCAGGTCACGCACGACTACGAGTCGATTCCCGGCGCGATCCCGATTCCCGCGACGCTGTCGCTCGAACTCGGCCGCGTCATCAGCGAGAAGCAGAACACGATCACCTACCGGTTCGTCTCCGACCATCCGTTCCGCAACCGCAAGGCGCACGAGCTCGACGGCTTCGAGACCGCGGCGTTGAAGCGGCTTCGCGCCGACTCGAACGACGTCATCACGGTGGTCGAAGAGTCGTTCTCGCACGACCGCGTGCGACTCATCGCGCCGGTCGTCATGGGCCAGTCCTGCGTCACCTGCCACAACAGCCACGTCGAGAGCCTCAAGACCGACTGGAAGGTCGGCGACGTGCGCGGCATCCAGGAAGTGTCGATCGTGCAGCCCTTCGCCGAGAACCTCCTGTCGTTCAAGTACCTGATCGGCTATTTCGTGCTGCTCGCGCTGACCGGCGCCTCGGTCATCTGGCAGCAGCGGAAGCAGGCGCTGCGGATCGCGGGCATGAATCGCGAACTCGAGGGCACGAACGAGTTCCTGGCGACACTCTCGATGAAGATCTCGCGCTACCTCTCGCCGCAGATCTACAAGAGCATTTTCTCTGGCCAGCGCGACGTCGTGATCCAGACCGAGCGCAAGAAACTCACGATCTTCTTCTCCGACATCAAGGACTTCACCGCGACGACCGAGCGGCTGCAGCCCGAGCAGATCACGCACCTCCTGAACGAGTACTTCACCGAGATGTCGGCGATCGCGCTCCGGCACGGGGGCACGATCGACAAGTTCGTCGGCGACGCGATGCTGATCTTCTTCGGCGACCCGGAGACGAAGGGCGAGGCCGAGGACGCGCGTGCCTGCGTGCGCATGGCGCTCGAGATGCAGAGGCGCATCGCGGAGCTGTCGGTCAAGTGGCGCCACGAGGGCATCGAGAACCCGTTCAAGGCGCGCATGGGCGTCAACACCGGCTACTGCAACGTCGGCAACTTCGGCAGCGCCGACCGGATGGACTACACGATCATCGGCGCCGAGGCGAACCTCGCCGCGCGGCTGCAGTCGGTGGCCGAGGCCGGGCGCATCGTGATCAGCTACGAGACCTACGCGCTGGTGCGCTCGATGATCGAGGCGCACCCGCTCGCGCCGATCACGATGAAGGGAATCAGCCGCGAGGTCGTGCCCTACGTCGTCGAGGGACTGCTCGACGCGACCGGCCGCAAGTCGACGATCATCAACGAGCACACGACCGGGCTCGACATCTACATCGATCCGACGATGGTCGACGAGCGCTCCGCCGAGCGCGCGCAGCACGTGCTGCTGCACGCGCTCGACCTGCTCCGCAAGCGCGGCGGGAAGGCGTAGGACAGCAGCGCCGCGTCAAGGCGGCGCGGTGAGCCAGGGAAAGCCGCGGCGCGCCATCGTGTAGCCCAGCAGGAACAGCTCGTTCATGTAGGCGTGGTCGAAATCGTCCTGCTCCTCGAGTTTGAACGACGCCGGAATGAACGCTATGCGCAGGGCCGACCCGTCGCGTTCGGCGCGCGCGGCGATCTGGTAGAGGTTCCCGACGCCCTGCGTGTAGATCAGCGACGCGATCGCGTTCTTCGCGATCGCCACCGCGCTGCGCGGCACCTCGTGCGCGCGGACATGGAGGTGGGCGTTGCGGATCACGTAGATCGTCCGCTGGCGGAACGACAGGTCGGAGAGCAGGATGTCGCGCGGGAGCAGGAACACCTGCGTCGTCGTGCCCCCGTCGACGTGCATCTCCTGGTAGCGCTTGCCGTCGAGGGTGACGTCGATCATCGCGGGAGGCAGCTCGCCGGGAATCGCGGCCGACGCGACCAGTACGCTGCGGATGAGTTCGAGCGTGCCCGGACCGCGGACCTCCGCCATCAGCGTGAGGTTCCAGAACACCGGCCGGCGCGTGTCGAGGTCGGTGGTCGCGACGAGCAGCGTGCGTCCGCGCAGCGATTCGCGCGCGAGGGCCTCGAGGACCTGCTGGGTCACGTTCGCCTCGACGAGCTGTTTCAGCGGCAGGTTGTCCGCGAGCGCGTCGTCGAAGAGGGCGGCGCTGATGTTGCGCTCCTTGACGATGTCCTTCGACGTCACCTCGGTGTACAGGCGGGTGAGCGTCTTGTCCCACGCCGGGCCGAGGAACGCGAACGGCGCGATCAGCGCGCCGGTCGACACGCCGGTCACGATGCGGAACTCGGGACGGTCGCCGTGCGCGGTCCAGCCGACCAGGAGACCGGCGCCGAACGCGCCGTTCTGGCCGCCGCCCGAGATCGCGAGGAAGTCCGCGTCGGGCAGCACCGAATCGGCCGGATACCCGTTCATCGCGCGCTCGCGACGATAGGTCTCGTCGAGGTCGCGACGCAGATCGTCGGTGTCGCTCGGGAAATAGCGGATCGCGGGCGCGTCGACGACCTCGGCGCGCGCCTCGCCCTGTATCGGCGGCGGCGGCAGCCGGGCCACCGGCGAGATCAGCGACGCGCAGCCCGACAGCAGTCCGATGAGGAGCGCGGCGGACGCGCGCAACGCGACGGATCGGGTCATCACACGACGTTCTCCTCGCGGATCGGGCGCCCGGCGATGATGCGATCGTACCCGAGCGGCGCGAGGTCGAGGGTGCGGAAGCCGCCGTGCACGATCCACTCGGCGAGACCGCGCCCCACGGCCGGCGACTGCTGCAGGCCGTGGCCCGAGAAGCCGTTCGCGAACAGCAGATTGGGAACCTCCGGATGCGGGCCGACGATCCCGTTGCGGTCGAAGGTGTTCATCTCGTAGTAGCCGGCCCACGCGCCGCCCGCGCGGATCGCCTCGAACGCGGGAACGCGCGCGGCGAGCGCGGGCCAAAGCTTCGCCTCGAAGTCCGCGTGGTCGACGTCGAGCGGCAGGTCGTCGGGGTCGTTCGCCTCGTCGGGGGCGAGACCCGCGATGAAGCGACCTTCGCCCTCAGGCCGGAACCACAGGTCGGACGGATCGATGACGAGCGGGCAGCGGGGCAGCGGCGTGGCGCACGCGAACGCGAACACCGAGCGTCGCCGCGCGCGGACCGGGAGATCGATACCCGCGTAACGCGCGACCGACGCGGCCCAAGGCCCCGCCGCGTTCACGAAGACGTCTGCGGCGATGCGCGAACCGTCGGCCAGGCGCAGCGCCTCGATGCGCCCGCGCGCGTGATCGAAGCCCGCCGCCTCCGCGGTGAGGTAGTGCGCCCCGAGCGCACGCGCGTGACGCCGGAACGCCTGCAGCAGGCTCCAGCCGTCGAACCAGCCTTCGCCCGACAGGCCGAGCGTGCCGGCCGCGAGGTCGTGCGTCGCGAGCCAGGGGAAGCGCGCGGCGAGCGCGGGGGCCTCGAATAGCGCGACGTCGATGCCGAGCGACCGTTGCAGCGCGTGGTTGCGCTCGAGGATCGCGCGACCGGCGGGCGACGCGAGGAACAGGTATCCCGGTTCGACGAGGCCCACGGCGGGGCGCTCGCCGCCCACCGCGAGTTCGTCGCCCGCCCGGCGCAGGAACGCGATGCCGTAGCGGCCGATCTCGATGTTGACGGCGGTCGAGAACTGCCGGCGGATCGAACTCGCGGAGCGCGCCGAACTCGCCTTCGAGTAGGTCGGGTCGCGCTCGACGACGGTCACCGTGCCGTGAAACACCGGGTCGCGCAGCGTAAACGACGCGATCGCGCTGCCGATGACGCCGCCGTCGACGATGACGATGCGTCGATTCATGGTGCCGGTGGCATAGTGTGCGTCGGGCGACGACGTTCGCGCCGGGGCCCGGGTGAGCCCGACGGTCTCGATCATAAGCGAGCGCCGATGCAAACCTCGATTCCCGCGATCTCCGCGGAGCGCGTGCACGCGGCGCTCGACTGGTCCCCGCTCGTCGATGCATTGCGCGCCGCGTTCGCCGCCGGTGCGACCGCGCCGGTGCGTTCGAGCCACCGGGTCACCGCCGAAGGCGACCGGCTGCTGCTGATGCCGGCGTGGGACGGCGCGGGGCTCGGCGTGAAGATCGTCACCGTGTTCCCGCGCAACCGGGAGCGTGGACTCGCGAGCGTGGGCGCGTTGTACCTGCTGATGGACGGATCGACGGGGCATCCGGTCGCCCTGATCGACGGCGAGGCGCTGACCCTGCGGCGTACGGCGGCGGCGTCGGCGCTCGCCTCGACCTACCTTGCGCGTCCTGACGCGCGCACGCTCGTCGTCGTCGGCACCGGCGCGCTCGCGCTTTACATGGCGCGCGCGCACTGCGCGGTACGGCCGATCCAGCGCGTGCGGGTCTGGGGACGCCATCCCGACCGCGCGCGCCGCACCGCGGCGATCCTCGCGGCGGAGGGGATGCCGGCGAGCACGGCCGGGCGCCTCGATGCCGCGCTCGGCGAGGCCGACATCGTGACTTGCGCGACGACCGCGCGCGAGGCGGTCGTGCGCGGCGCGGACGTCCGCCCCGGCACGCACGTCGACCTCGTCGGCGCGTTCACCCCCGAGATGCGCGAGAGCGACGACCAACTCGTGCTCCGCGCGCAGGTGTTCGTCGACACCCGCGCGGGCGCGCTCGCGGAGGCGGGCGACCTCGTGCAGCCGATCGCGCGCGGCGTCTTCCGTC
>JAANMW010001381.1_pt1 | contig 25641 bp, 20 predicted proteins | sample 7279671 | NCBI WGS metagenome assembly JAANMW01 (sample SAMN14094541, study PRJNA606508) | bioreactor metagenome | isolation source: A lab-scale SPAN reactor treating ammonium-rich wastewater day 247 | place: Ireland: Galway | collected 2017-09-19 | reverse complement strand
ACCAACCCCGAGCGCACGATCTACTCGATCAAGCGCTTCATGGGCCGCCGCTACTCGGAGGTCTCCGAGGAGCAGAAGATGGTCCCGTACAGGGTCGTCGCCGCAGACACCGGCGACGCCCGCGTCGACATCGACGGCAAGCTCTACGCCCCGCCCGAGATCTCCGCGATGATCCTGCAGAAGATGAAGGACGCCGCCGAGCAGTACCTCGGCGAGAAGGTGACCCAGGCCGTGGTCACCGTGCCCGCGTACTTCAACGACGCCCAGCGCCAGGCCACCAAGGACGCGGGCAAGATCGCCGGCCTCGACGTGCTGCGCATCGTCAACGAGCCGACGGCGGCGGCGCTCGCCTACGGTCTCGACAAGAAGAAGGACGAGACGATCGTCGTCTACGACTTCGGCGGCGGCACCTTCGACATCTCGGTGCTCGAGGTCGGCGAGGGCGTGGTCGAGGTGAAGGCCACCAACGGCGACACCCACCTCGGTGGCGACAACCTCGACCAGCGGGTGATGGACTGGATCGTCGCCGAGTTCAAGCGCGAGCAGGGCATCGACCTCTCGAAGGACAAGATGGCCCTCCAGCGCCTGAAGGAGGCGGCCGAGAAGGCCAAGTGCGAGCTCTCCACCACCATGGAGACCGAGATCAACCTGCCCTTCATCACCGCCGACGCCTCCGGCCCCAAGCACCTGACCCTGCGCCTGACCCGCTCGAAGTTCGAGCAGCTCGTCGAGGACCTGGTCGAGCGCTCGATGGGCCCGGTGCGCCAGTGCCTGAAGGACGCCGGGCTGCGCCCCGACCAGATCGACGAGGTCGTGCTGGTCGGCGGCTCGACCCGCATCCCGAAGGTCCAGCAGCTCGTCAAGGAGTACTTCGGCAAGGAGCCGCACAAGGGCGTCAACCCCGACGAGGTCGTGGCGGTCGGCGCGGCCGTCCAGGCCGGCATCCTGGCCGGCGAGGTCAAGGACGTCCTGCTGCTCGACGTCACTCCCCTGTCGCTCGGCATCGAGACGCTGGGCGGCGTGATGACGCGGCTGATCGAACGCAACACCACGATCCCGACCCGCAAGACGGAGGTCTTCTCGACGGCGTCGGACAACCAGCCGTCCGTCGAGATCCACGTGCTGCAGGGCGAGCGCGAGATGGCCGCCGGGAACCGCACCCTCGGCAAGTTCCAGCTCTCCGGCATCCCGCCGGCCCCGCGCGGGGTGCCGCAGATCGAGGTCGGCTTCGACATCGACGCCAACGGCATCCTCAGCGTCACGGCCAAGGACCGGGCGACCGGCAAGAGCCAGCAGATCACCATCACCTCGTCCTCCGGCCTGGCCAAGGACGAGGTCGAGAAGATGGTCCGCGACGCGGAGAGCCACGCCGACGAGGACAAGAAGAAGCGCGAGCTGGTCGACCTGAAGAACCGCTGCGAGTCGCTCGCCTACAACGTCGAGAAGCTGATCAGGGAGAACCGCGAGAAGCTGTCCGCCGCCCGCGTCGAGGCCGCCGAGGCCGCGATCAAGGACGCGCGCAGTGCGCTCGAGGGCGACGACGCCGCGGCGATCAAGTCCGCGACGGAGCGGGTGGAGCGCGAGAGCCACCAGCTCGCGGAGGAGCTCTACAAGGCGGCCGGGCCCGGTCCCGGCGCCGACGGCGGGACCACGGGCGCGAGCGGCGCCGCTGACGGCGGCAAGCCCGACGACGTGGTCGACGCCGAGTACACGGTCAAGAACTGAAGAAAGGGAAATCGAAGGAGGAAGTCATGGCCATCGTTCGCTGGGAACCCTTCCGCGACCTGCTGACGCTGCAGGACCGCATGAATCGCCTGTTCGACGAGTCCTACCGCGGCGGCAGCCGCGGCGCGGACGACGACTGGGCGCTGGGCGGCTCCTGGGCGCCGGCCGTCGACATCTACGAGCAGAACGGCAACATCGAGCTGAAGGCCGAGCTGCCGGGCATCGACCCCAAGGACGTCGACATCCGGGTCGAGAACAACGTCCTCACCCTGCGCGGCGAGCGCCGCCTCGACAACGAGGTCAAGCGCGAGAGCTACCACCGCGTGGAGCGCGCGTACGGCGCGTTCAGCCGCTCCTTCACGCTGCCGACCGTCGTCGACACCGAGAAGATCCAGGCCGAGTACAAGGACGGCGTGCTGCGGCTGGTCCTGCCCAAGAAGGAAGAGGCCAAGCCGCGCCAGATCCAGATCACCCGCCACTGAGTCCCGTATCAACCCCCAATCGGAGGAAGCAGGTCACATGACGAACGTGAAGCCGCTGCGCGACCGCGTGCTGGTCCGCCGGATCGAAGAAGGCGAGCAGAAGGTCGGCGGCATCATCATCCCCGACTCCGCGAAGGAGAAGCCGCTGCAGGCCGAGGTCGTGGCCGTCGGCTCGGGCCGCGTGCTCGAGAACGGCCAGCGCATCGACCTGACCGTGAAGAAGGGCGACAAGGTGCTGATCGGCAAGTGGTCCGGCACCGAGGTCAAGATCGACGGCGAGGAGTTCCTCATCCTGAAGGAGGATGAGGTCCTCGGGATCCTGGGCTAAGAGGAGGAGAGCGAAGCACCCATGGCGAAGGACATCATCTACCGCGAAGACGCGCGCTCGGCCATCCTGCGCGGCGTCAACTCGCTGGCCGACGCGGTCAAGGTCACGCTCGGCCCCAAGGGCCGCAACGTCGTGCTCGACAAGAAGTTCGGTTCCCCGCTGATCACCAAGGACGGCGTCACCGTCGCCAAGGAGATCGACCTCAAGGACCCGATGGAGAACCTCGGCGCGCGCATGGTGCGCGAGGTCGCGAGCAAGACCTCGGACGTCGCCGGCGACGGCACCACCACCGCGACGGTGCTGGCCCAGGGCCTGTTCCGCGAGGGCGTCAAGCACGTCACCGCCGGCGCCAACCCGATGGCGCTCAAGCGCGGCATCGAGAAGGCCGTCGAGGTCGTCACCGAGGAGCTGAAGAAGCTCTCCAAGCCGGTCAAGGGCAAGATGATCGCCCAGGTCGGCACCATCTCCGCCAACAACGACGAGACGATCGGCGGGATCATCGCCGAGGCGATGGAGAAGGTCGGCAAGGACGGCGTCATCACCGTCGAAGAGTCGAAGTCGATGGAGACCGTGCTCGAGGTCGTCGAGGGCATGCGCTTCGACCGCGGCTACCTTTCGCCCTACTTCGTGACCGACGCCGAGCGCATGGAGACCGTGCTCGAGAACCCCTACATCCTCGCGTTCGAGAAGAAGATCTCGAGCATGAAGGACCTGCTGCCCGTGCTGGAGAAGGTCGCCCAGCAGGGCGCCCCCCTGCTGCTGATCGCCGAGGACATCGAGGGCGAGGCGCTGGCGACGCTGGTCGTCAACAAGCTGCGCGGCACGCTCAAGGTCGCGGCCGTCAAGGCCCCGGGCTACGGCGACCGCCGCAAGGCGATGCTCGAGGACATCGCGGTGCTCACCGGCGGCAAGGCGATCACCGAGGACCTCGGCATCAAGCTCGAGGGCGTCAAGCTCGAGGACCTCGGCCGCGCCAAGAAGGTGGTGATCGACAAGGAGAACACCACGATCATCGAGGGCGCCGGCAAGCAGAAGGACATCGAGGGCCGGGTCAAGCAGATCCGTCACCAGGTCGAGGAGACCACCTCCGACTACGACCGCGAGAAGCTGCAGGAGCGGCTGGCCAAGCTGGTCGGCGGCGTCGCGGTGATCAAGGTCGGCGCGGCCACCGAGACCGAGATGAAGGAGAAGAAGGCGCGCGTCGAGGACGCGATGCACGCGACCAAGGCCGCGGTCGAGGAGGGCATCGTGCCCGGCGGCGGCGTCGCCCTTCTGCGCTCGCTGCCCGCGCTCGAGAAGCTGGCCGCGGACGCGTCGATCGGCCACGACGAGCAGGCTGGCGTCAGCATCGTGCTGAAGGCCGCCCAGGAGCCGCTGCGCTGGATCGCCAACAACGCGGGCAAGGAGGGCAACATCGTCGTCGCCAAGGTCCGCGAGATGAAGGGCGAGCAGGGCTACAACGCGCTGACCGACACCTTCGAGGACCTGGTCGCCGCCGGCGTCATCGACCCGACCAAGGTCGTGCGCTCGGCGATCCAGAACGCGTCCTCGATCGCCTCGCTGATGCTGACGACCGAGGCGATCGTGGCGGACATTCCCGAGAAGAAGAAGGACATGCCGATGCCGCCGGGCGGCATGGGCGGGATGGACGACTTCTGATCCTGTCACCCGGGTGCCCCGAGAGCGTCCTCTCCGGGGCACCCGGACCTTTACCGAGCGGTACAACTTTTTACCGCTCTGCCGCGTAAGTACCGACAGATAATGCACTTCCCCGGGGTTCCCGAGCCCCGGGGAGGGTCGCCGGGCCCGATCGCCCTGTGACCGACATGGGAACGGGAGTTGCAAGTCCCTCCGGAGAGGCGGGACTTAGCTGAGATGACGAGGGCGAGAATGAGCAGCCGGACCCGGACGATCGCATCGTTCTTCGTGCTGGCGATGGGGATGATGCTGTTCGGGGCCTTCGTCACGGCCCAGATCCAGAAGCCCGGCCCCTTGCGCGCCGCCGCCGCCGAGGAGCAGCAGTCCGCCGCCGCGGGCGGGCGACAGGCGATCGTCGGCCTCGACACCTTCCGCGACGTGGCCCGCAAGCACACCGCGGGCGTCGTCAACATCAACACCCGCAAGACCGTCAAGACCGGCGGCCGCACGCCGTTCCACAACTTCGACGACGACCTGCTGGAGCGCTTCTTCGGCCGCCGCGGCGAGTCGGAGACCCAGCGCAGTCTCGGCTCGGGCTTCGTGATCGACAAGGACGGTTACATCCTGACCAACCGGCACGTGGTCGACGGCGCCGACGAGATCCGCATCACGCTGTCCGACGGCCAGGAGTACGACGCCAAACTGGTCGGTCGCGACGCCCGGACCGACGTGGCGCTGCTGAAGATCGAGCCGAAGAAGGCGCTGACGGTGCTGGAACTGGGCGACTCGGACCAGACCGAACCCGGCGAGTGGGTGATGGCGATCGGCAATCCTTTCGGGTTGGGCGGGAATTCCGTCACCGTGGGCGTCGTTTCCTACAAGGGCCGGCCGCTGACGGTCGGCACCCGTGGCACCTCGGTCGACATGATCCAGACCGACGCGGCGATCAACCCCGGCAACTCGGGCGGGCCCCTGCTCGACACCCGCGGCCGGGTGATCGGCATCAACACGATGATCATCACCCGCGGCCTGCCGCAGAGCGCCGGCGTCGGCTTCGCCGTGCCGATCAACGTGGCGAAGGAGATCCTGCCCCAGCTCCGGACCAAGGGGAAGGTCGAGCGCGGCTGGCTCGGCGTGACCATCGCGCCGATGACGGAGGACCTCGCGAAGACGTTCAAGATGGCCGAGGCGCGCGGCGCGATCGTCAACGACGTCACCGCCGGTTCGCCGGCCGAGAAGGCGGGGGTCCAGGCGGACGACGTGATCCTGGCCCTCGACGGCAAGGCGATGGCGGACAACAACGAGGTCGTCCGCACGATCGCCGGCAAGGCGCCCGGCACCACCGTTCGGCTGAAGCTGCTGCGCGAGGGCAAGGAGCGCGACGTGACGGTGACGCTCGGCGCCTTCCCCGAGGAAGGCGACGCGGCCGACGAGCCGGAGGCCGAGCGCGCGCGGCTGGGCATGACGCTGCAGGACCTCTCCCCCGACATGGCGCGGCGCCTGGACCTGCCGCGCGGCGCCCGCGGGGTGCTGGTGGTGCGCATCGAGCCGGGCGAGGCCGCCGAGGACGCGGGCCTCGCGCAGGGCGACCTGATCCTGAGCGTGAACGGGTCGGGTGTCGCGACCGTCGACGAGTTCTTCGAGGCGATCGAGGCCGCGCGCGGCGACGGCGTCGCGCGGGTCCGGGTGCGCCGCGGGGACACGGCCTTCACGACCGTGCTGAAGCTGGACTGACGCCGCTGGGGAGCGGAGCCAGGAGGAGGACGCCATGACGCGCAAGGAAGGTCGGGATCGGGAGCGGTACGGGGTTCTGCTCGCGATGCTGGAGGACCGGCGCCGCGAGCTGTCCGCGAAGCTTCGTTCGATCCGCGAGACGCTGCCGGAAGAAGTGCGGGAGGTCAAGGACGCCGAGGAGCAGTCGATGGCCGACATCGTGCAGGAGGTCGACTTCGCCCTCATGCAGATGAAGTCGGAGACGCTGGCCAAGATCGACGATGCCATCGTGCGCCTGAAGCAGGGCCGGTACGGCCTGTGCCTGGAGTGCGGTCACGACATCGCGGCCGCGCGGCTGAAGGCCGTGCCGTTCGCCGACCTGTGCCGCGACTGCCAGCAGCACCAGGAGGACCAGGTGGCGCGCGAGCGCCAGGAGAAGGCCCGCGAGTTCAGCCTGTCGATCGGCTGAAACCCCCGCGAGCGGAGGCCACATGAGCAGCCGGGACGATCAGAAGCCGGACTTCGAGTCGGGCGGCGTCCACGAGGTCGATCTCGACCAGGTGCCGGGGGAGCTGGCGGTGCTGCCGCTGCGCGACACCATCCTGTTCCCCCACGCGATCCTCCCGCTCGCCGTCGCGCGCGAGAGCTCGGTGGCGCTGGTGCACGACGCCGTGCGCGAGCGCCGGGTGATCGGCGTGGTGACCCAGCGCGACCCTGCGGTCGACGATCCGGTCGAGAGCGACCTGTACCGGGTCGGCACGCTGACCCACATCCACAAGATGTTCAAGTTCCCCGACGGCTCGCTGCGGCTGGTCGTGCAGGGCGTGCAGCGCTTCCGCGTCGTGCAGGTCACCCAGTACCGGCCGTTCCTGCGCGCGAAGATCGAGCTGCTGCGCGAGGTCGTCCCGGCCGAACAGGAGATCGAGGTGCAGGCGCTGGCCCAGAGCGCGCAGGGCCTGTTCCAGCGCGTCGTGGAGCTCTCCCCGACCCTGTCCGACGAGCTCGCCGGCCTCGCCGCCAACATCCAGGACCCCTCGCGCCTGGCCGACTTCGTCGCCGGCAGCCTGCAGTCGCTGACCACCGCCCAGAAGCAGGAGCTGCTGGAGGTGCTCGACGTGCGGGCCCGGCTGGAGCGCGTCAACAAGATCCTGGCCAAGGACCTCGAGGTGCTCGAGGTCGGCAACAAGATCCAGAGCCAGGTCAAGACCGAGCTGCAGAAGAACCAGCGCGAGTACTACCTGCGCGAGCAGATGAAGGCGATCCAGAAGGAGCTGGGCGAAGGCGACGACCAGCAGCGCGAGATCGCCGAGCTGCGAGAGAAGATCGAGAAGTGCGGCATGCCGGACGAGCCGCACAAGAAGGACGCCCTGCGCGAGCTGGACCGGCTGTCGAAGATGTCGCCGGCGGCCGCCGAGTACACGGTCACCCGCACGTACCTCGACTGGCTGACGGCGATGCCGTGGCAGAAGCGGACCGAGGCCGAGATCGACATCCTCAAGGCGCGCGAGGTGCTCGACAACGACCACTACGACCTGGAGAAGGTCAAGGACCGCATCCTCGAGTACCTGTCGGTGCGCAAGATGAAGCCCGACATCAAGGGCCCGATCCTGTGCTTCGCGGGCCCCCCGGGCGTCGGCAAGACCTCGCTCGGCCGCTCGATCGCCTCGGCCATGGGCCGCAAGTTCCACCGCATCTCGCTGGGCGGCATGCGCGACGAGGCCGAGATCCGCGGCCACCGCCGCACCTACATCGGCGCGCTGCCGGGCCAGATCGTCCAGGGCCTGCGCCGCGCGGAGAGCAAGAACCCGGTGTTCATGCTCGACGAGGTCGACAAGCTCGGCATGGACTTCCGCGGCGACCCCGCGTCGGCGCTGCTCGAGGTGCTGGACCCGGAGCAGAACCACACCTTCAAGGACCACTACCTGGACCTGCCGTTCGACCTGTCCGAGGTGCTGTTCATCTGCACCGCGAACGTGCTCGACCAGATCCCGCCCGCGCTGCGCGACCGCATGGAGGTGATCCGCCTCGCCGGCTACACCGAGGAGGACAAGCTCCACATCGCGCGCCGCCACATCCTGCCCCGCCAGCTCGACAACCACGGCATGAAGGACGTGGACGTGGCGTTCGGCGACGAGGCGCTCGTCAAGCTGGCGCGCGAGTACACCCGCGAGGCCGGCCTGCGCAACCTCGAGCGCGAGATCGCCAGCATCATCCGCAAGGTCGCGCGCAAGCGGGCCGAGGGCCACACCGAGACCGTCGTGGTCACCCCGGAGAAGGTCGAGGAGTTCCTCGGCGCGCCCTACTTCATGCGCGACGAGATGGAGGAGCGCACGATCGTGCCCGGCGTCGTGACCGGCCTGTCCTGGACGGCCGCCGGCGGCGAGGTGCTCTGGATCGAGGCCACCCAGATGTGGGGCAAGAAGGGGCTGACCCTGACCGGCCAGCTCGGCGAGGTGATGCGCGAGAGCGCGCAGACCGCGCTGTCGTGGGTCCGCACCCACGCCCGCGAGCTCGGCATCGACGACTCCTTCTTCGAGCGCGTCGACATCCACCTCCACGTGCCGGAGGGCGCGGTGCCCAAGGACGGCCCGTCCGCGGGCGTGACGATGGCGACGGCCCTGGTGTCGATGCTCCAGGGACGCCCGGTCAAGTCGCGGCTGGCGATGACCGGCGAGATCAGCCTGTCCGGCCGGGTGCTGCCCGTCGGCGGCATCAAGGAGAAGGTCCTGGCCGCGCACCGGCTCGGCGTCAAGGAGGTCATCCTCCCCCGCCGGAACGAGAAGGCGGTCAAGGAGGACCTGCCCGAGAACGTCCGCAACGAGCTGAAGATCCACCTCGTCTCGACGGTCGAAGAGGTGCTCGCGCTGGCGCTGCCGCCCGGCGAACCGGTGACGGTCACTCCGCCGCAGGGCCCCGTCGCGGGGATGTCCACCAACTAGAGTCCCGCGACCGCCGGGTGCCTCGCGTTCGAGGGCGCTCCCGTCAGGGGGCGCCCTCTTCCGTTTCCGGCGCCATCACCACCGCCGCCGGCCGCACGACCCGGTCCACGAAGACGGTCAGCGCGAGGGCGAGACCGATCGCGAGAACGGGACCGAAGCAGCGCTCGGAACGGACGCTGCCGCGGCGGGCGGCGACGTCCAGCGCGAGCAGGACGACCAGCGCCAGCGTCCACGCCGCAGCGATCGCCCAGTCGGCCGCCTCGGCCGCCACCATGGACGGCAGGTAGCGCTGCACGTCGATCGGACCGGACAACGCCTCCCACAGGCGGGTGGGCCGGGCGCCGCGCGCCACCAGCAACAGGTCGGACACGCGCAGCACGAGGAACCCGAGCAGCACGTGCCCCGTGACCAGCAGCGGCGCGAACCAGCGGGCGACGCCCGCGCCGGCTTCGACCCGCAGGCCGCCGGCTGCGGCCAGGAGCGGGACCAGGGGCACCAGGAACCGGGCCGGCGGGCACTGCCCGCCCCACCACATCCGCCAGAACAGCGCCGGAAGCAGCACCGCGAGGCCCGCTGCGGCGACGAAGACGACGTCGCGCGACGGGCGCGCGAGCCGTGAGGGCAGCAGCCCGGCGAGGGCCACGACGAACGCCGGCGCGAACGGGAGCAGGCCGAACGAGCGGTCGAAGAGCAGCCCGAGCAGCGCCCGCAGCGGTTCGGAAGCCACGTCCTGCGGCGTGCCGCCGTAGATCGCGAGCGGCGTGGGCGAGCCGAAGACGCGCTGGTAGTGGAGGCCGAAGGCCGCGGCCATCAGCAGCGCCGTCGCGACGAACGCCGTGCGCGCGCGCGCCTCGAGACGAACGAGCGCCACGCCGCCGACGACGGCCGCGACGAGCCCCAGCTTCACGTGCAGCCAGGGCAGCGTCGACAGCAGCAGCGCCGAAGCCACGGCGCGCCCGGGTCCACCTCCTCGGGAGGCCAGCAGCAGGCGCAGCGCGGCGCACAGCGCCAGGGCGCTCGGGCCCTCGGTGTAGACGTGGAAGCCGAAGAACGCGAGCGGCGGCCCCAGCGCGAGCGCCCAGGCCGCCCCCGCTGCCGCGTCCGAGCCGGCCAGGGCCCGCGCCAGCCGCGCCGCTTCGACGGCGGCGAGCGCGGCCAGCGCCGCCAGCAGCAGCACGCAGGCACGCCGCCCGCCGACGGCGTAGACGGGGGCCAGCAGCGCGGGCAGGCCCGGGCTGTGGGCGGGAAACGGCCGTCCGTCGGCGCGCGGCGCCCCGTAGTGGGGCCGAAGCGCGGCCGGGGTGTACTCCCGGGTGTCGCCGCGCGCGTAGTTGTCGCGCAGGTCGAGGTCGCCCTCACGCCACAGGCTCTGCGCCATGACCAGGTAGTGGGGCTCGTCTCCCGTGACCCGCAGCCGCGTCGCGTATCCCTCGCCGCACAGCGCGAGCCACGCGAAGCCGAGGCCGAACAGCCGCAGCGAGCCGAGCCGGCCCACCCGGGCCAGCATCGCGCCCTGCTCGAGGCCGAACGCTCGCGCGACCGCGACCAGCGCCGCCAGCGCGACGAGGGCGGGGCCCAGCGGACCGTCCAGCACGCCGAGGGCGGGGAGCGCCTCGACGGCGGCCGGCCAGCGGCCCAGCGCCCACAGCCCGACCGCCCATGCCAGGGGACTCGCGGCTCTCATGGAAGCGTTATCATCCCCGATCCCGATGCGCTGCCCACGCTGCGGCAAGGACACCCATCCCGACGACCACCGCTGTGGCCAGTGCGGGGCCACCCTGGCGGTCGCCATCCTCGAGGTGGTGCGCGGCAACCTGGCCGAGCGCATCCACTTCCTGAAGCCGCGCGACTACTCGATCGGGCGCGCCCGCGCCAACGACCTGTCGCTGGTCGAGCCGTCGATTTCCAAGGCCCATGCCAGGATCGGCTGGGAGAACGGCGTCTTCAGCATCGAGGACCTGGGCAGCCTGCACGGGGTCTACGTCAACGCCGTCAAGATCCAGAAGACCGAGCTGGCGCCCGGCGCCCTGGTCCAGATGGGCAACGTCACGCTCAAGTTCTCGCCGCTCGGCTCGGACACCACGCAGACCGACCAGATCGCCGAGTTCCCGTGGATCGAGCAGCAGCAGCTCCTGCTGTCGCTGGTCCAGACCCTCAACTCGACGCTGGTGCTCTCGCAGGTGCTCGAGCAGGTGCTCGACGCCGTCATGCGCATCACCCGCGCCGAACGCGGCTTCCTGCTGCTGGCCGAGAACTCCGAGGCCGAGCCGACGGCCTTCCCCACCGTCGCCGGGCTGTGCGTCCGGCTGGGCCGGCGGCGCGACGGCGGAGCGATCCCGCCCGAGGGCCAGGGGCTGTCGACCTCGGTGGTCAAGCGCGCGATCGAGAGCGGCGAGACGGTGGCCACCGGCAACGCGGTGGCCGACCCGTCGATCGGCACGGCGCAGAGCGTGATCCTGATGGACCTGCGCACGATCGTGTGCATCCCGCTGCGCTCGCCGCGCGCGGAGGTCGACGGCAACGGCGGCTACCCGCGGGCGCTGGGCGCCATCTACGTGGACAACCACGAGACCTCCGCCGCGTTCCGGCCCGACTCGCTGCGGGCGGCCGAGGCCCTGGCCCGGCATGCCGCGCTGGCCATCGAGAACGCCCAGCTCTTCGAGCGCGAGCAGCACACGATCGAAGAACTGCGGCTGGCCCAGAAGCAGCTCCTGCAGTCCGAGAAGCTGGCCACCATCGGCCAGATGGCCGCGGGCATCGCCCACGAGCTGAACACGCCGCTCACCTACATCATGGGCAACCTCGAGCTGCTCCAGGCGCAGGGCCTGCCGGGCCCGCAGGCCGAGATGCTGAAGTCGATCGGGCGCGGCGCCGAGCGGATCAAGGGGCTCGCCCAGTCGCTGCTCGGGTTCAGCCGGCCCTCCCAGGAGGAGCCCCAGGAGTTCGCGCCCAACGAGGTCGTCGAGCACAGCCTCGAGCTGTGCCACTACCAGGTGCTGAAGGGCGGCGTGAAGCTCGAGAAGGAGCTCGCCCCCGACCTGCCGCGGGTGCGCGGCGCCGCCAGCCAGCTCGAGATGGCGATCATCAACCTGGCCGTCAACGCGATCCACGCGATGGCGGCGGGCGGAACGCTGACCGTGCGCACGTCGCGGGTCGGCGACGAGGTGGAGATCTCGGTCGCGGACACCGGCAGCGGCATCCCCGAGGCGATCCAGGCCAACATCTTCGAGCCGTTCTTCACGACCAAGGCGGAAGGCCACGGCACCGGTCTCGGGCTGTCGACGGTGCTGATGGTCGTGGAGCAGCACCGCGGCCGGATCGACTTCACGACCGCCCCGGGCCGCGGCACGACCTTCCGCATCCGCATCCCCGCGGCCTAGGGGCCGTGTGGCCTCGGGCCACACCGGCGTGGTGACGAGTCCACTCCGACCACGCCGCCGCGGCCGCAGCCCGGCGCCAGTGCCCGGCTTTCAGGCCCGGACGCGCCCTGTCGCGATGGCACGCGGCCTGCAAGACGAGCCCGCGTGGAGGTGGCGCGGATGAAGCCGATGGCAGCGGCGGCCCTGGTGGCCGCGATGGTCGGACACGCCGGAGTCGGCGGCGAACAACTCTCTTCGCTGCTGCTGGCAGCCGGCGCCGCCGTAGCCCTCTCCCTCGCCAGGCGTCTGCCTCCGGAAGCCGGCGGCAGGGGCGGACGCTAGTCGGAGACGATCAGCTCGCCGCGCTCGCGGCCCGCCGCGGCGGTCGCGTGAAGGCAGCAGTAGTAGGGAAAGCGCCCCGCCCGGGCGGGCACCAGGTCGACGCGGGTCTTGCGCCCGGGCACCACCCGCCGTTCGATGCGCAGCTCGTCCAGGGCGAAGCAGTGCTCGGCGCCGTCTCCGGAACCGACATCCAGGCGCAGCAGGTCCCCGCGCCGCACCTTGAGCGCCGCCGGCTCGATTCCGGACGCGGCGATCGTCAGCTCGCGTGCCACGTCCGCCGCGGCTTCCGATGTTGCGGGCGCGCCCCCGACGACGACGGCGGCCAGCCCCAGGAGCAACGCTCCGAGGACCGGCCGCCGGGTGGACGCCGGGACTCTCACCGGGACCAGCCAGGCGGGCGGGTCCGGTGGGCCATGATCAGTGGCGACGCGGGCCGCGATCGCGGTCGCGACCGCCGCCGCGCCCGTGCCCGCCGCCGCGGTGCTCGCGGCCGCCGTGGCTGCGCTCGCGGCCGGGGCCGCCCTCACCCTCGGGCTCCGGCACGAAGCCCTCCGGCACCGGCAGCAGCACCTTGCGCGACAGGCGGATCTTCCCGGACGGGTCGATCGACACCACCTTGACCAGGATCTCCTCGCCCTCCTTGACCTCGGAGCGCGGGTCCTGGATGCGGTGGTGCGCCATCTCGGAGACGTGGAGCAGGCCGTCGGTGCCGGGCAGGATCTGGACGAAGGCGCCGAACTCGACGACGCGGACCACCTTGCCGAGGTAGGTCTTGTTGAGCTCGGGAACCGCGGTCAGTTCCTCGATGATCTGCATCGCCTTGCGGCCGGCCGACTCGTCGACCGAGGCGATGTTCACGCGGCCGTCGTCCTCGATGTCGATCTTGCAGCCCGTCCGCTCCGTGATCGAGCGGATCATCTTGCCGCCGGGCCCGATGATGTCGCGGATCTTGTCGACCGGCACGCGGATGGTGATGATGCGCGGCGCGTAGGCGCTGATGTCCGGGCGCGGCGCGGCCAGCGCCTCGGCCATCCGGTCGAGGATGTGGATGCGGCCCTGGTGGGCCTGCTCCAGCGCCCTGGCCATGATCTCGGCGGTGATGCCCGAGACCTTGATGTCCATCTGCAGCGCCGTGATGCCGTTGCGGGTGCCGGCGACCTTGAAGTCCATGTCGCCGTAGTGGTCCTCTTCGCCCGCGATGTCGGACAGCACGGCCCAGCGGTCGCCCTCGAGCACGAGGCCCATCGCCACGCCGGCGACGGGGTTCTTCAGCGGGACGCCCGCGTCCATCAGCGCGAGGGTGCCGCCGCAGATGCTCGCCATCGACGACGAGCCGTTCGACTCCAGGATGTCCGACACGATGCGGATCGTGTAGGGGAAGCTCTCCTCGTCGGGCAGCATGTCCTTCAGCGCCCGCTCGGCGAGCGCGCCGTGGCCGATCTCGCGGCGGCCGGGGCCGCGCAGGAACTTGACCTCGCCGACCGAGAACGGCGGGAAGTTGTAGTGCAGCATGAAGCGCTTGCGGTACTCGCTCTCCTGCACCGTGTCGATGATCTGCGAGTCCTCGGAGGTGCCGAGCGTCGCCGTCACCAGCGCCTGGGTCTCGCCGCGGGTGAACACCGCCGAGCCGTGCACGCGCGGCAGAACCGAGACCTCGGAGTGGATCGCGCGGATCTCGTCGTGGCGGCGGCCGTCGAGGCGGCGGCCGGCGAGCACTTCTTCGCGCAGCACCTTCTCGCGCAGGCCGTCGAAGACGGCGCCGAGGATCGCCTTCCTGTCGGCCTGCTCCTCGGTCAGCGACGCGGCGTAGGCCTCCTTGACGGCCTTCACCTTCGCGTACATCTCGAGCTTGCCCTTGGTCCGAAGGGCGGCCATCAGCGGCTCGCGCAGCGCGCCCTCGATCTCCTGCACGAGGTCGGCCGGCAGCTCCTTCTTGACGTGCGGCCGCTTCGGCTTGCCGCACGCTTCGCGCAACTGCTTCTGCATGCCGACGATCTGCTTGATCGCGGCGTGGCCGGCCTGCAGCGCCCGGACCATGTCGGCCTCGGACAGCTCCTGCGCGGAGGACTCGACCATCACGATCGCCTCTTCCGTGCCCGCGACGAGCAGGTTGAGGCGGCTCCGGGTCTTGAACTCGGCGTTGGTCGGGTTGATGTGGCAGGCGTCGTCCCAGAAGCCCACGCGGACCGCCGCCACCGGCGTGTCGAACGGGATGTCCGAGATGCACAGCGCCGTGGACGCGCCGGTGATCGCCAGGTGGTCGCCGTCGTTCTCGAGGTCGGCCGACAGCAGCAGCGCGACGACCTGCGTCTCGCAGGCGTAGCCCTCGGGGAACAGCGGCCGCAGCGGGCGGTCGATCATCCGCGAGGTCAGCACTTCCTTCTCCGTCGGCCGGCCCTCGCGCTTGAAGAACCCGCCCGGGATCTTGCCCGAGGCGTAGTTGTTCTCGCGGTAGTCGACCGTGAGGGGCAGGAAGTCGAAGCCGACGCGCGGCTCGCGCTGGGCGCATGCCGTGGCCAGGACGACCGTGTCGCCGAGGCGCACGAGCACGGCGCCGTCGGCCTGCTTGGCGAGGCGACCCGTCTCGATGGACAGGGTCCCGCGACCGAGGGGAATCTCGACCTTGTGCATTGTCTTCTCTCTCTCCGCTTCCGCTGGCGTCCGGGCCGCCTGGCGCGCGGGGTTGCGCGCCGGGGTCAGTCGGCCGGGGCCTCTCGGACGAGGCCCGCCGGGTGTTTCCTCGAACGGACCAGGGGCGCTACTTGCGCAGGCCGAGCTTGTCGATCAGCACGCGGTAGCGCGCGGCGTCCTTGCCCTTCAGGTAGTCCAGCAGCCGCCGCCGCTGGCCGACCAGCATCATCAGCCCGCGCCGCGAGTGATGATCCTTGTCGTGCGCCTTCAGGTGCTCGGTCAGGGAGACGATGCGCTCGCTCAGCAGGGCGACCTGGACTTCCGGGGACCCGGTGTCCTTGCCGTGAGTGCGATTGCTCTCGATGATCTGCGTCTTGCCGTCCTTGCTGAGACTCACCCGCTCTTCCTCCAACAGTCCTCTCGATTCACAAGCGGGCATCGTAGCATAGGCGGCGGTCGCGGCCAACCCCCGCGGCCTTGTCCTGCAAGAGGTTCCGCCCCCTTTGGATGCCCTGAGCGCGCCCGTCGCCCTGACCCTGCTCCGGTTCTGCGCCTTCGCCGCGCTCGCGGTGCTGGGGCCGGGGGCTGGCCTGCAGCGGGCCCTGGGCCGTCCGGTGCACGTGGCTCTGGCGATCCCCCTCGGCACGGCGTGGGCCGCGCTGTGGGCGTGGCTGGAGGTGGCCTCCGGGCTGCCGGGCCTGTTCCCCGCCGGGGCGCTGCTCGGATCGGCGCCGCTGGCCGTCCGGGGCCTGGGGCGAATCGAGGGCGAAGAGTCCTGGCGCGGCCCGGCGCCCGCGTTCGCCGCGCTGCTGGCGCTGCTGGCCGTCTCCCAGTTCGGATGGAACCGGCTGACCGCCGACGGGCGTTTCGTGCTCGACCCGCTCGTGCCCTACGACGCCGCCTTCCACGCGGGCCTGACGCTGGAACTCGCCGCCGGCTATCCCCCGCAGGTGCCGGGCGTGTCGGGACTGCCGCTCGGCTATCACCTCGGTCCCGACCTGGTGCGCTACGCCGCCTGGCGCTGGGCGGGCGTGCATCCCTTCGACGCCCAGACCCGTTTCGACGTGGTGCTGTGGGGGCTCGGGCTGATCCTGGCCCTGCGCGCTGCCGCGCGCGCCCTGGGCGCGGGGACCGGGGCGGTCGCGCTGGCCGGCTTCGTGCCGTTGCTCGGCGACTTCTCGTGGGCGTTCGCGGGCGACCCGCAGGCGCACTGGTGGACCGACCTGCTGCGCGGGAACCTGCTCGTCTCGCTGGCCCACTCGAACCCGGTGATCCCCGCTCTCGGCCTCGCGCTCGGCGCCTTGACGCTCGCGTCGCGGCCAGCGCCGACGAAAGCGGACACGGCGCTGGCCGTCGCCTGCGCCGCGGCCACCCCGTACTTCAAGGTCTTCCTCGGCGCCCAACTCGCCGCCGGCCTCGCTTTCGCGGCGCTGTTCGCCCGCGGAACCGCGCGCGGTGCCGTGGCGGCCCCCGCGCTGGCCGCGGCGCTGGGCACGGCGGCGCTGGCCGGAGGCACGGGAGGCGAGACGGTCGCCGTCGTGCTGGCGCCGTTCGACCTCGTCGAGGTGACCCGACGGCAGCTCGGGATGGAGCCCGCGACCGGGGGAGCCTTCGCCGCCTTCGCCGTGGCCTGGGTCCTCCTCTCGCTGGGCCTGCGCGTGTTCGGCGTGGTCCCGGCCTGCGCCGCGCTGCTGCGGGGTGGAATCGCGGCCCGCGCGCTGGCCCCGATGGCCCTGGGCGGCTGGCCGCTGGCGCTGATGATCCGCGTCTCCGCCCCGGAGGTACTGGGCGGCCAGCCCGTGATCAACGACGCCGCCTACTTCGTCGAGCAGTCGGGGCCGCTGCTGTGGCTGTTCGCGCTCGCGGGCCTCGAGCGCGCGCTCGGCGCCCGGCTGCAGCGCCCGCTGGTGCTGCTGGCGCTGGCCGGGCTGGCGCTGCCAGCGACCGCGCAGTTCGCCCTCAAGAAGCGCGTCGCCGAGGTCGAGCGGCTGCCGGCCGAGATGGTCGAGCTGACCCGTGCGCTCGAGCGCGCGAGCCGCCCGGGCGACGTGGTGCTGCAGCGCCCGGGGGGCCGCTATCCGCCCGCACCGGTGGTGCTGGTCGGCCGCCGCGTCACCTACGAGCGCTTCACGCCCTACCTGACGCAGTTCGCGCCGCGCCCGGTGCTCGAGGCCCGCCACGCGACGGTGCACCGTTTCTTCCGCACCCGGGACGCCGCGGAGGCCGAGGCGATCGTGCGCGAGCTCGGCGCCCGCTTCGTCGCCCTCAACGGCCCCGACCGCCTGCGCTTCGAGCCGCCGCCGCAATGGCGCCTCGTGCACGACGCGCCGGGGGCGCGCCTCTACCAGGTCGCCGAGTAGCGGTTCAGGCGGCCACGACCACCTCGGGGTGGGCGCAGGTGCCGCGGACCCGGGCCACCGCCACGAGCGCGCCCGCGGGGTCGAGCACGCGCACCCAGTCGCCACCGACCGCGGCGGTCAGCGGCAGCTCGTGGCCGTGGCGAACGCGGTCGAGCACCGGCTCCTCCACCACGACGGCAGGCAGGTGGCCGACCGCCGCCGCCATCGGCCAGAGCGCGGCCCGGGCGCTCGCCGGGTCGAGCGCGTCGGCGTGGAGGGCGCGGCCGAGGTCGAGCGGCCCGCTGCGGGTGCGGCGCAGTTCCTCGAGGTGCGCGCCGCAGCCGAGCGCCGCGCCCAGGTCGCGGGCCAGCGCCCGGACGTAGGTGCCCGGCGAGCAGAGCACGCGGAACCGGGCGCGGGCGCCGTCCATCGCGAGCAGCTCGAGGCGCTCCACGCGGACCGGGACGGGCGGCAGCTCGGGAGCCTTGCCGGCGCGCGCCAGCTCGTGCATCCGGCGCCCCTCGACGTGTTTCGCGGAGAACGCCGGCGGCCGCTGCAGGATCTCGCCGGTCAGGGCGCGGAGCGCGGCGGCGAGCGCCGCGGCGCCGGGCAGCACGTCGCGCGGCGGCCCGAGCGGCACCCCGGTCGCGTCGTCCGTGTCGGTCGCGAAGCCGAAGCGGGCGACGGCCTCGTACTCCTTGTCGCCGTCGAGGAAGCGGGCGAGGCGCGTCGCGCGGCCCACGCAGACGCCGAGCAGGCCGGTCGCGAACGGATCGAGGGTGCCGGTGTGGCCGACGCGGCGGGTGCCGAGGGCGCGGCGCACGCGATCGACGAGGTCGTGCGAGGTGGGCCCCTTCGGCTTGTCGAGGATCAGCAGGCCGTCGACGGCCGCGGCGCCCTCGTCAGCGCGGCTCTTCCCCATCGCCCGGCTCCGGCTCGCCGTCGGGCGCGGCCGCCTCGGCCTCCTTCACTTCGTTGAGCAGGGCCGCGACGCGGTCGGAGGCGTCGAGACCCTTGTCGTAGGAGAAGTGGACGATCGGCGTGACGCGGGCGCGCAGGTGCTTGCCGAGCTCGCGCCGCACGAAGCCCGCCGAGTGCTCGAGCGCCTTCAGCGTCTTCTGCCGCTCCGCCGCGTCGCCGATCACGCCGACGAAGATGCGCGCGTGGCCGAGGTCCGCCGCGAGGTCGACGCGGGTCACCGTCACGAACCCGATCCGCGGGTCCTTGAGGCGGCCGATGATGCGCGAGACCTCCTCGCGGATCTCCTCCGCCATGCGCTGGACGCGAAAGCCCACGTTGTCCTCCGGCTCCTACAGCAGCTCGACGTCGGCGCCCAGCACCTGCAGGTCGTGGGTCTCCTCCGCCATCCGCCCCGCCGCCTCCAGGGTGGCCTCGAGGTGGCCGCGATCGGTGTTGACCGAAACCACGGCGACCTGCGCGCGCTGCCACAGGTCGCGCTCGCCGACCTCGGCGACCGCGACGTTGAGCTTGTTGCGCAGGCGCGTCTCCAGCGAGCGCAGCACCTGGCGCTTGTCCTTCAGCGACTGTGCCCCCGGGAAGTGCAGGTCGAGCGTCAGCAGGCCGACGACCACGCTAGGCGAGCGTCTCCTTGACCTTCTCCGTCGTGAAGAACTCGATCTCGTCGCCCGGCTTCAGGTCGTTGTAGCCGACGATGCCGATGCCGCACTCGTTGCCGGCACGGACCTCGGCGGCGTCGTCCTTGAAGCGCTTGAGCGAGGCGACCTTGCCGGTGTGGATCACGACGTTGTCGCGAAGCAGCCGCACGTGGGCGGTGCGCACGACCTTGCCGTCGCTGACCCGGCAACCGGCGATGGTGCCGACCTTGGAGATGCGGAAGGTCTCGAGCACCTCGGCCGCGCCGAGCCGCACCTCGCGGATCGTCGGCTCGAGCATGCCCTCGAGCGCCTTGCGCATGTCCTCGACGGCGTCGTAGATCACCGTGTACAGCCGCAGCTCGACCTCGTCGCGGTCGGCGGCCTCGACGGCCTTCTTCTCCGGCCGCACGTTGAAGCCGATCACGACGGCGTCCGACGCGGCGGCCAGCAGCACGTCGCTCTCGGTGATGGCGCCGGCGCCGGAGCGGATGATCCGCAGCTTGATCTTCTCCTGCGGGATCTTCATCAGCTGGTCGCACACGGCCTCGACCGAGCCCTGCACGTCCGCCTTGACGACCAGCGGCAGTTCCTTGATCTGGCCCTCGGCGATCTTGCGGCCGAGGTCCTCGAGGCGGATCCGCGAGCTCGCGGCCATGCTCTTCTCGCGCAGCTTGAGCTGGCGGAAGGCCACGATCTGCTGGGCCTTGGCGCCGTCCTCGACCACCAGCAAGGGGTCGCCCGGCTCGGGCACGGCCTCGAGGCCGAGGATCTCGACCGGCGTCGCCGGCCCGGCCTTCTTGAGGCGCTTGCCCTGGTCGTCCACGAGCGCGCGGACCTTGCCCTTGACGGCGCCGGCGACGACCGTGTCGCCCATCTCCAGGGTGCCGTCCTGGATCAGCACGGTGGCGACGGCGCCGCGCCCCTTGTCGAGGCGGGCCTCGAGCACGGTGCCGAGGCCGGGCTTCTTCGGGTTGCCCTTCAGCTCCTGCATGTCGGCCACGAGCAGCAGCATCTCGAGCAGTTGCGGCAGGTTCTCGCGCTTCTTGGCCGAGACGGGCACGAACACGGTGGTGCCACCCCAGTCCTCGGGCATCAGGCCCTTGTCCGAGAGCTGCTGCTTGACGCGGTCGGGCTGGGCGTTGGGCTTGTCGATCTTGTTGAGCGCGACGACGATCGGCACGCCGGCGGCGCGCGCGTGATCGATCGCCTCGACCGTCTGCGGCATCACGCCGTCGTCCGCCGCGACGACCAGCACGACCACGTCCGTGACGCGGGCGCCGCGCGCGCGCATCAGGGTGAACGCCTCGTGGCCGGGGGTGTCGAGGAAGACCACCTTGCGGTTGCCGACGTCGACGTGGTAGGCGCCGATGTGCTGGGTGATGCCGCCGGCCTCGCCGTCCGCCACGCTGGTCTCGCGGATCGCGTCGAGCAGCGAGGTCTTGCCGTGGTCGACGTGGCCCATCACGGTGACGACCGGGGCCCGCGGCACCAGGTCCTCGGGCCGGTCCTTCTCCTTCGCTTCCGCGATGATCTCGGCCTCGAACGTCTCGACCCGGGCGTCGTAGCCGAACTCGCGGCAGATCTCGATCGCCAGCTTGGGGTCGAGCGTCGCGTTGACGGTGACCATCAGGCCGCGGGTCAGCAGCGACTTCATGATGTCGCGGTTCTTGACGTCCGACATCTTCTCGGACAGTTCCTTCACCGTGACGCCCTCGGAGAGGGTGAGCGGGCGGAGCGGGCCTGTGTAGGCGGCGCGGGCCTCGACCTGCGGCGGCGGCGCGGACTTGCTGCGGTCGCGGGACTTGGACGCGGCGGGCCGCTGCGGTCGCAGCGACGACGGGGGCGGCGCCCCGGGCCGGCTGGGGTACGGCGACGGCCCGGCGCCCGGGCGCGACGGATAGGCCGTTCTCCCGGGAGGCGTCGTCGGATGCTGCGGGCGCGCGCCGCCGGGGCCGGCAACTCCCGTCGCGTGGGGGCTGACCGGGCGGGCCGGGGCGATCGGACGCAGCGGCTTCGGCAGGATCGGAGCCACAGGACGCGGCAGGGCCGGCGTCGCGGCTGCGGGAGCCGGCGGGGGCACCGGGGCCGGCGGCGGCGGCGGCGGGGCGATCGGCCGGACCGGTCCCAGCCGCGGGCGGGTGGCCGGCGGCGTCGCAGCCGCGACGGGGGCTGCGGGCGCCTCGGCGGCCGGCGCCTCGGCGGCCGGTGCGGCGGCGACCGGCGAGGCGGCTGCCGGCGGCGGCGCGGCCGCGGCCGGCGCCACCGGCGCGATCGGCCGCACGACGATGGGCTCGGCCGGCACGGGCGGAGCCGCCGGAGCCGGCGGTTCCGCGGCGACCACGGGCTCCGGCTCGGGCGCCTCGGCGATCTCGGGCTCCGGGGCGGCCTCGGGCTCCTCGTGGGTTTCCTCGCCGACCGGCGCCGCGGCGGGCGCCGGCGCCAGGCGCGGCGCCAGGCGCGGCGCGCCAGGCGGGTGGATCAGGGCCGCGTCGGCCTCGGCCTTCGCCTTGTCGGCCTCGGCCTTCGACGCGCGTCCGCGCTTGTGCTTGCGGGCCTCGGCGGCAGCGGCGGCTTCGGCCGCCGCCCGCTCGCGCTCCTCGCGCTCGGCGGCGACCTTCGCCTCCAGCGCCTCGCGCTCGGCCTCGCGCTCGGCCTCGTCCTCGTCGCTGCCGTAGACCCGCTTCTTGGTCGCGGTGATGGCGTCGATGCGGAGCGCGCGCTTGAGCTTCTCGGCCGTGTCCTCGTCGACGGACGAGGACGCCGTCTTGACGTCGTGCCCCAGCTTGTGGAGGCGATCGATCACCTCCGTGCTCGAGACCCCGAGGTCCCGAGCGAGCTGGAAGACCCTAACGTTCCCCATCCGGCTCCCCCTCGTGCGCCTCGGCGCCCGCCATCGCTGTGCCCTCGTCGGCCGACGACTCGGCCTCGGCCGCGGCCGCCTCGGCGGCCTGCCGCTCCTCGGCCTCGCGGCGCTCCCACTCCGCGTTGGCCCGGTTGGCGGCCTCGCGGATGGTCGCGGCCAGCGCGAGGTCGACGCCCTCGACCTGGGTCAGGTTCTCGTCGGAGAGCTGCAGGATGTGGCCGACGCCCTCGACGCCCGCGTCGATCAGCTTCTGGCACAGCTCCTCGGAGAGGCCGAAGGCCGCCAGCGCGCGCAGCTCCTCGACCATCCGCGCCATCCGGGCCATCTCGGCCTCCACGGCGCGGCGCTTCTCCTCTTCGCTCTTGATGTCGATCCGCCAGCCGACCAGCTTGGCGGCGAGCCGCACGTTCTGGCCCTTCTTGCCGATGGCCAGGGACAACTGCTTGTCCTCGACCACGACCTCCATGATCCGCTCCTCTTCGTCCATCACCTGGACGCGGGAGACCTTGGCCGGCGACAGCGCGTTGATCACGAAGGTGGTCGGGTCGTCGCTCCACTCGACGATGTCGATCTTCTCGCCGCGCAGCTCGCGGATGATCGACTGCACGCGGGTGCCCTTCATGCCGACGCAGGCGCCGACCGGGTCGACGTCGCGCTCGCGCGACCAGACGGCGACCTTGGCGCGCTCGCCCGCCTCGCGCACGCAGCCCTTGATCTGCACGGTGCCGTCGTAGATCTCGGGCACCTCGGTCTCGAACAGCTTGACGAGCAGGGCCGGGTCGGTGCGGCTGACCACGACCTGCGGGCCCTTGGCCGCCTTGTTGACGCGCACGATCGCGACCCGGATGCGGTCGCCGGTCTGGTACGACTCGGCGCGGCTCTGCTCCTTGCGCGGCAGCAGCGCCTCGGCCTTGCCCAGGTCGACCACCAGGTCGCCCATCTCCTGGCGCTTGACGATGCCGTTGACGACGTCGCCCTGGCGCGCCGAGTACTCGGCGAACACGTGGTCCCGCTCGGCCTCGCGCACCTTCTGGAAAATCACCTGCTTGGCCGTCTGGGCGGCGATCCGGCCCAGCACGTCCGTCGGCTTCGGGAACTCGATCTCCGCGCCGACCTCGGCCTCGGGGATCAGCTTGCGGGCCTCGGCCAGCGAGATCTGGGTGTCCTCGGTCTCGACCGTCTCGACCACCTGGCGGACGGCGAAGACCTCGATCTGCCCGCTCTCCTGGTTGAAGCGCGCGCGCAGGTCCTCGGTGGACTTGTAGTACTTCTTCGAGGCCGTGAGGATCGCGTCCTCGATGGCGGCGATGATCACGTCGGGCTTGATGTTCTTCTCCCGGCTGATCTGCTCGATCTGCTGTCGCAGTGTAGCCATCTCCTCCTCGCCCGCTTTCCTACTTCGCCTTCTTGCCGAACTCGACCTCGAGCCGGCCGGCCGACAGCTTCGCGAACGGCACGCGCGCCGCCTTGCCACCCTCGGTCTCGAGCACGATCACGACCACGCCGTCCTCGACGCCCGCGAGACGCCCCGTCCAGTGGCGGCGGCCGTCGACCGGCTCGTAGCTCGACAGCTTGGCGAGCTTGCCCGCGAAGCGCCGGTAGTCGTCTTCGGTGTGGAGCGGCCGGTCGAGCCCGGGCGACGAGACCTCGAGCGTGTAGGAGGACCGGATCGGGTCCTCGGCGTCGAGGATCGCCGACACCTCCTCGGAGACCGACTGCAGGTCGTCGAGGCCGATGCCGCCCTCCTTGTCGACGAACAGGCGGACGAGCATCCCCTCGCGCTGGCGCTTCAGCTCGACCTCGACGAGTTCGAAGCCGCGTGAGTCCGTGACCCGCTGCGCCACTGCCTTGACCGCCTCCAGGGCCTGCCCCGCCACCTGTGCCGCGTCCTCCGTCAAAAGCCGAAAAAAAAGAGTGGGCGTGCCCACTCCGGTGCCACTCCCGAGTTGGACGGGGAGTATATCAGGCTTTCAGACGATGCGGGCGACGAGGTCGTAGGCGTGGGCCTCGGTGACCTCGCAGGTGACGAACGTGCCGGGGTCGGCACGACCGTCGTTGAGGATCACCGAGCCGTCGATCTCCGGGGCCTGGCTGGCCAGCCGTCCCTCGAGCAGCCACTCGGACTCGGGGTGCGGGCCCTCGACCAGCACCTCGAAGCGCTGGCCGCGGCGCGCCCGGTTCCGCTTCGTGGCGATCTTCTTCTGCAGGCTCATCAACTTGCGGCGACGGGCCTGCTTGGTGCGGGCGGGCACGTCGTCGGCCAGCGCGTGGGCCGTCGTGCCCTCCTCGTGGGAGTAGGTGAACACCCCGAGGTGGTCGAAGCGCGCCTCCTCGACGAAGCGCAGCAGTTCCTCGAACTCGGACTCGGTCTCGCCCGGGAAGCCGACGATGAAGCTGGTGCGGAACGCCACGCCGGGCACCCTCTCGCGCACGCGCTCGACCATGCCCAGCAGGTTGCCGCGGCCCGTCGGGCGCTTCATCCGCTTGAGCACCGCGTCGGAGGCGTGCTGCAGCGGCATGTCGACGTACTTGACCACCTTCTCGGTCTCGGCGATCGCCTGCAGGATCTCGTCGCTCATCGTCGCCGGGTAGGCGTACATCACCCGGATCCACTTCAGCCCGTCGATCTCCCCCAGCCGCCGCAGCAGCGGGGCGAGGCCGTTGCGGATGCCGAGGTCGAGGCCGTAGCGGGTCGAGTCCTGGGCGACCAGCACCAGCTCCTTGACGCCACGGGCGGCCAGCGACCTCGCCTCGGCGACGACGTCGTCGGCGGGCCGGCTGCGATGCAGGCCACGCAGGGTCGGAATGATGCAGAACGAGCACGTGTAGTCGCAGCCTTCGCTGATCTTCACGTAGGCCGACCAGCGCGGGGTCGAGAGCAGGCGCGGCGCCTCGCCCGAGTAGAGGAAGCTCGGCCGCGTCTCCACGTCGACGTGGGTGTCCTGCCCCTCGACCGCGCGCACCACGTCGGCCACCTGGTTCGTGCCGAGGGTGGCGTCGATCTCGGGGATCTCGCGGCGCAGTTCCGCGTCGTAGCGCTGCGCGAGGCAGCCGGTGACCACCAGCCGCCGCCCCGGGTGCTGCTCCTTGAGCTTCGCCATCTCGAGGATGGCGTCGACCGACTCTTGCTTGGCGCTGTCGATGAACGCGCAGGTGTTGACCATCAGCACGTCGGCCTGGCTCGCGTCGGTCACCAGCTCGTAGCCGCGCGCGCGCAGCGTGCCGAGCATCACCTCGCCGTCGACCAGGTTCTTCGGACAGCCGAGGCTGACCAGCCCGACTCTCTTTCCGGGGGCGACCGCCGCGGTGGTGACCTCGGGGGAAGGCGGGCGCGTCCGGTCCAGGCGGACGGGCGTCCAGGCGTTCGGGTTCTCGGCCGGCGTCTTCAAGCGTTCAGTGGGCCTTCGATCCGGCGCCGTCGATCTCGTCGCCCCACTCCCTGAGCTTGTCGCGGTCGGAGGCGGCGTAGAGCTCGTCGCCGATGTCGGCCACCTGGTCGGAGACCCCGCCCAGCACCTCGAACGGCTCGCCCTGCTGGGAGAGGAGCGAGAGGTGGTGGGCGACCGCGTCGAGGCGCGGCACGGCCTTGTCCATCGCCAGCAACAGCCCCTCGACCAGCTCCACCAGGGCCTTCCGGCTCAGACCGTCATGCCACGTCGGTTCCAC
>JAANMW010001380.1_pt1 | contig 25642 bp, 22 predicted proteins | sample 7279671 | NCBI WGS metagenome assembly JAANMW01 (sample SAMN14094541, study PRJNA606508) | bioreactor metagenome | isolation source: A lab-scale SPAN reactor treating ammonium-rich wastewater day 247 | place: Ireland: Galway | collected 2017-09-19 | reverse complement strand
TAATCGCTCAGCACGATCACGGGATGCACGGCGGACAGCAGCAGGGAATGAATATGCAAATGCAGAATATGCAAAATATGATGAACAGGATGAATGACATATCCTCACGAATGAACGTAATGATGAAGAATATGAATGAAATGCATCAGCAGCATCAGAATATGCAGATGAATATGCAGCAACAGCATATGCAAAGTATGATGAACGAAAATATGATGCCTATGATGGAATCTATGAATCAAATGTCTGTGAATATGAAAGGAGTGACTCAGCATATGCAAAATATGATGGGAAACAAAGAAATGATGAACAATAAAAAATTCCAAAACAAGATGGATGAAATGATGGATAATATGGATGAGATGATGGGCAACTTTGAAGATATGATGAGTAATATGGAAGAAACTCAAAAACTTATGGAAGAAAAATAAATTAAAGATGAGAACTCTTATTAATTCTTTTTTAGTAACCTCTCTCGTCCTGGCGAAGCGCCAAGCCGTAGCCAGATTGTTTATAGTAATATTTTCTGTCATAATTCTACCTGTTGAAGTGAATGGTCAATCATACCTCTCTGAAAGAAGTTCCGGGTGGATTTTATCAACATCATTCCAGGTTACAGGCGGAAATTATTTTTATAATGAATACAACACTCTTTATTTTCTTTATGGAGGAATTAGTTATCAAAATGAAAACTTCTCCTTATACAGCTATATTCCAGTGATAGCACAAAATCGTCCCGGGTTTACACAATCAGGAATGATGGTTATTCCAACCGGAAGAGAAGGTAAAGGTAACGGTGGAATGATGAATGGTGGTAATATGCACGGCGGGAATAATTCTGTTAATCAAAGCTCTATGATGAATTCGCAAATATCTTTGGGTGATTTATATTTATACGGCTCATACCAGCTTCTAAATGAATTTAATAATCCTGTTGACCTTTACTTCACTCCGGGTATAAAATTTCCCACCGCATCTGCAAGCTCAGGAATCGGAACAGGGAAATTTGATTATAGTATTTCTGCAAGTATAAGACGATCAATTGAATCATTTGTGCTTTTAGCTGAAGCTGGATTTATAAAGCTTGGCGACCCCGATGGAATTAACTATAAAAATCCGTTCACTTATGGGTTTGGTGTGGGAAAATTTTTATCTGAAAACGGAAATTCTGTTTTACTTTATTTTATTTCTTATACAAGCATATTCGATAATTATGAACCTCCGAGACAAGTCTCGCTCGGTTTTAATTTTAAGTTAAACCAGGCAATGGCTCTGTCACTTATTGGATCTAAAGGTTTAAGCAATTACAGCCCGGATTTTAGCTTTAGTGCTGGAATGAATTTTGGCTTATAATTTTATTGGCATTTTTCATCATATTTAATAAGGAGTTGTTATGCAATTAGTACCCGATTGGGCACCTAACATTCATCCGATTATTGTCCACTTCCCACTGGTTCTTTTAATAATCGCTGTATTATTTGATCTTGTTGGACTGGTGTTAACAAAATTTGACTGGATTAAAAAATCTGCTTTACTACTGTATTTTTTAGGAACAATAGCTGCAGCAGTTGCATTCATTACAGGAAATGAAGCTTCAAATATTATTGATATTCCCGCTAATGCTTTTTCAGCAGTTAATGAGCACGCCGATTGGGCAGAAATTACTTTATGGTTTTTCAGCATCTATACTATTATAAGGCTTGCAGTTGGCCTCTTTTTCAAATCATTAAAGAAAGTTTTTGTTGCTCCAATTGTTCTAGCAGGTCTTTTAGGAATTTATTTCTTATATCAAACAGGCGATCACGGTGCACAATTAGTTTTCGGATATGGCTTGGGGACCGGAAATCTTACGAAACAAGAAAAACAACAAAATGATACTGCAGAAAAAGAACAAATTTCTGATTCAACCTTTACTATAAATGAAAATGGTTCCTGGAAACTGATTGCGGATAATGGAATAATTAAAGTACTATCCGAAAAATTCAAATGGATAGAAGGTTCATTGGATGGACTCAGTCCAATGTTTGATCCTGCTGAATCTGTTTTAATGTTTCATAAGGTACCTGAATCAATTTTCATTTATGATAATAAATTAAAAGGTGTTCAGGTTACAGCGAAAATTAATATTGATGATTTTAATGGTGAGTTGGAATTAATTCATCACTTCGTTAATAAAAATAACTATGATTTTCTCGGTTTAAAGGATGGAGAAATTTCTCTGTTGAGGAAAAGCAAAGGTGAAATTAAAATCTTTGAAAAAGAGAAATTCACTAATAAAGACTGTCTTGAAATAAAAGTTGTAAGCGAAGGAACTCATTTCAGAGGTTATATAAATAACAAAATGATTGTTCACGGACATGGAAGCGAACCTGAATCAGGCGGTGTTGGGATCAGGATTAATGGAAATGGTAGTTTGTATTTAAGTTCAGTAGAAGTTCAATCTTTACAATAATAAAATTTAAGTTGAATGATGTTTTCATTTTAGAAATTAACGTTGCGTTAATTATTCTCCCTGGCTATATATTTTATTGTCCTTTTCGACCCACTTTTTTCCTCAACGGTCTCATAATTTTTCACCCGTCCCCAAACCTTCAGCCACCGGGTGAATTTACTTTGAGTCAGCTTATCGAATTCCTCATACTCTTTCTTAAAATTCTCATAGAGTTCCTTCTTCTCAAACTCTCTTGAAAAGCCCTCTCTTTTGGAGAGGGTTTGGGTGAGGCTTTCAGCAAATTCAACAAACTCCGGACAAGTTTCATCAATCAGTTTTTTCTTTTCTAAGTTTATATACTCATAAGCAATCAAACCCTTATTAAGATAGATCTGCAAGCAGCCAATCATAAAATTGTCAAAGTCACTCCATTCACTTTCATTCCAGCCGCTAAAAAAGGGATTACCAAAATCATCAACCGGACGATGAGATTTATTATAGTAATCCGAAAACTCAATAATAAACTGCCTGTCAATAGTAGAATCATCAACACCGGTTATAGAAAAGTTTGTGCTTAAAACTATCTTTGGAGATTCATTAAACGGAATAAAAATTTCATCTTTATTTTTTCTCTCAACAACGCAGCCATCCGTAATAAGAGAGAATAATCTTTCAAAAGGAAATTTCTCCCGGATATCCTCCTGGTCCACTTCCAGGCCGCGGTCGATCATCGGGCCGACCGCATCCGCGAACGCCTTGAGGTCTTCCTGCTCCGGTCGGCCGATCCGGATCCTGGGATAGGCAGCCTGCGGGCCATGGTTGAGCATGACGAACGGCCGGGCCAGATCGCGGGTCAGGAACGCCCCGGCCGCCTTGGCATCCGAGCGCTCGATATCCTCCTGGACCTGACGGTGTTCCCGGCCGGAGCCGAGACCTCCTATAACGGCGTCGGTCGTGGAAGTCTGCCCGAGGACCGCCTTCGAGACCTGCTGATCGAGCCAGTCCGACCGTTCCTTGTAGAGCGCATGCGCGGCGCCGACGTTCGCAGCTTCGATGAACTCGATGATCATCGACTCCGGGATCATCGCGGCCATATCGCCGGCGATGTTGGAAATGGCCCGCATCAGGGTGGCCTTCTCCTGCTCGGTTGCGCCGGGGTGATATTTGCCCAACCGCACGGGCTGACCATAGGTCTGGGTGAAGACGGTCCCACCCATCAACCGGTCGAGCACTGGGCCAGCCTTCGCTACATCCCCAACAACCCGGTCTGGCGTCCCGGCGATGCGGTGGACTTCAGCGCCTCCGGCCACCGTGACCACAACACCGTATACCGCGGAGAGAATCCGTGGAGCGTGTACCTCTGGAACACCACGGTAGTGTCTGGGGATTACATCGACTCGCTCGTGTATCACCAGTGGGCGCCAAGCAACCGCCTGTCTCGTCCTGCCGCCGGCAACGTCGGTCTAGCGCCCTCTGTAGAGATCTCCGCGAGTGCCCAAGCGATGAACGTACTGAGTGTATGCGCAGGTGACGGTTCGAGTGCCACGGGCGAGCGAGTGAGCATGGCAGTCAATGGGCCGGGAGTACAGTTCTCGCTCCTCATCGATCCATCGCTGGCGGGGATTGCTTCGGGTAGCACTGCAAACGTCTTCTCTGGGAATACAGTGACCAGCGCACGGATCCGATTGTTGGACATGAACAGGTTCTCCCTCAATGTGCCTTGCCACGAGATCGGACACGCCCTCGGACTCGGGCACTCCCTAAGCGCAGACGACATCATGCGAGGGGATAGGCTCATTCAGCGTCACACACTCAGCAGCAATGAGCGATACGTCCTGAAGATGATGTTCAGGCGTCGTCCGGGAACGGCAGCCCCCGACAACGACAGGGACGTTACGACTGCTCTCTCGGCAGCGCGGGACGTCATCGAGATCGGATGCTCGTTGCCTACGCGCTGAGATCGTGGCCGCTTCGAGGACAATCGCACTGAACACAGTGCGTTTCCGCGCACCCAGGGCACGCAGAATGGCAAACTCCCTTCGGCGTTCATTCATTGTGTTATAGATGCTGGCAAGCACAGACCCGGCAACCACAAGAACCACCAGGCAGGCCACCAGAGAGAGGACCCGGCTGACCCAGCCGAGCTTCTGAAACAGTTCAGCCATGACAGCACCGAGCGGCCATGCCAGTGTTGCGACTTTGCCCTGCTTGTTGATTGTCTGATCGAGAGCAAATCCGGCCTGTGGATTTTTGAATTTAAGCATGACTGAGCTGACTTCCTTATGCTCATCCGGGATCTCCTGGCCGGATTGGGCCTGATAGTCGGTTCCGGATCCTCTGAGCACATGCCCTCCCATCCGGAAAATGCCTTCGATCGGAATCCAGATCACTCGATCCGCAGGAGTGTTTGTCGGCTCCAGGACACCGACAACCAGAAATTCTTCGCCATGCTGGTCTTCTTCGTTGAACACCAGGCCATGATAAGGCTTGAAACGAGAGTTCAGGCCCAGGCCGGTTTTTTGGGCCACAAACGAGCCGATCACCGCTTCCCTTCTGCTGGAATCGAATATTCTTCCTCCCGGTTGAAGTGAGAATTTCTGGCCGGGCTGATACTCGAACCGGGTCAATATCTCTTCAACTGTTCCCACCATCCGGTAGCCGCGATAGTTATCCCCGAGAGCATAGGGGATGGCGAGTTCCACACGTGGATCTTCCTTTATCGTGGTATAGAGCTGCCATGGGATATTGCCCGGGGAAGTTTCGAGGTGAAAGATGCTGTTCAGGACCAGCTGGAGCTGGCTGCCGCGTGCGCCGAGGACCGCATCGAAGCCCATCGGCCCGCCGGTAAATGCCTTGTAAGTTTGAGAATCGATGGCGAAGACCGCCATCATCAGCCCGGCAGCCAGGGCGACAGACACAATCGTAATCACTGTCGATAGAAGATGCTGGCGAAGGCTCTTCCGGACAATGAGGGGCAATCCACCAAGGAAAGGGTGCTGATGTCCGCTTTTCATTCTTCACCCCCGCCTTGTGCGGCACAATTCAATGAATCGAGGCTGTGCCGTTCTTCAAACTGGTTGAGGACATGCGGGTCATGGCTGACCAGCAGCAGCGCAGCCCCATTCTCACGGCAGATATCTCTCAGCAGCCCGAGGGCGGTCTGGGCCTGTTGACGGTCCAGGTTTCCGGTCGGCTCATCAGCAAGCACCAGCTGGGGGTGATTCGCCACCGCACGCGCCAGTGCGACTCTTTGCTGCTGGCCGACTGACAGCTGGCCCGGACGGTAATTCATCCGGTCTGAAAGGCCCACCCTGTGAAGGAGCTCTTTCGCAAAAGAAAGGTCCACTCCCGAACCAAACATCATGCCCAGCAGGACATTCTCGAGGGCTGTATACCCCTGCAGCAGATTGAAGGTCTGGAAGACATATCCGATGTGGAGTGCACGCCAGCGATCCCGGTCGGATTCACTCATGGGAGCGATGTTCCGGGAGGCGATCCTGATTTCACCCTGGTCCGGCAGGAGGATCCCCGCAATCAGGTTAAGCAGGGTGGTTTTTCCTGAACCACTGCTGCCTTCGAGCGCTGCCTGGTGCCCGGCCTCCAGGGTAAAATCTGGAATATCGAGGATGACATGATTCCCACCCTCGGGCGATCTGAAAGATTTCTGCAGATTTCGGATTTCAAGGATCGGCATGTTGTCATGGTGTGGGGGAGGTCGCCTGGCTGTCAAGGGAAAGGAGGGTGGCAATCCCTCTTCCGAAAGGTTATCTCTCACCTTATTCTCTGAATCAGGTTTAGAGAAAATGGCTGGTTCCATGGAAATCGAGCAAAAAGAACTCTTCACTTCCGGTAAAACATTGTTCGTCAAAGATCTGAAGACCGGCCAGACACTGGATGGCCCCTTTGCTCTGACCCATATGGCCCTTAAAACTTTTTCTGGTGGAAAGTTTCTCCAGGCCAAACTGGGGGATCGCACCGGACGCATCGCTGCGGTCATGTGGAATGGAGCCGAAGCCATCTATCCGACCTTGCAGATTGGAGATGTGGTCCAGGTTCAGGGAGTGGTGGAGCTGTATCGTGAAAAGCCCCAGGTAGCGATTCGAAAAATTGAAAAGTTGAATGACCTCGACCACCTGGATCCAGATGATTTTCTTCCAACGATCGAAATCGATACTGCTTCGACCTGGGAAGAACTCAAAACAGTGGCACGATCGGTCAAGGATCCATGGCTGCTGCAGCTCCTGGCCAGGTTCATCAATGATACCCCTTTCGTCGAGGGATTCCTGCGGGCGCCAGGAGGAAAGCAGTGGCACCATGGATATCTTGGCGGGTTGTCGGAACATACCCTCGGGGTCCTGAAAAACTGCCTTGTTCTATGCGAGAGGTATCCATTTGTTAAAAGGGATACAGTGCTGGTTGGAGCGATCTTTCATGATCTCGGAAAGGTTCTCGAATTCAATTATTCGACTGTCATTGAATACAGTGATGTGGGCAGGCTGGTCGGGCATCAGATTCTTGGCGACAACAAATTATGCGAGTATGCAGCCTCGATTGAGGGATTCCCGCAGGACCTGTTAATGGAAGTGCGCCACCTGGTGCTCTCTCATCATGGCGACAGCCCGGATGCCGCACGCCCTCCACTTACACGTGAGGCCCTGATCCTCTCCCGGGCTGATGACCTCGATGCCCAGATGAATGCATTCACCCGCGAAATTCTCAAGGCTCGACTGAATGGACGAAGGTGGAGCGACTATGTCAATCTGATCGGGCGATACCTGTATGATTCCGGCGGAGAGGATGATATGTCCAGGCTGGCAGGAATCGAGGATGTCTAGGATTGCTGTCATTCCCGCACGGGGTGGTTCAAAGGGAATTCCAAAAAAAAATCTTGCTCTGCTTCAGGGTCAGCCCATGATTTCCTACACCATCCATGCCGCCCGCCAGTCGGGCCTTTTCGATGGCATTCTGGTATCCTCCGATGATCCAGAGATTCTGGATTATGCAATGGGTTGCGGGGTCCTGGGGGTTCAACGCCCGGCAGAGCTCGCTCGTGATGACTCTCCGACCGAGCCGACAGTCCTTCATGCCATGGACTGGTGGGCAGAGGCTCAGCGCTCCGAGCCGGAAGTTGTCTGCCTGCTGCAGCCGACATCCCCTCTGCGAACCTCCAGAGATATCCTGGATGCAGAAAAACTTTTCACACAGTGCGGGGCGGATTCACTTCTTTCAGTCACAGAAAAACGTGAATTCCATTGGAGGGTGGATGGTGGCAGGGCCATACCGGCCTGGGATATCTCCCATCGCCCCCGCCGCCAGGAGCTGGAGCCGATTTATGTTGAAAATGGAGCGATTTATATCACACGCTCCTCTATTTACCGTGAGCAGAAGAATCGGCTGGGGGGCAAGATGGTCTTGTATCCGATGCCTCCCGAGCGGTCTGTTGATATCGATGAACCATTTGACCTTCGGCTGGCCGAAGGGTTACTTCATTCTCAAGGAATACAGTCATGACTGAAGCAAAATTCAAAATTCTGATCTGCGATGGCCTCGATGCGGAGGGTGTATCCATCCTGAAGAACACACCCGGCTTTGATGTCGATGCGCGCAAATCAATCTCCCGTGAAGACCTGTTGAAGGAGATTGTCGATTGTGATGCGGTGATTGTCCGCTCCGCCTCGAAAATCGATGCGGAGGTCATCGATGCAGGGAAAAAACTCAAGGTGATCGCACGCGCGGGTGTGGGGATCGATAATGTCGATACCGCTGCGGCCACACGGCGTGGGATCATTGCCATGAACACACCGGAAGGGAATACCACCTCAGCGGCTGAACACACCCTGGCGCTGATGCTTGCCCTGCTTCGAAAAATTCCACAGGCCGATGCCTGGATCCGGCAGGGCGGCTGGGATCGTTCAAAATTCACCGGGCGTGAAGCTTGCGGAAAAACCCTTGGGATCATCGGTCTCGGCCGGATCGGGCGGCAGGTGGCCAAGCGTGCGCAGTCATTCGAAATCCGAACCATCGGGTATGATCCATTCACTTCCCCGGAGATCGCTGCCAGCGAAGGGATCGAGCTGGTCGATCTGGATACGCTATTCAGGACATCGGATATCATCACCCTTCATTCCCCTCTCACCGATGAAACCCGCGGGATTATCAACAGGGAGAACATCGCCAAAATGAAAACCGGGGTCTTTGTCGTGAACACAGCGCGTGGCCCGCTGATCAATGAGAATGACCTGGCGGAAGCGATCAGTTCGGGGCAGGTCGCCGGGGCTGCATTGGATGTTTACCCCGCCGAGCCTCCCAAAGACTACCCTCTGATCGGACTGCCGAATGTCATCACCACCCCGCATCTCGGCGCCAGCACCAATGAAGCCCAGCTCAATGTGGCCATTATGACCGCGGAGCAGGTGGCCGATGCCCTGCTGGATCGTGAGGTCCGCAATGCCGTCAATATGCCACGCCTCGATCCCGAATCACGCAGGATTCTCGGACCTTTTATCCAGCTGGCGGACAAGCTCGGGCAGTTTGCCGGGCAGATAGTTGATGGCACTTTCGAAAAAATAACAGTTCACTGCCAGGGGGACATCACCCGTGTGGATGAAGCCCCCATCACCACCGGTGCCCTGCGTGGCACGATCTCCACATTGATGCCTGAGACTGTCAATTACGTGAATGCCGAGGTCATGGCGAAAATGCAGGGCCTGATCGTGGAATCCCTCGCCAGCAGCACCGCTACCGGCTTCACCAATCTGGTCACTGTCACCATCACGACCAACAAGATGACCCTCTCGATTTCCGGAACGATCTTCGAGGGGCAGAATGTCCCGCGCATTGTCATGATCGATGATTACCAGGTTGAGGCGCGACCGGTCGGCCATCTGTTGCTGGTGAGGAACAAGGACCTGCCGGGTGTGGTGGGGTTGGTGGGGACTATTCTGGCGAAGAACGGCATCAACATTTCGGGCATGTCGCTGGGACCCAACAGGAACCGTCCGATTGCCCTGGAGATCATCAATGTGGATCAGCCGGTCCAGCAGCATGTGATTGATGAATTGAAATCCGCCGATCTGATTCTGGAGGCCCGCCCGATCCGAATCAGCTGATCCACATGCGGCGGAACCGGATCTCCTTTCGAGCCGGGGATGACAAGTGAAGGGGCTGGGGGATGGTGATTTGCGGGCCAGGTTCTCATTTCAATCGGGGGGGGTGCACCTAATATATCCTTCCCGTTTCCTATTTCATTTCTTCCACTCCCTCCTTCGTCAGTTCACCCTCGCCAGCGTGTCTACTAAATCGGGGTAAGTGCCAGATCCGGGTGAATGGGTACCAGTGGCTGTAACATAGACCTCATCAAAACATATTGGTTTTCTTTAATTTAGATAATAATTTCTTGATTTAAGTCTGAAGATTTCTCTTCACCGGAAGCCTACCTCGGCCGATAACTCCAACCAGAGAGGAAATCTGCCCGGGCGACAGGCCCGGGATGAATTGACCTCAGGCTTTTCAACACGATCCGGGAAACCGGAGGGGATCAACTGAGACACGCGGGGGGAAACCACCGGATAGCCTGAGAGAAACTCTACAGTGATACATTATGGAGGAAAGGTAAAATGAAGTGCACAAGGAACGTTTCGATGTTAGCGGCGTTTCTGGTTTGTTTGAGTGGAGCATCAGCCCTCTCCATCAACAACAGCGAACTCCAGGGCTTGAGCTGGTCGTTTACCAGTGATCCATCCAATGATGCTGCATCCTCATCGGGGACCTCTTATGAGACCTTTGGAATGGGATCGGCCATCAAGAATGGGTTTTTGTATGTGGTTGTTCAGACCAATTTTCCTGAAGCCGGTGGAGTTGGGAGCGACTCGTATACCTCAGTCACCCATTTCTCGCCCGGGGATCTGTATGTGAATGTCGGCGGATCTTTTCAGAATGGTGGCGGAAGCATTTATGGCCTGGCAACCACCACTCATGCCAATGTTGTTCAACAGGCCTACAGTGGGAACTGGTCCACCTTCCAGTCTGGAAAGCTCTATCAGAATGCCGTATTCGCCACAGGAACTTTCGAGCAGTATCAGCTCGCCCATCCCAATTACAAACCGGATGATGGGGATGGGAACAACCGGGTGAACTCTTATCCAACCCTGCTGCGGGGTGGAAATCAGGTTGCAGGTGATATTTCCGGTGTCCTGTATCGTGCCGCCAGCAACAGCAACTGGGCTTATGAGATCATTTACAAGATTTCCCTGGGCGCCTTGGGGCTGACAGGCGGATCCAAGGATCCCCTCACCCAGCTGTTCTGGGTTATGGAGTGTGGGAATGATGGAGTGGAGCACTTTGTCAAGTCTGGAACCGATCCAGTAGTTCCCGAGCCAACCACCCTGGCACTCATGGTGGCTGGAATCGGCGCACTTGCGGCAAAGCGCCGCCGCGCCTGAAATTACTCCTGCCCCCTCTCAAACAGAAACTTTCTTCGGGGCTGGCGCAAGTCAGCCCCCTTATTCTTTTCAGGAAGAAGATCCATATACTTGCCGGTACAGAAATGGCCCCAGACCGATCCCAATGAATCCAAATATTTTCGAGGTTCTTCTCCTGAGTATCGGATGCGGCCTCCTCGCCGGGCTTATCCATTACATTTCGCTGGCCTGGAACATGACTACACCCAGACGCCTGGGAAAAACAGCACACCCCCTTCCCCCTTCATCAGAGGGAGGATTGGCCTTCCTCTTCGGAGTCCTCATTTGCCTGGCATATATCCTCCAATACCTTGAGGAAGACCTCTGGCTGACCCCGGAAGAAATGAAGTCGCGCCATCTCGGTCTGGGGGCCAGCCTGGCCTGGGTCTGGGGTCTGGGGCGCTGGGGGGACAGGGATGGCTACAGCCATGTGTGGAGCCTGAGCGCGGTTGCATCCGGGGCATTGATCCTGGCTCTGACTGGATTTCAGATGCACACCCTGAGGGTTTCTGGAGAAATCCATCAGCTGGGGCTTTGGTCGATCCCAGCCACAGTGCTCTGGCTGGTGGTCATATCGGAATTTATCCGTTTATTCGATGGCCTGGATGGAATCCTGGTGTGCATCACCATCGGAATCGTTCTGCTGCAGTACTTTTATGTTCTCCCTTTTGAGGAAGGCTATGCGCGAGCCTTGTGTTTCTGCACAATCCCACCATTGCTTGGACTCCTCCCCTGGCGGCTGTATCCCTGCCGGATTGAACTCCGGGGGATCGGAGCATTCCTGCCCGGATTCATGATCGGAGCGATCACACTTGTGGGGCGGGAAAAGGCTTTTACCACCAAAGCAGTTGTTTTACCGGGTATCGTTTTTATCGCTGTCTTTTCACTCTTCTGCCTGTGGCTGCTGGAACAGCATCTGTTCCTTCCGAGCCGTAAAAAAATCGATTCCGAAACCGAATCCCGCAAAATAATAATTAAGAATTAGTCCATTCAAACGTTGTATAATTACGTCGAAGTTTCCTGGTGGTGAAAGGAGCAGATAATGCGAAACCAAACAATGGGGCGGTGTATGGCGCTTCCCATTATGGGATTCCTTTTGGCTGGAGGATTCGCATTTGCGGAGCCTCAGAAACTCCCGGTTACCCGGGTGGTGCTCTACAGCAGCGGGGTGGGGTATTTCGAACATGCTGGGGAAATTCAGGGGAGCACCTCTGTCAATATGATGTTCAAAACCGATCAGATCAACGATATCCTCAAGTCGCTGATCATCGAGGACCTGGATGGAGGGCGTGTAGGGACTGTGGCCTACCCCTCGCGCGATCCGATCTCGAAGACTCTGCAGAGTTTTCAGGTGAGCCTTGCGGAAGACCCCTCTCTTTCCATGCTGCTGGCTCAACTCAGAGGAGCCGATGTTCTGGTTCATATCGGAGCCGAGAAAATCGAGGGACGGATACTCGGCCTCGAAAAACGTCAGAAGTCCATATCTGATGACGGAACCCCTTTGGAGGTCCCAGTCCTGAACATCCTTTCCAACAGTACTGTTCAGGCGGTCGTCCTCGAAGAAGTGCGCCAGATCCAGCTCAAAGACCCAGCCCTCGAAAAAGAGCTGGGAAAAGCATTGGACACTCTCGCCGGATCGAGGAATCAGGAAAAGAAACCTTTGACATTGACCTTTCAAGGTGATGGGAAAAGAAGGATTCGAGCGGGATATCTGGTGGAAACACCCATCTGGAAAACCAGCTATCGCCTGGTCCTTCCCTCAGAAAAAGAAGCCCAAGGATTTCTTCAGGGGTGGGCGATCATCGAAAACCAGACCGATAACGATTGGGAGGGAGTCAACCTCAGCCTGGTGAGCGGGCGGCCGATCTCATTCATTCAGGATCTCTACCAGCCGATCTATGTTCCACGGCAGGTCTACCAGCCACGGGATGAAGCATTTCTCCTCAATTTGAGCCGGAAGGTTCTTGATGACAAAATGGAGCGCGGCAGTGCAATGATGCGGAAGTCGAAGGGAGATGGAGTGATCGTCGGAAGCGCTCCAATGGCCCCAGGAGAGGAGCAGATGGCGGGAAGGCCTCGAAAGCCTCTCAGCGAATCATTGCAGGGAATATCCCGGATGGATTCCGATAGTTTTGGTCCATCCGAGAGTTTTGCCGCTGGGATGTCGGCTGGTTATGGAGGCATGATGGGGGCCCCTCCAGCGTCAGCGCCTCCTGAACCCATCGACATCGCTTCGAGTGTCTCGGCCGCTGCGATGGCCGGAGAGGTCGGCGAATTGTTCCAATACCAGATCGGTTCTGTCGATCTTCCCCGCCAAAGGTCGGCCATGCTGCCAATTGTGACTGATAAAACCAAAGTGGAACGCTTGAGCCTCTACAACCAGTCAGTGCTGGCCGATCATCCTTTGCTGGGGGCCAGGGTGACAAACACCACAGGAAAACACCTCCAGCAGGGGCCGATTACAGTTTTTGATGAGGGCTCGTATGCAGGAGATTCACGAATTGAGAACCTTCCCGGCAGCCAGCATGCCCTTCTGAGCTTCGGAATCGATCAGATGGTTAAGGTGCAGGCAACTCATGTCTCGCAGGAATCACGAATCATGACAGGCAAAATTTACAATGGTGTGCTGGAAATCACTAATAAGAGAATCGCCAGCCAGGATTATGTCATCCAGAACCATGATAAAAAGGACCGTGAGATCCTGATTGAACACCCGGTCAGACCCGGTTGGAATCTTGCCAATGGTCTCACACCGATCGAGAAAACTGAAACTCTTTATCGATTCTCGGTCCCTGTGGTCAGCGGCAGCACAAAGACATTGACAGTCAAGCAAGAGATTATCGAATCACAGACAATTGCTCTGATTCCAGCTGATATCGGGATTCTGGAGGTGTATTCGCAGCAAGGGGAGATCCCTCAGCCGATTCGCACAGCGCTGGCAAAAGCCTTCGAGATGAGAAAATCTCTGATGGAGCTGGAACGCCAGCTTTCAACACGCGGGGAAAAAATCGCCGCCATTACCGAGGAACAGAAAAGAATCCGTGAAAATATGACCGCCGGGATCGACAAGCAGAGCGAGTACTACACCCGGCTGCTGACAAAGCTGAATCAACAGGAGACTGAAATCGAGCAGATCCAGGCTGAAATGACCCGATTGCAAGCCGACATCGAAACACAGCGCAAAGCCCTGGAAGATTACATCCTTAAACTGGATCTCCAATAGAAAACAACCAGCCCGGACAGGGGTGCATTCATGGGTTGCGCCTCTGTCCGGATTCGATCGCAGAAATTGCGGACAACAGCGCCGCCAGAGCAGTTCCCACATTGAGCGATTCCAGCCCATGGGAGAGCGGGATTCCGATTGTGCGGGCACCCGCCATGCCGGACCACCCGGATCCTGGGCCGCGGGCTTCGTTCCCGAGCACCAGAATCAGCGGATTTGGAATCACTTTACATTCGAAAATTGATTTGCCACGTGGGTCGGCAACCCAGATGGTGCTGTTCAGGGTCTGCAGACGCTGCTCCAGGTTTGAGTGGGGAATGTTCGCCCAGATCGGCACACGGAAGATCGCACCCACAGAAGCACGCAGAGTCTTGGGATTCCAGATATCGGCGCATCCACAGGTCAGAACAATGGCATTGGCTCCCAGCCCGGCGGAACAGCGGATCGCTGTTCCGACATTTCCAGGTTCCTGGATTGAATCCAGGACAACAATGCGAATGGGCTGTCCCCCAGGAGTTACACCCTCGGAAGTAAATTGCGCCAGTTTCGGATGCTGCCATTCGCCAAAGAGATCCCAGGAAAGTTGGCGAGGCTGGTCGAATTCTCCGAGAACTCCTTGAGGCGTGATTGTGCCGCACAGGGAAATGAATTCCTTATGCGGGAGAGTCCAGCAGGAAATGTTTTTATGAATAATAAAAATTTGTTCTAATTCAGAGCGAATACTGTCACTGGCCTCATCCGAGAGAATCAGGTTTCGGGGAACAAGGCCGGAGAGGAGGCATTCCTTTACCAGGTGAGGCCCTTCCACCAGAAAACGTTGATTTTCTTCACGCCCTTTGCGTGAGGTGAGCTTGCGCAGGCGGGCAGCCAGCGCTTTGGAGGGAGGGGGATAATCGGTCATGAGAAAATCGTAGACAATTCCGGTGCTTGACTCTATCCGTGTCTGCTACAAGAATAAGGGTGAGCGGGAAAGGATTGACCTGTTTTTATATGGCCCATATCGCATTGATCTCCTTGTATGACACAGTAGCACTCGGGATTCGTTATCTCTCCGCTTACCTCAAACAACAAGGGCACCAGGTCACTGTCATATACTTGAAACAGTACGAAGTTCTGATGAAAGCTGATTTCCCGGATGAGCCGGTGCTGGATGAAGTCAATGTCGGTTTATGTTCCCGTGGTGAAATCGCCTACTGTTACCCGAGAAGGATCAGTGATCCGGAATGGAAGCTGCTGATCAACCTGATCCGTGAACGTAAGTGTGACCTGGTGGGGTTGAGCCTGACCACCAAGTTCATCAATACTGCCATTGCATTGACCCGGCGAGTCCAGCAGGAACTGGGCTTGAAGGTAATCTGGGGGGGAGTCGAGCCGACTGTCAATCCCGAATATGACATTCAGTTTGCAGACTTCATCTGTGTCGGTGAGGGTGAGGAAGCGCTGGCGGAGCTGCTGCAGGCACTGGACAAGAAGGAAGATGTCACGGGGATACAGAACATCTGGGTGCGTGGAGAAGAGCAGGTCTATCGGAATGAGCTGCGCCCACTGATCCAGGATCTCGACCGCCTTCCCTTCCCTGACTTTGAGCCGACAGACAAATTTGAAATCAGCTATGATGGGATATGGCCCCGTGAAGACCGTGACTGCTGGGATGATTTCCTGTTCAGCACTTCCCGTGGCTGCCCCTACAAATGCACCTTCTGTGTGCACAATGTCCTGCACAAGATGTATCAGGGACAGCGTTATGTCCGCCGCCACAGCATCGACTATGCACTCTCGATTCTTCACACCGCCAAAGACCGTTACCATGTCAAAAAGATTCACTTCTGGGATGATATTTTTTCGATCCATAAGGAATGGCTCAAGGTCTTCCTGCCTCGTTACAAAGTCGAGATCGGTCTCCCATACTGGGCTTATGTGTACCCCCAGCAGTGTGACAAAAACATCTGCGCCCTCCTGAAGAACGCCGGAGATGTGGAGGTGCGCATGGGGATTCAGAGCGGGAGCGAGGAAGTCCTTCTGAAGCAGTATGGGCGCCCGGCTCCGCGTGAAATGGTATTGAATGCGGCACGGAACCTGGCCGAAGCCGGGATTGATTACTCGATCGATATCATCACCAACAATCCCCTGGAAACCGAAGAGGATTGTGGAAAAACACTGGACCTCCTGCTGGAGCTTCCCCAGCCGGTAAAAATTGGCAGTGATACACTGAGTTATCTTTCCTATTTTCCGAATTATGAGCTCACTCGTGTCTACGAGGAGAAAAAAGAGTCTCACCCGCTCGATGAGCAAAGGTATGCCTTCTACAACCGCCTGTTTCTGCTCTCCCAGTACCGTCCACCCGATTTTATCCGCAAACTGGCCAGCTCACGCTATCTGCGGAAGCATCCCGAACAACTCCAATACTTCTTCCCCGGGCAGGCGCCTTATGCGGTCCAGCTGCTGCAACGGACCATTCCTCAGGCCCTGCGTGATCGAGCCAAACAGAAACTCGGCCCGGTCCTGATAGGTGGCTGACGCTCTCCGGAACCTTCTTCCACTGGAATGGAGATTTCCCCAGATATCTCTGCCAATTGGCATCGTCAGACTTCAATTTTACCCTTCCTTAACAGGAGTATTCCTGACCTTTTTGCGCCAATGCTTTATAACTGGCTGATGAGTGAATTTACTGTGCCTTCAACCCAGATCATTCCTGCCGCAATGAATCGGCCTGACTGAAGGAGGAAGGTTGATGAAATATGCCTTTATGAGTTTTTCCTGCCCGCAGCTGCCTTTGCAGGACATGCTGGCTCTCGCAGTCAATTCCGGGTATGACGGAATTGAACCGCGCCTCGAGGCAGGCCATCTGCATGGGATCGAGATCGGCACATCAATGGCAGAAAGGGCGGAAATCAGAGGGCTGGCGGAAAAGTCCGGCATCCGGATATGCTGTCTGGCAACAGGTGTCTGCCTGGCGGATCCGGAAAAACAGGCTGAGGAACTGGTGAGTGCCAGAAAGGCGATGGAGCTGGCAAAGGACATTGGTTGTCCCTTGATCCGGGTGTTTGGCGGCGCTTATCCGGACAAGGTCAGCAGGTCCGAGGCAATTACCCATCTTGCCCGGGCTTTCCGTGACCTGATTCCAGATGCAGAACGAACCGGAGTCCAGATCTGTCTCGAGACCCATGATCATTGGTGCCATCCGGAGCATGTTTCGGAAGTCCTTGCCCTGGTTGACCACCCGACGGCGGGAGTTAACTGGGATTTCCAGCACCCCTTTCGAACCTGTGGCTGGAATGTCGAGAATTCATTCAGGCTCCTCAGCCCCTGGATTCTCCATGTTCATTTCCATGACGGAACACTGGAGCAGTCACGGCTGGAAATGCTGCCGGCAGGCGAAGGGGTCTATGAGGTTGAAAAGGCAGTCAAACTGCTTCAGTCAATCCGCTACAAAGGCTACTTGAGCGGTGAATGGTTTGACTGGCCTGATTACACAGAGTATCTGCCGCGTGAGGTCAGCCGCATGCGGAAATTTGAAGAAAGCAGCAGCAATAATCCAGACTGATTGAAGGGAGCATGAACAGTGGGCCTTAGAATCGATTCACCTTATCACCATTGCCAGGGATCCTGGTACCGTGGAAACCTGCACACACATACCACCGAAAGCGATGGAGATTTCAGCCCTTGCGAGGTCATCCAGAAATACAGCGACCAGGGTTACAACTGGTTGTGCCTGACTGACCATGACAAAATCACCCCTCCCCCTTCCCCTCTTCCCAATGGGATCCTCGTGTTCTCTGGAAATGAGATCACTAACAGAGGCCCTCACATCCTTCATATCGGAGCATCTGAACTGATCGAACCGAAGGCCGACAGGAAACTGGTTCTTGAGGACATTCATAAAAAACAGGGGTTCTGCATCCTGAACCATCCGAACTGGGAAAAAACTTTTTCCCACTGGCCGCAGGACACCATTGAATCTTTGCCGAAAACATTCCAGGGGCTGGAAATTTTCAATGGGGTTGTCCAGCGCCAGGAAGGCAATCCACAAGCCACAGACCGTTGGGATATGCTGCTTTCCAAAGGCTATCGTGTGTGGGGATATGCAAATGATGATTTCCATGGAATCGAGGATATGACACGGGGTTGGAACATGGTTTGTGCGAAGGATTGCACCATCGATGAAATCATCGGCGGGTTGAGGGAGGGCCGATTTTATTGCTCGACGGGAGTCAGCCTGTCCACCCTCGAGGTTGCCGAACACACGATTCGGATCATTGCCACGAATGGATCCCTGTGTGTGGCGAGTGGAGACTGGGGAATCGAGCTGGGACGGTTTGCCGGAAGGGCCTGGGAACTCGATATCGCCGAATTGGCACAGGACAGGCGGCCAGGGTATATCCGCTTCGAGATTCTGGGAGACATGGGAATGAAAGCCTGGACCCAGCCATTGTTCCTTCGCTGGGACTGAAACTACAACGCTGAAGCTTTCCAGGTTCTCGTCATTCCCATGAAAATGGGAATCCACGAGGGGGGCGGTAAGTTTTTGGTATTTCGAAAAAAACCTTTGGTGAGAGGTTCATAAGCTCTTGCCAACTTAGATTCCCGCTTTCGCGGGAATGACAGTTGTCTGACGGTTGTCTGAGCTGTCGGTTGTTTTTTCAACTTAGACCTTCCTCCTGGAGACTGATGCGCGCTGTGGAACTAAACAGGTTCGACATTCGTACCATTCACATTTGCAGCCGGAAAAGGTTCCGGTGTGACATGAGCCACAACCTGAAGCACAGCGCCATGATTATTTATTTTTGGGTGAGTGGCGTCGATAGAACGGACATTTGAATGCAGTATCTGAATCATAAATGGTGGATCTCCCTGTATCTGGCAGCGATGTTCGGGGGCCTGGGGGTTCAGTTCATCTATCTGCAGATCTTTCTCAGGGACCAGGGCTTCAGCTACGAGACTATCGGCTTCTTGCTGGCGGTCATTCCCGCAGTCGCTCTGGTAACCTCTCCACTGTGGGGAATCGCCACCGATTCCAGCCGTGATCCACGAAAGATACTCCTTCTGCTGCTGATCCTGGCGCCCGCATCGCATTACCTGTTGATCTTCCATAAAGGTATTGTGGGCTGCCTGGTGGTCTGTGTCTGCATCGCGATCTTTTACCAGCCGATTGTCCCGATCCAGGACAGCCTGATCCTGCGTGCCCTGCACCGTTACGGCGGAGACTATGGCCGTCTGAGGATTTGGGGGTCGATCGGGTTCACAATCCCCGCACTGATTCTGCCTGTGTTCTGGATGAAACCCGAGCTGGGCAGGATCGACTGGACAGTGCCGGCGCTGGTGTATGGGGGCTATGCGATCGGGTCGGTTCTGATGTGGCTGCGGTTTCCTTCGGTGCCACCGGAAAAAGCACACCGCTTCAGCATCGAAAGTTTCAAACTTCTGAAAAACCGCACTTTTCAAATCCTGCTGACATGTGTCTTCCTGGCCCGGCTGGGATCCTCCGGGCTGGAGGGCTACCAGACGATGTACTTCGAGGAGCTGGGGGTTCCAATCCACAAGCTGGCCCTGTTCCTGTCCCTGGGGCCATTATCAGAAGTAGCGACGATCTTTTATTCGCAGCGCTGGATGGTCCGGGTGGGGGCAAGGAAGTTGATGGCCCTGTGCCTGGGGGCTTTGGTGGTCCGAATGGCGGTTACCGCTTTTTCTAAAAGCTGGCCGGTGCTGATCGGCATCCAGTCACTGCATTGCCTGACATTCGGAACTCAGCATGTCGTCACGATTCTTGTCGTGAACCAGCTGGCCGGAGATCGAATTCGCTCTTCCGCGCAGACCCTGCTTGTTGTTTTCACAGTTTACACCTCACGCCTGCTGGGGATTTCCCTTTCAGGCTGGATCGCACAGAATTGGGGGATTCCACGCCTGTTCGAGATCGGCGCGGGGATTGCGGCACTGTCATTCCTTCTGTGGTGGCTTTTTTACGAAGACACCGAAAATACGACCCTCAAGGATGGGATGCGTTAGTGAATCACAGCCTGATGAGCTACATTGTGCGCCGCCTGCTGGCCGCCATCCCGATTCTGTTCGGAGTGACCCTGCTCACCTATATCCTGGTTGAAGGAACCACGGATCCTGAAAGGCTGCTGCAGGGCCAGAGGAGCGACCAGGCTTCACTCGAGGCCATCCGGGAGAAATACGGCTTCAATGATCCCCACTGGAAAAGGTATCTCTCCTTTGTTGGCGGAGCCTTGACCGGGGACCTGGGGAGGTCACTGGCTTATAACTTCGAGGTCTCCACTGAAATCCTGAGGAGATTCCCCGCGACTGCCCTGCTGGCCTTTACCTCATTGATCATGGCGATATTTGTGGGGATTCCACTTGGAGTCCTCTCATCCCTGTTTCATTCGCGCTGGCAGGATGGGCTGGCTTCACTGTTCGCCCTGATCGGGATCAGTTTTCCCATCTTCGCGCTGGCGGTCTTCCTTCAGCTTCTGTTCGGGGTGCTTCTGGGGTGGCTGCCGGTCACCGGGTATATCGATCGATCCTGGCTGACCCTGGTCCTGCCGGCAGCGGCGCTTGCAACCCGGCCGATGGCGGTGATTACACGATTGATGCGTTCCTCCATGATTGAAACCCTGCGAAGCCCTTATATCACTACAGCGCGTGCCAAGGGGTTATCCCGCTGGAAGGTGCTTTCCAAGCATGCCCTGAAAAATGCCCTCAATCCGGTAATGACCGCAATCAGCGGCTCGCTGGCGGAGCTTCTGGCAGGAGCATTTTTTATTGAGGTCATCTTTTCATGGCCAGGAATCGGGAAGCTCGGGTTCGATGCAGTGAACCGTTCGGATCCATTCCTGCTTGAAGGGACAGTACTGATATCGGCGATCATCTTCATCATGGTCAACTTGCTGACCGATATCCTGTACAGTCTGCTCGATCCACGAGTCAGATTGTCATAAGAGGCATTATAAATAAGGCACTCAATCAGGAGGGTGTGGCGGAATGATTGCATTCATGTTTCCGGGACAGGGAAGCCAGGCAGCCGGCATGGGGAAAGATTGGGCTGAAGGGAGCCTGGTCGCAAGTGAGTATTTCGAGCGTGCCAATCAGGCCCTGGGAAGAGATCTGAGAAAAATCTGCTTCGAAGGTCCTGAAGCGGAGCTGACCGATACCCGCAATACCCAGCCGGCCCTGTACACAGTGAGTTGTATCGCGGCACGGCTGCTGTTTGACCGTGGGCTGATTTCCGATTATGTGCTGGGGCACAGCATCGGGGAGTATGCGGCACTTTATTTCGCCAGAAGTTATGATTTCGAGACAGGTTTGCGCCTGGTCCAGAAACGGGCCGAGGTGATGGCGGAAGCGGCCAGCTCCAAACCGGGAGCCATGGCTGCGGTGATCCGTTTCGATCCCGCCCGCATCGAGAGCATCTGCCGCGAGGTGAGCGAAGCAGAAGGGCTTCCACTGTCTGTGGCGGGATTTAACTCACCGGAGCAGACAGTTATCAGCGGAACAAAGGAAATGGTTGAAAAAGCATCGGCTGTTTTGAAGGCCGAAGGAGCTAAGCGGGTGGTCACACTGAATGTTTCCGGGGCTTTCCATTCGGCTCTGATGAGCGAAGCACAGGGAGCTTTCCAGAAGGTGGTCGAGGCCACTCCGCTCCGGAAGCCTTCGACACTCTTTCTTTCAAACCATGATGCCAGGCCGGCCACCGATGTGGAGACTCTCAAACTCCACCTGCCACGGCAGCTGACCTCACCGGTGCGGTGGACTGACAGCTTGAAATTTCTGAAAGAACAGGGCTGCCAGGCTTATGTCGAGGTCGGACCGGGAACAGTGCTGGGCGGGTTGCTGTCGAAGTTCGATCCGGAGGCGCCCTGTGCACAGCTTTCCGATCTGGCTTCATTCGATACCGCAGTGGAGCGCTTCAAGCCCTGCCTGTGCGGGCTTCGACCCCAGGAGGATGATTTAACCTGAGATTGAAAACAGAGGGTGCAGGCTGTCTCTCCCCCCTGTTCATGTGTCAATTTCCTGGCCAGGGAACTCCATGGCGCTCCCCCAGCTCCCTGAGCTGGGCGGCGATCACCGGAGCGATCGGGCATCCTTCTTTCAGGCGCTGGGCTTTGCGTTCATGTTCCGGCTCGCCCGGGATCAGAACACGGCCGAAGGGATTGTCCTCAGCGGCCGGCTGGCGTGAGATATCATCGAGAATTTCATCGACACCCGCCTTAAATTCATCAAGAGGGAAGAAAGCAGCTGGATCGATCGCCTGGACAAAATAGCCCAGATGCTGCGGATGCTCCCAATCATCAAATTTGCGGACAATCCCCGGGCCATAAGCCATGCCCGAGAGGGCTGATGAAAACAGCTCGATCATCAGGCCGATCGCATAACCCTTCGCCCCGCTCATCGGGGTGACAGCCTTCGCAAGGCGGGCATCGGTCACCGGCCTGCCATTTTCATCCACCGCCCAGTTGGGCGGGATCATCTGGCCGGCTTCCGCTGCCGCACGAACCTTTCCGAAAGCGACTTCACTGGTAGCCATGTCCATCAGAAATGGGGCATGGCGCCCGGCTGGGATGGCAACACTGTAGGGGTTGGTTCCGAGATAAGGCTTTTTCCCGCCGAACAGCACCACATCGGTTTCGCTCTGTGACATGAGGATGCCGATGAATCCCATTTCAGCGGCATGCTGGGTGTAGAAGGCACCAGCCCCAAAGTGGGTCGAGTTCTTTACCAGCACAGTCCCTGTGCCTGCCTCACGCGCCATGGCGATGGCTTCCTGCATGGCCCGCAGGGTGGCAATCTGCCCAAGAGCTGTATCGGCATCGAGAACACCCACCGCAGCTCGGCGTTTCTCAAATTTCATGTCCGGGTCACGGTTCACCAGCCCTTTTTCAATCCGGCGTGAATAAAGGTTGACAAGGTAGATGCCATGCGTGTCAACCCCGCGCAGGTTGGACTCGACCAGAACACGAGCCACAATTGCGGCATCCTCCCCGGGGATGCCGACCTTTTGAAGGATGGCCTGCCCGAAAGCGATGAGTTTGTCAGCCGTTATTTTTTGAGGTTCAGACATGGGTCTTCCTTCCCGGGTCATCAGTCAGTCCATTCAGTATGGAAAACGCCCTCTTTGTCGATGCGCTGATAGGTGTGTGCGCCAAAATAATCCCTTTGCGCCTGAGTCAGATTGGCAGGCAGGGTGGCACGGCGGTAGCTGTCGAAATAGGCCATGCTGGCACTCATCGCCAGAGTCGGCACACCGAGTTTGTTGGCCACCTGAAGGGCAAACCGCCATTTAGGCTGAGCCTTTTTCACCCAGGATTTGAATTTAGCATCGAGCAGAAGGTTCGGGAGCTTTTTGCGTTTCTCGAAAGCGTCGCGAATGGTATCGAGGAACTGGGCGCGAATGATGCACCCGCCCCTCCAGATTCGTGCGATCTCAGCCAGATCGAGCTTCCAGCCGTATTCTTCTCCAGCAACCCGGATCAAGGTCATTCCCTGCGCATAGGAGCATATTTTGCTGGCGAAGAGGGCTTCGTGAGCCGCCTCGATCAGTTTCTCCCTTGGTCCGCGATAGACCGGTTTGGGGCCTTTGAGGCGGGCGGAAGCGGCGACTCGTTCCTCTTTGAAAGAGGACAGGATTCGGGCTTCAACCGCAGCATTGATTGTTGGAGTCGGAACCCCGAGGTCCAGCGCGATCTGTGTGGTCCATTTCCCGGTCCCTTTCTGGCCGGCTTTGTCGAGGATCAGGTCAACCAGAGGCTTTCCAGTTTCTGGGTCAACCTTCTGGAACACTTTATAGGTGATCTCGATCAGGTAGGAGCTGAGCACTCCCTGATTCCATTTTTCAAAAATCCGGGCCAATTCAGCAGCGGGAAGATCGAGCGCGGTTTTCAATAGATCATAAGTTTCAGCGATCAGCTGCATATCACCATACTCGATGCCATTGTGGACCATCTTGACGAAATGGCCGGCCCCATCCGGACCGACATAGGTGGTGCAGGGGCTTGAGTCGACCTGGGCGGCGATCTTCTTCCAGATCGGTTCGATCTGTGCGTAAGCCTCTTTCGGGCCACCGGGCATGAGGGACGGCCCCCACAAGGCGCCTTCTTCTCCACCCGAGACCCCCGACCCGATGTATAATATCCCATCACGCGCCAGATCGGCATGCCTGCGGCGTGTATCCTGGAAGAAGCTGTTGCCTCCATCGATGAGAATGTCACCCCGGGTCAGATAGGGGCGGATCTGCCGGATCATGTCATCCACCGGATCACCGGCTTTGACCATCAGAATGATCTTGCGCGGGCTTTCCAGCGAATCGATAAACTCCTGGACTGAGTGAGTGCCTTTGAGCCGAGTTGCCTCTGGATGCGCTTTTATAAAATCATCCACCTTGGAGGTGGTGCGATTCCACACCGAAATAGTGAACCCATTTCGTTCGATATTACGGGCCAGGTTCTCACCCATAACAGCGAGACCCACCAGTCCAATATTCGATTTCTGCATAGTTACACCTTTTTTCAGACGTATATTTTAACGATGGAATTTACCGGGCCATCGCATTCCGGGGGTTCTCCCGAAAGACATAGGATATAAAAAAGAGTGGCTCAGGAGAAGTTCACACGGAACCGGCTCGCGCAGAGCCTTGTTTCAGGGGGGAATTCGGGCAGGCCCATTACTCCCGCCTTCGATAGGGTTTGGAGGGTCCACCTCTGGACTGGACAGCACCCGTGCGGGCCAGATTGCTGTCAACTGAAACGAAAAGATTCGAATAAGCTTCGGAGAGGCTGTTTTCGAGGGCCTTTTTTTCCACCAGGCGGCCGAAAATCCCACGCAGAAACCTTTTCCCCTGGGGGGAGCCTTCGCCAGTCAGTGTCAGGGACTGGACCTCTCGCCCGGTTTGGGGATTGCGGAGAGTAAACTTCAGTGGGGCCTGGGAGCGCAAATCATCGGCAGCCACATAAGGTTTTTCGCAGTTGTATTCGAGGACATAATCCCAGCGTTTATCCCCGGAGTTTTCGGCGACTCCGGCATTTTTGAAGTGGCGTTTGGTCAGATCGACCAGGCCTTCCTGAACTGTCTGTTCAGCAGAAAAATGGTAAGTGGTTCCCGGCCAGATACCGCTGCCCGGCTCCAATTCCGAGGCCGGGCCATGAGTCACATAAACACCGATTCGTGTCGGAGAAGTCGATGTGATCGAGGATGGTGGAAGAGTGGGGCGAACATTGAGAGTCGCCGAGCACCCCATGAATTGCATGGAGAGAAGCATCAGAAGAACTGTGCCGAGCCACCGGTTCATAGGGGATCACCCGGGGGAATCATAGATAATTGCTGAGTCCAATTTCAACCAAGGCCAGAAAAAGACAGATGAGCAGGAGAATCCAAGTCCAATCAAATTGATTCGCCGGCAGAGATTTCATGGCCGGGGCAAATTCTTCGATGGCATGAATACGGCACCCGCTGCCGGCCAGGCGGGTTATTTCATCTTCTGAAAGGCGTCTCAAATCAGATTCAAGAATCGAGCTGGCGGGAGTCATTTTGTCAGCC
>JAANMW010001375.1_pt1 | contig 25715 bp, 27 predicted proteins | sample 7279671 | NCBI WGS metagenome assembly JAANMW01 (sample SAMN14094541, study PRJNA606508) | bioreactor metagenome | isolation source: A lab-scale SPAN reactor treating ammonium-rich wastewater day 247 | place: Ireland: Galway | collected 2017-09-19 | reverse complement strand
CGCGACGCCCAACATATTGTGCTAGAAGTCCGGCCGCCTACAATATCTTGTGGTGGCGGAGGTTCCCTCCGACACCACATGGGGGTTTGCGGCCGGACTCCTAGCATGGGACGCCCCCATCTTGCCCGCGCCCTCGTGGCGCGAGGGCTGGTGGCGGATGTCAACCAGGCATTCGAGCGTTACCTGGCCCAGGGACAACCGGCTTACGTTCCTCGCTACAGTCTGCGGCCCCAGGAGGCGATCGAGGTCATCACAGCGGCCGGCGGGTTGCCGGTGCTTGCCCATCCCGGTCTGATCGGAACCGATGAGCTCCTGGCAGGTTACGTAAAGAACGGCTTGCGTGGATTAGAGGTCTATTATCCTGCGCACTCGAGCGAGCAGATCGCTCACCTGGAATCTCTGGCCCGGCGTCACGGCCTGCTGAGCACCGGGGGCTCCGACTTCCACGGGCCAGGAGGCTCAGCCGAGCTGGGCCAGATGCGGCTTCCGGAGCCGGCGCTGCAGGCCCTGCGAGAGGCCCGGGTCGGATGACCGAAGAGCGGTTCTTGCGAGAAGCCCACTCTCTGCGCGAGCAGGGGGCACGGCTGGTGTCGCTGTCGGGCCGGAGGGTCAAGGGCGAGGTGGCGCTGATCTACCACTTCGACCGGGGCTCGGAGCTGATTCGGCTGGAGCTGACCACCCGGGATCTGAGCGCGCCCTCGCTGTTCTCCATCTTTCCCAACGCTGACCTGCCCGAGCGGCAGGCCGCTCAGCACTTTCACGTAAAGTTCGTCGGCCATCCCAATCTCGAGTTGTCGGAGGCTGGTCCGTGAAACGTTTCTCGCTCCTGCTGGCGTCGCTGGTTTTGCTGGGAACGGTGGTGGTAGCTCAGGGATCGGTCGTCTCCAAGGCCGACCTCAAGCGAGCTCAGGTCTTTGCGGAGGCGGGAAAGTGGGACGAGGCGCTCAAGGTGACCCAGGCCATGCTCAAGCAGGATCCGCGCCACGTGGACGCTCTCTATCTCCAGGGCCTGTGTTATCTGGGCCTGAAGGACTACCCGAAGGCGCGCGAGTCCCTGCAGCTGGTGATCAGCCTCGAGCCCCAGTTCATGCCCGCCTATCAGCAAGTCGGTTACAGCTATGTGGCTGAGAAGAATTACGAGGAGGCCAAGAAGCACTTCTCCAAGCTTCTGATGGTGCCGGGTGGGCAGGCCACGGCGGAATACAGTCTGGGCGTGGTGGCCTACGCTCAGCAGGATCTCATTGAGGCCCAGAAACGTTGGAAGCAGGCCATCCTCTCCAATCCTGGCATGGCCGCCGCCCACAATAACCTGGGAATCTTGCACCAGCTGGCCGGCAATCAGCCACTGGCCCTGTCCGAGTTTCAAGACGCGGTGCGCCTGCAGCCCGAGTCGCCCAGCTACAAGCTCAACCTTGGCATTCAGCTGGTGGAGATGAACCGCTCCGGCGAAGCCAAACGCTATCTCAACGACGTCATGCAGCAGAACCAGCGCTCTGACCTGGCTCTGGCCGCGGCCGCCTACATGGCCTACCTGGCCAACGAGAACGACAAAGCCGTGAAACTGGCCCGGATGGCCCTGGCCAAGAACGATGAGCTGACCCAGATGATGATGCTGGAAGGCAAGTTGCAAGAAAGGATGAGCAAGCCATCCGAAGCCCGAGCGGCCTACGCCAAAGCACTGGAGTCGGATCCCAACCTGGAGGAGGCCCGCAAGGCCCTGGCGCGGTTGGGGCCCGAGCCCTCGCCATCCCCCCAGCCTGAGGCGTCGCCCCCGCCCCAACAGCCGCTCCAGCGGGGAGGAGACGAGCCCGAGACCGTGCCCGAGAACGTCAAGGGCGGCAAAGGGGATCCGATTCACCCTCAACCCTCGGCCACGCCGCCTCACGACCCATGAGCGAGTTGCGCAAGCTGACGGAGCGCATTCTGGAATTTCGCGACCAGCGCGATTGGAGCCAGTTCCACAATCCGAAGGACCTGGCCATTGCTTTGAGCGTGGAGGCCTCGGAGGTCCTGGAGCTGTTCCGTTTCAAGAGCGTGGAGGAGGCCAGGCTGGAGGGGTTGCCGGACGAGCTGGCCGACGTGCTCTACTTCGTGTTGTTGTTGGCCCACGAAACAGGGGTCGATCTGGTCCGTGCCCTGGACCAGAAGATGGCCCGCAACGAAGAGAAATATCCGGTCTCGCTGAGCCGGGGACGGAACTTGAAATACACCGAGCTTGGCGAGGGGTTGTCAAACTCACACGAATAGGTATAATGACTCCTGAACGCGCCAACTACGGAGCGAACCCACTTTACGTGTCCATGCGGCTTCGAGCCGCTTCGGGCGGAGGCAGAACCGCCGAGAAAAGTTGGGTGAGACTCCAACGGGAGGGCGGGGAACGTCAGATATCTCCCTCCCGGTTGGCGCGTTATCCAGACGCTCGCATGGAGTCTTTGGGCGGGGTCGGGTCAGCCGAGCCAGCGATTCGCTCCACTGGCCCGCGAGCTTCTGTCCAGTCGCGGAACGTCGCCACCTCGCCCCCTTCTCGACGCAGCAGCTCGAGGCGCTGAAGCGGGGCCTGACAGGTGACGAACGCGGCCCGATTCAATTTGCCTCTGGCCAGCACCCCGTCGTCGGGGAATCCGATGTCGGGCGGCACGAAGAATGCCGCCGCGCCCGTGTTGCGATCGATGAACTCGCACAGGGGAAAGCGTCCCACCACGCTGGACTGGACCACCAGCATCTGGTTCTCCAGCGCTCGGGCCCGGCAGGCCAGGCGCACCCGATGATACCCGGTGCGGCCTTCCGTGCAGCTGGGCACCAGCAAAACTTCGGCCCCGGCCCGGGCTTGCTGCCAGGCCAGCATGGGGAACTCGCAGTCGTAGCAGAGGTTGATTGCCAGACATCCGAAGGGAGTCGCAAAGACGCGCAACCCGTGACCGGGGGAGAGCAGGCCGGTGGAGCGCTCCCAGTGGGTCAGAATCAGCTTGTCTTGATAGCCGGAGGAGCCGTCCGGCCAGAACAGGTAAGCCCGGTTGCGATAGCTGCCTCCCTCCGGGGCGGGCACCGAGCCCGCCACCACCACCGCGCCTCGCTCGCGGGCCAGCTCGGCCATCACCTGGCGATAGCGCTCCAGGTCCAGGGCTCTCAGCTGGGCCTCGAGAGGGGCGCTGGGGGCCAGGAAGGCCAGAATCTCAAGACCGGCGTACTCGGGGAACAAGATCACCTCGGCCTGGACACCCTGCAAGCGCACTCGCAGGCTTTCGGCATACTCGTCCCAGCTGCCGGGTCGAGCCAGGGCGTACTGGGCCGCGGCGATCCTCAAAGCGGCTTCAGCCAGAACACGAGACGCTTTTCGGTCTCCTGGAGCTGGTCCACGTCCTGCCAGGCATACTCCATCGCCAACTCGGGTTGGCGCCGGTAGCCGCGCCGTTCCCAGAAGGCGTTCAGGGGCAGGTAGTCGGTCGGGCGGAGCGGGTGGGTGGGGGGGCGCTCCACGGCCGCAAAGCAGGTTTGCTGGAAGCGACCGAGTCGGCGGGCGTGCTCTTCGCGCTCGTGGAAGAAGCGGCCCCCCAGGCCACGACCGCGGTAGGCGGGCAGCAGCACGGACTCACCAAAGTAGAGGAAGTCTTCGGGGCGGTATCCGGCCTGGACAAAGGGCCGGGTGAAGGGCTCGCTCTCGTGGTCGAGGGGCAGCGCGGTCGAGGCGCCCACCACCTGCTCACCGTCGCGAACCAGCACCGTCAAGCTCTCGGGTGAGTTGAGGTAGCTCTTGAGGTAGTCGGCTTCGTACTCGAGGGTGCCGGCATACAGGTAGGGCCAGGCCCGGAAGACCTCGATCCGCAGCCGGGCCACGTCGGGCAGATAGGGCTCGAGCTCCGAGCCGACGATGGTTTGGATGATCAGAACGGATTGGCCGCCAGAGTGGTCGATTGCAGAGCGCCGGTGGGAAGCAGCTTGATCTCCACCGCTCGGCGCTTGCTGCCGAAGATCACCGTGGGAGCATTGACGGCCACCACCGGAGCGCCGGCAGGCAGAGTCACAGGCTGGCCGTTCTGGCCGAACACGATGCACGTGTTGGAGGTGAAGAGCAGCCTGGGGGCGATCTGGAAGATAATGCCCTGAGTGGTCCCTGCATCCGCGTCCAGCGAAACCACGTCTCCGTGAGCCTGGTAACTGAAGCCACGGCCGATCGGATACTCCTTGAGGATCTGGGCGGGTTGGCCCAGCTGCTTGCGAACCACGCGGCAGTAGAGGTCGGTGTCGGGAAACGGGGGCGATGCGCCAGCACCGGTCAGGCCCAGGGGGGGCAAGCCCTGGGTGCGCGCCTCTTGCTGGGCGAACTCGAGAGTTCCATGGATCAGCTGATAGGCCGCTTCGATGCGATTGCTCTCGCGAAGGCCTGTCAGGTAGGGCAAACCGATCCCCAGCAGCAGAGCCAGGATGGCCACGGCTACGGAGATTTCGATCAGCGAGAAGCCACGTCGCATCCCAGAGGAGTTCTCGCCCTGGGAAGGGCCAACCTCCCCCGGGCCGAATTTGCCGCCCATGCTGGCGCCGATCACCCTCAAACCCCGGCCAGAGAGCCGTGTCTGGGGAGGCAGGGGCCTGGAGAAGCTGGGCCGCGAGCTGCCTTCCGGTCCCGTGGGCGAATCGTGGGAAGTGCACGGAGAGCTGATGGTGGCCAGCGGGCAGTGGGCTGGCCGAACCCTGGACGAGCTGGTGCGAGAGCTGGGCTCGGCCCTGCTCGGTCCGGGGTGCGAGAGTGATCGCTTTCCGCTCCTGGCCAAGTGGCTCGACTGCCAGGATTGGCTGAGCGTTCAGGTGCACCCGGACGATCTGCTGGCCCGTGAGCTGAGCGGCGATCCGAGCCAGCGGGGCAAGACTGAATGCTGGTTCGTGCGCTCAGCCGAGCCCGAGGCCCGCCTCGTGCACGGGCTGGTGCCGGGGACGCGGCCCGAAGACCTGTCGTGTGACGGCAGCTTGAGCGAGCATCTGAGCTATCGCCCGGCTCGCGCGGGAGACGTCTTCGTGACCCCCGCCGGCACTGTGCACGCTCTGGGGCCGGGCCTGCTTCTGTACGAGATCCAGCAGAGCTCGGACCTGACTTACCGTCTCTACGACTGGGACCGACCCGGTTTGGATGGGAAGCCTCGCACCCTGCACTGGGAGCAAGCTCTGGCGGTTCTGCGCCGGGCTCCCCCTTACGAAGCTCCACCCGTGCCCGAGGGCACGGTGGGCGTCGTGAGGGTCAATACGCCCTACTTTGTGGTCGAGGAGCTGACCGCAGAGCACGCCTGGACCCCGGAGCACTTCGAGATCCTGACGGCCTTCGAAGGAGAGGCCGAGCTGGTCAGTGGGGCCGGCTGTGAGCACCTGGCCGAGGCCGAGGCCCGCGTCCTGCCAGCCACGGTCGGCCGGGTGGAGGTCAGGGGCGGCCGGGTGCTGCGTACCTTCCAGCCGCGAGAGGCTCCGACACGGAAGTAGAGAAAATCGCCTGATGCTGCCTTGCGACCGCTGCGGCCAGCGTCCGGCTACCCGGGTGGTAGCCCATCCCCAGATGGGCTACCACCTGCCTTTGCGGCTTTGCGACCTGTGCGCTCAGGATCTGCCGGCAGCAACCGATCCGGTCACCACCGCCCTGACCATGGTCCAGGTGCAGCTTCCCGCCCTGCAAACTTGTCCGCGCTGCGGGGTGGCCTTTCAGTCCATCTGTTACAGCACAACGCTGGGCTGCAGTCACTGCTATACCTTCTACCGCGCCCATCTCGAGACGCTGCTGCAGCGGGTGCAGGGTAACGAGATGCATCGAGGCAAAGTGCCCGTGCGCAGAGGTCGCAGCGAGCGTGATCGCCAGGTGATTCGCGAGCTGAAGGAGCGTCTGGTGCAGGCCATCGACCAGGAGAGCTATGATGAGGCGGCACGGTTGCGCGACAAGATTCAGGAGCTTTCGGGCGGATGAGCCAGAAGCTCGAAGACCTGGCCTGGCTGACCGACAGCGGCGCCTCGGACGGCATCATTCTGTCCACCCGGATCCGGCTGGCCCGCAACCTGGAGGGCCACCCTTTTCCCAACCGGGCCGACCTCCCCTGGCTGGAGGCTGTGCTGACCCGTGTCAGCTCGGCCTTCAAGGCCGAGGGACCCAGGCTTGGCCTCCGGCTGATGCGGCTCGACTACCTCAACGAGCTGCAGCATCACCTTCTGCTCGAGCGCCACCTGGTCAGCCCGGCGCTGCTGACCCACTGCCAGGCACGGGCCCTGGGCTTTCGCAATGATGGAACCTTGAGCGTGATGGTCAACGAAGAGGACCACCTGCGTATCCAGGCCCTGCTGCCCGGCTCGGCCTTCGAGGAGGCCTGGCGACTGGTCGACCAGGCCGACAACCGCCTGGAATCCTACATTGATTACGCTTTCGACGATCGGCTGGGCTATCTGACGACCTGCACCACCAACGTCGGGACAGGTTTGCGAGCTTCCGCGATGCTGCACTTGCCGGCCCTGAACTGGGATGTCTGGAAGACCGGCGCCATGCAGCGCATCCTGGGTCAGATCGCCCAGATGGGTCTGACCGTCCGGGGGCTCTATGGCGAAGGGACGCAAGCTTCTGGAAACCTCTTTCAGATCTCCAACCAGGTAACGCTGGGCAGCAGCGAGGAAGAGATCGTGGGCAGGGTGCAGATGGTGACCGAGCAACTGGTGAGCTACGAGGTCAAAGCGCGCGAGGAGCTGCGCCAACACCTTGGCGCCCTGCTCGAGGATCGGGCCTGGCGCAGCCTGGGCGTGGCTCGTCATGCTCGTCTGATGACCACTGCCGAGGCCCTCGAGCACCTTTCCATGGTGAGGCTGGGCATCGAGCTATGGATTCTGCCGCCGGTCTCGCGCACGGTGCTCAATCGCCTGATCGTGGCCATCCGACCGGCCAATCTGCAAGAGGAGGTGGGCCGCCCTCTGGAGTCCCACGAGCGGGACGCGGCCCGGGCTGCGCTGCTGCGCCAACAACTGGGGGGGTAGGCCCTTCAGGTTTTGATCCAGGCGGAACGTTTGCGTCCCAAACCGACGTAGCTTCGAGAAGGATTCGGGCGCAGATTGCGAAGTGTTTCCCCCGGGGCCTGTCTTCAGAGACACTAAGGAGGAGAATCTATGTGGGAACCGTTCACCGAACGGGCGAGGCGCTCGATCGTGTTGGCCCAGGAAGAGGCCCAGCGGCTCGGTAACAACTACATCGGCACCGAGCATCTATTGCTGGGCATCATTTCCGAGGGCGAGAGCGTAGCGGCGAAAGTGCTGGAGAACCTTGGCGTCAACCTGCAGAAGGTGCGCGGCGAGGTGGAGGCCATCGTCGGGAAGGGCAGCCAGACCACCCAGCACGAGATGGTCTTCACCCCCCGGGCCAAGCGCGTGATCGAGCTGGCCTTCGAAGAAGCGCGGGCCCTGGCTCACAACTACATCGGAACCGAGCACCTCCTGCTCGGGTTGGTGAGGGAAGGCGAGGGAGTGGCCGCCCGCGTGCTGTCCAACCTGGGTGTCGACCCGGCCAAGATTCGGGCCGAGATCACCAAGCTTTTGGGGGTGGAGACCTCAGTGGCTCCCGCCAAGGAACGCACCAAGACCCCCACGCTTGACAGCTACGGGCGCGACCTGACCGACCTGGCCCGCGAGAACAAGCTCGACCCTGTTATCGGGCGTGCCAGCGAGATCGAGAGGGTCATTCAGGTTCTCTCTCGGCGCACCAAGAACAACCCGGCTCTCATCGGCGAGCCAGGTGTGGGCAAGACTGCCATCGTGGAAGGTTTGGCGCAGCGCATCCTCAAGAGCGAGGTGCCCGAGCTCCTGCGGGACAAGCGCGTGATCGCGCTCGACCTTGCCGGGCTGGTGGCCGGTACCAAATACCGGGGTGAGTTCGAAGAGCGACTCAAGCGGGTGATGGAGGAGATCCGGGCCGCGGCGGGCGAGATCGTTCTCTTCGTGGACGAGTTGCATACCATCGTTGGGGCGGGCGCCGCTGAAGGCGCCATCGACGCCTCCAACATCCTCAAGCCGGCTCTGGCGCGTGGCGAGCTGCAGTGCATCGGCGCCACCACGCTGGATGAGTTCCGCAAATACATCGAGAAAGATGCCGCCCTCGAGCGCCGGTTCCAGCCCATTCAGGTGGGTGAGCCGACTGTTGAGGAAACCATCGAGATCCTCAAGGGCCTGCGCGACCGCTACGAGGCTCACCACAAGGTGCAGATCACCGATGACGCGCTGGAAGCCTCGGCGCGTCTGGCTGACCGCTATATTTCCGACCGCTTCCTGCCCGACAAGGCCATCGACGTGATGGACGAGGCGGCCAGCCGGGTGCGCCTTCAGGCCACCCTGCCGCCCGCCGAGCTGCGCGCGGTGGAAGAGGAGCTGCGCAAGCTCAAGAGCGAGAAAGAAGCGGTCATCAAGAACCAGGAGTATGAGAAGGCCGCCCAGCTGCGCGAGAAAGAAGACCGGATTCGCAAGAAGAAGGAAGAGCTCGAGCGCGAGTGGCGCGAGAAGAAAGCCAACACCGCCAACCGGATCAACAAGGTCACCGAGGAGGAGATCGCCCACATCGTCTCCACCTGGACCAAGATCCCGGTCAGCAAGCTGGCCGAGGGCGAGACCCAGAAGCTGCTCAACATGGAGGGCACGCTGCATGAGCGCGTGATCGGCCAGGACGAGCCGGTCCGAGTGCTCACCCGGGCCATTCGGCGGGCTCGCGCGGGCCTCAAAGATCCCAAGCGCCCCATCGGCTCGTTCCTGTTTCTGGGTCCCACCGGCGTGGGCAAGACCGAGCTGGCCCGGGCACTTGCCGAGTTCTTGTTTGACGACGAGGATTCCATGGTGCGCATCGACATGTCCGAGTATATGGAGAAGTTTGCCGTGTCGCGTCTGGTCGGTGCACCTCCCGGTTACGTGGGCTTCGAGGAGGGTGGTCAGTTGACCGAGGCCGTGCGCCGCAAGCCCTACTCGGTGGTCTTGCTCGACGAGATCGAGAAGGCCCACCCGGATGTCTTCAACATGTTGCTCCAGGTTCTGGAGGATGGCCGTCTGACCGATTCTCAGGGCCGCATCGTCGACTTCAAGAACGCCGTGCTGATCATGACCTCCAACATCGGCCTCTCTGGCCATGAGGGCGGTCCCGATATCGGCTTCAGGAAGACCAAGGACGAGGGCGACAAGGAAGTGCGCTACGAGCGCATGAAGAAGAAGATTCTCGAGGAAGTGAAGAAGATCTTCAAGCCCGAGTTCGTCAATCGGCTCGATGAGATTATCGTGTTCCACAGCCTGGACATGGGCGAGATCACGCAAATCGTCGATCTGATGCTGAACAAGGTGCGCAAGGAAGTCGAGCAGCAGCAGCGCCAAATGGAGGTCACACAAGCCGCCAAGGAGCGCCTCGCCAACGAAGGCTTCGACCCGCAGTACGGTGCCCGTCCGCTGCGGCGCGCGATCCAGCGCATGGTGGAGGACCCGCTGGCCGAGGAGTTCATTCGTGGCAATGTGCCCGAGAGCAACGTGGTCATGATCGACTTCAAGGAGGGCGACGAGAAGCTCACCTTCACCAGTCGACCCATCGAGAAGGCACCCGAGCCTCCCACCGAGGAAGAGCAAAAAGAGCAGGAAGGCGAGCCAGCGCCCGCCTGAAGCCAGGAAGTCCGCCCGACAGGTTGGCCTTCCTGGCTTCAATGGAAACCGTTAGCTCCCCGCCACCAAAAGGGGGTTGCGGCTGGACCTAAGGGCCGAGCAGGGTCAGTGACCCTGCAGTTGCCGCAACAACTCCTGCTGGCTCACCAGTTGGTAGCGCTCGCGCTCGAGCTGATCCTCGTAATACTGCTGCTCGCGCAAGAGTGAGTCCCTCTGAGAGTGCCTGTCGCGAATCCTTGACTCGAGGTCACCCTTTTTGTAGCGCAGATCCTCGAGTCGGTAGCGATGACTCTGGATCTCCTCGTTGAGTTGGTCGAGCTGATAGCGCAGGGCAGCCTTTTCTTGAGGGTCTCGGGCGCTCTCCCACTGCCAGCGCACGGTCTCTTTCCGATCCTGGATGGTCTGGATGGCGTAGCGGAGGCTTTCTATCTCGTAGTTGATCTGATCCATCCCGTTTCTCAGGCCGTAGATCTCGTTGGCCAGCGAATGAAGCCGCTGGTCGATATCACGTTTCTTAGCATCCAGGCTGCTGATGCTGGCTCTCAGGCGCTCGATCTCGGCTTTCACCACCTCGATCTGGCGTTGCCGATCCGGGTCTGGAGCCCAACTCTGCCAGCCACTGAGCTCGACCCGGTCCAGGCCCCACGCGCTGCTGGCTGCGCAGGGCCTGGAAGGCTGACGGGGCTCCAATCTGGTCGCTTCGGAGATCAGCATGCCCTGAGCATGCCATACACTGGACCGGCCCGGGTTGCCGGCTTGTTAGCAGTCGACCCGGTCCTGCGGTCTTGAGGGTTCGCTGGCCGGACCGGCGCCTTTGATGCGATCGGCCAGGATGGGGAAGATGAGCACGCTGAGGACTGCGGCTCCCACCAGGGCGACCGCGTTCTGGTGGAGCATCCGGCCGGAGGAGGCACCGATCTGAGCGGATCGCCAGCACGATCGGCAGGCAGGTGGCCGAGTAGGGCGTTTCGAGCCACTGAGGACCTTCCCTGGAGGGCAAAGAAAAAGAGCCCCGTGAGGGGCTCTTGGATTGGGCGCAGATCGCGCGCGTTACGGTGCGCGCAAATCGTCGGCACAAGCCGGACCACTTCTCGTGCCGCTCAGAACAGGGCTCTTGGCGGCACGCTCCGTGCCCGACCTGTGCGCTTCGCTATCAGGGAACGATCGCCAGAGTGCCGTTGACTTCCTGGGCGATGCCGGCCACATTGCCGCCGCCGGTCACGTTGACCATCAGGCCGCCGCCGGTCATCTGAGCCTCAACCTTGTAGTCCTTCTGGATGGACTGGCCGCCGAGGCTGCCGGTGGAAGAGATGGTGGCCTCGAGCTTCTGCGGGGGCTCGTCGCCGTTCTGGAGGCCTTCCGGCAGCTTCCAGGTGGTGGTGACGTCGTAGGCCTCGCCGCCCAGGTCGCCGGAAACGTTGTAACCCAGGGGGTTTTCGCCGCTCTCGTCCATGATGGGCTTGAGGTTGAGGGTGCCGGCCACGCTGCCGAACTGCACGCCCACCTGGGCGGTCATGGTCTCTTCGTTGACGCCGAGGAAGCTGATGCGCTCCTCGTTGCCGCCGATGGTGCCGACCCAGCCGATTTCCTCAGTCTGCTCATTGATCACGAGACCGCCGTTGACGGCCTGGCCGGCAAAGTCACCGGAAACGGTGACCGGGCTCTGCTCGTTCTGCATGTCCAGGCCGAAGCTGAGGTTGCCGTCCTGGCCAGCGGTCTTGGTGGCCACGTCCAGGGTGATGAGCGGAATCGAGCCGCCACCCATGCCGGACATGATGACGGCGGCGATGCCAGCAGCCAGACCGAGCTGAACGGCCGGGTCCATGGCCGGAAGGGCGGCAGCTTTGGCGGCCGTGTCGATCACGCTGAAGTCGACCTGGTCCGGCGGGGGAGAAGGCGGGGTGGGGGGAGCCGGCGGCTCCTCGTTCTTGGGCCGCAGGCTGGTGGCGGACACCGGGCTGTTAAAGCTGGGGGCGATGGTGCTGATCATGTGAATTGGATCCCTCCTGTTGTTGGTAGCGCGTCCCGTATGTTTGGCGGGTCATCGGTGGCAGTGTATGCCACCCGGCCAGGGAAGATATTTCCAAGCTATTGACAAGTCGACAGTGAGGGCGGGTGAGAGAGAACCCTTCTATTTCCTGGCATTCTGCCGCCTGCGGAGGAGTTGCCCGAGGGTCTGCCCAAGTGTCCAGCGATGGGGAGCCTCTTCAAGCCCAAAGAGAGGTGCCGTTGCTCGCATATCCTTGTGAGCGATCAGGCGACCGCCGCCAGGTTGCGAGAGCAGATTCAGGCCGGGGCTGATTTTGCCGCGCTGGCGCGAGAGCATTCCCAGTGCCCGAGCGGCAAGCAGAGCGGTGGCGACCTTGGAGAGTTCCCCCGAGGGGCGATGGTGCCCGCCTTCGACAAAGTTGCCTTCCAATTGTCGGTAGGAGAGCTCTCTGAGCCCGTGCAGACGAAGTTCGGTTACCACCTTATCCGTCGCACCGCTTGAAAAACCCGTCGCGGCCGGCTACACTGTGCCCGGCAGTGCCCATGGAAAGGAACGGCGTCATGACAATCATCTCCAATGAACCTAAGGCTCGCAGCATCGAGGCCTCCGAGCAACCGTACGCCTATCCTCCTCGGCGCGAGTTCGTGGAGCCCGACTGGCGGCGCATTCCTGGCTATGCCCGCGTGAGCGACAAAGAGTGGGAGGACGCCACCTGGCAGCGCAAGCATACGGTCAAGAACCTGGCCGAGCTGAAGGAGACCCTGGGCTCGCACCTGAGCGATAGCCTGGCCGAAGGGATGGCCCGCGACCTGGAAGAGCGCGCCACCATGTCCATGCTGGTCCCCCCCCAGATGCTGAATACCATGAATCTGGACGATCTCGAGAACGACCCGGTACGCCGTTACATGGTGCCCTCCATCCGGGATCGCAACCCGGACTGGCCCAACCACCCCCGGGCCAGTCGCGATAGCCTGCACGAGTCAGAGATGTGGGTGGTCGAGGGCCTGACCCACCGTTATCCCACCAAGGTCCTGGCCGAATTGCTATCGACCTGTCCCCAGTACTGTGGCCACTGCACCCGGATGGATCTGGTCGGAAGAGACGTGCCTCAGGTCAAGAAACACCGGTTTGTGGTCAAGCAGGCCGAGCGACACCAGCAGATCCTGGACTATCTGCGCCGCACCACCACCATTCGCGACGTTGTCGTGTCGGGGGGAGACGTGGCCAACCTGCCCATCAACTCGCTCGAGTCGTTCGTGTCGGCACTGATCGAGATCCCCCACATCAGGGACATCCGCCTGGCCTCCAAAGGCCTGATGGGCCTTCCGCAGCACTTTCTGCAAGACGAGGTGCGCTATGCCATGGAGCGGCTGGGCTTGAAGGCCCGTCAGCACGACGTGGACCTGGCCCTGCACACTCACGTAAATCATGTCCAGCAGCTGACGCCGCTGGTCGCGCGGGCGGCTCGGCATCTGCTCGACGAAGCTGGTTTCCGTGACGTGCGCAACCAGGGCGTCTTGCTGCGGGGGGTCAACGGGACCTCCAAGGACTTGCTCGACCTTTGTTTCACGCTGCTCGACCGGGCCAACATCATGCCCTACTATTTCTACATGTGCGACATGATTCCCAATTCGGAGCACTGGCGACTGGCAGTGCACGAGGCCCAGCGCCTGCAGCACGACATCATGGGCTATCTGCCCGGCTACGCCACACCCCGCATCATCTGCGACGTCCCCTATGTGGGCAAGCGCTGGGTGCACCAGGTTGCCGACTATGATCGCGAGCGCGGCATCTCCTACTGGACCAAGAACTACCGGACCAGCATCGAGGGAGATGACCCCGAGGTGGTCAACCGGCGCTATGAGTATTTTGACCCGGTCTACACCCTGGGCGAGGCAGGCCAGAGCTACTGGCGCGCTCAGGAGGCCGAGAGGAACTAATGTGCTCGCACTTTGGTTTTGCACATTAGCACAATCTGACGAACGCGCCGGAACTGCGTTCCAGCGCGTTGGAAAAGTGCAAGACCAAAGGCCTTGCACTTTAGCCTACCTGGCCGGCGCTGGTGGATCGGCAGCTTGATTGGCTTCTCGGATGGTCATTCGATTGAATGGCTCTCTGGTGCCACTTGAATGAGAGCCCAAGAAATCGAACACTTGTTGGCTTGTGGGAACTACCACCGGATGGTATATTCCGCCTGCAAGACCCCGAGCGAACGGAGGAACCAGGCACCCGAAGACATCAAAGCTGAATCGAACCCTCTCGTCTCCAGTAAGCCTCTGCGACCTCTGCAGAGAACTGAGGACGCGTCCGGTGGCGCGAACCGCCTCCGGACGAAGAAGGCGACCGCACCGAGAGGTGTGTCCGCAACGAGGGCGCCATCATCTGACGGGGTACGCCCCGACGGAATCTGAGCGGCGAAGCTACTTCAACCGCCCTGCAGAGAGACCCCCTGAGGTCCATCGCGACGGCGAACTGCCAGTGCAAGAAACCGAAGTGGCCCGGCAAGACCGGTTGGCAGAGGCTCAGGAGCCTCGCATCGCCCGCTCGAATGAACGTTGAACCTTGCGATTCACGTTCTTGCTCCGGAAGCCACGTGCTTCCGAAGCACGACTCGAGCAACAGGCTCCGGCCTGCGAGTCGAGATGGCGCGAAACCGCCCCTCGGGGCAGTGTCCAGCCCCCACGGGGGTTGCCCGGAACGAAGCGCCCCAAAAGGGCTACTCGTGTCGACCTCAAGGCGCGCTTCCACCGAAGCACGCACCGGGCCGGGGAGTTCTCCCAGGCCAGACCTGAGAAGGTCCGCCAGAAATGACTGGCCAGCAGAGGGGATCACTGGGCCGGAAACGGTCCCACTCGCCGCCAAGCGCTACGGTCAGAGTGTCAGCGATGTCAGCCGCCCCACGGGGCGAGCCAGGGTGACCAGGAAGAGTTCCCGGGGTCTTGCTCTTTTTCTTTTCGGGAGGTCCCTGTGAAGGCTCGCGGCAAGACCCACTACGTCTGTCAGGAATGTGGAGGCCAGTCGGCCAAGTGGCAGGGGCGCTGCCCTGACTGTGGCCAGTGGAACACCTTTCACGAAGAGGCTGTCCAGCGCGTCTCTCTGGGTGCTGCTCTCTCGCTCGAGCCGGGTCAGGCCCCGGTGGCTCTCGATCAGGTCGCCCTGGATGACGAGCCGCGTTTCAACACCGGCGTGGAGGAGCTCGACCGGGTCCTGGGGGGCGGAGTGGTGCCGGGCTCCCTGGTGCTGCTCGGCGGGCCTCCCGGCATAGGAAAGTCCACGCTCTTGCTGCAGATCGCCCGCCGCCTGGCTCAGACCAGGTCTCCGATTTTGTACGTGAGCGGAGAGGAGTCGGCCCGCCAGATTCGCATGCGGGCTGAGCGGCTGGATGCCCTGGCTCCTGGTATCTTCATGGTTTCCGAGACCCGGCTGGAAGCCATTGAAGGGCACATTCGCGCGACCCGACCGGGTCTGGTCTTCATCGACAGCATTCAGACCCTCTTTCGCTCCGATCTCGCACCCGCCCCCGGCAGCGTCACTCAGGTGCGCGAATGCTCGGCCAGTCTGATGCGTCTGGCCAAGACCGAGAACATCCCGGTCCTGCTGGTGGGTCATGTGACCAAAGGAGGGGAGCTGGCCGGTCCGCGCGTGCTCGAGCACCTGGTGGATACCGTGCTCTACTTTGAGGGCGATGGAATGCACAATGTGCGCGCCCTGCGCTCGGTCAAAAATCGCTTTGGAAGCACCCAGGAGATCGGGCTGTTTCGCATGGGGGCCAGGGGGCTCGAGTCGATTCCCGACGCTTCCGCCTTCTTCTTGTCCCAGCGGGCCGGAGGGGGACCGGGCTCGATCGTGTTCCCCTCCCTGGAGGGCACCCGGCCGCTGCTGGTGGAGATTCAAGCGCTGGTGAGCAACAATCCTGGCAGCGAGAATGGGGTGCCGCCCGCGCGGCGGTCGGTCGGTGTCGACCCGAATCGGGTCAGCCTGTTACTGGCTGTGGTCAACAAACGTGCCAGCAACCTGAACCTGGCCCGCTCGGACGTCTATGTGAACGTGGCAGGCGGGCTGCGTCTGCTCGAGCCCGCCCTGGACCTGCCCCTGGCCCTGGCGGTCGTCTCCAGCCGGCAGAACGTAAGCCTCGACTCGGAGCTTGCCGCAGCCGGCGAGCTCGGGCTTGGGGGAGAGGTGCGGGCGGTCACCCAGCTCGAAACCCGGCTCAAGGAGCTGGCCAAGATGGGTTTCAAGCGCTGCCTGGTGCCGGCTCGCAATCTGGAGGGCCTGGAGCCGGGGGATTATCGACCCCTGCAGCTGGTGGGCGTCTCGTGGCTGGTGGAGGCCCTTCAGTCGGCCGGTCTGGAAACCAGTAACGGGGCTGCGGCCCGCTCCCTCTCAGGTCCCCGGCCCGGGAGGAGAATTCCCGCCGGGTGACCGAAGCCGCCGTCATGCCCATGATGGATTTTGGCTTTCTTTGCCATTTTGCCCAGCAAGACGCAGGCAAACTCTATGCTCGCGGCATCGGCTTCGATCGACTCAATGTTCCCGGAGTGCCCTGCAGCCTGGACGGTATGTACTATGTGCTGCAGATGCGCGCCAGGCCGGGGAGCCCTCCAGAACGAGCTTTCAAGCTGCGCATGATGAATGCCGACGGGCAGGCCGAGTATGAGATGCAGGGCTCGCTCAGCTTCAACCAGCTCAACTATGCCGGCGAGCCGACCGTGCGGTTGATCATCGGCCTGGAGGAAGTGGTTTTTCCGCAATTCGGGCTTTATGCCCTGGCTTTCGAGGTGGATGGGCGCGAGGTGCATCGGGCGGGCCTTGAGGTTCGCCGGGAGCCGCCCGGGAGCGACGGACCGGGCGAGTGACCAGGCGCCCCTCTTGCGTGGCTGGCCCTGGTCTTGACTTCAGGCCCGACCGGGCTCACAGAGGTTGTTTCTGGTCTGGTGGTGGACCAGGCTGTCCGTGACCTGGTCCCAGTAGCGTTGCCAGCGTTCCACGCCCGCAAGGTGGCTGCCCTCTCGTTGATACCAGGTGGCCTGCAGCTCGTAACCGGGCAGGTCGGCCAGAGCCCGATCGTCCTGGTCGAGCCATTCCAACCCTTCCTTGAAAAGCTCCTCCAGATCCTGGGGCTCGCCCTCTTGCAGACTCAGGCTCCGACTCAGAAGATGTCCATCCGGGAAAATCACCACCTCCGAGACGCGCTCGCTCTTGCTGGTGCGAGGTCGCGTGATGACGTGGAAGGTCTGCTCGGGACCTTTGAAAACGTTGTATTCGAGGGTCCCGGTCACGAAGCGGCCCGGCAACTGGCTGCAAGCCCAGCTCAGGCTCGCATTATAAGCGCGCACCTGAGGGTCGCCGGTTTCCTCGAGAGGGTAGAGCCTTTCTTCCTCGGGCTCCTCCTCGGACGAGATGTCGACCCGCTCTCGGGGAGGGCCGGCAGGTCTACCCCGCTTGAGGACGCGAAGGTCGATCTGAAAGCGATAATGTTTCATGAGGCTGCAAGTATTGTACGAGTCCTGCAAGCCGGGGGCAACCCCTTGAGATATTGCAGCGAGTGTGCCGCCGCGCTGAGCCTGCGCCTGGTGGATGGCAAGGACCGCCACTACTGCCAGGCTTGCGACAGAGTGCACTTCCTCGACCCCAAGGTCGCCTGTTGCGCGGTTGTGCAAGGTCCCGAGGGTATCTTGCTGGTTCGGCGTGATATCGAGCCTGCCCGGGGTTTGTGGTCCTACCCGGGGGGCTACATGGACCGCGGCGAAACCGCTCCCTCAGCGGCCGCCCGCGAGGTTTTTGAGGAGACCGGACTGGTGGTCTCTTGCCGGCGGTTGCTGGGCGTCTACAGCTATCCGACCAGCATCGTGTTGGTCATCGTCTATGAGGCGGAGATTCTCTCCGGTCGGGCCAGCCCTGGTCCGGAATGCTCGGAGGCTCGCTGGTTCTCGCCCGGAGAGATCCCCTGGAAAGAGCTGGCCTTTCCCAGTGTGCAACAGGCCTTGCTCGACCTGGGCCTGTCCGAGAGGCAGGAGAATCGGCCAGGAGACTGAACTTTTGTAGAGATCGAACCAGGCGCAGTGTCTCCCTCAGATGCCAGTGTGGGCTGCGAGATCGCAACCTTGCGAAGGTTGGTGACAATTGGCCAAACTGATTCGGGGTATGTTCTACTGCATCTTCGCAGTCTTCGGTGGACTGTGCGGCTATAACGTTGCCCTCCAGAGTCAGAAGTTCTATTCCGCTTTGAGCGGGGTGCCGCTTTATACCAACTTCGCAGCTTTGATTCTCCTTGGCATTCTGGTGGGCATCATCCTGGCTCCCCTGCTGGCCAATCTGATGGTCCGCTCGGTCGACGCGGTAGCCGTCGGTCTCCAGAAGCTGTCCCTGCAAGAAGTGTTGATGGGCTCGGCGGGACTTCTTTTCGGTCTGATCGTGGCCTTTTTCATCAATCTGGCCCTGCAGGCCATCAATTTCTCCAAAATCCCCTTTGTCGGCGACTATCTCGGACCATTCTTGATTGTTTTGACGACGGTCTTCTTCAGCTTTCTTGGCGCCTTCTTCGGAAGCAGACTGGTCTTCATCCACAGTTTCCGCAATCTACTCGAGACCGGTACGGCCGCGCCCTGGGGCCGCAGCTATTTCATTTTGGACACCAGCGTCATCATCGACGGTCGTATCTGCGACGTCTGCGAGGCGGGCTTCCTGGAGGGCACGCTGGTGGTGCCCCAGTTCGTGCTCAATGAATTGCAGAGGGTGGCCGACTCGGAAGATGCTCAGAAACGCAATCGGGGCCGGCGGGGCCTGGACATTCTTCACAAGTTGCGCCAGCACCCCGGGTTGCACATCGAGAAGAAAGATTTCGAGGAGACGGCCGTCGATTCCAAGTTGATCCGACTGGCTCAAGACCTCAAGCTTCCCCTCTTGACCACCGACTACAATTTGCACAAGGTCGCCAGTTTGCAGAATATCCGGGTGCTCAACATCAATGAGCTGGCCAGCGCCATGAAGCCGGTGGTGCTTCCCGGCGAGGAGATCCCTGTCAAGCTGATTCGCGATGGCAAGGAGGCTGGCCAGGGAGTCGGGTTCTTGGAGGACGGCACCATGGTGGTTGTCGAGAAAGGCCGCCGCCATGTGGGCGAGCGAGTCTTCGTGGAGGTGACCTCCATCGTCCAGAACAACGCGGGCAAGATGATTTTCGGCCGCTTCAAAGGTTTGACCGGAGGGATCCGCCCCCCGATGGCCTCCTCCACCGAAGCGGTGGAGGAGCCCTCGGCGAGTCTGGTTGATTTCGAGCCCAACGGCTCCAACGGCAGCACCTCGCGAGATATCACCAAGCTTCTGGCCGAAGAGAGCACCCCCAAGCGGAGCGCCTGACTTGGCCCTTCTGGCAGTGGTGACCGCAGCCGGCAAGAGCCGGCGAATGGGCGGTACGAACAAGTTGCTCATTTCTCTGGGGGGCATCCCCCTGTTGCTGCATAGCATGCGAACGTTGCACAGTTTTGACCTCCTGACCCGCATGGTGGTTTCGGCCGCGGAAGGCGATGAGGAGGAATACCGCGGTCTTTTCGCTCAGGCGGGCCTGGCAAAGGTCGCCTGTGTGGTGACGGGGGGCGCCGAGCGCCAGGAATCGATCGGCCGTGCCCTGGAGGCCCTGGCCGCTCGCGGGGCCGGCCCGCAGGACGTGGTGGCCATCCACGACGCTGCTCGACCGTTTCTCAGCCACGAGATGCTGCATCGACTTGTGCACGGACTGGGTGACCTGGATGGCGTGCTGCCCATGGTGGCCGTCAAGGACACGATCAAAATCGTCCAGGCCGGCCGGGTGGCGCGCACCTTGCCAAGGCAAGAGCTTTTTGCCGCCCAGACGCCCCAACTGTTCCCCTTCCAGACCATCCTGGAGGCACACCGCAGCGCAGCGCGAGCCGGTTTTCTGGGAACCGACGACTGCTCTTTGATCGAGTGGCGCGGCGGGTGCGTGGGGGTGGTGGAGGGCGATTACCGCAACCTCAAGGTTACCACCCCCGAGGATCTGGCAGTCGCCGAGAGGCTGTTGACCGAGATCGCCGGGGTGTGAGGTGGAAGTCCCCGAGGGGCTGGACGAGGAGGCCCGCGAAGAATACAAGTACCTGCTCGAGGTTCTCGAGGACTATCGCCGCTACGTCAAGGACATCGGCCGTCTGGGCCTGGCCGCCCCCAACCTGCTCTACTACCGAGACGAGGTGCAGGAGAGCCTGGACGAGCTCCGCATCCGGGGGGTCGACCCCCGCGAGGTGTGGGTCGAGGTCGTGGCCCTGGACAATGCCGTTCGCGCTCGAGCGTCCGAGATCGTGGCTGAGATCGGTCACGCCAACTTCAAGCAGTACCAGATCATCAACTCTCCCCCTCCGAGCCACTGGTGGTGGTTCTTGAATCGGGTCGTGCCGGGTCCAGCCGGACCCGAGCGACCCACCTGGCAGTTCTGGAAGCGGTAGGGGCTCTGCTCAGGGCTCGGACTCGGGCCTCAGGGCATCGAACATCTCGCCCCGCTCGGCAGCACGCTTGATATCCTCATCGCCCTCGCGCACTCGGCGGGCCAGGTTGGAAGGCTTCATCAGGCTCTCATTGGCTTTGAGCCGGTTATCCAGGGCACGCACCTGCATCTCCAGTTTGGCCACTCGCTCTTGCAGGATCTGAAATTCGCGTCGGGACAGGGCCACAGGTCACCCCCGGGTCGAAGATTCCGGTTCCACCGGTTGGCCAAGAATACGGAACAAGGAGGACAGGTCCTGCATCCTTCACACAGACGTCAGCAGCGTGTCGAGCAGTTCGACGAAGACCACGTTGGCCAGGTTGCGCCCCCGGCCCGTCAGGCGGATGCGCGAGCCCTGTCGGCGGACCAACCCCCTGGGAAGCCCATCTAGAAAGCCCTCCACTCGGTCCGGCAGGACCGGATAGCGGCGATACAACCGGGCCAGGTCGAGGCCGCGACGGGTGCGCAGCGCCAGGGTGATGATGTCCTTCAGCGTGCCTTCCAGCCCGAGCCGCTCGTGCTCGATGACGGGAGTGCGTCCCTGGGCCAGGGCCGCCGCGTAGTAGCGGGGATGGAGGATGCGGCGGGTGCGCCAGCCGTCGGTGTAGCTGGTGGCGCCGCAACCCAGGCCCAGGTAGGGGCGGTTGCGCCAGTAAATCAGGTTGTGCCGGCAGGCTCTCCCGCTTTGGGCCCAGTTGGAGATCTCGTAGCGTCGATAGCCCAGCGGTCGCAGGAAGGGGGCCAGCTGGTCGGCCATGTCGGCCTGCAGATCGGGGTCGGGGGGGGCTATCTCTCCCAGGCGAATCTGGGCCTCCAGGCGGGTGTTCGGCTCGACCGTCAGGGCATAGGCCGAGAGGTGCTCGGGTCGCAGCTCGCCGACCCGCTTCAGGTCGGCCTGGAAGTCGGCCAGGCTCTGGCCGGGCAACCCGTAGATCAGGTCCAGGCTGACGTTCTCGAATCCGGCTGCTCGGGCCGCATCCAGTGCCTGGCCAGCCTGCTGAGCATCGTGGATACGACCGATCCGCTCGAGCAGCTCGTCCTGGAAGCTTTGCACGCCCAGGGAGAGACGATTGAAGCCTCTCTGACGCAGAGCGGCCAGAGAGGACTGATCGACCGTGCCCGGGTTGGCCTCCAGCGTGATTTCGGCCTGAGGATCGAGTTGGAAGCTGGTTCGGCAGACCTCCAGAAGCTCGCCCATCCAGGTTGCGGGGATGAGGCTGGGAGTGCCTCCACCGCAGAACAGCGTGCGCACCGTGTAGGCCCGCTCGGCTCCGGTCCGGCGCACATCCTCGAGCAAGGCCTCGAAGTAGGCGCGCTGCTCGTCGACCGCATCGGGCTCGCTATAGGCGTTGAAGTCGCAGTAAGTGCAGCGGGTGCGGCAGTAGGCAAAGTGCAGATAAAGACCGACTACCATCCCATCTTGCGGGCCAGCAGCAGCACGCCCAGGGCCGACTTGGCGTCTCCGAGCTCGCCAGACAGGGCTCGACGCACCGCCTCAGCGGGCTCGAGCTCGACCACTTCGAGCAATTCCCCCGGGTCGGGCTGATTGGGGCCCAACACGGCGTCGGTCACCAGGTAGAGGTGCATGGTCTCATCACAAAAACCAGGGGAGGCCAGGCAGGCCAGCTGATACTCCACGGTCCCTTCGAGCATGCCGATCTCCTCGGTCAGCTCACGCCTCACCGCGTCATCGGGCGCTTCCTCGCGATTGATGAGCCCGGCAGGTATCTCCAGCAGGGCCCGTTCCACGGCTTTGCGATACTGGCGCACGAAGACCACCGAGCCCGAGCGGGTCAGAACCGCGGCGCAGACGGCATCATCGTGGCGCACGATCTCGCGAGGGGCGCGGCTGCCATCGGCCAGCTCCACCTCGAGCAACTCCAGGCGCACGATGCGACCCTCAAAGTGGATCGAGCTCGACAGCGTGGTCTCAGACAAGGCGGCTACTTATCAGGGGAAGCCCATCATCGGGGGAAAGAACCCGATGTTCCAGGGGCTCGCACTCGCCACCGTGGCCAGTAGCGATACGCTGGAGATGACGCTGGTCAGCATGGTGGCGCCCATCACCCAGTTGATCCAGTTGTTGGACTGTTGGGGCGGGAGCTGCTGGCCCGGCCAGGGGCTGGGCATCACCCCGCCAGGATTGTACTGACCGTAAGGCGGCGGACCCCAGGGGCCCTGTGCCTGTTGGGGACCCTGAGGCCCCCACTGCTGCTGGTGTTGATCCGGCGGAACGTAGTTGGAGGGCCGTCCCGACAAAAAGTTCTTGAAGCGTTGCCACAGGCTGGGGCGGACCTCGGCCTGAGGGAAGTTCGGGCGGTGGTGGATGCTGGGGTGGGGCGAGAGCTCCCCGTTCGCGACGTTCCCCACGTTGCCCAGCGGATTGTCGGGGGTACCCGGAATGCCGCCTCCAGCAGCAACCCCTCCGCCGGGGACGCCCCGGGTCTGGGCCTGGCCGTTGGCGTTCTGGGCTGCCTGCTGGCCAGCCTGGCCGGTAGCCCGGGCCTGGGCCTGGCGGGCTGCCTGCTCCTGGAAGGCGGGTGCCATGAAGCCGGAGACGGGGAACGGCAGGGAGCTCATCTGGGAGAACTCGCCCTGAGGCATGATGACCCGGTCGCCTGCGAACTGCGCCCCACCCCGGTTGATCTGGCTGCCGTCCGGCAAGACCTCGTGGGAATACTGCCCGTTGTCACCGCGCACGGCCGTCATGACGTTGCCCTGAGGCAGGACCATCTGGGCCACGCGTCGGTCGGGCGACTCCACCGTGAAGTCCATGCTCTGAGAGAACAGGGTGTAGAGATTTCCCCCGGCGTCGCGGAACTGATAGCGATATTCCTCGCCGCCATCGGGTCGGCGGTGCATGGCCACCTCGACCGGGATGGGCTGTTGCGAGCGGGAGTCCATGGCCATGGCCCCGGCTGGCCCGTGGCTGATGGCCACTCCATTGGGCAGTCCGATGACCATCATCCCATCCGGGGTGATGGTGCGCATCAAGCCCGAGGGGGTTTGCTCCTGGCGGGCGCCCTGCAGGCCGCCCTGAGGTCCGTAGACCCCGGCATTGCCGACGCCGGCGCCCTGGTTGACCTGGTCAGCGCCCATTCCCAGATCGGGGTTCAAAATGCCGCTGGGCTGAGGAGCCGGTTGCTGGACGAACTGCTGCCCCTTCAGGTTCTCGACCGAGCGGTCCGGGTGGATGCGAGCCTCGTCGTTCACGACCACGGTCAGGTTCTCGGGCTTCACCGTGATGCGGTTGCCCTCGGCATCCACGTAGCTGAGCGTCTTGTTGACATCGTCCGAGGTCACCTCGAGCTTCTTGCCATCGGCCGAGTGCCCGGAGACCTTGCCCGAGCTCATGTCGCGCATCAGGATGTTGCCATCGGGCATGCCCACGATCATCTGGCCTGGCATCCGTTGAAGCTGCACTCCTGAGTCGGAAACGTAAAGCTGGATGTTCGGGTCGCCTTCCACTCCGAAGCGCTCGACCCCGTTCCGCTTCCCGAGCGACTTGAACTCGACGCTTTCTTGCTCGGGCGGGGCCTGCTGCTGCTGAGCCTGAGCCTGCGGGTCGGGAGTCGAGGTGACCGTCGATGTATCGCCAACCTGTTGCTCGCGCGCTGTTTGCTCGCGAGCCCCCGTGACATCCCCTCGGGCCGCCGCGCTCTGTCGCTGGGCTGCCCCGGTATGGGTGGCGTTATTCACATGGGCATTGGACCCACCCGGAGGGACATTCACATTGCCGATCGCCATCTGTTCCACCTTTCGCGCCCGCGCTCGCGCGCACGGGTCGTCAGTTACCAATATAGTCAAGCCCTTCCTGGGGTGCAACCCGAGGGGGTGCGGGACCGGGCTTCCTGTCCATAAGTTAACAACCTTGTTACAAACTCGGCCGCCCAGGTTTTTCGTCCGATCCGCCGCGTCCAGTCGCTGGAATTTACAGGGAACCCATGAAACAAGTCCGAAATCCTCGGAAACCATGAAGGAGCTGACCGTCAAGAAGATTTTCCTGATGCTGGGGCTGCTGCTCCTGCCCGGTCCGCTCTTCTGGCTCTTTGCCCACAAGGCCATCGACTCGGGAATGTTCTTTCTCTCGGCACTCGTGTCTTGGGGACTGCTGGTGGCCAACCTTTGGGACGTTCAGGTGCAAAAGAAGCAGGGCGCCCTGTCGCTGGTAGGCGAGGCTCGCGAGTTGATGGAAAAAGGCCAGATGCACGCCGCCGGCAACAAGCTCAGCGAGGCCCTCAAGCTCGACCATGGCTGCTTCGAGGCGCGAGTCGCCCGAGGAGAGCTTTACAGTCTCGAACGCGACTATGAGAAGGCTCGCCGAGCTCTCGTGGAAGCGCTGGACATCAAGAAAGATAGCTTCCGGGCTCATTACGCCCTGGGCACGGTCTATCTCAATGAGCAAAAGATCTTCGAGGCTATCTCCGAGTTCCGCCGGACCATCCAGCTCAAGCCGGACTTCAGCGAGGCTCAATTTATCCTGGCCCAGGCCTACGAATTGACCGGCGAAAAAGAAAAGGCCGTGGAGAGCTACAAGGCCTTCCTGGAGCTGGCCCAGAGCGAGATGGCGCCCGGACAGAAGATGGCCAGGTACATTGAGCGAGCCCAGGAGAAGGTGAAGGCGCTGAAATGAGTGGAGAGCGCACGAGTCCAGCCGCTACGAACTACGTGGAGCTTTGCTCGTTGCTCTTTCTGGCCGGGGTGCTGGTGGCGGTGATCTTGCCCGGTTGGACGGCCGTCAGTGCTTCCAAGAAGCTGGTCTCCGACCTGGAGGGGTGTCGCCAGAACCTGGTGCTGATCAGCAAGGCCCTGGAGGATTACCAGGCCAAGAACAAGGGGAGCCTCCCTCCCCGTTTGAGCGTCCTGACCGAAGGCAAGAAGCCGTCGCTCACCAATCTCCCGGTCTGTCCTGCTTCGGGGAAGTTGACCTACGAGCAGCCTCACGGTTATCAGTTCAAACAGGGCAGTGTGCCGGTCTTTACGCTGCGATGCGCGGGGACCTACCACAGCGAGGCGGGGCTGAAGAAAGACGAGCCCTATTACCGGTCCCTCTACGGCAAGGTCGAGGACAGCAAGTCTCGCTGACGGATGGCTACAGCCCAGCTCTGGCTGAGGCCATCGCAAGCGAGCAAGTCTGCCTTGCTCGCAGAGCCGGCGGAGAGCCTCCTGCTCAGCGCCCTTACGAGGTCAGACCAGGTAATAGTCTTCACCCTGGTGAGCCACCTGGTAGTGGGCCCGATCGGGGAGCACCTGCAGGTAGCGCGGGAGAAGGAGCGCCAGCGAGCGCGGGTAGTGCCCGTGATCGGCAGCGTACATCTCGAGGGCAACAACGACCTTGCGGCGCTCAGTGCGCTTTCGCTCGGAGAGGGCCAGCCAGGTCAGTGCTCCCAGAGCCAGGGTTGCGAGCAGCCAGGGGGAGGTTCTCTTCATCATACCTTCCAGATGCACGGGCGGGGTGAAAGGTTCACCCCGCCAGGCAGCCCGCAGGCACGGCTGTTGCCCAGGAGCGCGGCCGGAAACCCCCTTGACACAGTTTTCCGGCTGCGCGACGCCCAACATATTGTGCTAGAAGTCCGGCCGCCTACAATATCTTGTGGTGGC
>JAANMW010001370.1_pt1 | contig 25791 bp, 26 predicted proteins | sample 7279671 | NCBI WGS metagenome assembly JAANMW01 (sample SAMN14094541, study PRJNA606508) | bioreactor metagenome | isolation source: A lab-scale SPAN reactor treating ammonium-rich wastewater day 247 | place: Ireland: Galway | collected 2017-09-19 | reverse complement strand
CTTCGTCATCGATGCCCACCGGCACATCACCCACTGGAACCGCGCCTGCGCAGCACTGACTATTGCAATCGCGGTGTTATTTATGAAAAGACGGGCAATGTTGAACATGCTATATATGATTATAATAAGTCTATTGATTTGAATCCCGATTATGCGCCAGCTTACTACAATCGAGGTTCTCTTTATGCATCTATGGAAAAGCTTGAAAAGGCTATTATAGACTATAGTATGGCAGTGTCTTTAGACCCCAATTCAATTCTGTCATACTATAACCGGGGCATTGCCTTTAAAATGGTTGGCAGGGTTGATTTGAGTATCGAAGACCTGAGCAAAGTCATTTCTTTAGATCATACATTTGCAGTCGCATATGCTCATCGTGGTCTGGCATATGCTGAATCAGGTGAATCAGAAAAAGCCATGGCAGATTTCAATAAGGCGTTAGAAATCGACCCCAATCATGCCGAAACGTATATGAAAAGAGGTATCCTGCATGCTGACCTGCAGCACTTTGATGATGCTATTAAAGATTTGACGACCTTCATTCAGTGTGTGCCAAATAATGCGTTCGCCTATTATATCCGGGCCAAGGCATATCGTGGGAAGGGAGAAATTGAAAAGTCAATGGCGGATTATGACAGGGTGATAGAATTAAATCCTAGAATGGCTGGTGTATATTATGAACGAGGTCAAATCAAAAACCAATTAGAAAAATCCCGTGAGGCGCTTATGGATTTTAGCACTTCACTGGAACTCTTTCCCTACAATCCTCTTGCCTACCTCCACCGTGGGAATACTTTTAAAAAATTAGGAGAGATGAAAAATGCTTTAAGGGATTACTCAGTCTACCTGAAGCTCAACCCAAATGCCCCTGATGCTGAGGAAATAAAGAGAGAAATAGAAGAAATAAAGACTAACCTATAATGTGAATTTATTTTAATGACTTTCATAACTGATATTCGAGCATGGGGAAGAAAACAGGAAAGGCACTGGATTCCCGATAAACTTGTTCTCGTGAAAACGGGGAAGTATTCGGGAATGACAAGTGAAACAGGGGAATGAAAGAAAACATGTAGGGATGGCAGAAAAAACATCCAGGGATGATATTCTCTATGGGCAACTAATCCCTGTTCAAGACATACCGAGATAGGATTTACCCTGCCGCCAAAGGGATAAATTCCGGGCATGGATATGAGCTTTGCAGGCAACCCCTTAGCATTTTTACCATTCCCTTAATAAAGATGCTTAATAACATTGTCCTGCTACTTCAAAAACCGCTTACCTCAGATGATCCCATTTCCTGGTAGCAAGCATTTCAAAAGCATCACTTCCCGGTATACCTTTTTCTTTCCGAAGATTTTTCCTGGTGAGATTCTTGTAACCTTCTTAAAAATCAATCACCATCTCTCGATGCTCGTGAAAACCTCTGAATGTCAGTAATACTGATATTTTTCCATTCTTTATGAGAAATACAAAGATGCAAAATTTATCAGTATTTTTTCTTGCTTTTGTAGATAGTGTTTGATAGATTATTACATGTGGTTTGGTTGCATGGGAAAAAACATATTCTATATGATTAGTGATAATTAAGGCTACAGGCTGAAACCTCGTAGCCTTTTTGTTTTTAAATTTTAAAAATAATGAAAGGGGGTGAATTTAGAATGGCAACTGGAACAGTAAAATGGTTTAACGATAAGAAAGGATTCGGTTTTATTTCTCAGGAAAATGGAGAAGATGTTTTTGTGCATCAAACCTCGATCCAATCTGAGGGGTTCAGGACTCTTGCAGAGGGAGATAAAGTAGAATTTGAAATCGTAAAAGACCAAAAAGGCTACAAGGCCGCAAAAGTCGTCAAATTATAAATTTATTGAAAAGCGCACTCTTATATTTCACAGTATAATCAATTGCAATAGTCTTGGTGTTTAAAAATATGGAGTTGTCACTTAAATTATAATTATAATTACGATGCCAAGACCCCAATATCTGTTGAGGATATTGGGGTTTTTTATTTACTGTGTTTGAATAAAATAGGGAGCAATCATCAAAAGGAGGAATTATAGAATGAAATACACAATTCTTTTACTCGTTTTTATTATTCTTTCTGGATGTGCTTCTGGAGAGAAAAAAAAGGCGTTAGAATATTTACCTCCTGATGCTCCGGTACAGGAGATTTATATGACTGCGCGACAATTTGAATTTACACCTGATATAATTCATGTCAAACAAGGCACTCATGTTGTTTTGGAGATAGAGAGCCTTGATGTTACTCATGGCTTTAAGCTCACTCAGTATGGAATTAATGTGACCATTCCTGCAAAAACAAAAACTACCGTTGAGTTTTATGCTCAGGAACCCGGAACATATCCTTTTAAATGTGCCCACTTTTGCGGCGTTGGACATTTTGGAATGAACGGAAAACTTATTGTAGAGTGATGAGAAAAGGGTAAAGAATGTGAATATTCTCATTATTGTCACAAATCGCTATAGCGGCCCTGTACCAGTTATGCCTATTGGCGCGTGCCTGGTTGCAGAGGCCGCAGAGCGTGCTGGTTATACAGTCAATGTCTTGGACTTGATGTTTGAATCAGACCCACTCCATACTGTGGAGTTAGCATTGATTAAGATAAAACCAGACATTGTTGGCCTTTCCATTCGAAATATCGACAATAATGATATGCAAAATCCGGTAGCATTTTTCAAGGATTTAGAACCTCTTGTAAACAGTATTCGTAATAAGACAAAAGCAACCGTTATCCTGGGAGGCTCTGCAGTTGCTGTAATGCCTGAAGAATTGCTTCGCTATACAAGAGCGGATTGGGCAGTGCTAGGAGATGGAGAGATTGTCTTTCCTCAGCTATTAGGGACTCTTTCAAAAGGTGAGGCGCCGAATAAGATACCCGGTATAGCATACCTTGAGGATGATAATTTCAAAAGAAATACCGGGTATGTAGCCCGCTTTTTAGATGGTTATCTCGTTCCTAATTTTCATCGGTGGATTAATGTGCGCGCCTATCTGTCCAGATTATCTACCGTTCCCATTCAAACCAAACTTGGATGCCATTTCAAATGTGTATACTGTACCTATAGAAAAATCGAAGGACATGATTACCGTTTATGTGACCCCAAAGCTATCGTTCATGCTATTAAACACCTCACCTCCCAAGGACTGCGGGATATCGAATTTGTTGACAATGTGTTTAATTCTCCTTATGATCATGCAGTAAAGGTATGTGAAGACCTTGCCCGTGTTCGACTTAATGTTCGCCTCCAAAGCCTGGAGTTGAATCCACTCTTTATCGACGAAGATCTTCTTATGGTAATGGAGCGGGCCGGTTTTGTTGGTATTGGGATTACTGTTGAAAGTGCATCTGGTGTTGTCCTTGAGGGACTTAGCAAGGGTTTTACCGTGAAAGACGTCTATAATGCAGCCCAAATTATCCAACGTCACCGGTTGCCTTGCCTTTGGATCTTTATGCTCGGTGGTCCATGCGAAACAGAAGAAACAGTTCGGGAAACTTTACGTTTTGCAGAGCAATGTATACATCCGAGAGACATCGTATTTTTCAATATAGGAATTCGGATATATCCCGGAACCGAACTTGAACATATTGCACGAAAAGAAGGAGTCTTGACGCTTTCTTCACCGGAAATGCTTGATCCGGTGTTTTATGTTTCCCCTACCCTTGATCAGGATTGGCTTATAGATAAGATGCATCACACTCTGGCCACGCACATGAACTATATCGACTCGAATTCTATTGGTTTATCAATTCTACCAGCAATTAATCGTTTGGGATACAGATTAGGAGTTAGGACTCCCTTGTGGAGATACACACGTTCTATTCGGCGTATACTGAGGTTTTTAAGAATAGATACATAAAGATGACCTGTGATAAGATAACGGCTTCAAACTTCTTAAAGGAAGATGTTTCCATAGCATCAATAGCAGTTGCTACGCCACCTTTTCATATAAGCCAGGCCCAGGCTGAAGCGTTTCTTATGAAATATTACTCAGATAAACTGAGTCAAAGAAGCTTATCGATTATGCGGAGAGTTTTTGCTCATCCAAGTGTATCGAACCGATATCTTGCTGTCGAAGATATCGAATGTCTTGTGAACGAAAACCCTGATGACCGTATTGCGCGTTTTACCAATTGGGCAGTTGGTCTTTCCTCTCAGGCGATTACGAATGCCCTTATCCAGGCTGGATTGACTGTAAATGATGTGTCGGGACTTGTGGTTAACACGTGTACCGGCTATATTTGCCCTGGCATATCAACCTATCTTATAGAACGATTGGGATTGTCTCATCAAGTACAAGCTTATGATTTGGTTGGCAGTGGTTGTGGAGGGGCAATTCCGAATTTGCAAATATGCAAAGGGCTGGTTAGTGGATCAATCGATAGTGTGATTGTAAGTGTTTCGGTGGAGATTTGCAGCGCCACATTTCAAATGTCTGATGACTTGAGTTTGATAGTTTCGAATGCAATCTTTGCGGACGGTGCGTCTGCAACCATATTGTGCCAGCGTTCAAAAGGATTGGCTTTAGTTGGTTCAGCAAGCCTTTACGATCCTCAATATCGTAATGATATACGTTATATCTATAGGAATGGTCAACTCCATAATCAAATTTCTGTTCTCATACCGGAAATAGCAAGTAAAACGGTTGCGAGGGTAGTGATGGATCTTTTGAAACCAAGAGGATTACGGATTGAAGATATACAGCATTGGGTCTTTCATCCGGGAGGGGAAAAGGTAATTAATGCAATCAGAAATGAACTTGGAATTTCCGAAACACATTTGAAAGCAACCCGTGATATTTTAGCCCGGTATGGTAATATGTCTTCGCCTACGGTATGGTTTGTGTTGCAGGAGATTTTGGAGAAAGGAATAGCACCTGGTGACTGGTGCATCATGGTAGCTTTTGGCGCCGGGCTTTGTGCACATGCTTTCCTTCTGAAAGCATCATAATAAAGAAAGAATTACTGTAGGTACTCAAGGATTATCATGATAAAATTTGGCGATAATGGCAACAAAAAAGGCAACTCTTTTGAGTTGCCTTTTTTGTTATTTTTAAGGAATACATTATTACGTTAAGCAATTCTTGCTTATTGTACTAAATGTCCCTCTTTCTTTTTTTCTTCTTTCTTTTCTTCTGTTATTATCTGTACGAGATGTCCTTCTTTCTTTTTCTCTTCTTCCTTCTTCTCTGTTGTCATCTGTATTAAGTGACCCTCTTTTTTCTTCTCCTCTTTCTTCTCTTCTGTCGTTACTTGTATGAGGTGTCCTTCTTTCTTTTTTTCTTCTTTTTTCTCTTCTGTTACTAATTGTATGAGGTGTCCACCTTCCTTCTTCTTTTCCTCTTTCTTCTCCTCTGCTGTAACAGAGCTTACAAATACCGTATTTAATACACCACTATAGGCTAACGCACCAGCAAAAGCAACACTAAGACCCAACTTTTTCAACATTTCCTTCTCCTCCTAGATCAGGAAAAAACATCCCGTGCTTCTGAGAACACTCTCAGCATAGCTACTGGGGTAGTTACGTTTTAACTACAGCAATATATTTTCGAAAGAAACTTGATTTCCCGAGAATAAACCTAACATGTAGAGATTCTCAAGCGAAAAAACTAATTTAATATTCTATAAAATTACTTAGTATATTGTCAAACATTTTTTAGTTAACAAAACAGGAAGAATCCAATCAATTGATACTTAGCCCTCGCTTAATAAACGGTCAAATCTTTCTCTCCAATCCCTGTACTCAGCTACATAATTAAACCCGCAAACATTATTTATTCTTCTGCCCTGTAATACGTTATTAATTGTAGCTGCACATTGCTTAGTTTCTTCTTGCGGGCCAAAAGGGTTAAATTGCATATCAGTTTTTTTAAAAAAGACATAGTCACAAATGAATAAAACATCCTCAAGAAAATACAAGGTGAAGCCTGGTGTGTGGCCTCCGATATGGAATGCCTCAATGTAGGATCGAACAAAATTTTCTTTAAAGGTTGTATCAAAAGTGAATCCCCGACAGATATTATGAGAAGAATCAAGCGTATGGATCCATACCTGGGAATGGAAAAAATTGCGGTATTGATTACTTGCACCAAGAAAGTGATGGTGGGTAAATGTAATGACGTCTGCCGTTTTTAGATTCCTGTCGAAGCATGAAGGACAATCTACCCAGAAGACTTTCCCACCTGTCTCGATACGATAAGCGGCGTGTTCTAGTCCGAGAGGCGGCACGGAGTTTAAGCGTGTCACTTTTTCGTTTATCAGAGTACCTTCCACTTTAAACCTTGTAGAGCACTCTTCTGAGGTGATAAACTTTTTTTTTGGCGCTCCGCAGAATGGGCAAAAGTCTGGATGGTAATTTACCATATTGTAACCACATACGATGCAGACATATTGTTCCTCTTGCATAATCTCCTCTTGGTTATTTCTATTTGTTTCGTGCCATAAAAATCTCAGTAGAGAAACAATTTGAGGGCGATTGAGATATAGAATGGTGGTATAAGAAGATAGTTTTTCTATATCTTATATAAATTAACCTCCGGTTATCTGCATCCATTCCGGCCATTCTGGCCATTTCGGACGGGCAGTTTCATGACAAGCAAAACATGCATTTTTTAACATGGTGTCAAAATTTTTATATGTTTCAACAATATTTTGTTTTTTAACATTTTCAGCAATGTTCATTGCAGCATCAACAATGCTTTTTGAATATTGTTCAAAGTCCTTTTTTACTGTAGTTACTTCTTCGGGATTGTTTGGGTCTTTGCCCGTTTCTTTGAACCACTCTCCAATCTTCCCATCCTCCGGAAAGAAATTTCTCATGATACTTTTACTAGTTTCAGCTACTGCATTGGATTCCTTAGATACGGTATTATGATCCCCCGCCATTATAGCATCGAATATCTTAGACATATGAGAGCTAATCATCCGCATGAGTTCACGGGTTGGAGAAGGCTTTTCCTTATGATAAGATTCGATATTATTACTCAGAGTCGTACCAATATTCCATGTATAGGGATAGGATATAGCTCCTGCAGCTAGGGTAAATAGACAAATTAACATAAAACGTTTTTTCATTATCCATCTCCTTTCTTAAATTGGACTTGTTATGCGAATCGTGTGACGTTGTTATTATTAATTTGTTACTTAATGGAGCATCTTAATAAAATGTATAATAATTTGAAATTATGAATATAAATCTTTAATTAACAAAAAATGTACCATAATGAGGAAAAAATAATTTAAGTATATTTTTATTTAAATAAGATCAATAAAGCTAATCTGTTATAGAATGTAAACATATAGAATTAATTATTTAGATAAAACAGTATAAGTGTGCCATGTCACACAAGTGTGTCATGTGACATGGCACATTTTTGTTATTTCTTTTTTTAGACAAAAAAGAGTGAGAAAACTACTTTTTAAGAGGTAATTTGAAATGGAAAAGTCTATTATGAGTGAAAAGGCTGGAGTATATTGATATCAGATCGTAATGGTTTATTTTTTTTCTGCAATCTTATTATTAAGGGCATCAAGGAACTTATCCAGATCTACGTTATGCATCTTTGTTGCCATCTCTATACTTGCGACTCGCCCCATAGTATTTCTCATAACTGGATTTGCCATTTGAGCAAATCCAAAATCCAGGAATATTTGAAGTGTTTCCGGGTGTTGATCTACAATATCAAATACCTTTGTATCTTTTGTAACTTTAGTTAATTTTTTAGGGAGCGAAGGCTTGGATTCTTGGATAGTAGTATCCATAGTCTTCCATAGATTGTATCCAAAAATACCTAGCGCCGCCAACTCAAACCAGCCAGATGTGCCAACCGCTACATAAAATACTGATTTTCCTTCGCTTATACCTACTAATATTTGGGAGAATACTCTGATAAAACAGCCAATATTCAACAGGACAAAGGTGATATTTGACAACTTCAGACTATGCATATCAATCCCTTTAAAGGTTGGGACCATTTTAGATGCATAGCCAATAATTATCATCGTTATGAATCCAACGGTGAGGGCGTGATTCAGCGAACCGTGGAATAATTTCTGCACGTGTGTTCCATGCCCTAAAAACGGTATTACAAGTAATATAATAGTGCTGACGATAAGCCAAATATACGCCGTACGAATCGTCTTGGCATAGCTCCTATCCATAATTACATCATGGAGTTCTTTTGTAGACCTTTCAAAGACACGTAAGCCATAGATAAATGCGAAAATAGCAAATGCCATAGGGAATACAATGATCTGTGAACAGCGAAGCGCCAGGACGCTTTTATCTGCAAATATATGTGCAATGAAATAAATTGGGATCGATATATTTAAAATCCAAAAGGTCGAGTTGACAGCTTCTTCCCTGACAGGCTTAATATCGAGAAATGCATATACAGTCCTTATATTTACAGCAAAAATAAACATACATACAAAGCCAAAGAGATAAAGATGAACATAAGGGCTGAAAATAGATCTGGGAATCTCGTAGGAGGAATGGGCATATAAATAGATTACCATTCCTAAATCAATACATGCAGCTATGATAAACCAAATAATTCCCATCTTGAAAAACTTATCAAAGACAGCGATCTTTTCTTTACTTGAGAAAATAGTCTTGAGAATAATAAAGATAAATAGGCAAATTGAAAGGATTTCAAGAATACCGGATACCAGGAGTAAAAATCTAATAGCATGAAAAGGTAAGGGTTGTATGATTGCTCTCAGTAAAATGCTAGTAACAATAAGTCCATAACAGGTATTTACCAGGCCTTTGTTTTGAAGAGGAGTATTCTTTACCCTTGGTACGATATACAAAGCAAAGCCCATAATGAAAAGTCCAACCCATCCATAAAGTTGTGCGTGGCCATGTGCCTGAATGAGCGCATAGTAAATCGAATTAAAATTTGCCTTCATAGCAATGTAACTCAGGATAATAGCGCCAAAAGTTACACCTGCCGTAAGTGTCAGAATGATAGCTGTTTTAGCAAATTTCTCATAAATCTTGTCTTCTTCAAGCTTCGGTATTTCTATATGCTCTCCACCACCCTTTTCAATAGCTTCATTTAACTCTTTAACAAGGGTATCATAATCAACCTCATGTGCCTTTGCAAAGAAGGCAATAGGCTCATTAGGTCCACGGACACCACCGGCGATGACGAGATTGTATTTTTTAAATACAGCAAGAGTTTCCGGGTGAAATTCAATAAGATCTTTAATTATAGTGTTTCTATTTATTTTCATGAGAATAAATAAAACAAATTTTATTAAACCTTTCAAGAAAATTAAAAATTACTTTTACATAATGGTACGAACTTAGTGGCATTTATTCAATACTGTACTGTCAATATGGCAGTGCTTATTCATGCTTCGAATAATATTACTAAGCCATAAATCATTAATTTGCGGTATATTAATTAAATTATATGTAAAAAATTATTTTTAGGTATTATTTTTGCTTCATAACAGAACAAATGCTTTATCATTTATTAATTTAATTTTTGAAAGGAGCCTGTTATGGCAAGAGAGCTTACCAAGTGGTCGTATTTGCCAACTATTTCTTCATTACAGAACGAAATGAATAGGATGATGGATAGGATTTTTAGAGAGGGAAGTTTAACTGAAACGGGTATGTGGCTACCACCTATTGACTTATCAGAAACAAATGACAAAATTACAGTAAAGGCTGAGATACCGGGTATTGACCCGAAGGATATAGACATCTCAATACAGGAGAACACCCTTTTCTTGAAAGGTGAAAAGAGAGAAGAAAAAGAGGAAAAGGGAAAAAACTACTATCGTATAGAAAGGCAATATGGAAGTTTCTCCCGTTCTGTTGTTCTGCCTGCTACTGTTGATACAGATAAAGTAACAGCGGAGTGTAAAAACGGTGTATTAGAGATTACCTTGCAAAAGAAGGAAGAGGTGAAGCCGAAACAAATTTCTATAAAGGTTAGCTAATAACCTTTTAATCTTGCCGCTGATGTGACAGTTATATTGAGATGTATAAAAATTGTATCTATTATCTTTCATTTTCTGTTTTAAAGGAGATTATAGTATGGCCAGAGAGCTAATAAAGTGGTCGCAATTACCAACCATTTCTTCTCTACAAAATGAAATGAACCGCATGTTTGACCGTTTTTTTAAAGGATCTGATTTATCAGAATTTGGTATGGAAACAGGTGGCTGGATACCCCCTATTGATCTGTCAGAAACCAATGAAAAAGTTACGGTAAAAGCTGAAATTCCAGGAATTGACCCAAAGGATATAGATATTTCGATACAGGAAAATACCCTTTTAATAAAAGGTGAGAAGAAGGAGGAAAAAGAAGAAAAGAATAAAAGCTTCTATCGTATGGAGAGACGTTACGGGAGTTTTTCCCGTTCTATTCCTCTTCCTCCGTCTGTAGATTCAAACAAAGTAACGGCAGAGTATAAAAATGGTGTGCTCGAGATTACCTTGCAAAAGAAAGAAGAGGTAAAACCAAAGCAGATCTCTGTAAAAGCTAGCTAGAGAGAGGTATACGGGTATTTCTAAGCCTGTCAGAGAAAAACTGGTTTATAATATACATTAGGTTTAATAGAGGTTACAGAGGCACGGTGATTTAGAAGTTAAGAAGATATGAGGGTGGGAGTATGAAATATCCATATTTTCAATCTTCCATCCTCTCATCTTCTCCGTTTTTCCAAGCTTTCAAATTTCTGTTTCTACGGTCTTAAGAGCTTTTTCAATATTTGAGTTAGAGCGTCGGTCAGTTTGTTCTGGAATACTCATTCCTGTTCCCCGATTATTGTAATCTCTGTTTCCAGGGTGTATCCTAATTTCCGTTTTACCTCCTCTTGTACATACCTAATTAATTGTAAAATATCAGCAGCCCGGGCATTACCCGTGTTGACAATAAAGTTTGCATGTTTCTTCGATACTTCTGCATTGCCGATACGTGCGCCCTTGAGTCCGGCCTGCTCTATCAACCTTCCAGCTCCAATACCTTTAATTTTTTTAAATACAGAGCCGCAACTTGGGTATTCTGATAATTGCGGCTGTTTAGCGTTACGCCAGGCCGTATTTTCATCCATCACTATCTGAATTTCGTCTTTTCTTTTCGCAATAAGTTGAAAGGTAACATCGAGCACAACATCCTGACGTTTCTGTAAAATACTCTGATCATAACCAAATTGAAAGTAATCAACTTGAACTGTACGGTGTTGTCCCTCTTCTGTTAAGATATGGCTAGACAAAACGATCTCTTCTATAAATAGCGTACGTTGTCTATCTGCCGATAGAAAATGTAAATTTTGCCATAGGGCCCCACCCACAGTACTGGGAATACCAATAAAGTGCTCAAAGCCGGATAACTCTCGATTCCTGCAATGTTCTATAAGATGGGCGACGGTTGCGCCACTTTCTGCTAATACTCTGCTATTATCTAAGAAAGTAACTTTATTTGCTAAATTCCGGATAATTAGTCCTCGAAATCCTTTATCAGTAACGAGAATATTAGCTCCACAACCAAGTAAGAAAAAAGGGACACCCTTTCGTTGCGCCTCCAACAAAGCATGTGTCAGCTCATCAATGGTATATACCTCCACAAATAAATCCGCCGGTCCACCGATTTGATATGTTGTAAAAGGCGCAAGCGGTTTATTTCTTTCCAGGTTTGGAATATTTAATGATATAATTGACATAATACAATGGAGGTGCAATCAAAAATAGTAAAGGTTAAACTTATTGTTTATTATCTCATGGCCAACCATGCCAACTTTACGAAGGAAATACAGGTGTTGTTAGACCTCGGCAAGTTGTTCTAACGCAATATGTTTTAACCTTTTATAGTCTACTTTTCCTGATGGAAGTATGGGAATAGTGTCTATAGGAATATAATGATCTGGTTGTGAGAGTCTTGTAACGCAGAGCTCATCAAGCTCAGTATTCAACAGGAATTTATCAGGATTGTTGTGAACAACGAATGCAATGATTTGCTCTCCCTTGTGCGTATGGGGGATGTTTATAACAGCACAATTCCTTTTTTCCTGATCTGTATGTTTATCTAATATGCTCGATAATTTGTTCTCAACTAAGGTAAGAGGAACCATTTCTCCACCAATTTTTGCAAATCTTTTTAAGCGATCGGTAATAAAGAGAAATCCATTTTCTATTTTCCCTATATCACCGGTTACATAGAAGTCATTATAAAATGCCTGTTTGGTTAGGTCTGGCGACCTATAATACTCTTTCATGATATTTGGACCCTGTATAAGTATCAATCCTTCTTTTCCTGGTGTGACCTCTTCGTATGTTTCTGGATTTACAATCCGGCAGGTAATATTTGGGAAAACCTTACCTACACTTCCATGTCTGAAATCGCCTGGATGATTAACGCTTACACAGGAACTACTTTCTGTAAGGCCGTATCCCTCAAATATAGGTATCCCAAATTTCTCATGAAATTTTTTCCTTATATGCTCATGTAATTTTTCAGCTCCAGCAAATGCCAGACGTACACTCTTAATCTGTTCTTGACTCCACCTTTTCATAAAACCACGATAAAGGGTGCTGGTTCCTAAAAGCATGGTTACACGATAATCCTCAATAACCCTGCCAATTCGCTCGTATTCTGTCGGGTTTGGATGAAAAACAACCCCTATCCCCATCGTTAAAGGAAGCCATAAACAAACAGTAAAACCGAAAACGTGAAAGAATGGCAATGTGCCTAAAATGACATCTTCCCCGATAGGGTTAAATGCCGTGCCAAAGTTTTGAATACTTGCATATATATTGTGATGTGTTAAAGAAACCCCTTTGGGAGTTGATTCTGAACCAGAGGTAAAGAGTATGATGGCTGTCTTATCAGGGGCGTCGTACTTTTTAAATTTCTGAATAAGCGAACGTTTTGATCCCCATTTGCAGGATACATAGGTTACGATCTTTTGGAGCTTTGATGTCCTCTCTTTTACGTCCTCAATAAAAACCATTCTCGGGTCTTCTGGTATTCCCGCTTTCTTTATAAAGATTTTAGAAGTGAAAATTGTTTTAACGTTACAAATACTGAGGGCATGATCCTGATCTTCTTTACTTGCCAGAAAATTCAAACCAACAGGAATTTTGCCGGCAAAAATTGTTGCAATATATGCTAAAGCTCCTCCCACTGAAGCAGGAAATACAATAGCGATGTTTTCTCCCTCGAAAGCACGGATATGTTTTGATAAAAGGATACCAGCAGTAAGTGTTTGTCCAAAATTCAATGTAGTACCTAAGGAGTCCCTGATTACTGTTTTCTTGAAATTATTTTTTGCCGTACTGATAAAAGTTTCTAAAATCATAATTGCTCCAGATTTGGAATCTGATTATACAATCTTCTGAACTATGAAAAAATAAAAGGTATATTTTTTACACACTATACATTGATTAGGTATATTTCGCAAGAAATCCTTCTCATGGAGAATGCTTGCAAAATCAGAGATGTTCCGGTAAGCAAGGTGCTTCTCCAAATTACGTTACAGAATTGATCGGCAATTTCCTGTAATACCCTTACCTTCGTATTATATTATTATATCCTCGTTGACAAAATTACCTGCTTTGTTATATATTTGCAAGGTAAGGAAAACTAACTTATAGAGCAACATATTTCTTTGATCTTGTATAGTTATGTGTTTAACATAGAGATCTTGTAATATCTAATTCTTAGCGTAAGATATATTCCCAAATTCTTTTTTTTTCTTCTGATAGCCGACTGGATATCCGAAAATCACATGTATTGAGAAAGGAAAAATAGTATGCACAATGAACATCATAGTCTTATTCACGAATTTCCTGAATATAGTCAGGAAATTCATAATTTGAAAATGACGAATGAGCACTTTAAAAATCTATTTGATGAATACCACAAACTCGACCGAGAGGTGTATCGGGTAGAGAACAATATTGAACCCAGATCAGACATGGCAATGGAAATTCTTAAGAAAAGGCGGCTTGCCCTAAAGGATGAACTTTTTCTGATACTTAAACAGAGTAAATCCTAGTCCAATTCATCTGTAAAATAATACTATTTCCTATTGCCTTAAGGAAAGAATGGAGTAAGTCTTTCTGTCTGTACCTAAAACATTGAAACTAACAAGACCATTATTATACAAAGGCTCGTTAGTCTAAACCGTAGGCTTATCTTTCTCTTGCTTCACGAGCAGATTCCAAGCGAACTTGAGGTATGTTTTAACTCTTATATGAAAGAAGCATGAGTTCCAATTCTTGCCCGGATTTGCCAATCGCCTCTTTTACTTGTTCAAGAAAACGGTAACTTTCATCAATTTTGTCTTTTAATATCAACTGGATAATGAGGATGTGACTGATCTTTTCGATAAGCTTATCTGCGTTTGGTATATTTAAAGCGTAGATCTTTTCTTTGATTTCAAGTTTCTGATACAGCAGATCTACCGATGGAGTTAAAGTACCCGTAAAGTCATCAAATAAGGCGTTTTCTTTTTTCAGATTCAATACGTTTGCTGCCGCATCGATTACGGTAACTGTCATAGGAGCTGGTCCGCAAAGGTAAAACACAATATTCTGATCAGGTGAAAGATACGTCCTGAGAAGAGGCCCAATGAATCCTACTTCTCCCTTCCAGTGAGTTTCCTGATCATCTATCAGACCTTGTTCTTTGATAATCTGTTTACCATCAACGGAAAGACAATGGTAACACCTTTTATCTACATCGTTTAATTCTGCAGGATTATCACCGCGAAATGCTCCGGAAAGTACCGGCACCAATTTAAAATTGTGATTTTTTTGTTGCCAGGTTAACCACCTGGGTAAATAAGACGTTGGAATATCCTGAAATCTTCGTTCTCCGAGGAAGAAGATAGCCTTATCCTTGCGGCCTTCCTTGAACCATTGCTCAAGGAGGGCAATGATAGGCGCTAAACCTGCACCGCCTGCTACAAATACTGCGGTGTGTGGTTGTTCCCTTAAAGTAAAATGTCCATATGGTCCGGTGAAATGTATTTTTTCGCCCCGGAAGAAATTCCACAGATTTTTCTCAAGGATATAGTGGTGCGCCCAACTCGGTCCTATGCAAGGAGCCCCTCCCTTCTCTATAACCCTACTTGGGTCAACAGGGGCCATACGAATGATAAGTTTCAAAAGGTCTGGTTCTGTAGAGGCAAGGGAATAGCCTCTGTATAGAGTTGCACCGGGTGTATAAGGGATAAACTCTTTCCCTAAATTCTTACAAGCTTCTTTGATAAATGTGTCGTATTTTTTATAATGTTCTTCTACGAAGTCTTCAGGAATAGCCAATTGGATATATTGACCAGGTCTATATTGAATGGGCTTTGATGGTTGTAACCAGATTTCTGTCTTATCACTGGTAAGCGCTTTTTTCTTAACCAATCGTGCCGTATATTGTTTTACCGATAGCGTATCTTTGGGCAGATACAGATCCACATCCTTCTCTACCCGGACCTGGCATGCCAATCGTACATAACCATCTCCGGTGCCTTGTTCTAAAAATTTCCGGGATGTTTCCCTTGTTTTCATATCAAAATGAGGAGTTTCAGCAGCCGTATATGGGCCTACATTTGTGTAGAGCTTTACCTTACATTGGCCACAGGTAGCCATACCCCCGCAAGCGGCAGGAACGTTAAACCCTCTGCTCTGAAGCAAAGGCAGGAGTTTTTCCCCTCCCTCAATAGTTAGTTCCTTCCGGTAATCATCATCACTTAAAATAGTGAGTTTTCGTTTCTCACCCCGACCGAAGAATTGATAGATGATTTCGCTGAATAAGCTCAGTAACAATACCAGTAAGGCAAGGATACCAGCTCCTATTACTAAGGGGGTAACCATTATTTACTCCTCAATTCTTCTAAATTCTCTTTTGATAAAAACCAGGTAAGATACCGCATATTTTTATCAGCCAAAGTTTTACCGTTTATGCGCTACAATTTAAAAAATTTGTATCATTCCAATACCGGTAAATATAGCCGCCATGATACCTAAGAGCAGGATAGCAATAGTATCTTCATCCCATACCGTAGTGGGAACAACCAGACGTTGACGCCTTAACAGGGCAAGCCATATAACTACCATCATCCAGTGAAGACCATATCCAAGCGCTGTCACCGTTGTAACAAAAAATTTTGCTCCTGTAGGAATGGTAAATGTGGCGCTGGCAAGGACAATACAGTTAACGGTAATAAGCTCCAGAAACTGACCCATTTGCTCATATACATTCTTTGCAAATTTTCTTAATAATACACTTAAGACTTGTACAAATACAGCGATAGTAACAATAAAAACCGTTAGATAGAAGATGTTTTCTAATCGTAATGGCAAAGGCGAATATCGGGATAAGAAGTCACTACACTTAACTAAGATATGGTGATATACCAACCAGTTTAATGCAGTGGATAATGTTGTTACAATAATTACCGCCACACCCATCTTCCACGCTGCGTCAATTTGGCGTGATTTATTTAGTAAGGGACATATTCCTAAAAGTTTGCTTAATACAATTCCATCAAAGAAAAGGGCGCTCAGAAGGACAGGGATGAGAATACTGAATTGCTGATGAAGACTAGGTATTGTTTTTATATGTATTATAATGCTAAGAAACAGACAAACCCCTAATCCTATAGCAATGAAAGATGTTTTAGATACTCTTCGCTTTGGTTGAGTAACCGGTACAGGTTCCCCTCCGTCTGTTGCTGTTACCAGGCCGGAGCTAGGAGCTTCCGGATATACAATTCCTGCCTTAATAAGAATCGGACGCAATAAAAGCCTAAATCCTGCCAGTGCAAAGAATCCACCCACAGGGGTAATCATAAGGACGACCCGTGGAAAGGTAGCAGGAAGCACGGAGAAACCCATAACGGTCCCAAAACCCAGAGGTTCTCTTAAAAATGCAAGCAGAACTAAGGCAAGGGAATATCCTAAGCATGCTTTAAATATCTTCCTTTGCGCTTCCCAAAAGTTTACGGTTAACCCCTCAGAGATTACAGCCAGCACTATACAATTTGTGGTAATTAGGTCAATATATGCTTTTATATTTGCTGCTATCTCAGGGACAAATGATTGTGCAAAGAATCCGAATATAGCTACAAAGACAGATACGATAATCATCAGGAGAGAAATCTTATGGTGTGTACCTGCGGTTGATATAAGTCTTTTAAAGGGATAGACCAGACAAAAACTCCCGGCGGTTACAAATGTTACTCCGAGTCCCATGGTTAGAGAATTTTCAAGTTTGTTTGTTACAGCCAGTGAAGAGCAAAATCCAAGTCCGGCGCCAGCAGTCAGGATCAGATTATCCCTCATGAGGAATTTAGAGGTTTTTCGTATATTTCGCTTTAATCCTACCATGTTATCTCCCTTTGCCCTTCCCAAAATTCTTTTACAGCATCGTTGATAAAGGCTGCTATTCCTTTACTGGTGTTGGTAGCACCGGTAATTGCATCAAATTCATTTGCGCCTTCAGCTTTTCTTTCCTTGACCATTATTATCTTCGGTTTTAACTTTTTCCCGATAAATTGTTTTTTAAATTGATCTTCAGTAATTCTACCGCCTAAACCCGGTGTTTCGCTATGGTCTAATACTTCTATACCCTTTAATGTTTCCCCGTCAGGTTCCAGACAAATAAAGAGAGACATAGTGCTTGATTTATTGTAACCGTATCCCATTTTTGATTCCACAAATCCAACACCTTGAAGGCTTCCTTCTTTCACGTATTTGAATATCCTTTTTCCACTCGTATCCTTTTGTCTTTCTTCAGAGGAATCTCGGCCTGTGGGTTGAATTTCCCAGGATAAGGGAGGTGTTTCCATGGTTATATTTTTACGAAAAACTTCTTGAATATCTTTTTTATCATATACCGTAAAATGAAATCCCATAAATTTCTTTTCTACCGTACGATAGGGAATACGAAAAATATCCAAAACAGCGCGCTTTTCCTTTATATCGTAGTATTCAGCGATTCTTGGAGCTGTAAAGAAGTACACTACAAGAAGTCCTGCACAGGGTAAAAAAGTAATCAGGAGAATTGAAATAATACGAGATATTATTTTTTTAAATTCGTCCATTATATTGTTCGGAGAACTGTAAGTTTTACGAATGAAAGAAAGTTTTTCCTCATATACGATACCTCATCTTTACTGCTAAAGACTGGATTGGTATCGCCAGGAGATTCATAAGCAGGATTGCATACATAACCCCTTCAGGTAATGTGGTAAAATCTCTTATCAGTACCGTGGTAAATCCACATCCTGCGCCAAAGACCCATTTTGCTGTTTGGTTGTATGTTGCTGTTATCGGATCTGTAGCCATAAAAAATGCCCCCAGAATTAAACCACCACTAAAAAGTTGAAACAAGGGTGGAGCTACAGCTTTACCTAAAATCAATGAAAAAAACAGGGAGAAGATAAACACACTGCCAAGATAGGATACGGGTATTCTCCAATTCGCAACTTTTATTTTGATTAACCATAAAGCCGATAGTATCAGCGCCAGTCGACACGTTTCACCCAAAGAACCACTTGCAGTTCCCAGAAATAGAGAAAGGTAAGAGGGTATTTCCCCGTTAGCCTTGAATGCCGTTAATGGTGTAGCATGGGTAATAGTATCTAATCCATAGCGGAGAACATGGATATCCGGGATACCTACAAAGGGTATTTGATAACCGGTGACCAGAAGGGCCGGAAAGCATATTGTCAAAAACAAACGGCTGAAAAGGGCGGGGTTTACAAGATTATTACCGACTCCACCCAGTATGTTCCTGAAGAGAATAGCCAACGCTGCGCCTAAACCGGTTAGCCAAAGCGGCGATTGTGGAGGCAATATGGCAGGAATGAACATGCATGATACGAATCCGCCTTCGCTGATATGACCTTCCTGTGCAATAATGGCCCAACTTACATCAACGATGAATACACCTACAATAAACGAAACCATAAGCTTGGGTATTACACACTGCCAGCCATAAAAATAAATGGACGGGAAAACCCATCCGAGAGTTAATGCCACGAGTACAGCCCCCATAAACCGTTTTACATCATAATTATTTCGGATAAAGGGTTGTGTTTGTGCCGTTTCTCTTCTGCTACGAATAAGACTGTCAAAGGCTTCAAAAAGACTCCCAAACAGGAAGTTGATTTTTGGATGGGTATGGATAAATGATTCTGTACGGTCAAGATTCTTACTCAGAATATCTTCTATTGGTTTAAGCGATTTTTTCATAATTTTTTACCCAGCGCCTTGCATTCCCTGATAATCCGTAAGAGTTCCAGCTTTGAGGGGCATATGAAGCTGCACAACCCACATTCAATACATTTTTCTAAATTATAGAGGCGTGCCTTGTGCTTTTCTCCCCGGATATAACTATGGTAGTAGAGGGCAGGTTCTAAATCTGCAGGGCAAATACTATCACAAAAATTACAATAAATACACTGCCGTAATTCCCCGTGTGTATTAGTAGTAAATGTTAATTCACCAGACTTGAGCATGGGAAACATAACCTTACTATCCTGTTCTTTTAAGACTACAATGTTATTGGTAGACCAATCTATCTTCTGTGATAAGTCTGATATTTCTTTGCCACGCAAAGGACCGTTTATAAAAACCCGATAGTCGCCCGCTTCAACAGTCCTGTAATGGAGTACCTTGTCTACAGATGTTCCCAGTTGTACATTGATAATCTCGTTTTCTTTCAGACCTGTGCCAGAAATAGCTATGAGTCGTGAATTAACCTTATTCTCCAGAATGCAGCTTTCGTAGACAGCCGATACCGTTTGGGCATCAAGGATTAAAATACCCAGATCCATGGTATCCTGACCAAAATTAATATCTATACCTAAAATAACTTTTGCTAACAAAACAGGATCGTTCTGCGGATATTTTGGGTCTAAGGCAAAAATCTTCATCCACTCGGCGTTATCGGCGTTGCTTGCATAGTTCACTGCCTCCGCAATGGTTCTGTCCTCTTTTTTATTGATAGCAATGAAAAAGTGTGCTTTTGGAAAGTAACGTACTTTTATTTCTTCCAGCTTATCAAGGAATGCCAGGGTCTTGTTTTCCAGGATTGCCCAGTTCGGTAATTCCCACGGCTCTGTAGGACAGAGGTTCACAATACCATATTTTACTTCCTGGTCAGGAATATTGTATTTAAATGTCTCCGGCGTGCTGCCAGAAGAAACTTCCTCTATAATATTGCAAAATTTTAACAGATAGGTATCAAGGAAGTTAAAACCCCCGTGAAATCCTGTTATTTCTTTTTCTTTCCACATATTTTCTGATCGTAAAGCGGTAAAAATTCAGATAACTATTTTAAGAAGCCATTTTGCCAAAATATCAGGGAAACATCAAGTCTGAAAGTAATAATATCTCAGATTAGATAGTTTTCTGTAATTCATAAATCACTGGAATTTCTCCACAATCTGGGAATTTATGGCATTTGACGCATTCAGACCATATCTTGTGAGGGAGACTTTCCTTTTCTACCCTGATAAATCCGCATTTTTCAAAGAATTCTGGTACGTAGGTAAGGGCAAATATCTTTGCAATATGTAATTTACTCGCCTCACGCTTACAGGCCATTACCAGTTTTTTCCCAATTCCTTCGCGTTGATGAGATTCCAATACGGCAACCGATTTTATTTCCGCAAGATCTTTCCAAAAAATGTGCAAGGCTGCACAGCCAACCACTTTATCATGCTGAATAAACACGAAAAAATCCCTGATATTTTCATAAAGTTCGCTGAGAGACCGTGGCAGCATGACGTTCTTTGATGCAAATTCGTTTATGAGTTTATAAATCTTTTCAATATCTTCTATGGTTGCTTTTCGTAACATGGATGAAAATTCTATAAAAATTTCTTACCGCAGAGACTTTGAGAAAATACGTGGATAATTTAAATCAGATATCAAAATCGGAAAATTATTTCTTTGCGCTCTTTATGTACTCAGCGGTGAACTATAATACTAACCTAGTACATTGTATTCTCTTACTCTGAAATCGACGCCCAAATCTTTCGCTATCTGTTTACACTTTTCTCCATTAACACCCGGTATATCTACAATAGAAATCTGTACGTTCGGTATTGCCTTTTTCGCATCTTTAATAAATTGGATAAGTGCAGGATAGGCCTTTTTCCCAAAAACAGGCTTACAGATTTCCTCATACTTTTCTGCAGTATCGGCATTTAAACTAATGCAAATAGTATCGATCAACCCTTTTAATTCCTGAATAATAGGCCTTCCGTTGATTAAATCTCCATGTCCATTGGTGTCCAACCGGATACGTTTGTTCTTTGATTTTAGAAACTTTGCAACAGGTATCAATACATCTAATCGCTCGGTTGGTTCACCATAGCCGCAAAACACTACCTCATCGTATTTGTCTGGGTCGCCAATTGCATGTAATACTTCCTCCACAGTTGGTTCCTGCTGTAATCTTAGATGATGGCCTTTGACGATAGGGTAAGTTTCCCTCATGCAAAAAGTGCATATATTTGAACATCGATTTGTGAGGTTTATGTAGAATGAATTTCGTATAGCATAAGCAATCTTTCCTTCTTGCTCCGGCTCGTCTATTCCGAATAGTTTATATGTATTAAAGCTGGTAATCCGCTCAATATCATGTACGGATAGGCCGTAGATATTCGCCAATACGGGGATAATGAAGGACAAATATGATGGTTCATTGCGTTCACCCCTCTTCGGTTGAGGAGCCAAAAAGGGGGAATCTGTTTCTAAAAGAAGTCTTTCAACAGGAACCGATTTAGCAACCTCTCGCAAGGTGTTTGCATTCGAAAAGGTAATCGACCCTGCAAAAGAGATGTACAATCCTAATTCTATAAACTTCTTTGCGGCTTCTTTTGTCCCGCTGAAACAATGCACAACTCCATTCAGCATGCCGTTTTTATGCTCATCTAATATTTTTAAGCAATCATCGCTCGCATCGCGGCAATGAATAATTACCGGCAGACTATGGGCTTTTGCCAGAGCCAGATGTTTATGGAATATATGCTGCTGGTCCTCGTGAGGACTACGATTACGGTAGTAGTCAAGCCCTGTTTCTCCAATGGCTATGACCTTCGGTTTTCCCACAAGAGATTCTAATGTTTGCCAGTTGTGCTCAGAAACCTTTGAAGCATCATGCGGGTGGATTCCAATGCTGGCATATATAGTGTTAAATCGGCTCGCTAAAACAACGCTTTTCTCGCTTGAAGCAAGGCTCGTACCTACATTGATAATACATCCAACGCCAGCCTCTTTTGCGCGGGACAAAATGGATTCCAGGTCTGATTTATACTCGGGAAAATCAAGATGTGCGTGGGTATCAATAATCATATTTTTTTTGAACTTATATCCTTGCGGCAGTCAAATCATTTTTAGTGAAGGCATTTTTAAAAAGTGTTATTGCTGGATATTTTTGAATAGGCGTGTGGGAAATGGAAACTACATCAAAGCGCAAGTCTATGCCTTCTATCCGTTTTTCTGTAATATAATGCCGGGCAACCTTTAAGATTTGCCTCTTTTTTGCTTCGGTAACAGAGAGTTCCGGTGGCCCGTAAGTATCTGAGTGCCGTGTTTTGACTTCCACAAATACAATCGTACCACGATCGTAACAGATGATATCTATTTCTCCGCCTTTCCATCGGTAATTTCGTTGCAGTATTTTATATCCGTTCTTCTTCAGAAATTTTACCGCTTTGTGTTCTCCCTGTGTACCTACAGCTTGTGCATGTGGTAACTTCTGAATCTTATCTTTGAACAAATATATGTTTGAGGTGATATATTTAACAGAGAGCAATTGCAAGGTTCTTATAAAAATTTTAATCCAGGGATTTAAATACTTATAAGGATTACCCATAAGTTATGCTGTGCTATATGCTACCTTTAGATCAAACTCCTGTTAATACTCTATTCCTTCCTGATGCAATAATCTTAAGTTTCCTTTTTTACCTGAGACGCTATATTCTTCCTGCCTTACATTGCTTTTATTCAAATTTCTCCTGCAACCTTGTGCCTTTGCCTGTTCTGGTACGCATGTAATAGAGCTTTGCGCGCCTGACCTTACCCGATTTTATAACTTTAATATCAGCAATTTTTGGTGAATGGACCGGGAATACACGCTCTACACCCTCACCCTGGACAATGCGTCTTACCGTAAACGTTTCCTGGAGGCTTCCGCCATTTTTAGCAATTACAATGCCACTAAAGACCTGAATACGTTCTTTATCACCCTCAATAATTTTTACTGATACGTCTACCTGATCTCCTATTGAAAATTGGGGGATTGTCTTTTTCATCTGTTCTTTTTCAAGGATATCAATAATATTCACAGTCATCATCTCCTCATTTTAGATTATTACAACATATACTAATAAGATTATATTTTCTGTAAAAGATCCGGTCTTTTTTCCAGAGTTTTTTTTACCGCATGGTTTTTTTGCCATTCTTTTATTTTCTGATGATGGCCAGACATTAGTACCTCTGGCACTCGCATACCTCTATATTCTGCCGGCCGGGTATATTGAGGATGTTCTAATAAACCATTATGAAAGGATTCATTCACTGTCGAGTCCATGTCGCCTAACACCCCTGGTATCAAACGAACCACAGCATCGATAATTACCATTGCAGGTATTTCTCCACCAGAAAGGATATAGTCGCCGATAGATAACTCAAGCACATCCAATCCTATCCTGACCCTCTCATCGAAACCCTCATAATGACCGCATATGAGCATTACATAAGGTTCTTTCGATAATTCCATGGCAACTGATTGGGAAAATTGGCGCCCCTGTGGTGTTAACAATATCTTTTTTGAACAAGCATGTGCCTGTTGTTCAACAAATTCAACCGAATTAAAGATAGGTTCTGGTTTCATCACCATGCCGGGGCCTCCGCCGTATGGCCGATCATCAACACATCGCTTATTTTCAGCATACTCCCGGATATTGAAAAGATTATAGTGAACAAGTTCCTTTTCCCGGGCAATCTTTAAAATGCTATTTCCCAGTACATTCTCAAACATTTCCGGGAATAATGTTAAAATATCGATCCGCATGATTTATTTTTTTAATGCTATACCGAATTTTTTCAGTACACTAGCGACTGACTCTGTTGGCTTTGCACCTACTCCTAACCAATATTCTACCCGCTCTTTTTTTAAAGTGACTTGTTTTTCATTATTCGATTCCATAGGATCATATGTCCCCAGATTTTCAATGATTTTTCCATCCCTCTCCTCATGGGCATCAAAGGCGCCAATCCTATAATAAGGTCTATTTTTGCGACCCATTCTCATCATTCTCAGTCTTACCATTTTTTCTCCTTACCAGTATAAATTGTGTAACTAAATAGTTATATTATTACCTGAATTATCGTATCATGCCTTTACCAAAAGGCAATTTGTTTGATAATAATCCCATCTTCTTTAAATTTTTTTCATTTCCTTTGAAGTGTTTCATTAGTTTTTTCATCGATTTGAATTGCTTTAATAACTGATTTACATCCTGGATTGTTGTTCCGCTTCCTGTAGCTACCCGCTGTCTCCGGCTTCCGTTGACTATATCCGGATTTGACCGCTCACTGCGTGTCATGGATTTAATAATTGCTTCGACCTTTTGGAGCTGTTTTTCATCTATATTTAAACCATCGACCTTATTTCCCATACCAGGAATCATTCCCAAAACTTCTTTCAGCGGCCCCATCTTCCTGATCTGTTGGAGCTGCATAAGGAAATCATCCAGGCTGAGGGTATCGTCTTGTATTTTTCTGCTAAGTTTTTGAGCTTCTTCCATGTCAATAGCTTGCTGAGCACGTTCTACAAGGGATACAACATCTCCCATCCCGAGTATTCTCGAAGCCATACGGTCCGGATGAAACTCTTCCAAACGATCTAACTTCTCACCAATACCCACAAATTTAATGGGCTTTCCGGTAACTGCCCGTATTGATAAGGCAGCTCCGCCTCTGGTATCGCCATCCAGTTTTGTTAAAATTACACCATCAAATCCTAGTTGGGTATCAAACTCCTTTGCGCTATTAACGGCATCCTGACCTGTCATGGAATCGCAAACAAAGTAAATTTGGTGTGGTTTTAATTTTTCTTTGATTTCCTGTAATTCCGACATCAGTTCATCATCAATATGTAGTCTTCCGGCGGTATCGAAAATAATAACATCGTTCATCCTCTCTTTGGCATGCTGAAGAGAATTTTTACATATTTTCACCGGTTGCGAGTTATGCTCAAAGTACACCGGCATATCAAGTTGTTGACCTAGCACCTTTAATTGTTCAATAGCAGCGGGCCGTTGTACATCTGCAGCTACCAGGAGCGGTTTTTTTCCTTTAGAAGCTATGGTCTTAGCGAGTTTTCCTGCTGTGGTAGTCTTTCCACTACCTTGTAATCCAACCAACATAATCAATGTTTGTTCGTTTTCTCTAAAGGGAATTGTTGTGTCCGATTCCCCCATTAATCTGACTAATTCATCGTGAACAATCTTTATAATCTGCTGTCCAGGCGCAACGCTCTTTATTACCTCTTCTCCAACAGCACGTTCAGTGACATGTTGGATGAAGTCCTTAACGACTTTGTAATTAACGTCCGCTTCAAGAAGCGCTAAGCGTACCTCGTGCAGCCCATCTTTAATATTGGCCTCTGTGAGACGTCCCTTTCCCCTGAGTTTGCTAAAAACACCTTCTAAACTACTTGTAATTGCTTCAAACATAATGTATAAAACCAAACAAATAAGAGTTATAAGATACTACAAATATACCATTTTCGTT
>JAANMW010001369.1_pt1 | contig 25794 bp, 25 predicted proteins | sample 7279671 | NCBI WGS metagenome assembly JAANMW01 (sample SAMN14094541, study PRJNA606508) | bioreactor metagenome | isolation source: A lab-scale SPAN reactor treating ammonium-rich wastewater day 247 | place: Ireland: Galway | collected 2017-09-19 | reverse complement strand
GCGCGGCTACCTGACGACCGTGAAGCGGCTGGTGGGCGATGCCAGCGGTGCCGTTGCCGAAGTGGTCACCGTGGATATCGGCTGGGAACGCAACGAGCAGGGCCAGCGCGTGCCGCGCGAGCGACCCGGCAGCGAGCAGACCCACCCGGCGCAGCTGGTGCTGCTCGCCATGGGATTCCTCGGCCCCGAGCAGCCGCTGCTGCGCGAGATGGGTGTCGAGGTGGACGCGCGCAGCAACGTCCGGGCCGATTACGGCCAGTACGCGACCAGCGTGCCGGGCGTGTTTTCCGCCGGCGACTGCCGGCGCGGCCAGAGCCTCATCGTCTGGGCCATCCACGAGGGGCGTGCCGCTGCCCGCGAGGTGGACCGCTACCTGATGGGCAGCACCGACCTGCCCTGAGCCGCCGCCGGCGCGGGCATGGCCAATCTGTGGCGCAGTTCAACCCGGCCCGGCGCTGTGCTCGGGCAAGATGCCCGGATATGATCGGGAGCGCGTCCGCGTCTCGCGCGCGGAGCGGAGCATCATGGCGGAACGGGTTTCGGCGCTGACCATCGATTCGCGGCACGGGCAGGCCCGCGGGCTCGCCGAGCAGGCCGTCCGCGAGGTTGGCCAGGTCATCCTCGGCAAGCAGAACGAGATCCGCCTCGCCATCACCTGCCTGCTGGCCCAGGGCCACCTGCTGATCGAAGACGTTCCCGGCGTCGGCAAGACGCTGCTCGCCCGCAGCCTCGCCGCGGTCCTCGGCCTGAGCTTCCGCCGCATCCAGTTCACCAGCGACCTGCTGCCGGCCGATATCACCGGCGCCGCGGTCTTCGACCGCAGCAGCGGCCGCTTCGTCTTCCAGCCGGGCCCGCTGTTCGCCCAGGTGATCCTCGCCGACGAAGTCAACCGCGCCACACCCAAGGCACAGAGCGCGCTGCTCGAGGCCATGGAGGAGCAGCAGGTCAGCATCGACGGGGTCAGCCACCCGCTGCCCTCGCCTTTCTTCGTCATCGCCACCCAGAACCCGGTGCAGCAGGTCGGCACCTTCCCGCTGCCCGAGAGCCAGCTCGACCGCTTCCTGCTGCGCATCGGCCTGGGCTATCCCGCCGAGCCGCTGGAACGCAAGCTGCTGCGGGGCGAGGACCGCCGCCACCTCATCGCCGGCCTGCGCCCGGTGATGGGCCTGGAGGAGATCGCCACGCTGCGCGAAGCCACCCGCGCAGTGCAGGTCACCGATGCCGTGCTCGACTACGTGCAGGCGCTGGTCCGCTACACGCGCGAGGCGCCACAGTTCGATCTCGGCCTCTCGCCACGGGCCGCGGTCGACCTGGTGGCAGCAGCCCGCTGCTGGGCCATGATCGCCGGCCACGGCGGCGTCTATCCGGAAGACGTGCAGGCGGTGTTTGCCGCGGTGGCGGGCCACAGGCTGCGCCGGCGGGGCGAGGCAGGCTTCGCCACCGGCAACCCCGCGGACGCGGTGCTCGCCGAAGTGGCCATCCCTTGAGCGCCCCGGGCTGATCCTCGGCAGGCTGCCCGAGACGCGCATGCGTTCGCCCCTGCGCCTCCTCCGCGACCGCTGGCGAAGCCGCCTGCAGCGCTGGGCGCTGCGCCGCCAGGGCAGCGATCCGCCGCAACTGACGCTGGCATCGGCGCGCATCTACATCCTGCCCACGGTGCCGGGCCTGCTGTACGCGGCGATGCTGGCGACGATGCTCGCCGGCGCCATGAACTACAACAACAACCTCGGGTTCGCCCTGACCTTCCTGCTGGCCGGCGCGGGCGTCGCCAGCATCTACCACACGCATCGCATCCTCGCCGGCCTGCGCATCCACTACCTGGGGGCCGAGCCGGTGTTCGCGGGCGATCCGCTGTCGGTGCGCTTTTCCCTGGTCAACGAGGCGGCCGAAGCGCGCGAGGAGATCGTCCTCGACTGGGCGGGCAGCAGCGACATCCCCGGCGGGCTGGCGGCCCGGCAGGCGCGCACCGTGTGCCTGCCGCTCGCCACCCGGCGCCGTGGCGCCCTGCCCCTGCCTGGGCTGCGCCTGAGCACGCGCGCGCCGCTGGGCCTGATGCGCGCCTGGGCCTGGGTGCACATGGAGCCACGGCCGCTGGTCTACCCGCGCCCCGCCAGCCGCGTGCCCGCCGGCAGCCGACCCGCCGGCGAGGCAGCGGACCCGGGCCCGCGCGTGCAGGGAGATGACGACTTCGCGGGCCTGCGCCGCTACCAGCCGGGCGACTCGCCCCGCCGGGTGGCCTGGCGTCATTACGCCCGTGCCGACGAGCTGCTGGTCCAGGAATACCGCGGCGGCCGCGCCGAGGACAGCCTGTGGCTCGACTGGGACTGCGTGCCGGGGGATGCCGACCTGCGCGCCGCCCGCCTGGCACGCCTGGTCATCGATGCCCACGAAGCCGGTTCGGCCTGGGGGCTGCGCCTGCCGGGCACCCGGCTCGGTCCCGCCTGCGGTCGCGACCACCTGCATCGCTGCCTGGCAGCCCTGGCCACGGTGGAAGCACCCGTGGAGCCGGTGCCGTGACGGGGGCCCTCAGCGCCATGCCGCCGGATACGGCCCGGGAGCGGCGCCAGATGGCCTGGGCCGCCGCAGCGCTGGTCTTCGGCGGCGCGCCACATCTGTTCGCGGTGGAGCCATGGGTGGCGCTGCTGGTGCTCGGCATCGCCTGCTGGCGCATCGTCGCCGCCGAGCGCGGCTGGCGCCTGCCGTCGCTGTGGCTGCGCGTGCCGGTGACCGTTCTCGCCTTCCTCGCCGTGGTCATGACCTACCACAGCATCTCCGGCGTGGAGGCCGGCTCGGCCCTGCTGCTGGTGATGGGCGGCATGAAGCTGCTGGAAACACGCGACGAGCGCGACCGCATCCTCGTGGTCTTCATCGCCCTGTTCCTGCTGTTTGCCGTGTTCCTGCGCGAGCAGGCCATCTGGTCCGCCGCCTGGCTGGCGGGCGGCTGCCTCGGCATCGGCACCGCGCTGGTGCAGACCGTGCGCCGCGGGCCGCTGCTGCCGCTGCCGCAGGCGGTGCTGGTCGCCGGCCGCCTGCTGCTGCAGGGCCTGCCGCTCGCCGTCGTGCTGTTCGTCCTGTTCCCGCGCATCCCCGGGCCGTTCTGGGCCATGCCGGACCCGCAGGCCACCGGGCGCAGCGGCCTCGCCGAGGAGATCCAGCCCGGCGACATCAGTGCCCTGGGGCTCTCCGACGAGGTGGCCTTCCGCGTGCGCTTCGAGGGCGCGGTGCCTGCCACCGGCGCACTGTACTGGCGCGGCCCGGTGCTCGAGCGCTTCGACGGCCGCGGCTGGTCAGCGTTGCCCGGTCCGCGTCGCGTGCAGGGCGTCGCACCGCCGGCGGGCAGCGGCGGACGCGAGTACGGCTACCAGCTGGTCCTCGAGCCGCAGGGCAAGCGCTGGCTGCTGGCGCTGGAAACACCGCTGCAGTGGTCGGCACCCCGCGCCGTCCTCAGCCCGGCCATGCAGCTGCTCAGCGCCGAGCCCTACTGGGAACGGCTCTCCTACCACGGCCGCTCCGTCGCCAGCGGCATCGCCGCGACGCCAGCCACGCCGCAGATGCTGGCTGCCAACCTGCGGCTGCCGCCCGGGCGCAACCCGCGAACGCTGGCCCTGGCTCGGCAGCTGCGCGCGGATGCCGCCGGCGACGGCGACTTCATGCGTCGCGCCCTCGCCCTGTTCCGCAACGACGGCTTCCGTTACTCGCTCACTCCGCCGAGGCTCGGGCAGGAGGCGGTGGATGACTTCCTGTTCGAGACCCGCACCGGCTTCTGCGAGCACTACGCCTCAGCGCTGGCCGTGCTGGCCCGGGCTGCCGGCATCCCGGCGCGCGTCATCGCGGGCTACCAGGGTGGCGACCGCAATCCCTTCGGCGATTACTGGATCGTGCGCCAGGCCAACGCCCATGCCTGGGTGGAGGTGTGGATGGACGGTGCCTGGCACCGCATCGACCCGACCGCTGCCGTGGCCCCCGAGCGCATCGAAAACGGCATCGAGGAAACCATGGCGCGGGCCGGCATCGCATCCGGCCGCCTGTGGCGCTCCAGCCCCTTCGTCAATCGCATGGTGCTCTCCTGGGATGCGGCGAATGCAGCCTGGGACCGCTGGGTGCTGGCCTTCGGGCCGGAGACGCAGGACGACCTGCTGCTCGCGCTGGGCTTCGATGTGCCGCGGACGATGCAGCTGGCGCTCCTCGCCGGACTGGCCTCCACCGCCTGCCTGCTGCTGCTCGGATTCGCCCTGCACCGCCAGGGCCGCCGCCAGCGCGACCACGTGGTCCGGCTCTACGCCCGGCTCTGCCGCCGGCTCGAGGGCTGCGTGCGTCCGCCGCGCCCCGGCGAGACGGCGCAGCACTATGCCGCCGCGGTCGCGGCCGCGCGGCCGGACCTCGCAGCCGACGTGCAGGCCATGACCGAGCTCTACCTGCGCCTGCGCTACGGCGGCAGCGCCGATGCCGCCGGCGAACACGAGTTCAGGCAGCGGCTGCGCGGCTTTCGTCCGGCACGCGCATGAGCAGCACGATGCCGGCGATGAACAGCAGCAGCAGCGAAACGATGCCCAGCCGCTGGCTGCCCGTGACGAGGCTGACGATGCCGGTGAGCATCGGCCCGATGATGGCGGCGAACTTGCCGAGCATGTTGTAGAAGCCGAAGTACTCCGCTGCCTGCTCCGCCGGGACCAGCCGCGCGAAAAACGAACGGCTGAGGCCCTGCACCCCGCCCTGCACCAGGCCGATCACCACCGCCAGCACATAGAACTGCGGTTCGGTGCTGAGGAAGCCGGCGGACGCCGTTGCCGCCAGGTACACCGCCAGCCCGAGGTAGATGCCGGCGCGCGCGCCGATCACCGCGGCGAACGCGCCGAAGCCCAGCGCCGCCGGGAAAGCCACGAAGTTCGTCAGCAGGATGGCCTGGATCAGTGCCTGGCGCGAGAGGCCGATGGCCAGGCCATAGTCCACGGCCATCTTGATGATGGTGTACACGGCATCGATGTACAGCCAGTAGGCGAGCAGGAAGCGCCGCAGCGCTGGCTGCCGCAGCAGGCTCGCGCCGGTGGCGGCAAGCTGGCGGAAGCCGGCCACCAGCGCCCCGGGGCCGCCCTCGCGCGCCGGGTCATCGCGCACCCAGGCCGCCAGCGGCAGCGAGAACAGCAGCCACCACAGGGCCACCAGCAGGAAGGCCAGGCGGATGGCGTCGTCGGCCGAGGCCAGGCCGAAGGCCGCGGGCCGCGCCACCATGACGACGTTGAGCGTGAACAGCAGCGCGCTGCCGAGGTAACCGAGGGCGTAGCCGTAGGCGGAAACCCGGTCGTAATCCCCGGGCAGGGTGACATCCACCAGCAGGGAATCATAGAGCGAGTTGCTGGCGGCAAAGGCGGCGGAGGCGCCCACGTAGAGCAGCGCCGCGGCCAGCCACATGCCGGCGGCGAGGAAGTACAGCGCCCCGGTCATGGCGCAGCCCAGCGCCGTGATCCACAACAGCCAGGCCTTGCGCCGGCCGCTGCGGTCGGCCAGCGCACCGAGCAGCGGTGTCGCCAGCGCCACCAGCAGGCTGGAGATGCCATTGGCCATGCCGAGACGGAAGGTGCCGACGCTGGACGGCGCGCCGTCGTTCCAGTAGCCGGCCATCAGCACCGGCACGAAGCTGGTCATGACGCTGAGGGCAAAGGCCGAATTGGCCCAGTCGTACAGGGCCCAGCCGAGCACGGGCGGCTGCCGCCAGAGCGGTACGCGGCGCATCAGGGGCGTCGCGGCCGGCGCTCGAGCGCGCGGGCCAGCAGCACGGCATCCTCGCTGCCGGAACTGGCGCGGTAGTAGCGCCGCCGCACACCGATGCGCTCGAAGCCGTTCTGCACATAGAGGGCGATGGCGGCATCGTTCGACGGCCGCACCTCCAGGTGGATGCGCTCGGCGCCGGCGAGCCGCGCCCGCTCCAGGATCGCCTCCAGCAGGCGCCGGCCATGGCCCTCGCGGCGGCCCGACACGGCGACGCAGAGGTTCAGCAGGTGTGCCTCGCCCGCGGCCACCGACATGATGGCGTACGCCCTGACCTCCCCCCGGTGCTCCATCACCAGGCTGGTGTAGCCGGCGAGCAGGCAGTCGCGGAAGATGCCCGGGCTCCAGGGAAACTCGTAGGCCTCGCGTTCGATGGCGGCGATCCGCGGCACATCCGCCTGGCGCATCTCGCGGATGACCGGTGCCAGCGCGCTGGGATTGGCGATCATGGCTTGACGGGCAGCGCCACGGAAAGCGCCAGGCGCAGGTCATCCCAGGCCTTGCGCTTCTCCATCGGCGAGCGCAGCAGGTAGGCCGGATGGTAGGTCACCACCAGCGGGATGCCGGCCGGGCCCCAGCGGTGGACGCGCCCGCGAAGCCGGCCGACCGGCAGGTCCTGGCCCAGCAGGTTCTGCGCGGCGATGCGCCCCACCGCGAGGATCAGCCGCGGAGCCACCAGCCGGATCTGCGCAGCCAGGTGGTCGGCGCAGGCCGCGACCTCCCCTGGTTGCGGGTCGCGGTTGTCCGGCGGACGGCACTTGAGGATGTTGGCGATGAAGACCTGTTCGCGGCTGGCACCCGCGGCGCGCAGCATTTCGTTGAGCAGCTGGCCGGCCGGGCCGACGAAGGGCTCGCCCTGGCGGTCCTCCTCCGCACCCGGTGCTTCGCCGACGATCATCCAGGCGGCCGACTCGTCGCCGACACCGAAGACGGTCTGCGTGCGGCTCCGATGCAGCTCGCAGCGGCGGCAGTCGCGCACGGCGGCGCGCAACGCAGCCCAGTCGGGTGGCTCGGCATCCGTCAGCCGACGGTCCGCGGTGTCCGGCGCGGGCTCCCGCCGCTGCCAGACCTCGATGCCGAGCGCGCGCAGCACCTCCTGCTGGCGGGCCGTGCGGGCCGGACGCGCGCTCACCGGCTCACCGTTCCGTCTGGCGTTCCTGCCGCGGCAGCCGCGCATGGCGGCGGCGCAGGCGCCACAGCGCGAGCAGCGGGCCGGACAGGGCGTAGATCACCCCGATGCCGAACAGCACCGTGGGCGGGTCCATGGCGATGAGCACGAACACCAGCGGCACGACGAACACATAGGTGAAGGAGATGCGTCCGCGCGCGTGGATCTCCTTGAAGCTGTAATAAGGGAACGGCGACACCATGAGCAGCCCCGCCATGGACGAGACGACGAAGGCCAGGGCCAGCGCGTAGACACCGGTCCAGCCGAGTTTGGTGCCCAGCCACACCATGCTCATCATCAGGCCGGCCGCCGATGGGCTGGGCAGGCCCTCGAAGAAACGCCGGTCCGTGCTGCCTATGCGCACGTTGAACCGCGCCAGGCGCAGCGCGCCCGCCACCGCATAGATGAACGCCGCCAGCCAGCCCAGCTTGGCCCAGATCCAGCCGTAGTCGGCGAGGCGGACCAGGCCCCACTGGTAGACGATGACGGCCGGCGCCAGGCCGAAGGACACCATGTCGGAGAGGCTGTCGTACTGCTGGCCGAACTCCGATTCGGTGTGGGTCAGGCGCGCCAGGCGGCCATCCAGGCCATCGAGCACGCCGGCGACGATGACGGCGATGGCCGCCGGCTCGTAGCGGCCATCGATGCTGGCGATGATGCCGTAGAAGCCGGCGAACAGGCTGCCGGTCGTCAGCAGGTTCGGCAGCACGTAGATGCCACGGCGCCGCGGCCGCGGTGCCGTCCCGGCAGGATCGTCGAGCAAGGGGTCGCCCATGCGGCGGATTCTGCCATGGTTCCCGCTGCGCGGGGATGGCCGCGCCGAGCGACTTGCCAGCCTGATGCCGCTAGAATGGCGCGGATTTTTTCCAGCCTGCAGGGACCGACCGGAATGCGACTCAGCCAGCTGCCGTAGACCACCCTGAAGGAAACCCCTGCCGAGGCGGAGGTCGTCAGCCACCAGTTGCTGCTGCGCGCCGGGCTGATCCGCCGGCTGACCTCGGGCATCTTCACCTGGATGCCGCTGGGGCTGCGGGTGCTGCGCCGGGTGGAGCAGGTGGTGCGCGAGGAGATGGACCGCGCCGGCGCCCTCGAGGTGCTGATGCCGGCGGTGCAGCCGGCGGAGCTCTGGCAGGAAACCGGCCGCTGGGACCGCTACGGCGACCTGCTGCTGCGCATCCGCGACCGCCAGGAGCGCGACTACTGCTTCGGCCCGACCCACGAGGAGATCATCACCGACCTCGCCCGGCGCGAGCTGCGCAGCTACCGCCAGCTGCCGGTGAACTACTACCAGATCCAGACCAAGTTCCGCGACGAAATCCGGCCGCGCTTCGGCCTGATGCGCGCCCGCGAGTTCATCATGAAGGACGCCTACTCCTTCCACATGGACCAGGCGTCGCTGGAGCAGACCTACCAGACCATGGCCGCCGCCTATGCGCGCATCTTCACGCGCCTGGGGTTGCGCTTCCGCACCGTGGAGGCCGACTCCGGCGAGATCGGCGGTTCGCGCTCGCAGGAGTTCCACGTGCTGGCCGATTCCGGCGAGGATGCCATCGCCTACTGCGATGGCGACCGCTACGCCGCCAACGTCGAGGCCGCCCCGGCGCTGCCGCCCGCGGGACCACGCCCGGCACCGGCGGCCACGCTGGCCGAGGTCGCCACGCCCGGGATGCGCAGCATCGAGGAAGTCAGCGCCTTCCTCGGCGTGCCAGCCGCACGCTGCCTGAAGCTGCTGCTGGTGGATGGCAGCGACGGCGGCATCGTCGCCCTCGCCCTGCGCGGCGACCACATCCTCAACACCATCAAGGCCGAGCGCCTGCCGCAGCTGGCGAAGCCGCTGACGCTGGCCGCCCCGGAGCGCGTGCTGGCGCTCACCGGGGCACCGACCGGCTTCATCGGCCCGGTCGGCCTCACCATTCCCGTCATCGCCGACCATGCGGCCGCGGCACTGGCCGACTTCGTCGCCGGCGGCAATCGCGAGGGCTTCCACCAGAGCGGCGTCAACTGGGGCCGCGACGCGCCGGAACCGGCCGTGGCGGACCTGCGCAATGTCGTCGCCGGGGATCCGAGCCCGGGCGGCGGCGGTGTGCTCGCCATCGCCCGCGGCATCGAGGTGGGCCACATCTTCCAGCTCGGCGACAAGTACAGCCAGGCGATGAACGCCGTGGTGCTGGACCAGGACGGCAGGGAGCGCGTCATGACCATGGGCTGCTATGGCATCGGCGTCTCGCGCATCGTCGCTGCCGCCATCGAGCAGAACCACGACGCCGGGGGCATCATCTGGCCGGCGCCGATGAGCCCGTTCGATGTCACCCTGCTGGTGCTCAACCCGAAAAACTCCGAGGCCGTCACAGCCGCGGCACAAGCGCTGTACCTAGAGTTGCAGCAGGCCGGCCTGGAGGTGCTGCTCGACGACCGCGACGCCAGGCCCGGAGTGAAGTTTGCCGAGGCGGATCTCCTCGGCGTGCCGCACCGCCTGGTGCTGGGCGAGCGCGGCCTGAAGGAAGGCATGGTCGAGTACCGCCAGCGTCGCGGCGGAACCGAGGAGAAGGTGGCCTTGCATGATGCCTGCGGATTCCTGCAGCGACTGCTGGCAGCCGGCACGCCCGGCTGAGCGTGGCAGCTGGCGCCGCTGGGCGGCGCTGGCATTGCTGCTGGCCAGCGGCACGGCCGTGGCCGGCCAGGTGCCGACGCCCGAGCTGCGTGCCCGGGTGCGCGCCGTCCTCGAGCAGGCCGACAGCTTCGAGGACCGCTACGACGCCCAGGTCTGGCTCACCGACATGGCCAGCCGGCTCGGCAACCAGGTCGCCGACCCCGCCCTGCGCGTCGAGATCCTCAAGGCGGCGCACCGCGAGGCGAGCCGCGCCAGATTGCCGCCCGAGATGGTGCTCGCGGTGATCGACGTCGAAAGCGCCTTCAACCCCTACGCGATCTCCTCGGCCGGCGCCCAGGGCCTCATGCAGGTCATGCCCTTCTGGCGCAAGGAACTCGGCCACCGGCGCCTGGTGGACGTCGCCGACAACCTGCTCATGGGCTGCACCATCCTCCGGTACTACTACGACATGGAGAAGGGCGACTGGAACCGCGCGCTGGCGCGCTACAACGGCAGCCTCGGCCGCCCCGACTACCCGCAGAAGGTGCTCGACCGGCTCAGCCGGCGGTGGTTCCAGCAGTAGGGGCTCTCAGCCCGTCCGGAAGCCATCGCCGACCTGCGGATCAGCCACCGGCTCGTGCTCCACCCTGTCTACCCGAGCCGCCGGCGGACCGCGTTGCAGCCAGCGCCCGAGTTCATCGATGGCCGCGGCCCCACCCACCGCCAGCACTTCCACGCGCCCGTCTGCCAGGTTGATGGCATGGCCGCGCAGGCCGAGGCGCGCGGCCTCGCGTGCGGTGCTGGCACGGAAGAACACGCCCTGCACCTTGCCGGCGACGATGAACCGCACCGCCTTCTCGTCCATGCTCATGCCTCGTCCTGTCCTGCCGTGACGGGGCCGCTAGAATAGCCCGCCATGAACATCGAAGTGCTGGTCCTGTACTACTCGCGCCATGGTTCGGTCGCGGCGCTGGCGAGCCAGGTCGCCCGTGGCGTCAACAGCGTGCCCGGGGTGGCGGCGCGCCTGCGCACCGTGCCGCCGGTGACGGCGCAGACCGCCGACAGGCTGGCCGCAGTCCCGGCCAGCGGCCCGCCCTACGCCACGCTGCGCGACCTCGGCGATTGCGCGGGCCTGATCCTCGGCAGCCCGACGCGGTTCGGCGGCATGGCAGCGCCACTCAAGCACTTCCTCGACGGCACCGGCACCGAATGGCTAAACGGCACGCTGAGCGGCAGGCCCGCCGGCGTCTTCACCTCGGGCAGCTCGATGCACGGCGGCCAGGAATCCACGCTGCTGTCCATGGCGCTGCCGCTCCTGCACCACGGCATGCTGCTGGTCGGCGTGCCCTACACCGAAGGCGCGGTGTCGGCCACGCGGGCGGGTGGCGGCCCGTACGGCGCCTCGCACCTGGCGCCCGAGGCCGCGCAGACCACCCTGAGCGAGGAGGAAGCACGCATCGCCACGCACCTCGGCCGCCGCGTCGCCGAGGTGGCCTCGCGCCTGGCTGGTGCCCGGCCGCGGTGAGCGCCGCGCTCTCGCGTCGCGCGGCGCTGGCCGGGCTGCTGCTGCTCGGCCTGATGATCGCCCTGCCGCCGCAGCCGGCCACCGCCCTCGCCGCCCTGCCGCTGGGCGTGCTGCTGATGGCAGCCTGGCGGCCGTCGAGAACCTGGGCCGTGGCCACGGCCAGCGTCATGCTCGCCTACTTCAGCTACGGCGTGATGGAAATCCTCACCAACCCGGCCGGGCGCACGCGCGCGATCGGCTTCTCGCTGCTGACGGTCGGCATCTTCCTCGCCGCGCTGGATTCCATCCGCCGCCGCTGAGGGGTCAGTCACCGCCACCGAGGACCGTGCGCACGAAGGGGATGGTCAGGCGCCGCTGCGCTGCCAGCGCCGCGCGATCCAGCCGGTCGAGCAACTGGAACAGGCTGCCGGTGCCGCGCCCGACCCGCGCCAGCAGGTAGTCGGCCGTCTCGTCCGGCAGGCTGAAGCCCCGCCACTCGGCGCGCCGCTGCAGGGCCTGCCGGCAGCCCGCCTCGTCGAGCGGCTCGAGGCGGAACACCGCCCCCGCCGAGAACCGCGAGCGCAGATCGGGCAAGCCGATGCCGCTCGCCGACGGTGGCGCGCCGGCAGCCACCAGCAGCCGGCCACCTTCCGCCATCAGCTGCTCGTACAGCCGCAGCAAGGCCATCTCCCAGGACGGGTTGCCGGCCACCGCGGCGATGTCGTCGAGCGCGGCCAGGCGCAAGGTACCCATGCCGTCGAGCACGCTGGCGGGCATCTGCAGGAGTTCGCCGAGAGGCAGGTAGGCCGTCGGCAGGCCGCCCGCATGGGCCCTGGCCACCGCGGCCTGCAGCAGGTGGCTCTTGCCGGCTTCCGCCGGACCCCAGATCCAGGCCGCGGGCGGGCCTTCGCCAGCCGCCATGCCGCGCAGGGTGGCGACGGCCAGCGCATTGCCGCCGGGATGGAAGCTGTCGAACACCGCATGGTCCGCCAGCCGGATGTCGAGCGCCAGTTGCCGCATGTCCTGCACCGGTGTGCCGCGGTCAGGAGGCGCGCGGCGCCAGCGCCTTGCGGCTCCAGCGGATCACGTAGTTCAGGCCGCTGACCACGCAGGTCACGAGCACGGCGGCGCCAGCCACCGTCACCAGGCTGTCCAGCGCCCAGCCCATGGCACGCTGCACCAGCACCGCGAGGATGAACACCAGCTGGGCGAGCGTGTTGAGCTTGCTGGCGCCGGAGGGCTCCGGCTGCAGCGGACCGACCAGCACGTTGTACAGCACGCCGCCGGTGACGATGACCAGGTCGCGGCTGACGACCAGCACCGCCAGCCAGGCGGGAATCTGCTCCTGCAGCGCGAGGGTGACGAACAGCGACACCAGCAGCAGCTTGTCGGCCAGCGGATCGAGCAGCCCGCCCAGGCGGCTCTGCCAGTGACAGTGCTTGGCGAGAAAACCGTCTATGCCGTCGGACAGGCCGGCGATGGCCACCAGCACGAGGGCGAGGCCGATGCGATCGGCCAGCAGCGCCACGACGATGGGCGGCACCAGCAGCATGCGCAGGACGCAGATCAGGTTCGGGATGTCCGACGGCCTCAGCATGCGCCGCACAACCCTGGCCTAGGGCTGGCCCACCAGCCGGTAGTACAGCGTGCCATCTCCCTGGCCGGCCGCCGTCTCGGGTTCGAGGATGCGCCGCATGGCGAGCTGCCGCGCGAATGCTTCGCGGCCGGCACGCAGCTGCAGGTCGAGTCGCAGGACGTCGCCGCGGATGCCCGTGATGCCCACCGATTGCACGCCCTCCAGGCCAGCCAGGTAGCCGAGCAGCCCACCGTACTGCGTGAAATCCCGCAGGCCGCTCACGGCGAGCCCGATGCGGCCCGGGCCCTCCGGTGCCGCAGCGGCCCGGCTCGCCAGCCGCTCCGCCAGCCCGCCCGGACCGTCGGCGACGCTGCCGCGCCAGTCGGCGCGCTCCGCGCCATCGAGCAGCGTCCAGCGCACATCGGGAAGACCCGGCGGAAACAGCCTGGCGCGTCCCACCAGGATGACGTCGGCCTGGTAACGCGCCGAGGCGCGGCGGATCGGCTCGGTGAACTCGCCCCAGACATCGGCGGCGCCCAGCTCCGCGAGTTCCTGCGAGTCTCGCAGTGGCAGCAGCAGCGGGATGCCACGGGCGGCCGCGGCGTCCAGCAGCTGCTGGCGGAGCGTGCCCGCCACACCTGCCTCGTCGCTGCCGGCAACGATGTCGCGCTCGCCGGCGCCATTGTCGTAGGCGAGCCAGACGAGGGTAGCCGGCCGGTCCCCGCTCCAGGCTGGCAGCCCCGCGGCCGCAAGGCCACGGCGAATCGCGGCCGGGTCGAACTGCACCCAGTAGGCGCCGGCCGGATCGCGGCGATACTGCTGGACCAGCGCCGCGGGATCGGCGAAGGCTGCCAGCACCGCCGGTTCGGCAGCAGCCTGCCGCCCGGAAACCTTCACCAGCACCTGGCGCAGTGCCGCGGTGAAGGCCGCGGCGTTGCCCGACGTCGCCGCTTCACTGGCGGGAACCGACGCCGCATACAGGTCGGCGACCTGCGCGGCGCCTGCACCGCCAGGCAGGCCGGCCATCACCAGCAGCAGGAGCAGCAGCGCAGTCCTTGCCTGGTCCCCGGAAATGTGGATCATGCGCCCGCTCCCATGCCTGCTCTATTATAGACACGCCCGGCAGCCACGCCCTGCGACCCCGGCCGGGGATCGCGCAGTCACAGGAACCCCATGAGTCCCGATCCATCCCTGACCTACAAGGACGCCGGCGTCGATATCGATGCGGGTGATGCACTGGTCGAGCGCATCAAGCCGCTGGCGCGCCGCACCGCACGGGCCGGCCTGCTGGGCGGCATCGGCGGCTTCGGTGGCCTGTTCGAGATCGACACCGCCCGCTTTCCCCGCCCGGTGCTGGTGGCTGGCACCGACGGCGTGGGCACCAAGCTGCGCCTGGCCCTCGATCTCGGCAGGCTCGACAGCATCGGCATCGACCTGGTGGCCATGTGCGTCAACGACGTCGTGGTGCAGGGCGCCGAGCCGCTGTTCTTCCTCGATTACTACGCCACCGGCCAGCTCTCGCTCGACCAGGCCGAGGCCGTGATCGGCGGCATTGCCGCCGGATGCGAGCAGAGCGGCTGCGCCCTGCTCGGTGGCGAGACCGCGGAGATGCCGGGCATGTACGCCCCCGGCGACATCGACCTCGCCGGCTTCGCGGTGGGCATCGTCAACCGCGACCGCATCATCGACGGCAGCCGCATCGTTCCCGGCGACGTGGTGCTGGGCCTTGCCTCCTCGGGCCCCCACTCCAACGGCTACTCGCTGATCCGCCGCATCCTCGCCCTCGATCCGGCTGCCGCGGGGCGTCCCTGGGAAGGCAGCGCCAGCCTGGCACTGCACCTGCTGACACCCACCCGCCTCTACGTGCGCAGCTTGCTGGGCCTCATCGGTGCCTGCGAGGTCAAAGGCATGGCCCACATCACCGGTGGCGGCCTGCCCGGCAATCTCTGCCGCGTGCTGCCAGCCGGGGTCGATGCCCGCCTCCAGGCCTCGGCCTGGCGCCGCCCGGCGGTGTTCGACTGGCTGCAGAAGACCGGCCGGGTCGCCGACGAGGAGATGCTGCGCACCTTCAACTGCGGCATCGGCATGACCGTGGTCCTGGCGCGCGCACAGGCCGAGCGTGCCATGGCGCTGCTGCGCGAGGCGGGCGAGACCGTGCAGATCATCGGCCGCATCGAAGCGGGTACGGGCCGGGTGCGCATCGATCCATGAGCAGCACCCGGCGCCCGATGCTGCGCCTCGCGGTGCTCGTCTCAGGCAGTGGCTCGAACCTGCAGGCCATCCTCGACGCCACCCGCGCCGGCACACTTGACGCGCGTGTCGTCGGCGTGATCAGCGACCGCCCCGGTGTCCTGGCGCTGGAGCGTGCGCGCCAGGCTGGCATCCCGGCCATCACCGTGGACTACAGGGCCTGCGGTGGCCGCGAGGCCTTTGGTGCCAGACTGCTGGAGGAACTCCAGCGCCTGGATCCGCAACTGGTGGTGCTGGCCGGCTTCATGCGCATCCTGCCGGACGCGGTGGTCGACCATTACCGCGACCGCATGCTCAACGTGCACCCCTCGCTGCTGCCGCTGTACCCCGGCCTGGATACCTACCGTCGCACACTCGAGGCCGGTGATGCCTGGCACGGCGCAACCGTGCACTTCGTGATACCCGAGCTCGATGCCGGGCCGGCCATCCTCCAGTACCGCATACGGATCCGTCCCGGGGATACCGTGGAATCGCTGCGCCAGCGCGTGCAACGCGGCGAGCATCGGCTGTACCCGCAGGCCATCCAGTGGCTGGCGGAAGGCCGGGTGGCCTGCCGCGACGGCATCGTCTGGCGTGACGGGCGACCGGCCAGTGGCCCGGAGATCGTCGACGAGGCGGACTGAGGCGCCGGGCCTCAGGTACGCGGCAGGGTGACGCCGCGCTGTCCCTGGTACTTTCCGCCGCGATCCCTGTAGGAGGTCTCGCAGACCTCGTCCGACTCGAAGAAGATCATCTGCGCGACACCCTCGTTGGCGTAGATACGCGCCGGCAGCGGCGTGGTGTTGGAGAACTCCAGCGTCACGTGGCCCTCCCACTCCGGCTCCAGCGGCGTGACGTTGACGATGATGCCGCAGCGGGCATAGGTCGACTTGCCTAGGCAGACGGTGAGCACGTTGCGCGGGATGCGGAAGTACTCCACCGTCGCCGCGAGCGCGAAGGAGTTCGGCGGGATGATGCAGACATCGCCCTCCATGTCGACGAAGCTCGAGGGATCGAACGCCTTGGGATCGACGATGGTGGAGTTGATGTTGGTGAAGATCTTGAAGTGGCGGCCACAGCGGACGTCGTAGCCGTAGCTCGAGGTGCCGTAGGAGATCACGCGCCGACCGGCGTGCTCGCGGACCTGGCCGGCCTCGAAGGGCTCGATCATGCCGCGTCCCTCCGCCATGCGGCGGATCCAGCGATCTGACTTGATGCTCACTGCTCGTCCCGCGTGGCGTTCTTGAAGAACTTGTACGTGCGCGGCAACGGACGGCGGGCCAGCTCGGCGGCCATGCGCAGCGCAATCTCCCGGTAGCGCCGCGCGACGGGCCCCTGCGGCTCCGCCACCAGCGGCGGCCGTCCCGCATCCGTCTGCGCGCGGATGGCGCCGTTGAGCGGCAGCTTGCCGAGCAGCGGCACGCCGCAGGCGGCCGCGAGCTGCTCGCCGCCGCCCTCCCCGAACAGCGACTCCTCGTGACCGCAGCCCGGGCAGACGAAGCTGCTCATGTTCTCGACGATGCCCAGTATCGGCGCACCCACCTTCTCGAACATCCGCAGGCCGCGCAGTGCCACCTGGGTGGCCACCTGCTGGGGCGTGGTGACGATGAGGACGCCGGCCAGCGGCACCTTCTGGCTCAGCGTGAGCTGCGCATCGCCGGTGCCCGGCGGCAGGTCCACCAGCAGGTAGTCGAGGTCATGCCAGCGGGTCTGGAATGCCAGCTGCGAAATCGCCTGGGTGACCATGGGGCCACGCCAGATCACGGGCGTCGCCTGGTCGACGAGGAAGCCGATGGAGATCGCCTCCAGGCCATGCGCCACCAGCGGCTCGAAGGTCTTGCCATCCCGGCTTTCGGGCTTCTGCCCCGAGAGCCCCAGCATCAGCGGCTGGCTCGGTCCATGCACGTCGGCATCGAGGATGCCGACTCTCGCACCCTCGGCCGCCAGCGCCAGGGCGAGGTTCACGGCGGTGGTCGACTTGCCCACGCCGCCCTTGCCGGAGGCCACGGCAATGACGTTGCGCACGTTGGGCAGCGGGCTGAGCGTACCCTGCGGCGCATGGGCGACGATGGCCGCCTCGATGCCGACCGACACCCGTGAAACGGCGCCGGCCTTGCGCACCGCCGCCTCGATGGCGCCCTGCAGCTCGTCACGCAGGCCCGCCACCGGGAAGCCGAGGGTGACCCGGACGGAAACGGCGTCGGCTCCGGCTGCCACCACCTCGGCCCGGCCACCCAGGGCCTCCAGATCGGCGCCGAGCAGGGGGACGGGAAGGGCCGCGATGGCCCGCTCGATGGCGTGGACAGGCAGGTCAGGCATGATTCGTGACGTTGTTAACAGTATGAGGCAGGCTCGACCGGCGACATTGTAGCGCAACGGCGCGGGTGCGCCCCGGCAAGGGCCAAGGTACGGCCGGGGATCGGGAGACCAGCAGCCCTGTGGCATAATGCGGCAGGCGCGGCTCGGCCCGGCGTATCCTCGTTGACATAACCCGTGGCGGTGCGCGGCCGCGTGGTTGTCGTGTGCGTGGCAAGGGACGTTCCCCCGGGGCAATGAAGTTCATCAGCACATTGAAGGCGGAGCGCTCGATCGCCCAGCTGCTGGCCGAGCGCGACATGCAGGCACCGGAGGCGCGCAAGGCGCTGGAGAGCCTGCGCAGGATCGGCGCCACCGCCATCCCCAAGCTCATCGAGGCCTTCGCCACGGCCGAGAAGGAGCAGGTGCCGGCGCTGGTGCAGACCCTGGCATCGCAGGTCAACGACCGCACGCTCAAGGAAGTCATCGCCGGCCTGGCGCAGGGCAATGCGCGCTGCGTTTCGGGAACCGCCGCGGCACTGGCCGCCGCCGGCGACTACGATCCCAACGGGCTGCTCGCCTACCTCGGCCGCGATGACCTCTCCGTCTCGGCCCTGATCGACGTGCTGCGCGCCACCCGACAGCGGCTCAACGCCCGCGAGCTGCTGCGCCGCGCCTACGACCTCGAGCCGCGCGAGAAGGCGGCCGTGTTCAGGATCATCGCCGAGGTGGCCACCGCCGACATGGTGCCCGACCTGCTCAACCGCCTCGAGGGCAAGGACCCCTCGGTGCGGGTACATATCATCGAGGTGCTCGCGCGCTTCAACACGCCCGAGGTGGCGAAGGCCCTCGAGGAGCAGCTGAAGGACAAGAACAAGGCGGTGCGCAAGGCGGCGCTGCTCGCCGTCGAGAACATGCCGGGCGAGCGCAACCTGGCGCTGCTGTGCATGATCCTTCGCGACCCGGACCTCGAAGCCCGCAGCAAGGCCATCGACCTGGTGGTCAAGGCCCGCCACCCGGACACCATGAAGCACCTGGTGGAGGTGCTGCGCGACGAATCCGAGGACGCGCGCCGCGCCGCGGTCGAGGTGCTCAACGGCATCGCCGAGGTCGCCACGCTCAAGTACCTGCTGGCGGCGCTCGAGGACCAGGACTGGTGGGTGCGCTCGCGCGCCTCCGATGCGCTGGCGAAGATCGGCGGGCCGAAGGTCATGGACGCGGTCCTGCAGCTGGTGCGGGATCCCGACGAGAACATCCGCCGCGCCGCCATCGAGATCCTCAACCAGACCCGCGACCAGCGCGCGGTGGAACACCTGATGGCGGCGACGCAGGACAAGGACTGGTGGGTGCGCGAGCGCGCCGCCGATGCCCTCGCCGAGATCGGCAGCGTCAAGGCCGTGCCGGCCCTGGTGAAGATGCTCGGCGGCGACGTGCGCTCGGCGCCGGCGGCGGTGCGGGCGCTCGGCCGGCTGGGCGACTCGAAGATCATGCCGACGCTGATGCCGCTGCTCGACCACGCCGACAAGGCCATCCGCCTCGAGGCGGTGGCGGCCGTCGCCCGCCTCGCCGACCACCAGAACGCCAGCACCGTGAAGGCCCGGCTGCAGCCCTTCATGGCCGGCGCCGACGAGACCATCGCCAAGGCCGCCGCCGAGGCCGTCGTCAGGCTGGACAACCGCTTCTCCGCCACCGCGGTCGAGGCGGCCGAGAAGCAGGAACGCAACGCCTCGCCCAACCGCACGCTGCTGGTGGAACCGGCCGAGGTGGAGCGCATCGTGCGCGAGGCCGAGTCCGGCCAGAAGCTCGACGTCAGCCTGCTCAACCAGGGCGACATGATCGAGGGCCGCTACCGCTACATCCAGAAGATCGGCAAGGGCGCCTTCGGCACCGTGGTCCTGGTGGAGGACACGGTGGTGGACGAGCGGCTCATCCTCAAGTTCCTCAATCCGAACGTCAGCCAGGACGAGGAGATGATGAAGCGCTTCGTCCACGAGCTGCGCTACTCACGCAAGATCACGCACAACAACGTGATCCGCATCTACGATTTCCTCAACCTCGGGGGGAACTACGCCATTTCCATGGAGTACTTCCCGTCGCATACCCTCGGGGCGGAGATCAACGGCAAGAAACCGCTGCCCTTCGAGAAGAGCCGTGGCTGGGCCATCGACATCGCCACCGGCATGTCGGTGGCACACCAGGTCGGCATCGTGCATCGCGACCTGAAGCCCGCCAACATCCTCATCAACGACGAGGGCCTGCTGAAGATCGTCGACTTCGGTGTCGCTGCCGTGGCCTCCCATGCCGACACCCAGCTCACCAAGACGGGCTACGTCATCGGTTCACCCAAGTACATGGCGCCGGAGCAGATCCTCGGCAAGAAGGTCGACCACCGGGCCGACATCTACAGCCTCGGCGTGATCATGTACGAGATGCTGGCCGGCGTGCCGCCCTACTCCAAGGGCGATCACATGTCGGTCATGTACCAGCACGTGCAGGGCCGCTGCAAGCCCTGCGAGGAGATCAACCCCGGGATCCCGGCGGCGCTGGCCGCGGTGGTGCGCAAGGCCATGGAAGTGGACAAGATGAAGCGCTACGAATCCATGGACGAACTGCGCCTGGCCGTGCAGGCCGGCTGAGCAGGGGTCCTGCCGTGCCACGCATCGACGCCTTCCTCAAGCTCGGCCTGGCCCAGGGCTGCTCCGACGTGCACCTCGCCGTCGGCGTGCCGCCCATGCTGCGCCTGCATGGCGACCTCATGCCCATCAAGTTCCGCGACCTCGGCGCCGCGGAGCTGGAGAGCTACGTCGGCGAGATCCTCACCCCGGGCCAGAAGGAGCGCTTCGGCTCCGGCCGCGACGTCGATTTCTCCTACGTCTCCGAGGATGGCGGGCGCTTCCGCGTCAACGTCTTCCGCAAGGAAACCGGCGTCGGCGCCACCTTCCGCTTCATCCCCGGCGACATTCCCAAGCTCGAGAAGCTGCAGCTGCCGAAGATCATCCAGAAGCTCTGCGACTACCACCAGGGCATGATCCTGGTCACCGGCTCGACCGGTACCGGCAAGTCGACGACGCTGGCAGCGATGATCGACCACCTCAACAGCACGCAGAACCTGAACATCATCAGCCTCGAGGACCCGATCGAGTTCGTCCATCGCAGCAAACGCTCGCAGGTGGTGCAGCGCGAGCTCGGCTCGCACCTGCCGAGCTTCGCCGAGGGCATCCGCGCCGCCCTGCGCCAGGACCCCGATGTGATCCTCGTCGGCGAGATGCGCGACGCCGAGACCATCTCCATGGCCATGACCGCTGCGGAGACCGGCCACCTGGTGCTGGGCACGCTGCACACCACCGGCGCGGTGAAGACCATCGACCGCGTCATCGACGCGCTGCCCGGCGAGATGCGCGAGCAGACCAAGAGCTTCCTCTCGCAGAGCTTGCTGGCCGTCATCAGCCAGGTGCTGGTGAAGACACCGGACAACCGCGCGCGGCGCGCCATCGCCGAGATCATGGTGATGAACCGCGCCATCGCCAAGCTCATCATGACCGACCAGACGCACCAGATCCCCACGCAGCTGCAGATGGGCCGCGACCTGGGCATGCAGCTCATGGACCAGGCGCTGCTCGACGCCATCCAGCGCAAGGAACTCGACCCCGACGACGCCTTCCGCTACGCGGCCGACAAGGGACTGTTCACCCGCTTCGTCACCGACACCACCATGCTGCCGAAGACCGATGTCGCAGGCTGACACCACATCGACACCGCGCGCGGCGGCCAACGCCATCGACGCCTATCTCAGGGACGTCGTCGGCAAGCGCGGCTCGGACCTGCATTTCGTCGCCGGCGAACCGGCGCGCATGCGCCTGTACGGCGAGCTGCAGCCGCTCGCCAGCGAGCTGCTGACCGCGACGCGCACCGAGGAGGTGCTGCTGCAGATCATGTCGGCCGCGGCCCGCGCCGATTTCGCCAGGCGTGATTCCACCGACTTCGCCTATGCGGTGGACGGCGTGGCGCGCTTCCGCGTCAACGTCTTCCGCCACCTCGGCGGTATGGGCGCCGTGTTCCGCTCCATCCCGTCCCAGGCGAAGACGCTGAAGGACCTCGACCTGCCGCCGGTGCTGAGCACGCTCGCCCGCCAGCCGCAGGGCATGATCCTGGTGACGGGCAAGACCGGCTCGGGCAAGTCGACGACGCTGGCGGCCATCATCGACGAGATCAACAACCGCGAGACCGGGCACATCCTCACCATCGAGGACCCCATCGAGTTCGTCCACCAGCGCAAGAAGTGCCTGATCAGCCAGCGCGAGGTGGGCCAGCACACGCCGAGTTTCGCCGACGCGCTGAACTCGGCGCTGCGCGAGGACCCCGACGTCATCCTGGTCGGCGAAATGCGCGACCTCGAGACCATCAGCATCGCGGTGACCGCCGCGGAGATGGGCATCCTCATCATGGGCACGCTGCACACCAACGGCGCCGCCCAGACCGTGGACCGCATCGTCAACTCCTTCCCGACCGACAAGCAGTCGCACGTGCGCACCATGCTCTCCACCTCGCTGCGCGGCGTGATCTCGCAGCAGCTGGTGCCGCGCAAGGGCGAGCCGGGGCTGGTTGCGGCGCTCGAGATCATGGTGAACACGCCGGCGGTGGCCAACCTCATCCGCCAGGGCAAGCTCGACCAGCTGGAAAATGCCATGCAGGGTGGGCGTGCCGCCGGCATGAAGACCATGGACAGCTCGCTGAGGGAGCTCTTCGACCGCGGCCAGGTCACCGGCCGCGCCGCCTACGAAGCATCGCTCGACAAGAAGAAGTTCGAGGACGTGAAGGACTTCACCAGCTGACGCCGCGGGCGCGGCCCCGCGCCTACACGCTGCCGGGCATCGCTGCTAGCATAGGCGCCCCCTGGCCGCGAGCCGCCGGACACCAGCCCGCCGATGCCCACCGTCCCCAGAAAGATCCTGGTCACCAGCGCCCTGCCCTACGCCAACAACTCCATCCACATGGGGCACCTGGTGGAGTACATCCAGACCGACATCTGGGTGCGCTTCCAGAAGCTCGTCGGCAACCACTGCCTCTACGTCTGCGCCAGCGATGCCCACGGCACGCCGATCATGCTCAAGGCGCAGGAACTCGGCATGGCGCCGGAGGAGCTGGTGGCGCGCTTCCGTGCCGAGCACCTGCGGGATTTCGCGCGCTTCCACATCGAGTTCGACAACTACCACAGCACGCACTCGGAGGAGAACCGCCGCCTGGTCGAAGGCATCTACGCGCGCCTGCGCGAGCGCGGCCTGCTGACCTGGCGCAGCATCCGCCAGGCCTACGATGCCGAGGCGAAGATGTTCCTGCCCGACCGCTTCATCCGCGGCACCTGCCCGGTATGCGGCGCGAAGGACCAGTACGGCGACAGCTGCGAAGCCTGTGGCGCCACCTACTCGCCCACCGACCTCATCGACGCGCGTTCGGCGGTGACCGGCACGGCGCCGGTGCAGCGCGATTCCGAGCACCTGTTCTTCAGCCTCGGCCGCTTCGAGGACTCGCTGCGCCGCTGGACGGCGGGCGGCCACCTCGATGCCAGCGTGGCGCGCAAGCTCGAGGAGTGGTTCGCCGCCGGCCTCAGGGACTGGGACATCTCGCGCGACGCGCCCTACTTCGGCTTTCGCATCCCCGGCACCGGGGACAAGTACTTCTATGTGTGGCTCGATGCGCCCGTGGGCTACATGGCGAGCTTCCTCGACCTGTGCGAGAAGCGCAGGAATTCACCAGAACCCATTGATTTCGATGAATTCTGGTCCGAGGACAGTCAGACCGAGCTGTTCCATTTCATCGGCAAGGACATCGCCTACTTCCACACCCTGTTCTGGCCTGCGGTCCTCGAGGGCAGCGGCTACCGCAAGCCGAGCGGGGTCTTCGTGCACGGCTTCCTGACCGTCAACGGCCAGAAGATGTCGAAGTCGCGCGGCACCTTCATCCCGGCCGCGACCTACCTCGATCACCTGTCGCCGGAGTACCTGCGCTACTACTACGCCTGCAAGCTCGGGCCGGGCACCGACGACATCGACCTCAACCTCGAGGACTTCGCGGCCCGCGTCAACGCGGACCTGGTGGGCAAGTTCGCCAACATCGCCAGCCGTTGCGCCGGCTTCATCGGCCGGCTGGCCGCGGGCCGGCTGGCGCCCGCGCTGAGCAATGCCGCGCTGTTCCGCGAGTTCTCGGCGGCCGCCCCACTCATCGCCCGGCACTACGAGGCGCGCGAATTCGGCCGGGCGCTGCGCGAGATCATGGCGCTCGCCGATCGCGCCAACCAGTACATCGACGAGCGCAAGCCCTGGGCACTGGCGAAGGATCCGGCGCGCGTCGCCGAGGTGCAGGCGGTGTGCACCGATGGCATCAACCTGTTCCGCCTGCTGATGCTCTACCTCAAGCCGGTGCTGCCGGCCATCGCGCAGCGCGCCGAGGCCTTCCTCGGTGCCGGGCCGCTCGAGTGGGCGCAGCATGCGCAGCCGCTGCTCGACCACGTCATCGGCCAGTACGAGCCGCTGGTCACGCGGGTGGATCCGGCCGCGGTGGCGAACCTGATCGCCGCGTCCAGGCCGAAGGAGGCGCCGCCCGCCGCGGCAGCGCCCGCAGCCGCCGAGCCGGAGGAGAAATCCATGACCATCGACCTCGACAGCTTCCTCAAGGCCGACCTGCGCGTGGCCACGGTGCTCGCAGCCGAGACCGTCGAGGGTGCCGACAGCCTGCTGCGCGTCACCGTCGACATCGGCAGCGAGCAGCGGGTGGTGCTGGCCGGCATCCGCCGCGCCTACGATCCGGCGACGCTGGTCGGACGCCAGGTGGTGCTGGTGGCGAACCTGAAGCCGCGCAAGATGCGCTTCGGCACCTCGGAGGGCATGCTGCTCGCGGCCGGCGACGATGACGGCATCTTCCTGGTCGCGCCCGACAGCGGGGCGAAGGCCGGCATGCGCGTGCGCTGAGACCCGCCGATGCACGACCTCACCGCGATCCTGCTCGGCGTGGTCATGGTCAATGTCTTGATGCTGCCCGCCTTCCCGGCCCTGGCCTCGCTGGCGCCGGGCATTGCCCCGGGCACGGCGCTGCCGCGGCTGGCGCTGCTGCTGCCGCTGGTGGTCGCGCCATCGGCCGGCCTCGCCTGGCTGCTCGGCCAGCAGCTGCTGAAGCCCTCGCGCCTCGTCGAGCTGCAGCCCCTGCTGCTCATCATTGTCACGGCCCTGACGACGCAGGTCATCGCCCGCCTCCACGATGCCCTGGCGCACCGGGATGAGCCGTTGCCGCGCTCCCGGCTGACCTTCGACGCCGTGGCGGCCGGCCTGGCGCTCGAGGCGACGCTGGCACCGGACGGCTTCGCGGCAGCGGTCGTCGCCGGCGGCGCCAGCGGCGCGGCGCTGGGCGCCCTCGAGCTGTGCTGCACCGGCCTGCGCGAACGCCTCGCGGCCACCGACCTGCCCCGGGCCTGGCGCGGCGCCGGCATCATGCTGGTCACGGCGGGAATCCTCGCCCTCGGCCTCGGCGGCTTCGCCGGTCTCCGGGGCGGCTGACGGAAGCTGCCGTGGCCGAGCCCTCCGCAGCCGCGCCGCCCGCCGCATGGAACTACGATCCGCGGCCGCCGCGGCCCGGCTGGGGCCTGCACGCGCCGCCGCTCAAGGCGCTGTCGATGCGCGAGCCGATCCGCCAGGCGCCGCCTCCCGACGAGGCGGTGATCGCGCTGGCCCACGCCCGCGGCGTCGCCATGCCATGCGTCAGCCCTGGCGACGAGGTGCTGACCGGGCAGGTCGTGGCCGGCGATGCGGCGGCAGCCGCCCATGCCAGCATCACCGGCACCGTGCTCGCCATCGAGCCGCGCCCGGTACCAGGCCTCGGCACCGTGCCCTGCGTGGTGATCCGCCGCCGCGACCCCGAGCGCTTCCATCCCCGGCTGGCACCGCTCGATCCCGCGACGCTGGCGCCCGCGGACATCGCCCGGCGCATCGCCGCCGGCGGCATCGTCGGCCTCGGCGGCGCGCAGTTCCCCACCGCCGTGAAGCTGCAGCCCGGGCGCGCCATCCGCGCGCTGCTGGTCAACGGCGTGGAATGCGAGCCCTGGATCAGCTGCGACGAGATGCTGCTGCGCGAGCGCGCCGCCCGCGTCATCCGCGGTGCCCGCATCATGATGCGCGCGCTCGGCACGGCCCGGGCGGTGATCGCCGTGGAAGCCAACATGCCGGAGGCGCGCGTCGCCCTGCACGACGGCCTGCAGGCGCAGGCGGGCGATGACATCGGCATTGCCGTGGTCACCGCCAAGTATCCCGCCGGCGGCGAGCGCCAGCTGATCGAGCTGCTCACCGGTGAGGAAGTGCCGGCGGGCGGCCTGCCGCGCGACATCGGCTACGTCTGCCAGAATGCCGGCACGGCGGCGGCCGTCGCCGAATGGTTCGATGACGGCCGGCCGCTGATCTCGCGCATCGTCACCCTCACCGGTGGGGCGATCGCCACGCCGGGCAACTTCGAAGCACGTCTGGGCGCGCCGCTGGCGGCGCTGGTCGCGGCTGCCGGCGGTTACCGCGCCCCGCCGCAGCGCCTGATCCTCGGCGGACCCATGATGGGCATCGAGCTGGCCGACGACAGCCTGCCGGTCACACGGGGGACCAACTGTCTGGTGGCGGCGACCGCCGGCTAGC
>JAANMW010001368.1_pt1 | contig 25799 bp, 28 predicted proteins | sample 7279671 | NCBI WGS metagenome assembly JAANMW01 (sample SAMN14094541, study PRJNA606508) | bioreactor metagenome | isolation source: A lab-scale SPAN reactor treating ammonium-rich wastewater day 247 | place: Ireland: Galway | collected 2017-09-19 | reverse complement strand
GCGGCCGTGACGATGCATCCGCGAAGAGGACCACGCGCGTAATGCCGGCCGGGCGCCGCCTGGCTGCGCTGGCCATCGTCACCGCACTGGCGGTGACGGCCTGCCAGCCTGCCGATCCCGTGGCCGCCGATGCCGACGTCATCGTCGTCGGTGCCGGCATCGCCGGCCTGGCGGCGGCGCTGGAGGCGGAGAGCCACGGTGCGCGCGTGCTGGTGATCGAGGCGAATTCCGTCGCCGGCGGCCATGCGGTGCGCGCCGGCGGTTTCGCCCTCGTCGACACGCCGCTCCAGCGCAGCAGGGGCTACCACGATTCCCCCGACATCGCCTACCGCGACCTCATGGCCTGGGGCGAGGATGCGGACCCCTGGTGGGTGCGCTTCTACGTCGACAATTCCCGCGAGCAGGTCTACGACTGGCTCACGGCCATGGGCGTGAAGTTCACCGTGGTGGTGCCCGCTCCCCAGGCCAGCGTGCCGCGCTTCCACTTCACCCGCGGCGCCGCCGTCAATGCCGTCGTGCCCATGATCCGCGAGGCGCTGGCCCGCCCGCGCATCGAGTTCCTCTGGAATACGGAAGTCACCGAGATCCTCCGCCGCGACGGCCGGATTGCCGGCGTGCGCACCGAGCGCAGCCGCAGCGGCGGCCGGCGCCTGTACCACGCGCCGGCCGTGATCCTCGCCACCGGCGGCTTTCAGAGCAACCTCGATCTCGTGCGCCGCAGCTGGCGACGTGACCTGCCGGCGCCGGCGCGGCTGCTGATCGGCGCCGGGCAGTACGCGACCGGCAGCGGCCTGCGGCTGGTCGAGCCCTTCGGCGCCGCCCTCACCCGCATGGATCACCAGGTCACCTTCGTCAACGGCCTGCCGGATCCGCGTGACCCCGGTGGCGGCCACGGTCTGCTGACGCAGAACCCGGCGGCCATCTGGGTCGATGCCACAGGACGGCGCTTTACCAACGAGGCGGCCTCGAGCAAGGTCACCGACCGGGCGGTGCTGCGCCAGTCGCCCGCCACGCACTGGCTGGTGTTCGACGCCACCGGCGCCAGGCAGCTGACGATCCGCGGCGCGGCCTGGCTGTCGGCGAAGACCATCGAGGAGGAAATCCTCGACAACCCAACCCTGGTGAGCAGGGCGGACGACATTGCCGCGCTGGCCGCAGCAGCCGGCCTGCCGCCCGACGCGCTGGTGGAGACGGTGCAGCGCTTCAACCGCTTCGTCGACCAGGGCATGGACACCGACTTCGGCCGCATTGGCCCCGGCATGAGCGAAGCCCCGCCGCCGGCGCTGCGCCAGCCGCCGTACTACGCCATCCAGCTGTTCCCGATGACACGCAAGAGCATGGGTGGCCTGGAAATCGACCACGAGACGCGCGTGCTCGGCGGTGCCGGCCAGGTCATCCGCGGGCTGTTCGCCGCGGGCGAGGCGACGGGCGTGGCCGGCATCAACGGCAGCCATGGCGGCGAGGGAACCTTCCTCGGCCCGAGCGTGCTCATCGGCCGCGTCGCCGGCCGCAGCGCGGTGGCGCAGGCCCTGGGTCCGCAGGCGCTCGGCAGGCGCCAGGCAGCGGACGCAGCTCCCGCGGACGCATCGCCGGCCGCGGTCGCTCCCCGGGCCCAGCCCGCAAATCTGCCGGCATTGCTGGCCCAGCAACGCCGCGGCTACTGGCACTTCGGCGTTTCCCACGCCCTCGTGGTGGAACGCGGCGAGTCCTGCGACAGCTGCCACAAGAGCCCATGGGGCACCGGCCCGGCGACCACGGCGGCACAGCGTATCGTGCAGCTGGACAGCTGCGTGCGATGCCACTGACGCCGGACACCGCGCGCAGCGACGCCGCGCAGGACTACCCCGCGCCAGCCTATGCCTGGTACGTGGTCGTCGTCCTGACCTTCGGCTACGTGGTCTCCTTCCTCGACCGGCAGATCTTCGCGCTGCTGATCCAGCCGATCCGCGAGGACCTCGGCCTGAGCGACACCCAGGTGAGCCTGGTCGGCGGGCTCGCCTTCGCGCTGTTCTACACGCTGCTCGGCATCCCCATCGGCCGCCTGGCCGACCGGCGCAGCCGCCGCGGCCTGATCGCCATAGGCGTCACGCTCTGGTGCCTGATGACGGCCGCCTGCGGCCTGGCACGCAACTACTGGACCCTGTTCCTGGCGCGTGTCGGTGTCGGCGTCGGCGAGGCGACGCTGAATCCCGCGGCGCTGTCGCTCATCAGCGACTACTTCCCGCGCCACCGCCGCGGCCAGGCCATCAGCTTCTACAACATGGGCGTGGGCCTCGGCGTCGGCATCGCCAACATCGTCGGCGCCTGGGCCATCTCCGTGGCGACCGCGGCACCTGCGATGGTGCTGCCCGGCTACGGCCCGCTCCAGCCCTGGCAGCTGGTGTTCATGTTCGTGGGCCTGCCGGGCCTGCTGGTGGCGCTGCTGATGTTCACCGTGCGCGAGCCGCCCCGCCGCGACCGGCTGCGCCTCGCCGGCGCCGACGGCACGGTCCAGGAACAGCTCTCCGTGGCAGACGCGCTGCGCTTCCTCGGCGCGCGCTGGAAGACCTACGCCACGCACTTCGTCGGCATGTCGGTGGTCACCATCATCGGTTATGCGCTGTTCTTCTGGGTGCCGACGATGTTCGTGCGCAGCTGGGGCTGGACGATCCCCGAGAGCGGCTATGCCTACGGCCTCATCACCCTGGTCTGCGGCCCGCTTGGCGTCAACCTTGGCGGCTGGATCGCCGACCGCCTCTACGCCCGCGGCATGCGCGATGGACTCATGCGCACCAGCCTGTTCGCTGCCGCGCTGGTCTTCGTGCCCGCTTCGGTCATCGCACCGCTGATGCCCACGGCAGCCGGTGCCGTCCTGTTCCTGATCCCGTCGAGCCTGGCTGGCGCCGCCATCACCGCCACGGGCGTGGCGGCGCTGATGATGATCACGCCCAACCAGCTGCGGGGGCAGGTGACGGCCCTCTACTACTTCGTGCTCAATGTGCTGGGCCTGACCATCGGGCCGACGGCCGTGGCGCTCATCACCGACTATGGCTTCGGCGACCCGCAGGCGCTGCGCTATTCGCTGGCGGTTGTGGGTGCCGGCGCCGGCATCCTCGCCCTCGGCTTCCTCGCCACCAACCTGCGCCTGTATCGTGCCGCCATGCTGGAGGCCGAGGGCTGGGACCAGCGCTGAGGACGCCCCTGCTTCAGCCGTCGAACGCCGCCCTGACTACCGCCTCGGCCTGCGTCGCCTGGGCCGCCAGCGACGCGGCTGCCGCCATCTGGCTCTCGGCGCGCCGCTGGTTATGCTCGCTGGCACTGGCGAAGTCGCGGGCGTTCCAGCCGAAATAGCTCTCCTCGAGGGCATCGGCGCAGAAGCGCGCCGCCAGCTCGACGTAGATCCTGTGCGTGGCCGTCACCAGGCTGCGCCACTCGGCCGCGGTGACGAAGCCGGCGGCCGCTTCCGCGTAGCCGGTCACCGCCGCGCGGAACAACTCCAGCGAGAAGCAGGCCTGGGCATGGTCTTCGCCGCCGGGGTTGCACCAGGAGCGGAACGCGTCGCCGAGTTCCAGCGGCAGCTGCATGTGCGCCAGCGTATCGAGGTCGACCAGGCAGAGGGCATGCTGGCCTTCGTGCGAGAAGAGGATGTTGCCGGCCTTGGGGTCCCCGTGGACGATTCGCTCGGGTACCGCCTCCAGGGCGGGCAGGCCTGCGGCGGCAGCCAGTATGCGCCGCGCCAGCGGTTCCACCGCAGCGTAGCGCCGATGACCGGCGTGGCGGGCCAGTGCGGCACGCAGATTGGCCAGGTGCCGCGCCGTATCGTGCACGCCCGGCCGCGCGTTCTGAAAGCGATGCCGGAGGGGGCCCAGCGCCCGGTGGAAGCCCGCCAGCACCCGGCCCGCTTCGCGTGCCTGGCCGGGAAGCCCGAGGCGGTCCAGTGCCACGCCATCGATCCAGGTCAGCGCCCGCCACACCGCAGCGTCCTGCTCCACCCAGAGCGCACCGGTCGCGGTGCGGACCAGCAGCGGTGTCACCAGCCCCTGCCCGGCCAGGTGGCGCGTGACCACGTCGATGTCGGCATTGATCGCGGCCTGGAAGATGGGGTGCAGCCGCTGCAGCACGAACCTCCCCTGCGGCGCATCCACGACGAAGGTCTGGTTGATGAGGCCCGCCCCCAGCGGCGCCACCGGGCTGCCCGCGGCGCCATAGGCCGCCAGCACCGGCTCGAGGCCTGCGGCAGGCGCCGCGGCAGGCGTCATGGCGCCCACGCCCGGCTTCCTTGACAGTGCCCGCCCAGCCCCCGGAGACTATGCGGCATGGATACTTCCACGAGCGACGATGCCCCCGGGCTGGTGTTCACGGACGCGGCGGCCGCCAAGGTCTCGACGCTGATCCGTGACGAAGGCAATCCGAACCTCAAGCTGCGGGGGTTCATCTCGGGTGGCGGCTGTTCCGGTTTCCAGTACGGCTTCACCTTCGACGAGAACTCCGAGGAAGGCGACACCCACGTGGAAAACCAGGGCGTCACGCTGCTGGTGGACCCCATGAGCATCCAGTACCTCGCCGGTGCGGAGATAGATTACAAGGAAGACCTCGAGGGCGCGCGCTTCGTGATCCGCAACCCGGGTGCGGCCACGACCTGCGGCTGCGGCTCCTCCTTCTCGGTCTAGCGTCTCGCCGGCTTCTCCCTGCCGCCGGCACCACAATCCTTGCAGTGCACGCACAGCTGCTCGAGCTCGGCAGCGGTCAGCGGCTCGTGCATCAGCCGGCAGGTGAATCCCGTGTCACTGCAGCCCGAGAGGTGCCCGCACAGGGTGCAGATGCCCGGGACCGGGCGCTCGCGTTCCACCGAGAGCCGGTGAAGCATCAGGCGCAGCCCGCTGGCGGTGCGATCGCGCTGGGCAGGGGTGAGGGTGTTGGCCGCGTCGACCACAGCCTCGAACGGATCCCTGGCCAGTTGCCGGCGTGCCTTGTCGGTGAGGTTGAAGGTGGCGCTGCGCCCATCCCGCGTCGAGCGCACGCGGGTCAGGAAGCCGCGCTCCACCAGGCTCTTGACGGTCTGCGAGGCGGTGCCGCGCGTCGTGGAATGGAACTCGGCGAAGGCCGATACCGTGCGCGAGAAACGGTTGGCGCGGGCGAAGAATCGCAGCGCCATCCACTGGGCAGGCGTCAGGCTCGCCGCGGAGGATTCGCCGTAGGCCGCCCTGCCGAGTTGCAGCGCCAGCTCGGCCACGCGCCGCTCGGCGCTGAGTTTCTGCCTGGCCATGCGCCGATGGTAGCGGAGCCCCAAAATGTTGACAATTTCGGCTCCGGCCCGATATCCGGTAACATGCGCACATGGTTTTGAGCCGAAACCAGGATCCCCTGCCATGGCCATCCACCTGACCGAAACTGCCGCCCGCCGGGTCCGCGACTACCTGGCCCGCAACGCCGCTGCCGTGGGGCTGCGCCTCGGCGTGCGCAAGTCGGGCTGCTCGGGCTGGACCTATACGGTGGAGTTCGCCGAGGCGGTGGGTGCCGGGGACGTGGAGATGGACGCGGCCGGTGTCCGGCTGGTGGTCGCCGCGGACAGCCTGCCGTTCCTGGACGGTGCCGAGATCGACTACGTGCGCGAAGGCCTGAACGAGAAGTTCACCTTCCGCAATCCCAACGCTGCCAGCCAGTGCGGCTGCGGCGAAAGCTTCAGCGTGCAATAGCACCAGGACCTGCAGGACCATGGATACCCAGACCCGCGAGATCATCGAAGACGTGTTGCGGAGCAACCGCGTGGTGCTCTTCATGAAGGGCCAGCGCCAGCAGCCGCAGTGCGGGTTCTCGGCCAAGACCGTGGCGGCCCTGGACATGCTGCTGCCCGAGTACCTCGACATCAACGTCCTCGACCACCCGGAGATCCGCGAGGGCATCAAGGTCTACGGCAACTGGCCGACCATCCCCCAGCTCTACGTCGGCGGCGAGCTCATCGGCGGCAGCGACATCGTGCTGCAGATGTTCGAGTCCGGCGAGCTGGCCGAGGTGCTCGGCGTCGAGGCGCCGGCCAGTGGCACGCCGCGCGTGGAGGTGGCGGCCGACGCGGCGGCGATGATGCGCAGCGCCATGGAGCAGCGTCAGGGCGTGGTGGTGCACCTGCGCATCGATGCCCGCTGGCAGCATGCGCTGAGCCTCGGTCCGGTTGCCGCGGGCGATCTCTGCGTCGCCACCGGTGGCATCGACCTCTACATGGAACCCTGGACGGCGGCCCGTGCCGACGGCCTGCGCATCAGCATGGAAGAAAGCCTGCAGGGCACCCGCGCCAGGTTCGACAATCCCAACGCGCCGCCGCCCGTGCAGCAGATGAGCGTCAGCTCGCTCAAGGCGCGCATGGATGCCGGTGAAGCGCTGCAGCTCATCGACGTGCGTGGCCCGGACGAGCGCGAAAAGGCCGCCATCGCCGGCGCGCGGCCCTGGGACGAAGCCACCGACCGCATGCTCGATGCACTGCCCCGCGATGCCATGGTGGTGTTCCACTGCCACAAGGGCGGACGCAGCCAGAAGGCCGCCGAGTACCTGCGCGGCCGCGGCTTCCGCAACGTGCACAACCTCGCCGGCGGCATCGACGCCTGGTCGCTGGAAATCGACCCGGCGGTGCCGCGCTACTGATGCGCCTCAGGGCGGCGCCGGGCAGTCCTGCAGGCCGGGGTCGTCATCCACCGAAAGGAACCCCACCGGCAGCACGCCACCCAGGCTGTCGGTGATCAGCTCCGTGTAGATGCCACCGGCGGCCAGCGTCATGCGCTTGCTCAGCAGCACCACCGGCGGACCGGCGGTTGCCGCGGTGTCACCGCGCGCCAGGACCACCTGGTAATCGCCCGGCACCAGCTGCCGGTAGCCGATGTCCGAGCCCAGCACCAGGTTGTAGAAATCCGGCTCCTCGTCATCGAGCGCAGCACAGGGCGGGGTGATGTAGAGCTCCAGCCGGTCGGTGGCGGGGTCGCCCTCCAGCGTCGCCGACGCGGCCAGCGAGAAATCAACGACGCGCAATTGCGCTGCCGTGGCCATGCGCCGCGTGCCCAGCAGGGTCTGCATCCCGGTGGTGGTGGTCGTGTCGGTGTCGGCAACCAGGCCATCGATCACCATGGTGCTCGCCACGCCGGCAGCCAGCGTCCCGGACAGGGTCCTGGCGCTGACACCGGCATCGGCTGCCTTCTGGGTCTTGATGCCGTAGGCACCCGGCGCGATGCCATGGAACGCGCCGACGAAGCCGTAGGGCTGGGCGCACTCCTCCAGCACGGTGTCGGTCTCGGTGGTCAATGGATCGCAGGCTTGCCTCGCGGTGCCATCCACGGAGAGCGCATTGATGAAGCTGTCGATCGCGTAACTGCCAGGCGAGGCGTTGACGAAGCGTGCCTGGGCCTTGGCCGCCTTGTCCAGGATCAGGGCAGAACCACTTCCCGACAGCACCACGAGGTTGATCCTGCGCGTCGCCGAATCGACCCCCGGGTTGGCGATGATCGCCACCGTCCATGCGCCCTCCAGCGGCAGGTACAGCTGGCCCGAATCGAGCAGCACGGTCTGCGGCTGCCCGGCTTCGGTGACAACGATCTGGTTGTTGCCGCCGGTGACCTCGACCTCGGACGTGTAAGCCTTGTAGGCCAGGCCCGCCGTGAGCTGCGTGCCCGGGTTGGCCAGGGTCCCGGGCGCGAGCAGGTACACGTCGACCGGCCCGACGGCGGAGCTGGCGTTGATGAACTGCAAGCGGGTCTTGCCCGTGGGCACGCCGCGGGTACGGGTGGCGATCTGCACCACCTCCTCGGCCTGGCCCGCTGCCTGTCCCAGCACCACCAGGGTCAGCTCGTCGTTGACGGCGAAGGAGTGGCTGGCATCGTGCAGCGTGCGGTAGGCCGGGCTCGCATCCGCGGGCAGCGCCTCGTCGATACGCACCGCGGTCTGCCCGGCCGCCTGCACCACCCAGGGCGTGCCCGAGCCGTAGTCGTAGCCGCTGGCCCGGGTCGCGCCATTGACGATCAGCGACATGCGCGATCCGTCCGGCACCGCATTGAGGATCCGCACGGCGCTGCTGCTCGCGTCCTGCTTGTTGACGCAACCGCCGGTGCCGGCCATCAGCAGCACCACCATCCATGTCCATCGCTTCATTCTTCTTCTCCGCCCGGCGGGGTCGCGATCGCTAGGGCAGGCAGGTGGAACCTTCACGAGGCAGCAGCGGGAAGCCGGCCGGCTGCTGAAGTGTGGCGGTATCGGCAGGCGGGTCCACTTCCGGCGGCAGCAGGTACAGCCTGCCGTCATTCTCCAGCTGCGTGCGGTAGGCACCGCGCAGCATCCAGTCCGTGGCGCGGAACTCGTCCGGCTTGCGATCCGGGGCGATATAGGTGTGGACGCAACCGCTCCAGAAGACAATCAGTGCGCGTCCGCTGTCGGTCGGATACTTGAAGGTGCCCTCCCGGCCCGGGCGCAGTTCATTGTCCTCGACGAGGACCGTATGGCCGCTGTTGTTGTAGAAGCGGACCACGGACATCCCGGGCCCCTTCTGGAACAGGCTGCAGGAACTGAGTGCCAGCAGCGCGGCCAGCGGGATGAGCGACCTGATCTTCATTCTGCATTCTCCATGGCCGGCGCGTCTTCGCCCAGGCGGGGTGTGGCAATCCAGCTGCCTATTGTGCCGGTCCCGGGCCGGCTCACAAAGGATCGGGTGCGAATTTCCCCAGTCCGGCGACCTGGCGGTCGGGCCGCTGCAGGCTGACCGGTCCATCCAGGGCGGCGAGCAGCGCCGCGTCCCGGCCATAGACATCGCGGTAGAAGCGCGTCACGCCCGAGCGGTCCGCCACCGCGGTGAGGTAGACCAGCAGCACCGGCACCGGCGAGCGCAGCCGGACGCGCCGCGTCTTGCCGGTGGCGATGGCGGCTTCCAGCGCCTTGCGGTCCCACTGCGGATCATCCAGCACCAGCGCCGCGAGCGCCAGCGGGTCTTCGACGCGGATGCACCCCGAGCTGAAGTCGCGCTCCGGCTTGTCGAACAGCGCCCTGGCCGGCGTATCGTGCAGGTACACCGCGTACCGGTTGGGAAACATGAGCTTGATGCGGCCGAGGGCATTGTTCGGCCCCGGCTCCTGACGCAGCGTGTAGGGAATGCCGCGGCCGTAGGCCGCCCAGTCGATGCCCCGCGGGTCCACCGTCCGCCCGTTGCGATCGATGACGCTGATGTTCTCGCGCGCCAGGTAGCCCGGATCGCGCCGCAGCTTCGGCAGGATGTCCTCGCGCAGGATGGTCGGCGGCACCGTCCAGGTGGGGTTGAGGTCGAGGTAGGTCATCAGCCCGCCGAAGATCGGTGTCTGCCGCGCCGCCCGGCCCACGACCACCCGGCTGCTCCAGACCACGGCATGCTCGCGCACGAAAGCGACGCGAAAGCCGGCCACGTTGACCACGACGTAGGTGTCCGGCACATCGTCGGCCAGCCAGCGCACCCGCTCCAGGGACATGCGCAGCTGGTCGACGCGGGCCTGTGCGGGCACATTGAGGGCCGCCAGGGTCCTGGCTCCCACGCTGCCGTCACGGGCCAGGGCATGGCGCTCCTGGAAACGCTGTACCGCGCCGGCAAGGGCGGCATCGAACAACCCGGCATCGCCTCCGTCCGGGCCCGCCGGCAGGTCGCCTTCCAGCGTCAGCCGCTGGCGCAGCACGGCCACGCGGGCATCGCGGTCCCCGGTGCGCAGCACCGGCCCGTCGGCCACGAGCGGCCAGCCGCCACCCGCGACGATGGCGCGGTAGTGTGCCAGCGCCTGCTGCAGTTGCCGGTACCAGGGCCCGCCAGGCAGCCGGCTTTCCAGGAAGCCCTGGAGCGAGGGCGCCGCCACGGCCTCGGCCAGCACGGTGACGGGATCGGCATCGTTGGCGAAGCCCCGGCGGAAATTCCAGGCCGGCTCCATCGCTGCCGGATCCACCTTGCCGAAGTGCAGCTGATGGCCGTAGCGGATCAGGGCCTCGGTGAGCAGCAGGTCGAGTTCCGCCCGGGAATCCGGCCCGGCAGCCGCCGGCACCAGCGCCTGCAATCGGCTGGCGAAGAAGTCCTCCGGGTCGAGGCCATGCTCGGCGGCCCGCCCGATGAGCGTGCGCAGGCCCGCCACGCGGGCCGGGTCGTCCCACGCCGGCTGGTAACCGCGCCGGGCATAGAACTCGGCGAGGATGTCTTCACGGCCCAGCACAACGCCCTGCAGCTCGAGCCGGCCAGCCGTACGCAACTCGGTCACCCGCTGGCGCAGCGCGGCAACCAGCGCATCGCTGCCATCTGCCAGGGCAGGCTGCACCCCCGCCAGCAGCAGCGTCAGCAGCAGGAACAGCCACCGCGGCGGAGAACCGCGGCCCGGCTCATTCACGGAAGTGCGCAGGCCGTCGTTGCCGCATGAGGCGGCCTCTGGGAGAATCGCCATCTTCTGTCAAACAGCCTCGGCTCAGAAAAGAGGCATGCGGGAGGGACGCGTGGAGGAAATTCGCAACCGTCGCGGCCTGCTGAAGGCCGTCGGGCTGCTGCTGCCCGCGGTGCCGCTGGCACTGTCTCCCGTCGCCGCGCTGGCCCGCACGCGCCGCACCCGGGAGCTGCGCTTCTACCACACGCATACTAGCGAAAAACTCGCGGTCGTGTATGCCGAGGATGGCGCCTACATTCCGCAGGCGCTCGACGAGATCAACCACCTGTTGCGCGACTTCCGCAGCGGGGCCGTGCACCCCATCGACCCGCGGCTGCTCGACGTGCTGCATGATGTGCAGGCCATGAGCGGCAGCTCCGGGCGCTACGAAATCATCTCCGCATTCCGTTCCCCGGCCACGAACGAGATGCTGCGGCACAAGTCCTCAGGCGTCGCGCAGAAGAGCCTGCACCTGCAGGGCCAGGCCGTGGACGTGCGCCTCGAGGGTCTTGCCACCAGTAACCTGCGCCGTGCGGCCCTGTCCCTGGGCCGCGGCGGCGTGGGCTACTACCCCGACTCGGACTTCGTGCACCTCGACACCGGGCGCGTCCGCGCCTGGTAGCCGCCGGCGCCCGGGATCAGGGCTTGCCTGGCACCATGGGCTGGCCCCATTCCGGGTTCCAGTCCACGCGGCGCTCCGGCCCGATATCCAGCGACGACACATCCATGACGAAGGTGCGGATGTCGCTCATGAACTTCGCGCCGGTCGCGCGGCCCCAGTTCATCTTCTTCCCGTCCGGCGAAACCTGCGCCAGGATGTCCATCTTGTCGTAGTAGGTGAGCCGGCGCGGCTCGCCGCCGGCGAGATCGCCGAGGTAGATCTCCCAGTTCGTCGGCGTCTCGGCGCGCACGAACACGTAGTGGCGGCCGTCGGGCGCCGGCGTCGGATGCCAGTTCATGCCTTCGTCGAAGGTATGGCGGCGCCAGTCGCTGCCGTCGCGACGGATGCTGAACACCGTCATCGGCGTGGGCTTGGTTTTCTTCTGGTCCGCGGTGCGCCAGGCACGGAAGATGATGTGGTCGCTGTCCGGCATGAAGAACGGCGCGCCCTCCTCCCAGTCCGCGGCGCGGGTCACCTGCTGCTCGCCGGTGCCGTCGGGACGGATCACCCAGATGTCCATATGGCCGTCGGTCTGGCGGCCGAAGGTCACCCACTGCCCGTCCGGGGACACGGACACCTCGGCCTCGTAGTACTTGTTGTTGGTCAGCCGCCTGACGTTGTTCCCCTTCCAGTCCGAGATGTAGAGCTCGGCGCCCTGCGGGTAGTTGTCGGGATCGGTCCAGTCCCCCGCCGGGACATCCAGGTGATCGCGGGTGGACGTCCACACCACGCGCTTGCCATCGGGGAAAAAGAAGGAGCAGGCATCCTGGCCACGGCCATTGACCCGCCACAGCTCCTTGCCGTCATCGGAGAAGATCCAGGTGAGATTGCCCAGCCCGCCGCGCGCGCCCGGCACCGCCTGCGGGTCGTTCGTCTGCGCAATGAGATGGCGCGAGTCCGGTGCCCAGTAGGCTTCGGCCGCATTGGGCTTGATGGGCACCATGCGGCTCGGCAGTTCGGCGCCTGTCGCCGGCGCATCGGCCGCGACAGCGGCGAATCCGACGGACATGAAACCCAGGGCCATGCCCGTGACAATCCTCTTCTTCATCGTTCCTCTCCCCTGCAACAGCTGCGTCCCAGTCCGCGCCCACCGACCCGGTAGCCGGGCCGGCGGTACTTCAACCACTCCGGGCCACGGCATCCGTCGCCGCGGCACCGCGCGCCGCCATCAGCGGCACCGCATCCAGCACCCAGCCCTTCGGCTCCAGGCGCCGCGCCGGGCCCGGGATCACGTAGGTCTTGTACGGTCGCTCGCGCGCCACCCGCGCGGTGTCGATGCGCCAGCCGCGTGCCTCCCAGTCCTTGAGCCACTCGCGATATCGGGCCACGGCGCGATCGGCGGGCACCAGCAGCTCGTGCGCATTGGTCTCCGGCGTGAATCTCGGCTCGAGGTCTGCCAGCACCACGACGTCCTGGTTGCGCACCACCGCATTGCGCTCCCTGAAGCGGGCGTCGTGCTCCGGCCCCTGCAGGAAGTTGCGGGTCTGGACCAGGAAGCTGCGCGAGCTCAGTTCGTCGATGGGCGTCTTGAACGAATTCTGGTTGATGGCGTACTGGGCCGTCGGGCGGATGCGCGTGATCATGCAGGTCGGCCCGTGGTGGAAGGTGCCGGCCTCGATCAGCGCATTCTCGCTGCGCCCCGATGCCTGCTGCATGCCCGGGTCCTTGAGCGGCGGCGAGAAGTAGGTGGTGATGAACCCACAGCCCCAGGCCTGCTCCTCGATGTTCAGCTCCGGCACGAAGTAGTCCTCGCGGCTGCCGGAGAAGCCGTGGGTCGGGTGCACGTACTCGTTGTGGGCCGGATCGAGGCCGTTCTCCACCGCGCGGCGGAAGTCACCCTGGCCGATGCTGTCCTCGCAGCTGGCGTACCAGCCAGGCTGGCCATACTCGGGGATGTCCATGATGGGCGGGCGCTCGGCCTCCGGCAGGTCGCCGAGAAACACATGCACCAGCCCGTAGCGCTCCTCCACCGGATAGGCATCCACGCGGGCACGCCCGGGAATCCGCTCCTGGCCCTTCGGGCCCAGCGACGGAATCTTCCGGCACCGGCCTTCGCCGTCGAACTGCCAGCCGTGATAGGGGCACTCGATGCAGTCGCCACGCAGGCGCCCTCCGGCGAGGGATCCGCCGCGGTGCACGCAGACATTGGCGAGGCAATGCGCCTTGCCGGTACCGTCACGCCAGAGGACGAAGTCCTGTCCCAGCATGCGCAGCTTCAACGGCTGGTCTGTGACCTTGTCACTCCACTCCGCGGCATACCAGAAATTGATGAACATCGCGCAGGCTCCGGGCGAGACGACATGCAGCCCCGGTCATGCCGCCAAAAGGAAAGGGCCCACCCCTCCGGCGGTCAGCCGACGGGGTGGGCCCGGATTCGCGCGGGCGTCCGCCGGATCCCGGGCAGCTGGGATGCGGGCGGCCGCATACGACATGGCTGGCCCTACTTCTTTCCGGCAGGCCGCTTGCTGAAGGCGGCGATGTCGGGATCCTCGACCCAGCCGGCGGGGCGCTCGGCCTTCGCCGGGATGCTGCCCTTGAAGTTCTCCGGCCCGATGTTGAGCGAGGAGATGTCCATCACGTAGGTCCAGAGCCCCGACCCCATGCCGGAGCCCTCGCTGCGCGCGAACAGCAGCTTCTTGCCATCCCAGGATGTCGCCGGGAAGCCGTCGAAGGTCTTGCTCCAGGTGATGCGCTGTGGCTCGCCGCCGGCGAGATCGTTCATGACGACCTCCCAGTTGTTGCCGTCGAACACGCGGACATAGAAGAAGTGGCGGCCGTCCGGGGCCGGATACGGGGCCCAGTTCATGTCGTAGGTGAAGGTGCGCGGCTGCACGTCCGAGCCGTCGGTCTTCATGGTGAAGATCGTCATCGGCGTCTGGTTGCGCTGGCCGGTATCCTTGGCGAGCTTCTCCAGGCGGTTCTTCTCGCTGGTCTTCCAGGCGCGGAAGATCAGGTGCTCGCCGTCCGGGGTGGGATACGGCGCACCTTCCTGCCAGTCCTCGGTGAAGGTCAGCTGCTGCTCGCCGGTACCGTCGATGCGCATCTTCCAGATATCCATCTTGCCGTCGATCTGCCGGCCGAAGAACACCCACTTGCCGTCGAGCGAGGTGGTCACCTCGGCCTCGTAGTACTGGTTGTTGGTCAGGCGCTTGATGTCGCCGCCCTTGAGGTCGGAGGTGTAGAGCTCCGCGCCCTGCGGGTAGTTGTTGTCGTTCGACCAGTCACCGAGCGGCATGTCCATGTGGTCGCGGGTGGAAGTCCAGATCAGGCGCTTGCCATCGGGAAGCACGAACCAGGAGCAGGCGTCCTGGCCATGGTCGTTGATGCGCGTGATCTCCTCGCCGGTGTCGGTGAAGGTGTAGGTCAGCGCGCCACCGACGCGCTCGCCCTCGGGATGCTGGGCGGCCGGATCCTGGGTCTGGGCGATGACGTGGAGGTTGTCGGGCGAGTAGTACGCTTCCGCCGCCTGCGGAATGTTCGGGATCTTGCGGACCGGCAGTTCCTTGCCGGCCCATTCCGGCGGCGGGCCGGTGTCGGCACTGGCCTGGGACACGGCATCCGGCTTCTGCGCAGGCGGCGCCTGTGTCGCGGAACCACCGGCAGCGTCGCCCTGCGGCGTGCTCGCGGGTTTGCTGCAACCTGCCAGCGCCACGGCCAGCAGGGCCAGGGCGGATGCAGCCCACTTCGAGGTGGAAACGAGTGTCATGACGGCAATCCCCCTTGTTTGGATCCTTGGTTGGGAGTGGACTTCGGGAACCGATGGTGAGGGCCGCTGCCCGAAGGAGCACCGCGGATCATAGTAAAAAATGGCGGGCCCGGACAGCAGCGCGGCGAAACGCCGCGGCAACGGTTCCCGGTATACTCGCCCGCCAGAAGCCCGCGCTTCGCCAACCGCTCCAGCCACCGGAACTCCTGCCATGAACAAGCATCAGCAGATCCTCGATCGCCGCAGCCTGCTCGCCGGCGCCGGCGCCACCGCCGCCCTCGCCGCCCTGCCCCGTGCGCTGCGGGCACAGAACCACAGCCAGGTGCTGGTCCTCGGCGCCGGCCTCGCCGGCCTGCAGGCCGCACTGATCCTGCAGGAAGCGGGCATGAACGTGCGCGTCATCGAGGGCAGCAACCGCGTCGGTGGACGCGTGCTCTCCCAGCGTGAGGTGCCTGGCAATCCGGAATCCGGTGGCACCTCGTTCGCCCCGGGCTACGCCCGCCTGATGTCGGCCTGCGCCAGCCATGGCGTCGAGCTGGTGGACCTGACGCCCATCTTTCCGTTCTTCAACCAGCGCGACCTGTTCCTCGGCACCGAGCGCATCAGCGGCAGCGCCTGGGCCACGCACCCGAAGAACCCGTTCCCTGAACCGCTGAAGAAAATCCTGCCGTTCCAGTTCCTCGGTGCCTCCATCGGCCCGAAGAACCCGCTGACGACCAACGATGCCTGGCTGGCCGCGGCCAACTCCGCACTCGACGTGCCGCTGGAGACCTGGCTGAAGGGCCAGGGCTGGTCCGATGCCATGATCCACATGGGCTACGACATCGACCCCGGCTGGGGCGACTCGGCCCGCGATGTCTCCACATTGATGATCCTCGGCGCGCTGAAGTTCGCCCAGACCCAGCGCGAGCTCGCCAAGGGCAAGCCGGGCTTCTACATCGCCAAGGGCGGCAACCAGTCCATTCCGGAGGCGATGGCCAAAGCGCTGAAGACCCCGGTGGAGTTCCGCAGCAAGGTCGTGGCGATCGACGCCGGCAAGGCCGGTGTCGAGGTACGCTGCGCGGACGGCAGGAAGTTCCACGCGGATCACGTCGTCTGTTCGATCCCCACCACCGTGCTGCGCAAGATCAGGATCACGCCGGCGCTGCCGCCGGCGCAGGCCAGGGCGATCGGTGAACTGGGCGTGCAGAGCATCAGCCTGATGCACGTCGTGCCGAAGACCCCGTTCTGGGAGAAGGATGGCTCGACGCCGGGCATGGCCAGCGACGGCCTCATCAACATGGTGATCGCCGAGCGCAAGGGCGCCGACCCGAAGGAAGTCACCAGCCTGACGGTATGGCTGAAGGGGCAGAATGCCGCGAAGATGGACCGGCTCAGCGATGCCGCCGCCAGGAAAGCGGTCGTCGCCGAGTTCGAGAAGTTGCGCCCGGCCGCACGCGGCCAGCTCGAGGTGCTCGCCTATCACTCCTGGAAGCAGGATGAGTTTGCCCTCGGTGACTGGGCCGTCTGGCATCCCGGGCAGATCAGCGCCTTCTCGCAGGTAATCGGCAAGGCCCATGGGCGCCTGCATTTCTGCGGGGAGCACACCGCGGTGTCCAACCGCGGCATGGAGGGCGCCATGGAGTCCGGCGAGCGGGCCGCCCTGGAAGTCGTGCAGGCCGCCTGACCGGCGACGCCGCGGGCCGTCCGCTGTCGCGCCCGGCCGCGGCTCAGTCGCGCAGGGCCCAGACCGTGGTGCCCGCGGTCGCCATGTGTGCCAGCAGACGCGCCGGTGGCAGGGCGCGGATCGCGCCCACCACCGTCGCCTGCAAACCGCCGAGCGGCTGCTGCGCGAGGACATCGAAGCGGTCCAGCGTCTGGAAGCCTCGCGCGCGCAACCAGCGCGACAGGCCGTAGTACGAGAACCAGTTCACCGCCGGGTAACGCGCATGGTTGGCCCATTGCGGGTGCGTCGTCAGCGACCGGCGCACGCACCAGCGCTTCACCGGCCCCGGGTACCAGGAGTATCCGGGCAGCGTGAATTCCTCCTGCCGCGGGCACAGCCAGCTGGTCGTCGACAGGTAGAGCAGTCCCCCCGGCCGCAGCGTGCGCACCGCTTCCCCGAGGCAGGCCTCCCACTCGGCCACATGCTCCAGCAGTTCGGGAAGCAGCGCCACGTCGACGCTGGCGGAATCGTAGGGCAGTGCCGTCGCCGAGCCGACATCGAAGCGGATCGGCAGCGAACGCTCCGCGGCGCGTCGCCGGCCGAGCACGACCAGCGGTTCGTTGACGTCGATCGCCGCGACCTGGTGGCCCAGCCCGGCCCAGAGCATGGCCTGGGTGCCGGCGCCACAACCGATGTCGAGAACGCTGAAGGGTCCGTGGCGGCCGCGCCGCGCCAGCAGGGCCAGCGCGCGGTCACGCACGCGCTCGAAGCGCTGCACCGTCCCGGCGGACAGGCTCTCGCGCGCGTAGTAGTCGAAGAAGCTGGGGTCCGAGCTGTGGTCGAATCCCGTGGGCTGTGGCATGAGCTGCTTTCGTGATTCCCCGCCGGACGGCTGCCCGCGAACCTAACAGCAAAGCACCGGCCGGCCAAGTGCGGGGGTCGCAGCCCGCCCATCACGCCCGGGCAATCCAGTAGACTGTGCCCCACGCCATGGATGTCACCAACCCGGAATTCTGGATCGCCATCGGGCAGATCATCCTCATCGACATCCTGCTCGGTGGCGACAACGCCGTGGTGATCGCGCTCGCCTCCCGCCGCCTGCCGCAGGAGCAGCGCCGGCAGGCGATCTTCTGGGGCATCTTCGGCGCCGTGGCGCTGCGCGTGGTGCTGATCTTCTTCGCGCTCCAGCTGCTGCGGGTTCCCTTCCTCAAGCTGGGCGGCGGCCTGCTGCTGCTGTGGATCGGCGTGAAGCTGCTGCTGCCGCAGGAAGAGGGCGCAGGGCGCGACATCGATGCCAGCGCCAACCTGCTCGGCGCGATCAAGACCATCATCGTCGCCGACGCGGTGATGAGCCTGGACAACGTCATCGCCATCGCTGCCGCCGCCAAGGACCACGTCGGCCTGGTGGTATTCGGCCTGGTCATCAGCGTGCCGATCATCGTCTGGGGCAGCCGCTTCGTCCTCAGGCTGATGGACCGCTTCCCCATCGTCATCGTCGGTGGCGCAGCCCTGCTCGGCTGGATCGCCGGCGACATGATCGCCCACGACGTCGCCATCCACGATCATGTGGCAGGCTTGCTGCCGGGTCCGCTCGCCTGGGCGCCGCCGGTGGCGGGGGCGCTGCTGGTGGTGGTCATCGGCAAGCTCCTGGCGGCCCGCCGCCCGCCCGTCGCGGCGGCCGGCCCGGTGGACCTGGCGCGCCGGGATACCGAGTGAGGAGACCGACATGCTGATCCTGCTGGTTGCCGTCGATGGCTCGGCCTACTCCGACCGCGCCCTGGGCTACGCCATGGCAAGGGTGGCGAACTCGCGCGAAGCCGTGGAACTGCGGCTGCTGAACGTGCAGCTGCCGCTCGGCGGCGTCAACGTGAAATTGTTCATCAGCGCGGAGAGCCAGCAGGAGTACTCGCGCGAGCAGGGCCTGGAGGTGCTGGCCGCATCACGCGAGCGCCTGGCGCAGGCCGGCATCGCCTGCCAGCACCACATCGGCGTCGGCGATCCCGGCCAGGTCATCGCCGACTACGCCCGCAGCACCGGCTGCGCCGAAGTGATCATGGGCACCCAGGGCCGCGGCGCGCTGGCCGGGGCGGTGATGGGCTCGGTGGCACAGAAGGTGGTCAACCTGTCGCCGGTGCCGGTGGTGCTGGTGAAATGACCTGATCGGGAGCCGTCACATGGCCGAAGACATCCATGTCGATCCCACCCGTGCGAGCTTCGATGCCTTCAAGGCGTTGCCGCGCGACACGCCGATCCACATGCTGAACCTGCTGCGGTTCCGCAGCCTGGCCGAGTACCCGGCCGGACACGGCCATGCCGGCCGCGGCCTGACGGGAGCCCAGGCCTACGACGAGTACGGGCGCGCCAGCCAGCCGGTCTTCGCCAGCGTCGGTGGCCGCATCGCCTGGCGCGGTCGCATGGAATGCATGGTCACCGGCCCGCAGGACAAGCAATGGGACCTGGCGTTCATCGCCGCCTACCCGAATGCGGCTGCGTTCCTCGCCATGATCACCGATCCCGCCTACAAGCAGGCCGTCGTGCACCGGCAGGCGGCGGTGCTCACCAGCCGGCTGATCCGCTTTGCGCCGCTGCCGGCAGGCGCCAGCTTCGGCTGAGGAGGCATGACCATGGACAGGCAGATGATCCGCCGGCTTGCTGCATCCACGCTCGCTGCGGTGCTGCTGGCCGCATTGCCCGGTTGCGCCACGGCCCCCGCCGCAGCGCCGGATGCCGTGTCGGCCGCCAGTGTCCGGCGAGCCCCGGCCACACGCTATCTCGAGGCGGGCCAGCCCGATCTCCTGCGCTTCCTGCCGCCACCGCCGGCCGCCGACTCGCCGGAGCAGGCCCGGGATCTCGCCGCCGTGCTGGCGAGCCAGGCCGCGCGCACCCCGGCGGAGGTCGAAGCCGCGCGTCGCGACCAGACCGTCTCGGTCGCGCACTTTGCCGATGTCCTCGGACCCGCATTCACCGCGGAGAACCTGCCACGAAGCTTCGCGCTGGCCGGCAAGGCCTGCCGCGAAACGAGCTTCGCGGTGGCGGCGGCCAAGCGCCACTGGGATCGCCCGCGGCCGTTCAGGGCCAGCGCGGAAGTCAGGCCCGTGATCGGCAACGTCAGCGAGGGCTCCTACCCGAGCGGCCACGCGGCCTGCGGCTACCTGTGGGCCATCCTGCTGGCCGACCTGCTGCCGGCGCAGCACGATGCGCTGTTCGCCAGGGGCATCGCCTATGGCCAGAGCCGGGTGGTCGGCGGCGTGCACTACCCGACCGACCTCGCTGCCGGCCGCCTGGCAGCCGCCGTGGTCGCCGCGCAGATGTTTGCCAGCGCGACCTTTCGCGCCGACCTCGAGGCAGCAAGAACGGAAATGGCCGCGGCCGGCCTGGCGCCGACCCCCTGACCGCGCGCGGGAGTTACTGCTGCGGCACCTGGATCCGCGCCAGCGTGGCACCCGCCTGGTCGTTGCGCAGTTCGTACTCGGCCACGGAGGTCGTGATCCGCCCCCCGCCCGGTCCGGGCTGTACCCCCGTGATCCGCAGCAGGACGTCGGCGGAAACGTTGGCGTAAGGCCCGATCCGGTCCCGCACTCCCTGCGCCTCGGCTGCCGGCACCTTCCAGGTCTGCGCGACCAGGCCGTTGTCGAATCCGACATCCACCTTCTGCCCGAACGCGCTGTAGGTCACCAGCGAACTCGGTGCCAGCGCCCTGACGGTGAACTCGCCGTAGGTCGGGTCGTAGTCGCTCAGATTCGCGGCCATGGTCACGCGGAGCAGGCCGGCGCCACGTACCGCAGCCGCAGCCGCCTCCAGCTCGGCCCTCACCGCCGCACGCTGGGCAGCCTTGTCGATCGCCGGCGCGAATCTCACGCGGTTGTCGTCCTCGACCCAGCGGTCGAGTGGCAGGGGCAGGCCCGCAAGGTCGTAATAGAGGAGCACCATGGTGCTCTCGTCCGGGTTGACGAGCTGGCCACTGCGGCTGGCGAAGGCACCGCCACCCGTGAGTGCCGCCGGGACTTGCGGCGCCGCTGCAGCAGACGAGCCAGGCGCGCCGGCCGCGGGCGCTGCGCCGGCCGCGGCATCGGCAGCGGTGGCACCCGGCCCGGGAGCGGCCGCCGGCGGAGCCGGGTTGCCGCATCCGGCCATCGCGCAGGCGAGGATGGCGAGTCCCGAAAGTCTTCGCATCATGGTGACTGACCTCACAGGGTGGGCGAGCCGGCGTTCTTCGACGCTTCCTCGACCGCTTTCGAGCGCTTCTGCTGCTCGGCCTGCTCGAGGGCCTGCTCGGTCGAGGTCACGAGCTGGTAGCCGCCGGCCTGGTCGACCACGCCGACATCCATGGAGCGGGCAAGGCCAGGATTGTCCTGCATGGGAATGACGTGCGCCTCGATCACCAGGCCGCAGTCGGGCGAGAGGTTCACGCCGCCGGATGCGCCCGTGCCCACGCAGCTGTTGAACAGCGGCGAGGTCTCGGTGACCGGCCGGCCGCGCGGGTCGTAGATCCAGCGCATCCAGCGCTGGCCCGGCTGGTCGATGTTCATGCCCGGATTGCCGTACTTCTTGATGAGGGCATCGGCGACGGCGGGCATCGCGGGATTCTTGCCCTCGGCGAACCATTCCTCGCGGCCGGCGGCAATGACCTTCTCCGCGCCGGGCAGGCCCATCGTGGTGACCGTCCACTTCGCCTGCCCCGGCTTGAGGTCGTAGCGCACCGCGTTGCCGCTGCGCGCCATCATGTCGTCCTGCATCTCCTCCATGATCTGCTTGCTGGTCTTCTCCACCCTCGGCTCGGCCAGGCGCGCCGTGAAGCCCTGGCGCAACGGCGTCCCGTAGGTCTGGATGTTGAAGCCGCCGGTGCCGCCGCTGGTGACGACCATGAGTTCGTTGCTGCACATCACGACGTTGGCCGCCTCCTCGTAGGTCATGCCCGGCCGGACCCCGACCACGTCGGCGACCGGCGCGCCGGCAGCCGGCGCCGGTGTCTTCACCTCGGCCGGGCAATCGACGTCGCCCCGCACCTCCTCGGCGACTTCCTCGGCCGTGGCATTGCCGGATGCGGCTGGCCTCGGCGCCGAACCCGTCGCGGCCGGCCCGGCGCCAGGCGTCGCGTCATTCTTGCCGCCACAGGCGGCGAGCAGGATCATCGATGCGAGAGCGATGAGGACATTCACGGTACGCATGCTGTCTACCCCCCTGGTTGTCAGCAGTGGCCGCAGGCTGTCCCGGCGGGACGATGCGGCGCAGCATGGCGGCATCTTAATGCAAGGCAGCTCGTCCGGAGCAAGTGCCCCGGCCAGTCGTTCATTCAGGGCCGGCCGGTGCACCCGCTGCCGTGGGGACCGGCAGCAGCGACACATCGTCGAGCCCGTTGCTGTTGTCACCGGCCGGGTCGCGGTTGATGAACGCAATCGTCATGGTGCTGCCCGCGGCGACCACCGGCATCCGGAACCGTCCCCAGCCCTGCTGGCCGGCAATGGACCGGTCATTGCGCGCGGTGCCGAGTGACTGGCCATCGACGAATACCTCGATGGTGCTGGAGGTGCCGAACCCGGCAGCGGCCACGTTGCCCACCCAGAACGCCAGCTCGTAATTTGCACCCGGTTGCGTCCTGACTGTCTGCTGCACGCCCGCCGGCTGGTTGGTGCCTGGCCCGGTCATGTCCAGCCACTGCTGGCCGCCATGGGCGAGGAAGCGGATGCCGCTCTGCGCGTAGTCGCCGCTGATGGGCGAGACGATGCCGGTACCGACCACCTCCCAGCCATCGAAGGCCTGGCCGACCGGCACGCTGAGGTAGCGGCCCCTGGCCACGACGGGCTGCTCGAAGCCCCCGTTCGTGATCAGGTTGCCCGCCTGCCCGGCCTTGCCAAGGGCACCGAGGATATCCGTGAGCTTCCTGAGACTGTCATCGCCGTGCCCGGCACGCGGCATGGCGAGCGATATGGCCAGGGCGAAGGTCAGGCCCAGGGCGGGAATCCGAGAGTCCAGGCGCATGTACCGCTCCCGTTCTTGTTCTTGTGCCGCCGATACTACTCCAGGAACCGGGCACAGGGCAGCAGCTGGACGCCGCCATCGCCGTTCTGCACACTGCGCCGCCCCGGAGAACGGAGGCGACCATGCCCACCCTGATCAAGCCCCTGCGCGGCCTGCGCCCGGCGGATGGCCGCGCCGCCGACGTCATCGCCCCGCCCTACGACGTGCTGAACTCCGCCGAAGCGCGGCTGCGCGCGGCCGGGCGGCCGGCTTCGTTCCTGCATATCTCGAAGCCCGAGATCGACCTGCCGGAGGACATCGATGTCCATGACCCGCGGGTCTACGCCAGGGGTGCGGAGAATTTCCACGCCATGGTGGCCAGCGGCGTGCTGGTGCGCGAGCCCTCGCCCCGCTACTACGTCTACCGCCTGCGCATGGGTGCGCATGTGCAGACCGGCATCGTCTGCACCGGCAGCGTCGCCGCCTACGATGCCAACCGCATCCGCAAGCATGAGTACACCCGGCCGGACAAGGAAGACGACCGGGTGCGACAGATCACGGCGCTCAACGCCCAGACCGGCCCGGTGCTGCTCGCCTACCGCGCCAGTGATACGGTGCGCGGCATCCTCGCCGAGGTCGCCCGCGGCAGGCCGCTCTGCGAGGCCACGGCCGACGACGGCATCGTGCACACGCTCTGGCGCGTGGACGACGCCGGCACCGAGCGGCGCCTGACCGGCCTGTTCGATGCCATGGACGCGCTCTACATCGCCGATGGCCACCACCGCTCGGCCGCGGCCTCGCGGGTCGCGGCAGAGCTGCGCGGCCGCAGCGGGGCTGCAGGCGGCGAGCAGCCCTTCGAATATTTCCTCTGCGTCGCCTTCCCGCACGACGAGATGCAGATCCTCGACTACAACCGCGTGGTCAGGGATCTCAACGGCCACAGCCCGGAGGCGTTCCTCGCGGCCGTGGCATCACGCTTCGACGTCGAGCCGGCCACCGGCCAGGCGCGTCCGCGCCAGGCCGGCGAGTTCGGCCTGTTCCTCGCCGGACGCTGGTATCGGCTGCGCATCCGGCCGCAGCATGTGCCGGCGGATCCGGTGGCGAGCCTCGATGTCAGCCTGTTGCAGGACAACCTGCTGCAGCCCCTGCTCGGCATCCACGACCCGCGGACCGACCGGCGGATCGACTTCGTCGGCGGCATGCGCGGACTGGGCGAACTCGAGAAGCGCGTGGGCAGTGGCGAGATGGCGGTGGCCTTCGCGCTGTACCCCACCAGCATGGCGGCGCTCATGGCGGTGGCCGACGCCAACCAGGTCATGCCGCCGAAATCCACCTGGTTCGAGCCGAAGCTGGCCGACGGCCTGGTCTCCCACGTCCTCGATTGAGCTCAGACCGGTCCGTAGACCGGGGTCCAGGCAACACGGCGCCGGGCCCGGCGCTCTTCCACGGTCTCCGGGCCGCAGCGCTGCGGCCTGGCGCTGGCCAGGCCGCGCGGCCGTTCACGCAGCGCGTTGACGTGGATACTGGCGACGGCGCCGCTGCCGGTCATCAGCACCGCGGCGATGCACACGCCGCACTCCCTGCAGATGAGGTAATCGGCCGTGCGCAGGCCGAAGCGATAGCGGCGCAGGCGATCGGGATACACGTAGCGGAAGTGCACCGCTCCGGCAGGATCCGCGGTGGCGAGTGCCCCGTGGCCGCGGCAGAAGCCGCACTGGCAGGCCTGCACCACCCAGGCGCGTGGCGAGCGGCGCGTCTCGAAGGTGAATTCCAGCGCCCCGCAGTGACAGCTCCCGTCGTAGCCACGCAGTGCGGGAGCGGCGCCCATGGCCCGTCAGGGCGCCGTGCCCGCCGGGGCCGGCACCGGGCGATCCACCGCCATCGGCGCCTCGCTGGAGGCCGGCTCGTCGGGTGCGGGCGCGAGGAATTCCGCATGGGCGTAGCCCGAGGGGATGGCGAACTCGGCCGCCGCCAGGTCGCGCTGGGCCAGTTCCACGACTTCGCGATCCACGCGCTCGCGCTCTGGCGGCGTGCCGCCGGGTCCGCCCTGGCGTTCCCGCTGGATGATCTGCCTGAGCATCAGGCCGTGCGCCTGCATGCGCTCCACCGCGGCACGCATGTCCGGCGCCGCCCAGCCGATGCCGGCATCCTCGCTGACCCGCAGGCGCAACCAGGTTGCCGCCAGGTGCGCCCCGCCAGGCCACGGTGCGGCCCAGAACTCATGGCGCTCCTCCCACTGGCGGCTGCCTTCCGGCGCCGCGGCCGCCGGCGGCGTGTGCTCCAGGTAGCGCAGTCGATAGACATAGTGGCGTGTCGCCAAGCCGTGGACCACCGGGCCGGCCTCATCCAGGTCCTGCAGCAGGCTGACCTCGGCAATCGTCTGCACGGCGGCGTCACCGGGAATCTCGGACACGGGCTCCATGCCGGTGGTATCCAGCGGTGTCACCATGCTGCGTCCCGGGTCCACCTGGAAGGCGTCGTTGCCGTTGGCGATGATGTAGGAGCCAGCCGGCGCCAGGCTGTCGCCGCCCTCGCGCACCACCACCTTGCAGTCCGTGCCGGCAGCGAAGACTTCGCGCACCTGGCGGAACGGGCCGGTTGCGGCCTCGATGGCCTCGGACTCGCGGAACACCAGGGCGGCGGATGCCGCGGCCATGCCCATCGGCACGAACAGCAGCAGCGCAGCCGCCGCGGCCCGCCAGCCCGGGGGATGCACTCCTGCTGCCACGCGCGCAATGCGAACCACCGCTGACCCGCTTCCCGGCCCTGGATGGCCGGCCCGTGGCCATTCTCCGCCCTGCGGGCGGGCCCTGACAACGGCCGGCTGCGGGCAGCCCGGACAGCCTCGGCCCGTCAGGCAGCGGTATCGCCGGTTCGCAGTGCGGGCGGCTGCCGGCGCTCGCGGCGGATGAGGCTCAGGTTGCGCCCGTAGACCAGGAAGCCAAAGGCCTGGCCGAGCGTGAACACCAGGTCGTGCCGGTGCAGGGCGTAGGCCAGCAGGATCACCGAGCCACCGATGCTCAGGTACCAGAAGCCGAGCGGCACGATGCTGCGCCCCTGCCGTTCACTGACCAGCCACTGCACCACGAAGCGACCGGCGAACAGCGCCTGACCCAGCAAGCCGACGCTCACCCAGACGGTATCGGTGGTCAGATGGGAAAGCAGGCCATCGATGAGGCTCATGACGGGGATGACTCCGGTTCCTCGACCTGCCACTCGGTACGGCGGTTGCGGCGACCGAGCCAGGCCACGCCAAACAGGTCGACGACGCCGACGAACAGGCGGTTGGCCACGCCGTACTTCGACTGCCCGCGCAGCCGCGGGCGATGATTGACCGGCACGGACAGCACCTGCCCCCCGTTTCACTTATTTTCACGAAAAAGGTTCCGACAATAGAAAATAAAATTCCGATTCCGGCGATCATCATCGGCAGAAGTATCGGTGCAAATCCCCCGA
>JAANMW010001359.1_pt1 | contig 25975 bp, 28 predicted proteins | sample 7279671 | NCBI WGS metagenome assembly JAANMW01 (sample SAMN14094541, study PRJNA606508) | bioreactor metagenome | isolation source: A lab-scale SPAN reactor treating ammonium-rich wastewater day 247 | place: Ireland: Galway | collected 2017-09-19 | reverse complement strand
ATGAAACTTCTTCAAAAGTTCTTGTCATTCACGACCTTGATGCTCTTAAGGAAAAAATTGCCAAGGTTGTTATTATGGTGCTTATTGTTACTTTCTTTAAGTATGCCATTAATTTTCATTATACCGAGATGATAAATCTTTTATATCTGAGCATTGGAATACTGCTCATAGCTGTATCAATTTACCTTACACATAAATCATCTCATAACGGTAAAGTACTCTGATAATTAACTATTGAAAATTTATAGATTATTTTTTTAAATGAATACAGAATGGTTAAGGGAATATTGTTTAAGCTTTAAAGGTGCTACTGAAGAAATTCAGTGGGAAGATCATTTGCTTTTTAAAGTGCGCGGAAAAATATTTGTAATTACGTCAATTGATAATACTGCAGAAAACCTTCTTTCAATAAAAAGTGATCCGGAAGTGTTTGACGAATTGATAGAGAACGAGGGGATAGTACCTGCACCGTATCTGGCTAAAGCAAAATGGATAGCGGTTAAAAGGAATTGCAGGCTTAAGCCTGCAGAGCTGAAAGCCCTTATAAAAAAATCATATGACCTTGTTTACGAAAAGTTACCAAAGAAAATAAAAGCTGAAATATCCTGAATTGTTATTGCTCTTTACTAATTATTCATTACTCAATGTTAACAGGTTTCCCGGTTTTGTAATTTATAATTTTTGAATCCCTGCCCGGCTTTTGTATATAGGTTATTTCATTTATCACATCTTTATTCATAAGCACAGTTTCACCTATCCTGAACCCGTTTATTGTAACCTCTGCAATGCTGTAAATAATATTTTCATATTTTATCTGCAGATTGTTATTGTTGGGAAAGTTTCCTTCGACAGCTGCTGCAATATGACCCGGGAAATATACCAGCCTGTAATTAATTCCTGCCTGCTCCAGCAGCGATGCGTAAAGAATCGTCAGCCCGCTGCAGTCAGATACGCCGGACATAAGCACTTCATTGGGTCGTTTCATAATTTCATATCCGCCATATGCTTCGGTTTGGCTGAATTTTATAACCCCCGTTACAAAATCTAGGAGCTTCTGTGCCTTCAATTCGTTATTGTCATTATCATTTATTATCTGTTTCAGCAGCCTGGTTAAGCTTGGTTCACCTTTAACTGAAATATAAGCCCCGTGATTTGCCATATATTTGTTCGTATTTGTTTCAATGCCCGTATTTCCACCGTATATGGTTGAATCATCTGCAAAATCGGCTAGTTCCGTAATTGATTGAGTATATGTTATTCCGCTGCTGAACTTAACAGTTATACTGCGTGAGCTATCCGGCTTAAAATCATTTTTCGGCATTCTGAAAAGCAGCCGGTCTGTGCCTTTTAAAGTATAGCTGCCAAGGTAAACATCACCATTCTGTTCAAACCCAAATTCAACTGAATTTTTATCTATGCTTAGTTTGTTGAGTGTTGAATTACTGTCAAAATCACTTTTATTTATTGCAAAATAAAGCATTTGTTCATCCATATCATAAAGCTTCAGGTCAGCTTCGGTTCCTGTTACCTGCTGAACAAAATCTTTGTTCCTGAACACCGGCTCAGACATATAGCCTACAACAGCATCCCGCAGCCTTTTGCTGTTATGGGTATCGGTTAAGCCGTTATCTTCCTTTTTGCTGCAACCTGCAGCCAGGATTGCAATAAATATTAAGTTAAGCAGTAATTTCATTTTCTAAGCAAAAATAGATAAAATAATATAATGAAGTTATGTGAAAATTAATTGAAGTATTTATCATAAAACTTTTTGTTAAATTTGCACTTTGCTGTTAAGCTTAGATTTTTAAAGATATTTTTGCTCCCGTAGTGTAATGGATAGCACGTCAGGTTCCGGTCCTGCCGGTGAGGGTTCGAGTCCTTCCGGGAGTACAAACTCAATTAGGAATTACGAATTAAGAATATTTTTATTTCGGAGATAAATAAAAATTGGAATTATTTTTAAATTTCCTGATTCCTAATTCCTAATTCGTAATTATCGTTGGATACTTTATTAAAACCCATTGAAATTCTCGGAATATTTGCATTTGCAATTACGGGAATAATTGAAGCCCGCAGAAAGCAGATGGATATTGTAGGTACATATTCAGTTGCTATGGTAACTGCGTTCGGCGGGGGAACGCTCCGCGACCTGCTGACAGGTAATTACCCGCTTTTCTGGATAAAGAATTACACCTACCCGCTTATGATCCTTGTACTTGCCGTAATTTCAATATTTATATTAAGGAAATCAATTTCGATATCAAAACCGGTATTAATGCTGCTTGGTATACTTGATGCAATGGGTCTTGGACTTTTCAGCGCCGCAGGCGCAAGCTATGCTTTATCTTTAGGAATGTTCTGGTTCAATGCAGTTCTTATTGGTGTTGTAACTGGAGTTTTCGGCGGTGTGCTCCGTGATGTTATCTGCAACGAAGTTCCCGTATTTTTTAAACAGTCACAGCTTTATGCAACCTGCGCTTTTGTTGGTTCACTTTTTTATGTTATTCTTGCTTACTATTTTCCGCCGGATTCTGTAATACCGCTTGCATCAGGAATTCTCTCTGCATTCACACTAAGAGTGATTTCTATCAAATATAACATACAGCTGAAGTTTTGAGCGGAAAATTCCAATACGAAAGCACGCTTAAAACCAAACCCGGCGAAAGTTTCCTGAACCTGCAGCAGTTCCTTTTTATCGGCTCAAAAACATTAACGAAAATATTATTTTATTCCGGCATATCTCCGCATGGCGTTATACTGCTGAGTTTGATTTTCGGGATTGCCGGTTCATATCTAATGATACAGGCTGATAAGCTTGCGGCAATAGCCGGGGCTTTGCTGCTGTTCTATAAGAATGTACTTGATAAAGTTGACGGCTCGCTTGCAAGAGCTAAGGGGCTGGACTCCCGCCGTGGAAGATTTTATGATTCAATTAGCGATTTTATTGTAACACTGGCAAGCTTTGCTGCAATTTCATACAGCCTGTTTAATCAGTATAGCTCATATTATGCGTTTGTTATCGGATTTGCTGCTATGGTTTTTTCTATGCTTCAGTGTTCATACTTTATTTTTTACCAGGTTTCATTCATAAAAATTACGGGTAAACAAACGGTAAACCGTTTGATCGAAAATGTCACTGCAGAAGATATTGCTTCACAGGATAATTGGACAACTTTTCTTCAGAGAGTTTTTATGCTGATATATGGCTGGCAGGATAAGCTGTTTTATATGCTTGATAAGATAATGTTAAAAAAATTAACTAATGCTTCTAATAACACATTGAGTAACCGGGAAACTCAACAAACTCAATTTACCCCGCACTTAAAATGGTACACTAACAAGCCATTCTTAACTCTGGCAAGCTTGCTTTCTATTGGCACGCATATTTTTCTGATATGTATTTCAGCATTAATCGGCAGGTTTGAATATTATATATTTGTGAATTTAATATTGATGAACTTATTGCTAATTTTAAGTGTCATTTATCATTTAAGAAGTACCAGGAAAAATCTAAATACATAATTTTGCTGTATATTACACGTAAATTCCATTTCAGTGCTTCGCACAGGGTATATAACCCGGCTTTAAGCGATGAAGAAAATTTTAAACGCTACGGCAAGTGCTCAAACCCAAACGGGCACGGTCATAATTATGAAATGGATATTACAGTAGCCGGCGAAGCAGACCCTGAAATTGGCTATGTTATGGATCTTACAGAGCTGAAATTGATCGTTGAAAAGATTATTATAAATAAAGTTGACCATAAAAATCTGAACCTGGATGTTGATTTTATGAAAGGCATTCTGCCTTCGACAGAAAATATTGCAGTTGCATTCTGGAACCAGGTTGAAAGTGTGATAAACAATGCAAACAGAAAGCTGTATTCTGTTAAGATAAGGGAAACTGTAAATAATTCAGTTGAATACAGGGGAAAAAATTCAATTTAAAATTGTAAAACAATTATGGCAGAGAGAAAAATAAACAGCTCAGTTACCGAAGATGACGATAACAATATCATCAGTGTAAATTATAATGGGGCTTCGCTTAAAAAACTGGAGGAATGTGTCAGTGTTATACTTTCTGAAATAGGGGAAGATCCCAAAAGAGAAGGGCTTCTAAAAACCCCGAACCGGGTTGCTAAATCATATAAATTCCTTACAAAAGGCTATGGCGAAGATATAGAAAAGCTGCTTAACAATGCAGTTTTCAATGAACATTACGATGAAATGGTTATTGTTAAGGATATTGATTTTTACAGCCTGTGCGAGCATCACTTGCTTCCGTTTTTTGGCAAGTGCCATATTGCATATATTCCAAACGGAAAAATTGTAGGCTTAAGCAAACTTCCAAGGATGGTTGAAATGTTCAGCCGCCGCCTGCAGGTGCAGGAAAGGATGACAAGGGAAATAGGCGATATGATAAATAAAGTTCTGGAACCAAAAGGAGTTGCAGTTGTAACAGAAGCCTCGCACCTGTGCATGATGATGCGCGGTGTTGAAAAGCAGAATTCAGTTGCAACAGCATCTGCAATGCTCGGCAGGTTTAAAAGTGATGAAAAAACAAGGACAGAATTCCTGAAGCTAATAGGTAAATAACTGAACAGCTATTGAAGATAGGCTTATTAAGACATTTCAGGGTAAAGTTAAAATATCCCCGGAAACCGCTTCTTGCTTATGATGAGGTTTTCAGCTGGTATGAAAAATACAATAATGCCGATGTTGAAATTAAAACGGTTGATCTTACCGGGGGTAACTGGCAGAAATGTTATGCAAGCCCATTGCACAGGGCGCAGGTTACAGTCAGCTCTGTTTATAAAAGCGATGTAGTTGTAATTGATGCCCTTAAAGAGCTTGATGTGCTTCCGGTTCTTAAAGGTACACGCCGCAAACCTTTTTTGATTTGGGGATTAATGCTTAAAATACATTCCACACGCAAAAATCACATAACAGAAAAATTTGAAGCCGGGCTTTCTGCATTTCTGAATGAAACGCTGAATAAAGATAAGTTTGATGTCCTGCTTGTCTGCCACGGATTTGTAATGACCTACCTGCAGAAGGAATTAAGGAAAAAAGGATTTACCGGCAGGGGTTTTAAAATACCTGCTTACGGTAAAGTATATGTTTATGATAATGAAAAATAATGAATCTGCTTGCCGGGTATGTTAACAGCAAATCAAATTAAACAATTTGCTTCGCTGAAGCAGAAAAAATACCGGCTGGAGCATTCGCGGTATCTGATTGAAGGATTCCACCTTATAGAAGAATGCCTGAAGTCCGGGCATGAGCTTGAATATATTATACTGCGCGAAGGAGCTGACCTGCAGGGGCATGCAGAAATTCTGAAAATGATTTCACAGAATAAAACAATTGTAGAACCGCTTCCGGTAAAACAATTCAATAAGCTTATTGAAACAGAGTCATCGCAGGGTATTGTTGGTGTTGTAAAAAGGCCGGTTTATGGAAGTGCCAAACCCGGCGGTAATATTATTATTGCACTGGATAAAGTAAGCGACCCGGGTAATTTGGGTACTATTATCAGAACTGCTTACTGGTTTGGCGTAAAGGATATTCTCTTAAGCGAAGATTGCGCTGACCCGTATAATCCCAAAGTAATACGTTCAACCCAGGGCGGGATTTTTCATGTAAATTTATTTGAAGATACTGAGCTTGCTTCTGAATTTAAAAAACTGAAACAGGATAACTATAAAATTTATTTATTTGCGCTTGAAAGCGAAAAATTTCTTGAACAAATTTCCGGAAATAATAAATCAGTTTTGGTCTTCGGAAGCGAATCCCGAGGGATTTCAAATGATCTGCTTAATGAAGGATTTGAAACAGTCAAGATCAAAGGTAATTCCGATAGCGAATCACTTAATGTAGCAATATCTGCCGGTATAGCATTACATCACTTCACAAAATAATCAAAGTTTCAGGTTAACCAATCAAGCACTCCTCCGGGACGTCTCACATTAATTTCCCCTGTACATTCGCCCCGCTGGTGCGTCTCATTGAATAATTTCCTTTGTTAAGCAGCCCCTCTATGAGTTCAATTTATCTTTTAACTAATAAACCTTTTAACCGATTAACCATTTAACTATTTTACTATCACCATCTTTTTAATATCGCTAAATCCATCAGCTTCCAGCTTATAATAATACACGCCGCTGGGCAGATTTGCTGCATCAAAAACTGCTTCATATATGTTTGCAGATTTTTCTTCGTTCACCAAAACTGCAACTTCTTCACCGAGTGTGTTGAATACCGAAAGCTTCACAAAGCTCTTTTTCGGCAAGCCGTATCTTATTTTTGTTACCGGATTGAACGGGTTCGGGTAATTCTGGTACAACCGGTATGTGTTGGGAATAATTGTTGTTTCTTCAATCCCTGATACATTAGTATGTGAAATCACCAGGCACCATGCTTTTAATACACCGGTATCCCCGGTTGCAGTATCGGTAATTAATATCCGCCAGTAGCCTGCAGCAAATGAATTGTTAAATCTTGATAGCGAATCATACGGTCTGTAAGTACCGGTAAACGGCGGAAAGCCGTTTGGTAACGCAATTGCTGCTGAGTCATTCAGCATAGTTCCTATAAAATTATCACCTGAGCCTCCGATATTGTTAAGCAATTTTGCACCGATACCGTTGTGCTGAACATATAATCTCAGATCGCTATCCCATGTATGCAAAATAGTATCAATTAAAAAATTAACATCCGTTACCCTGTGATCAGCAGGTACGTTTACCAGCATTGAATCACGGGTAATTCCATGATTTAATATTGGAATATTTAATCCGTGCCTGCAGAATGTTTGATGAAACTGGCTGAAAGAATAGATTGAAGTAATAATTAGTATTAACGGTATGAGAATTAATTTATTCATATGCTTAACTTTAAGTTAGAAAAATATGAATTTATATCTTAAAATATGTATTTTCTTATTTTAAAGCAATGTTCATCCGGAAATTTTTAATTTTCAGTTAGCCTATTACCGTTACAATAAACTTGCTAATTTCCAAAAATTTAGATAATTTGTAGTAAATTACTGCTAAAGACTAAAAGGTATTCGGTCACTAATTGAAAATATTAGCTTTTTTATACTAATACCAAAAAAAATTGGCAGTAACAGTATATTTCCCTTATTTATAATACTGCTTTATTCAAATATTTTATTCGCACAAAAGATTCAGGTTGATGAAGGAGAATCACCTGAATATTACAGCAATATCGTTAAGCTTTATGCACCCGGTGAAGATGCTTTTATTGCGCTTCAGTATCTAACAGCGCCTTCAATTTTTAAAAAAGACTGGAAAAAGGCAATTAAGATCTACGAAGATAATAAAATAAAATTTCCGGGACTTGAATCGCGGTTCGATACCATTATTTCCATTCTAAACCGTCCAGTTAAAAATATCAGGCTGTTCAATATGGGCGGTAATATTAATTCCTTAGGCAAAGAATACAGCCCGGTAATTTCTCCCGATATGAAAAAAATGTTTTTTACTGGCAGAGACAGGGAGGATAATATTGGCGGCGAAGATATTTTTATTTCTCAAAATGTTAATAACAGGTGGATAATTGCAAAACCGCTTATCGGCAAGATAAATACTGAAAGCAATGAATATATTTCCAGCATATCAGCAGACGGAAATATTTTAGTTCTGTTCGGTAATTATCTGAATGCACTTGGCAGAGGTGATATTTTTTATTCTGTTAAAACCAGGTCGGGATATTCAGAAGTTCAGCAGTATCCGGAACCAATCAACTCCAAATGGTGGGATGCAGATGCATATCTAACTGCTGACGGTAAGGCTATAATTTTTTCCAGCGAAAGACCCGGAGGCATTGGCGAATATCACCCTAAAGGTGATTATCACCACGGAATGTACTGGGGAAATACTGATCTTTATGTTGTTCCTCAAATGCCTGACGGCTCATGGAGCAAAACAGCTGTAAATCTTGGTAATGTAGTTAATACCCCTTATACAGAAAGAACCCCGTTTCTTCATCCTGACGGTAAAACACTGTATTTTTCCAGCGACGGGCATCCGGGACTTGGCAAATCGGATGTTTTTAAATCAATAAGGTTAAATGATACTTCGTGGACTGAATGGAGCGAACCGTTAAATCTCGGCAAAGAAATTAACACACCAAATGAAGACTGGGGATATAAAATTTCTATTGACGGTGCACATGCATATTTTTCAACAGTTCTTGATATGGGTTTTGGTGAAGAAGATATTTATTATATAGAGCTTCCCGAGGAAGTGCAGCCTTTAAGCGATGTTGTTACAATTAATGGAAAAGTACTTGATGAGAACGGAAATCCCGTTGAAGCAACCATAAAATGGGAAGACGTTGAGCTTAAAAAAGAGGTAGGAGTTGCCAAAACCGATCCGGTTACGGGTGAATATTTTATTGCGCTGCCTACTGGCAGGTATTATGCATATTATGCTGATGTTAAAGGTTTTTATTCAATCGTAAATTATCTTGATCTTACAGCAGCCAAAGCCTTTGAACAGATAAGTACTAATATGAGCGTTATTTCCGTTGAAGAGCTTAAAAATTCCGGTAAAGCCATTAAGATCGAAAATATATTCTTTGATTCGGGCAAATATGACCTTAAGGAAGAATCGCATGAGGCCCTGAACCTGCTGTACAGGTTTATGCATGCAAATCCCGAAGTAGTTGTTGAAATAAATGCCCATACCGATAATATTGGAAGTGACCATTTTAATCTTGAGCTATCCGATAAACGTGCTGCCTCAGTTGTAAGTTACCTGGTAAGTATCGGGATTAATCAGGACAGGATTGTTTCCCAGGGTTTCGGTGAGTCGCAGCCCGTAGCATCCAACGATACCGAAGAAGGCAGAGCCCTCAACCGCAGGGTAGAGTTTAAATTAAGAAAATAGGAATTGTTTGGGATGTACATTATAAGACCTCAGAAGTCTTTAAGTCTTCTGAGGTCTTATAATTTATCATCATCCGCTCCTGTCAGTTCCAAAGCCTTACGGAATTAACCCAAAACGTGATATTATTTTAAAAATTTTTCGTGGTGTCAGGTATTTACCTGACACTTATAAAAATTTACGGGATTTTACAGCACCGTTAAGAGCGAAATGTTTGTAGATTTTAAATCTATAGAATATAAAGCTCCGTAGGAGCGGTATGTTAAAAAACATAAATTCCTTCTCCCATAAGGTCTTCAGACCTTACGGATATATTAATCTTCTGTAGTGCCGGGTATTATTATTGTGAAATTATTTTCCCCGTTTATGAATTATATTTGTAAAAGAGAAAATGATAAATTAATAAAATTTATAGAAATGAAGCCTAATTTTAAACTGGTATTTTTCATTTTCTTAATCCCTTTAAATCTTTTTGCCCAGCGCGATCTTGAAACTATTACTTCTCCCGAAGAATTAAGACAGTACATATTATTTACAGCACCCTCAGAAGATGCATTTGTTGCTGTGCAAAGGCTTGCAAAGCCTTTTATCGATAAAAAAGACTGGAACGGAGCTATGAAAGTGTTCCTTGAATACCGCGATCTTTTTATTGAACAATTTAACAGAACCGATAAAATAATTGAATTGCTTGGAGCTGAACTGAATAACCTTGAAATAATAAATATTGAATCAGTAAACACTAAAAAATCCGAATATTTTCCGGTACTAACAATCGATGGACAAACTATGTATTTCACATTTGCCGAAGGCAAAAAAGGGGGTGAAGATATTTACATCTCTCAGCTTGTTGGTGATACATGGATCAAACCAAAAAATCTCGGCCCGCCTTTCAGCACCGCAGAAAATGATGCAATTAACAGTATTTCCGCCGACGGCAATACAATCGTTCTTTTCGGCAGTTATAAGGGATTTACAGGCGGCGGCGATAATTTTTACGCAGAAAAATCCGCTGACGGCTGGTCGCAGATAAAGCCATTCCCAAAACCGCTGAATTCAAAATACTGGGAGTGTGATGGTTTTCTTTCTGCTGACGGCAAAGCATTCTTTTTTACAAGCGACAGGCCGGGAGGAACCGGTGAATTCGTGAAAGGCGGTCAGTTCTATCATGGTGAGTATGAAGGCAATACCGATATTTATGTTTCACTAAAAACTGAATCAGGCTGGGGTGAACCGGTTAATCTGGGCAGCATTGTTAATACGCCTTTTGCAGAACGCTCACCATTTCTTCATCCTGATGGAAGGACGCTGTATTTTTCTAGTGACGGGCATTATGGCCTTGGAAGCCTTGATGTTTTTAAATCCGTCAGGTTAAGCGATACTTCATGGCAGGAGTGGAGCGAGCCCGTGAATCTTGGCAAAGAAATAAACACTGCAGGATATGATGTAGCCTATAAGATATCTACCGACGGCAAATATGCATATTTTTCAAGCGACCGCGAAGGCGGAAAAGGCGGATATGATATCTACCGTGTAAGCCTGCCGAAAGTAGCAATGCCTGAAAAAAATGTACTTACTGTTAAGGGAAGGGTAACAGATGAGAACGCTAAACCTCTTGATGCTGTGCTGCTTTGGTATGATATAAATGCAAATAAAAATGCCGGCTCGCTTACAAGCGACCCGGAAACCGGGAAATATATTATTACCCTGCCTAACGGCACCAATTACAGCTATTTTGCCGAACGAAGCGGTTATTATTCCGTGAGCAACAATATCGATCTAAGCTCGCAGAATGAGTTCAGTGAGCTTATTGTTGATATCGTAATGAATTCTGTTCAGTCACTTCAGAACACTGCAATAGTTTTGAACAATATTTATTTCGATTTCGATAAATTTGATCTGATGGAAGCTTCATTTACAGAGCTGAACAGGGTAGTTAAATTTCTGAATGATAATCCGGGGGTAAAAATTGAAATATCAGCGCATACTGATTCAAAAGGCAGCGATGACTATAATTTATCGCTTTCACAGAAACGGGCTGAAAGTGTTGTGAATTACCTCGTTCAGCAGGGTGTTGATCCAAGTCGGCTGACTGCGCGGGGTTATGGTGAGTCATTGCCGGTAGCTGATAATGCTACAGATGAAGGCGCTGCCAAAAACCGCAGGGTCGAAATGAAAGTGCTGAATTAACTGGCTTTTGCAAGCTAATCGGGTACCCTCCGGGTCATCTTCAAGATAAATTATCCTTACAAATAATTAGACCTGACAAAAATGTAAGCCGCGAAGCGGCGAAATATATCAGCAATGGGCAAAGCCCATCGGATAATAAATATACATTAACAAGCCCTGAAGGGGCGTAAGAAAACATTAAGTTGTGCTGGAAATAGCATTCTGCTGACTTTAAGTACTTAGACCCGGAGGGAACATCAAAATTTTTTTCACTGTAATTAAATTCCCGTATGATTATTTTTATAAAAATATAAAAAACCGCCATAGAATTCACACAAAAAATAAGGCTTTCATTAATTTACTTTGCGCTTACGGCATTTATAGGCGCATTGCTCAGATTTATGTTCGTTGTACCGGTTGACTATCCCGAATTCACCAATATACTTCACTCGCATTCGCATTTTGCTATTCTGGGCTGGATATACAATGCACTGTTTATAGCACTTGTATTTTTGTATGTAAAAGATCCGGATAAGCAAAAAAAATATAATATCCTGTTCTGGATAACTCAGGTCTCAATTATCGGGATGCTGGTGACTTTCACATGGCAGGGATATGCAGCGTTTTCAATAGCGTTTTCAACGCTTCATATTTTCTGCGAATACGTATTTATTTATTTTATTTACAGGGATATTTCTTCTTCCGGTAATAAAAAACTGCCTGAAAAATTTATTTATGCTTCTTTATTTTTCCTGTTTATTTCATCATTGGGTCCGTGGGCGCTGGTTGTAATTATTCTAAACGGTTTGTCTTCATCTGATCTGTATAAGCAGGCAATTTACTTTTACCTGCACTTCCAGTATAACGGCTGGTTCATTTTTGCAGTTATCGGAATGTGGCTGAAGCTTTTTACTGCACCTGAAAATATCTATATCACGCAAAAAGGTAAAACTGTGTTTTACCTTTTATTCATTTCAAATATATTTGCTTTTTTCCTTTCGCTGCTTGGATTTGAAATTCCGCTGATCCTTAAATATACAGGAATTATTTCAGCTTTTGTTCAGCTGTTTACATTAAAATTCCTTTACAGCCTGTTGTTTTATAGTGAAGATTCTGTTTTCAGCGGAAAAGACCCGGTGTTAAAGAAATTATTCAGGTTCAGCTTTCTTGCACTGCTGCTTAAATTCATTCTTCAGCTGGTATCCGCATTGCCGGGTATAGGCAATGCTGCTTTTGTTAGCAGGGAAATTACTATCGGTTATCTGCATCTTGTAATGCTTGGGGTCGTTTCTGCCGGACTTATAAGCTGGTTTGGTGTGACAGGCATTGTAACATTCAGCAGTAAATTACTGCGGTATGGTTCTGCATTATTTTTAGCTTCATTTATTTTATCCGAGATCCTTTTATTCTATCCTGCACTGGTCATCTGGTTCGGTTTCACCCCTGTTTATCAATATTCAACCCTGCTTTTCATCCTGTCATTTTTAATGTTTGCCGGAACAATCCTGTTTTATTTATCTTCCCGGAAAATTAATTGACAAAGCCCTCATTTAAAAATGAAAAGTTTAAATTTTTAATTACATTGTTAATATAAATCATCCATTACGCTTTATTGTAAAAATTTGATAAATACAATATTGCATAAAACCAGATTGAATACAGTACAGTATACAGTAAACCATATTTAATACTTTCCATTAAATTACCTTTGCATATTTCAGATTTCCTGAAAATTAATCTAACAGCTCTGTAGAATATCCAGTACAAAACCATGATAATTACAAGGATCAACGACCAAATAGATGCCAGTAGCATTGAAAGCAGAAATGAAATTAAAAATGTGAATATTATCCAGAATAAAACCCCGAAAATAATTCCTGAAATCCCTTCGCCAAAATCAATTTCAATTTTATTGGTATCGAAATTATCTACTAAAAAAAAGTCACTGAATTTAAATTTATTAGTAAGTTTTGGCATATCATCAACTACTGACATTCCTTTGTACAAACCGCCTGTGATTACAAAAAAAAGTAATAATGAAAGTATTGATACAGATGTTAATAAATCATTATATATATTTTTTGGGCCAATAAGAAAAACTATTAATATAATACTTATTGTAACTAACAATGAAATGTAAAATGCTAATTTTGCTCTTAAGACCTTTCTGGAATTAACCATTTTATTTACTTAGAATGTAACTTTATGTAGTTATCTGCTTTAAGTGATACTCCATATGTACAGCATAATCCTCGATAAGCCATAACAGATTTTTGGTTACTTTGTTATCCCTGAAAGCTGCATTTCCCAGTTCACATTCAACAGCAAGTTTATCTTCAGGTATATTAGCAATAACATGGCAAATCTGACTGTTCAAAACCTGCCAATAATTCAATATTTCGGTTATGTTCATAGAATTATATTTATTCCGCTTAACCCATTCATCCTGTTCGTAAGGTACAACAACGAACGGTTCCGGCTCAAACTGTGCTCTTATAAATCTGCTCAGGTTATTTACTGCGCTGTCGCATAAATGACCAAGTATTTCCTTCTTTGACCATTTATTTTCAGCCGGCTTATTGGAATACTTCTTATCATCAGCATTTTGCAGCATTTCTGCAGCATTTGTAACTGCAGATTTTATCATGTTTATAATATTAATTCTCTGGTCCATTGTATATATTATTTTATCTTTGTTGAATCAATCTTAACAGTATCTTTTGATTTTTTACCCATAAAAAGAGGCAGGCAGTCAGGATGTTTATCGTTTAAATATCCCAGGAACTGATCAACATATTCATTTCCCCTGTCAAATTTCACTTCAAGCTTTTCAATATTTTCCAGGCAGGGCATAAGCAGTATAGCTTTTGTTTCAAGTGAGTCACTGTACATTTGTTTTTTTGCTGTATCCGTTTCAGCAGTCATTCTGTTTATCAGGCTGCTTAATGGCTCCATGCATTTACAAATTGATTTTATAGCTTTCCTGTCTTCTTTAGTTATGAGTGTATATTTATCACTTTTTTCTTCACTGCCACCGCAGCCCCATAAATAAGCTGCAAGAAATGAAGCCAGAATTAAACTTCTATACATATTACCTCCACGGGTTTTTCAAACCCTTTAAATATTTTTTCTCCAAGTGAACTGTATTTTAAACCGCTGATATTGATCTTATTGAAAAATTCTCTGCTGATAAGAAACTGTGTACCTGCTTCCTTATTCATCTGTTCAAGCCTTGCAGCTGTAATTACAGTTGTGCCGGTAATGGAATATTGTTTTCTTATCTCATTGCCTATGTTGCCTGTAATTACTTCGCCTGAATGAAGCCCTAACCCAACTGCAGTTGCCGGTATTATATTTTTTTCTCCCAGTTCCTTTATTTTTCGTATTATCTTAATACCGGCTTCAAATGCTTTTTGTTCATGGTCTGCGGCTGCAATTGGAATGCCGAATGATGCCATAAAACCATCACCAAGAAACTGGTTGATCAGCCCGTTATGATTGTTGATAATTTCAATTATGGGATTAAAAATATTATTCTGAAATTCAATTATTTCAGCCGGGTCTCTGGTCTCCGCATAAGAGCTGAAGTTCCTTATATCAAGGAACATTATCGATGCATTTATCCGCTGAATTCCGGGCTTATCTTTCCTGCTTATCAGCTCTTCCACAATTTCTTTTGAAACCTGCTGTCCGAAGAGATTCATAATATTCTGCTGTTCCCTCATTTGCCTGAATGAGTTCATAACTCTTTGATTGATCTCACGGGCTACCATACCCGACGCATATCCGGTGAAAAGAAGGATTATTCCCCGGGCGTAATATGACATTGCCGGAAGGTTCATAGATATATTATTTTGGGGAATAATGGTATTAAAACAGTAAACAGTTAACAATATATACTGCAGGGCTGCAAGTATACCGGTCGAGAAACTTATTCTGAAGCTAAGCTGCAGTGCAGATATTGCTATAAGGATAAAATATATCATAAAGAAAGGTGAATCAAGGTAAACAGCCCGCTGTTCGATATACGTCATTATAAACATAATTATTCCCGGGAACAGTATTTCCATAAGTGAATGAATTAATCTCAGTTTTTCATCAAGCACTTTCTTTTCTATTACCAGTTTTTTAAGGAACAACAGGAATATTGTTTCGTAACAAAGGAATAAGAATAACCAGATTATTGTAGCGTAAGCTGAATTCTTAAATTTGAAAAAGCTTAAAAACCCGAAAAGGTTAAAATAAGTATTTAATGTTCCTAAGATAAGTCCGGCTGCAAGCAGAACCGAAATAATCCAGACCCGTTTGTATTCACTCCGGGTTTTTTCAATTTCAAGCTCTGTATTGAATGTCTGGATGCCTGGCAATATTTCAGTTCGTTAACAGCCTTCTGTGGTAATTTATCTGCCCAACATGATAGGCAAAATGAAATGAGAGCCTTATCACTGCATCATAAACAGTCTGCTCGTCATCTTTGAATTTTTCGGGAAACTGTTCAGACATTTCCTCGGGTGTCAGCGATTCAATTACAGGGATCACTGTTTTTTCAGTTTCATTTATCAGCTTTAAAAGCTCCGCTTTATTTATATTCCTGTCTGTAAATTCTTTGTCCCTGTTCCTTACATACCCGTTTCCGCCAAGCACTGCCCCGAAATTATGATTAAGATTTCCGCAGAGATGAAGGGTGAGCGTGCCGGGTGAATTTTTAATTTCACCTTTTAAAAGCCATATGTCACTTTCATTCTTATATTGTGAGATTTCATTTTTAAGGTTATTAAAATAATTCTGATACTGTGTTGTTATATATTTCATTATTTAGAAATTAAATTACTCTTAAGAACCATAAAAAATAGATCACAGCCAGAACAAAAAATATAATTGTCATTATAACCCTGAATTTAAATGAAGGGCTCAGCTCTTCCTGTGCTTCTTGCTTCAGATGCGCGGGAATATCTGAGGCAGTCCCGGGTGATTTAACTTCCGGCATCATGATCCCAAAACCGGATTTTTCCAGTTTTGCCAGACCTTTATTTACCATCTCTTTTGCTTCAGGCGGCATCTGGTCTGTTGATGAATACTGCCTGCCGTTGTAAAAGAATGAATTGAAGTTTGCAACAAGCGGCTTTACACTGCTGCCCTGTGCTGTGTTCAGCAGTCCTTCCACAAAATCCGGAATACCGTTTTTGTTCTCATCTTTGAACATAACTTTGAACTCATCGGGTATATCATTCAGGCTGCTGTATTCTTTACCGTTAAAATTTATTTTACTTTCAAATGACATTATTAATTAACCTGCCTTTTTAATGCTGTTTTTCCAGTCTTCGCCGTTTTCTGCAATGCCTACAACCTGCATCCATTTATGGTCAGGCAGCATTTCAACTTTCATCCCCAGCCTTTTTAAAACAGCTATTGACGGATTATTGTACATATGCGTGATGCCAACAATCCTTTGCAGCTTAAGCTTATCAAAACCGTAATTTATAAGCGCCATTGCTGCTTCGTGTGCAAATCCCCTGCACTGGTAGTGTGATGATACTGCAAAAAATAACCCAACTTCAGGGTAGTTCCTTTCAGTATCAGAGATATCTGCAATATACCTGTAATATGGAATCAGGCCAAGAGGTGCAAGTACCGGCACAAATCCGCATGTCCCGATAAGCTGCAGCGAATCCTTAAGCACAATAGCATGGTCGCCGTAAGGCGGATTTAACAGCAGCCGGTTCTGTTCATAGCTTTGTATAGTCCACTCAAGCCATTTTTTCCGCTGCGCAATTGATGAATCCTGCTGCAGTGAATCGATGAATTTTAGCTCAACATCAAGTATGCGGTATATCTCGCCCAGGTCATACGGGCGGAATTCCCTGATTATGAGCCGTTCTGTTACGATTGGTTTCATATATTATTTTAATTACGCAAGTTACAAATTATTTTGAATAGTTTATATATAACGTTACGGTTGTAATATTTTTTAAATCAATTTATAATTAATTTTACATATGCTAAGATCATTCAGCATAAAATACCCGGCTTTAATTACCGTTATTCCGCTTGCCTGCGGAATTTGTATAAGCTATTTTACCGGGATAAGGCTTTTTTTCCTGCCGGAATGGTTTCAGTATTTAATCTTATTATTGCTTACAGTATTTATTATCATTCTTTATAACAAAAAAACCAAAGGAGAGCTTTTCATGTTCCCTTACCTGATGCTGCTGGTATTCTTTGGTATGTTCAGCTTGCAGCTAAGTCACTTTAAGGAAGGTAAAGATAATATATCGCAAAATATTTCTTCCGGACCCGGCAATGTGATTATTAAAGGGATTGTTATTGAGCGTCCTGAAATAACTGATGAAAGAATAAGGGTCCTGCTGGAAATTAACGGTCTTAATGGTTCGTTTAAGAACGGCAGGGTATTTGCATCAGTATATAAAAATAAATTTAAGGAAGAATTTTCGAGGCCCATTTATTACGGGGATGAAATTGAATTAAAAGGCAGGCTTGAACCTCTGCCGTTCCAAAGGAATCCGGGGGAATTCAATTACGGTGAATACCTTAAGCTACAGGGAATCGATGCTGTCTTCACAGCATATGGATATGAAAATATTACTGTTACTGCGCATAAAGAGCAGAACTTCTTTATGGAGCATATAATTTATCCAGTAAAAGATTATTCAGTAAGAGTTATAGACAGCCTGATAGGCGGAAGCGAAGGAGAATACCTTAAAGGGCTTCTGCTGGGAGAAAGGAGCAATATTCCGCGCCAGCTTAAAGAAGATTTTATCAATGCAGGTGTTGCTCATATCATTGCAGTATCCGGATTAAATGTTGCTTATGTTGCGCTGCTTGTGTGGGGTATCCTTATATTTATACCCGTTAAACATTCCTATAAAATATTTATCACAATAGCGGTACTTTTATTTTACATGGTCCTCACCGGGAGTACACCTTCCATAGTGAGAGCAGTTATTATGGCGTCAGTATTCCTTATAGCACAGCTTTCAGAACGGAAACCGAACAGCTATAATATCATCTCGTTTGCAGCGCTTGTAATTCTCGTTATAGATCCAAGGCAGCTGTTTGATGCAGGTTTTATCCTTTCTTTTTCGGCAATTCTTTCTTTGCTCATAATTTATCCTGTGCTGGATAAGCTGACAGGTAATATTAAATGGTATTCATCTCTTAACAATGAAAGGATGCCTGTTAAATTTTTAAAGGCAGTAATTGCTTTATTCACCGGCACTGTTGCCGCGCAGTTAGGGACCCTGCCGATAACTGCAATTATGTTCAAAAAAGTTTCTTTAATATCGCTTGTAAGTAATTTATTCGCAATCCCTCTTTCAAATTTATCGCTTGGACTTGGATTCATTACAGTAATTACTTCATTAATTTCAGGCTGGCTGGCTGAAGTTTTTGCATCTCTGAATAACTTTTTGCTTTACTGGCAGCTTGAGCTCATCAGGCTTTCTGCAAATCTTGATTTTTCTTTTGTGCAGACTTATTTTGTGGATTCGTCATTCTTTATTCTGTATTATTTAATCTTGGTAATGCTTCTGACGGCATCTGCAAAAAATATAACCCCGCGGCTCTTAATGATACTTTTAATTTCAGCAAATTTTTTTATATGGAAAGATGTATCTTCTCTCACTGATGAAGCTGAAATAACTTATTTGTACAGCGGCACTTCCAACAGTACTCTCATTAATTTACCGCAGGGTACTTCTGTAATGATAAACTGCGGGACCTCTTCTGAAAAGTTTAATTCTGCGCAAAGAACAATAATCCCGTACCTGCGTACAGCAGGCATAAATTCCCTTGACCTGCTTGTTATAAATTCACTTGATAAAAATGAATTCCGCAGCCTGCTGTATTTTGTAAATAATTTTGAAATTAAGAAAATATTAGTTCCGGTATATTATAAAAATGTAATTGAAAATAAAGGCTTTGCCGGTAATTTTAAAAAAACTGATATAGAATATATTACTGCCCCGGAAGTTGTAAATAAGAACGGTAATTTCAGGCTGTATATTTATTATGACAGCCTGATGGCAGGCAAAAGTATGATGAGCCAGTTTGTATACGGTGATCAGTCGTTTGTATTCAGCGATGCTGCTGCCCCTGAAGAAATTGTATATAACACAATATACCTTAATAACCTGGACCTGAATTTACAGGCTATCAGGGTAAAAGGTTCAGGTACTTTTACCACAACCCCGCCTGATTTTATCGCTATTACCGTGCCTGAATATATTGTTATCGGCGAAACAATAACCGGCAGAAAGAAGCTGAATTCTGAGATATTTATCCAAACACTAAATGAACTGAGTTATAATGTACTTAATATCGGCAGGGAAGGGGCAGTTATACTTAAAACCAATGGTGATATGACAAGAAAGGTAAACTGGTAATTTGCATGGAGCGAAGCGGCTTTCACTTCATTGGGAAACAATCGTATAAATATATGGTTGGTTTATGAATCTTGCTGTAACAGAAAAATCACTTCACTAAAACCAAAAGCATTCCTTTTCGTAAATTTACACTAAAGCTGTTTCCGGTTGTTACATTCAGCGCTCCTTCACGCTTTCCCAAAGCAAGCTTTTCATTTCTTAATGGGTATTTCATCCCGGTTGTATTTACACCATTTGCTTCGGGCAAGGGAATGAGTGATACAATTGTTCCCGGTTTGCAAACGGAACTGTAGTGCTTTGTAACTATATGCCCCGTAAATCCGTCTTCATATACAATAAATTTAATTTTATTGTGAAATTTAATTAAAATTGAAATGTTGTTAAGAGTGTGGTCAAGTCTTTTTCCGGTTAAACCTATCAGATGAACTATCTGTATATTTTTTGATATTGCATACAGAAATGCTTTTTCCAGGTCGTTCTTATTCTGATCTTTAATCTGCCTGATGAGTACTTTTTTCTTTGAAAAATAATTAAGAGTTGAAGGCTTTGCTGAATCCATGTCGCCTATTATTACATCCGGGGTAATCCCGGCTGTTTTCAGAAAATCAGAAGCCCCGTCACAGGCAATAATTTTAATTGCCCTGCGGGGCTTTAAGTACATTCCGGTTAGCTTAAGATCTTTTTTAGATATCCTGCCATTACAGATTATCAGGCATTCTTTAAGGTTAACATTTTTACTTTTTACGGTTGACATTTCACATTACGGAAGCATCACTGCAGCGGCAATAACAGTTGTCCATATACCTGCTTTATCGCCTTCGGCAGACTGAGTAACGTTGAATGTTTTGTATATCTGTCCGCTTGCTTTATAAACCTGCTCTCTTTCATCCCAGGCTTGAGCCGGGTCAAATTCTATACCCAGAGTAGTTGCAAGCATCTGCGCAGCAATATCTTCGGCATATTCGCCTGATATCTTTTCAGATTCACCGAACGGGTGGTGTTCTGATATATACCCGTATTGCTGAGCGCTTGCACTTGGCAGTGCTACTCCAATTGATGAAGCTATTAACCTGTTAGGCTCATTGGTAGAATTCCTTGCCATAACACAGAAAGTGATCTGTCCGGGCTCCAGCTGCTTCACGCCTTCTTCCTTGGATAATCTTTTGCATCCCGCAGGAAAAATACTTGAAACAGAAACTAAATTGCATTTTTCTATGCCTGCCATCCTGAGCGCAAGCTCAAATGACTGTAAGTAATCTTTATGCCTTCCAACACCCTTGGTGAAAAAGATTTTAGTAGGTTTGAACAATTCTGAATTTCTCCGCTTTAATAATGTGTATAAAAATAGGTGAGTTTACATGCGCAAATATAATAAATAAAAACAAAATCCGTTATATAATAATTGTTAAATCTTCTTTTTCGGACCTCACACCAGTGGTGAGGTCAACTTATTAATCCAGTCTAAGCAAAAAACAAAGAAGATTCCCCCCCTCTCCTTTTAGGAGAGGGGCAGGGGGTGAGGTCAACTTACTAATCCAGTCTAAGCAAAAAACATAGAGGATTTTCCCCCCTCTCCTTTTAGGAGAGGGGCAGGGGGGTGAGGTCAACTTAAACTTTAACCTTCAAAAACTTCCTTTTGCCGACCTTAAGCACAAAATCTTTCTCAGCTTTCACGATATATTTATCATCTGTTATCTTCTCCCCGTCAATGGTCACGCCTCCCTGTTTTATCAGCCTTATAGCTTCACTTGAAGATGATACCAAATTGTTTTCTTTTATGATGGTTATCAGCTTAACTTCTTTTGAATCAAGCTTATACTCCGGGATATCATCGGGAATTTCCTTCTTCACAAAAATTGTTTCAAATTCCTGCTGTGCATATTTTGCTGATTCTTCATCATAATATTTTTTAACAAGCTCATATCCCAGCCTTACTTTAAGGTTTCGGGGATTCACAGCAGGGTCTGAAAGCTGTTTTTTTATCTCAGCCAGTTCATTATCATTAAGCATAGTGCCAAGCTGAAAGTATTTGTAAATAAGGCTGTCGGGAATTGACATCGACTTGCCGAATATATCCCTGGGTGTATCAGTAAAACATATGGCATTGTTAAGCGATTTGCTCATCTTTTCCACGCCGTCCGTTCCTTCAAGCAGCTCGCAGGTTACGATGCACTGGGCTGACTGTCCGTAGGCTTCCTGTATTGCCCTGCCAACCAGCAGGTTGAAAGTCTGGTCAGTTCCGCCAAGCTCAATATCACTTTGTACTGCAACCGAATCATATGCCTGGCTTAAAGGATATAAAAGCTCATGCAGGCTAATCGGGGTTTTGGCATTCATGCGTTTGGTAAAATCATCGCGTTCCAGTATCTGTGCAACAGTATATTTGCTTGAAAGCTTTATAACATCGCTGAATGTCATTTTATCCAGCCACTCTGAATTATATCTTATCTCCAGGTCTTTTTCCAGGAGTATTTTTGAAGCCTGCTCAAAATATGTTTTCCCGTTAATCCTGGTTTCTTCCATCGTTAAAGCCGGACGTGTTTTGCTTTTACCGGAAGGGTCGCCTATCATTGCTGTAAAATCACCGATAATCAGCACCGCCTTATGACCAAGGTCCTGGAAATCGCGAAGCTTCTGCAAAACTACACCGTGTCCTATATGCAGGTCAGGCCGGGAAGGGTCGCACCCCAGCTTTACTCTCAAAGGTTTGTTTTCCTTTAATGATTTTTCAAGCTTCTTAACTAGCTCATCTTCGGGAATAATTTCAACTGTATTCCTTTTTATCAGATCTATTTGTTCTTTTACCGGTGGAAATGACATTAATTTTTAAACCTCACCCCCAACCCCTCTCCTACTCCAACGGAGTCCCGTTGGGAAAAGGAGAAGGGAGAGGTTTCTATAATATTTTTGTTAATTTTAATTTAAACCTTTACTCTTTTCAATTGCCGCTGAACATCTGCTTTCTTTATTGACTCTCTCTTATCATACTGCTTTTTGCCTTTTGCTAGGCCAAGCTCAACTTTTACATAGGGACCCGAAAAATAAAGCTTAAGCGGTATCAGGGTAAGACTTTTATCCTTCAGCTTGTTATCAAGCTTGCGTATCTCACTGCGTTTCATAAGCAGCTTGCGGCTGCTGGTGGGTTCATGATTTGTAAAAGTTCCTAATTTATAAACCGCAATATTGGTATTAATCAGCCATATTTCCCCGTTTTTTACGCGGGCGTATGAATCAACAAGGCTTGCCTTATGATCGCGGAGTGATTTTACTTCAGTACCGCTTAAAACTATTCCCGTTTCATATTTATCTAATATCAGGTAGTCATGGTAAGCCCTTTTATTTAAGGCAATTACAATTTCTTTCCGGGGTTTTGGGTTAAGCGGTGTTCCGCCGCCTTTACCTGTTGGCTTCTGTTTGACTGTTTTTTCCCTGTTGTTCATTGTAAATTGCAAAAATATTTAAAAAAGTAAGTAAAAACTATACACAAATTCTGAGCGGGGTAATGGGTATTATATATACTTCATTTGTTGAACCTCAGAAATTACAATTATGACAATAAAAACATTCACAGTAAACCCGTTTGCAATGAATTGTTATGTATATTGGGATGAAAACACTAAAGAAGGTGTAATAATCGATCCCGGTGCATACGAAGATTTTGAAAAAAATGAAATTCTGAATTACATTAATTCAAATGGTATTATTATCAGGCTCATTTTGCTAACACACGGACACATAGATCATATTATGGGTAACAAATGGGCAAAGGATACTTTTAATGTACCGGTTCTTATGAACAGGGAAGATATGCCTCTTATTGAAAGGGCAATGGACCAGGCGGCAATGTTCGGCGTAAGTTTTCCAAAGCCGCCTCCCCCTGATAAATTTATTGACGAAAATGATACTGTTAAATTCAGCAATACAGAATTTAAGCTGCTTCACACCCCGGGACACTCACCCGGCAGTATTTGTTTTGTGGATGAAAATGAAAAAGTGATATTCGGCGGTGATACTGTTTTCCGCGGCTCTATAGGACGCACAGACCTGTGGTTGGGTGATATTGATGTTCTGCTGAATTCCATTCATTCAAAAATTCTGGTTTACCCGGATGATTATATAATATACCCCGGTCATATGGATGAAACCACTATTGGTGAGGAAAAAATGTATAACCCGTTTCTCAATGGTGAGTTTGATAAGTATGTATAAAATTATTGCTAACTTATTTATCTGTGGCTCCTTTTTCTTGTTGCGAAAATTGTAATCGGGATCAGAAGACTTAAAAAGGCTGCTGTGAGAAAAATTATTATAAGTTGAAGATTCGAAATATGATAATCAGGTAAAAATTTATAGTATGCATAAAATCCAAGCGGAAGGAACAGAAGAGCCCCTGTAATTACTCCCGGATTATAATATTGGGTTTTAAATGTAACGATAAAATGTATAATTCCGTTTATAAACAGTATAGCAATTACTATCAATACCGCAAACGGGTAAGATGATAAAAATAATAAGGTAACAATATTCATTCCCCAGCCGAATATTACATTTATCCATATAATACCTTTATTCGTCAGTTTATTCCTGAAAAACCCGAAAGGGTTATAGATATTATTGTTGAAATATTCTTTAAATCCGCCAGGGTATACATATTCTTCAAATTGATGGATCATAAGAAATGCGAGGTTAAGTAATATTAATTTTTCAGAAAGAAATATTTTATGGCTTTCAATGAAATAAATATAACTGATTATAAAAATTGAAATAAATAACCCGGTATGTGCCCAGTACCTGTATATATATTTGATCATTCCCTGTTTTTCCTGTTCAGGTCTAATCCACTGTAAAAACCAACATCAGTGTTTTTTTGTATTTTTGTTAGCATTGTAATTTGCCCGGTATGATAAGAATAATGCTCTGTAACATGTACTAAAGCTGCTATGCCGGAAATTAAATATCCCTGTATGCTGTATAGTTTAATTAATTGTTCATAACCGGTATTAAGTATTATCCCAGATGCTTTATCGGTTACTGATTTTAATTTTTCGGTTAGCCGTTCTTTGGTGTATTCATGTAACCCTTTGAATTCTTTATCCCTTTCCCGTATATCTGGCTCTCCGCCCAGTCCTGAAATAATATATTGTGTTATGTTGCCGCAAAGGTGTAGTATCAATGTGCCTGCAGAATTACTGGATTCATTTGGGCTGTACCATACTTCAGTTTCTGATAAATTATCCATGCATATACTAATTCGCTTAGTATTTTCCCCGAACCTGTATAGTATTTGTTCTTTAAATTCAATAAGGAATTTTTCTTCCGATGATGCTGCCAATAAAGTTAAAATTTAAGTTAATTAATTATGCAACATAATATTTAAATTTAAAAAATAAAATGAGAAGTGAAATAAATATGAAGGAAATGATGTTTGTTGCTGAAAAGAATAACGTGAATACGTGGAATCTGAATGGAAATATTTTATTTTAAGGCAGCATGTATTAAGGTTTGATTTTTTGCTGCATTGTTTATTCTGCTGTAGATGAAAATGATGCAGCTATTGTTTTTATTTCTGTTTCTTTATCTGAAGTGTAATCTTTAGCCTCTGTTATGAATCTGAGCATGTAAACAAAATTATTGGGTGAATCGGGAAGCTTGGTCCTGAAGTAATAAATAGTTTCATCGAATTTATTATCCTTGTACCTGGCATTTTTCATATCATACTTGCCGAAATCCTGTTCCCCGTAATCACCGGATCTTGGCGGTATGTTCAAAGCAATATCTTTTTCAAGATTATAAATAAAATCATCAATATTTTTTACACTGCTCAGCTTAAATGCCAGCAGCATTATTGTCATTTTTTTATCGCCGCTTTCATATGAGTAAGATATGGCATCCTTATCGGTAGTTTCTTTCAAATCTTTTAACTGCCAGGCAGAGGTTATTTTAAAAGTGAACTTAAAGGCAATATCGTTCACTTCTTTATCGGCAGTCTGAGAGTTAGTAATATTGTATGAAACAAAAATTAAGAATAAAAATACAATTACTGTTTTGATTAACATTATTGCTGAATGATTAAATTAAAAAATCCGGTTACCGCGAGGGCAGTTTTTGTTTAAATGCCTGGTATTCATCTGTGTACAAACCTTTGGTCGGGTCAGGTTTGGGGTTCAGCTTGCCAAGCTCTTTGTTCACAAAATTTATTCTGTCGTTCGGCAATGGGTGAGTGGAAAGCAGCCTGTCCAGATCACCCGGTGTAGTGCCTTTTTTACGCTGCTCTTCCTTTATCTTGTCAAAGAAAAATGTAATCCCGCCGGGATACCATTTTGTGGATTTTAAATACTGAATTGAATAATAATCTGCTTCTGTTTCATCGTCACGCGAGTTTTTTAGAAATGCGAGCCCAACAAAAAGGTTTGCTGCTATTTCTGCAAGCAGGCTTGGGTTGCCTCCAAGGATAAATCCAAGCATCATGCTCACACCGTAATATGCCGTAAGGCGC
>JAANMW010001358.1_pt1 | contig 25983 bp, 24 predicted proteins | sample 7279671 | NCBI WGS metagenome assembly JAANMW01 (sample SAMN14094541, study PRJNA606508) | bioreactor metagenome | isolation source: A lab-scale SPAN reactor treating ammonium-rich wastewater day 247 | place: Ireland: Galway | collected 2017-09-19 | reverse complement strand
CCCATCCCGCGGAGCTCGACCCGGCCGGTCTCGACCAGGTCGTCCGCGACCAGCTGGAGGAAGCGCTCGAGATAGGCGCGGCTGGTCCGGATGGAGAGGTTGAGCTCTCCGGCGAGCGCGTCGGCGAATTCCTTCTGGGTCCGTCCCACGGCAAGATGAGTTCGGGTCGGGTGTAGTGAATCCTACGGCTCGAACCGGCCTGAGCGGAGAGGGAGCGTGCACGTGGGGGATCTCAAAGACTTCGAGCAGAGGCAGCGGGCGGAGCTGAGGGAGAGGCTGTCCGACGACGACCTCCGGTGGCTTGAGCGCTCCATCACCTGGGAAGCACCCGACCTGCGGGACATCTCGGGCCAGCTGCTCCGACAGTTGTTCCCCGAGCCGAACCACCCCGAGCGTATCAACGACAACCGGCTGCTCCTCACGCTGATCTGGCAGTGGTGGCTGCTCATCCTGATGGGCTCGGCCGATCCGGTCCGGGGTAACCTGCGGTCGTTCTGGTATCAGGTCGTCGAGCCGTTCTACCGCGAGCACCGCCTTTTAGCGCCAACGGAAGGGTTCGTGGAGCTGGTAGGAACGTTTCCTACCGAGGTAGGAGACCTTCCTACCGGCGTTTCCGACCGTGCCAACCGCGCTGCGCGCGTGGTGGAGCTGATGACTGAGAATATCGGCAAGTTCGTCTGGCACCGCATCTTCGAGTTCAGCGGGGAGTTTGAGTTCCAGCGGCCGATGGACCATTTGAGCTTCGTGGGCAAGGACGACGCCAAGTACCTGTTCTTCACCGAGAAGGAGGGTCTGTGGTGGCTGTGCGAGATGCTCTACGGCGAGCCGGAGAAGTCGATCTCGGTGATGGCCGCCAACGGGCAGCCGTCGTTCCTGAGCCTCGAGTACTACGCCCGCGATCTGACCCGGCGGACGAAGAAGGTCTGGATCGGGGTCTTCAGCGACTACGACCCGTGGGGCTGGGCGATCGCCATCAACCTGGCGGATAAGCTGCGCTTCCTGGGTCTGAACAAGGTGGAGGCGTACTACCTGACCTCTCCGGAGCTCTTCACGCCCCAGCAGATCGCCAACGGGCACGACCTCAGCCATCATCCCCAGCAGAGCCAGGTCCGACACTGGGTCGAGGACACCGGTGGGGTGGAGGGCCGGCCGATCGCGCTCCACATCGACGTGCTCTCGCGCTCCAAGAAAGAGCTGGTGGCGCACGATTTCGTGAAACACGCCTACTCCGGGAAGCTGGGGCAGCACTACCTGGCCGTGCCGAAGCTGGACGACGCGAAATTCTGGCTTGCGCAGATGGGCGTGTCGTAAGAAGCGGTAATTACCGCCATATCCGACACGACTTGCAACACGTTGCAGATTTGGCCTTCAGGAGTGGCGGTAGTTACCGGCACTTTGGGGACAAAAACCGGGTGGTCAGGATGATACGCTGCTGTCGTAGCATCTCGACCAGCGCTTCAGCGAGCACGATGCCCCTGTCGGTTTGCTGTGCCAGTTCTGCCAGATGGGCGACGATGCGGCGATGGTCGGCAACGGAAAACGCCCGCAAGTTGAGCCATCCTTGCAGTTCGGCCAAATGCTCACGTCGGGTCTCCGGCCGTTGAGCATAGAGCGGCCAGATACCGGGGTCGATGCGCAGTTGTCCCGCTACGATGGACAACAAAGACGCTGGGGGCTCCGCTTCTGGGGGGAGGGCGACGACGGGATGACGCAGATAGCACAACTGCACTGCAAAGCCCAGTCGGTTGTGGCTTCCCCGCCGTTGGCGGATTGCTGCCAAGTCGATCTCCGAGAAGCTGTAGAGCCGAATGAGTTCGTCGTCGGTCGCTGGGAAGGCGAGCAAGCCAGCCCGCTCTGCGGACGTCAACAGGCTGCGGCGAGGCATGGTTTCACGTCAAGTATCCAGACTGGCCGTTCACTCGACATAGTTTATGCTACGGGTCAAGTGACAGGATCCAGTGGGTTGGAGGGCCAACTTTGGCCCGTCACATAATCGGTCGTTTGGATGACGCTATGCAAATTGGGTATATGCGGGTCTCGAAGGCGGATGGATCACAGACAACCGACCTCCAGCGCGATGCGTTGCTGGCCGCCAACGTGGAGCCGGACTACATTTATGAAGACCTGGCCTCCGGGCGGACTGACGCCAGGCCAGGGCTGGAAGCCACCCTGAAAGCGCTTCGCCACGGCGATACCCTGGTCGTGTGGAAGCTGGACCGTCTGGGCCGCAACCTGCGCGACCTCGTCAACACCGTCCACGACCTTTCCCAGCGCGGTATCGGCCTCAAGATATTGACTGGTCACGGCGCTTCCATCGATACCACAAAGCCGGCCGGTAAGCTCATATTCGGAATCTTTGCCGCGTTGGCCGAGTTTGAGCGCGAGCTGATCTCTGAGCGCACGAAAGCCGGGCTCGCCTCGGCTCGGGCTCGGGGTAGAAAGGGCGGTGCCAAGTTCAAGATGACCCCGGCTAAAGTGCGCTTAGCAATGGCATCCATGGGACAGCGCGAGACCAAGGTCAGCGACCTCTGCCGCGAGCTGGGAGTGACCCGCCAGACCCTTTACCGACATGTCGGCCCAGACGGGTCGCTTCGCAAGGACGGCCAAAGATTACTGAAGGCCTGAGATGAGGCGGAAAGCAAGATTGCCCAGGTCGACCCCATCCCGAAGCAGGGACAGAATGCCACTGTATATAATGGTGAATCATGGCCCGCGTAAAAGCCACCTTTTACTTGCCCGTCAAGGATAACGACGGCCACGACCTGCAGGCTGAGATCGCCGCAGTGGAAGACCGGTGCTTTGAAGAGTTCGACGGGTGGACGATGTCCGGCTACTTCCGCGGGACATGGCGGATGCAAACCGGGGAGCAAGCCCTCGACACCAGCGCCGTCTACCAAATCATCCTCGACGATGACGATCTGCCCAAGCTCGAGCAAATTTTACTGGCCTTCAAAGCACAAACGAGCCAGGAGGCTCTTTATCTCGAAGTTGACCGCGACATCGAGGTCCGCTTCCTGTAGGAGGGATTACGCCGTGAATGCGACCGAGAAAGCCATCCAGAGCCAAGCCAAGAAACTCCTCCGGGACGGGGTAACCGCTCCGGAGTTTTCCCGCCTTTTCTTCGGACCCCAAGGCCGTCTTCGCGAGCTATGGACAACTCCGCAGGAGCGCCGCCAGGTGGTCGGGTCCGAACTCTACAGATGGTTACAACAGCAGCTAGCCGGCCTCCGAAGTCGTGAGGTAGAGGAGTTCGAAGAAGAGATGCGCGCCCTCTCTGGCCGGGTTACGATCGTCATTCCCAAGAGCTTGCACGCTGCCCTGAAACGGGAGGCCCACCTCGAGGGAGTCTCGCTTAGCGAGCTCATGCGTTTGAAGTTGGCCGTCCAATACTCCCAAAGCACTCGGAGACTGACATCAAAGAAGGCCTCTGCGGGCGGCTGACGGGCAGATGAAGAACTCCGGCCCGGGCGAGATTTGGCGCATTTTGCGCGAAATCGGGCTCGACGGCGAAGCTTAGCGTACGATATTTTCCGTTTCGTGAGGTGACCCCCATGCGAGCCTCGTCATTCCGCATCAGCGATTGGCTGTACGCTGAAGTGCTTCGGAGCGCGGGCGAGTGGCCGTGAGAAATAGCGGCCCACACTGAAACCCAGTGATTCGGGGAAGGTCCCAGTGCGAAGCCGCTCCTGACCCATTCGGTGACCTTTGGCGGTTCCCGCTCAGCCTCCCCGGTTTGCTCCAAACGGGAGTAGATTACACTTCAGCGTATCTTCTCCCATCCAGAGCAACCGGCTCACCATCAGCTGGTCCGCTCAAGAGGCGCCAAACATGGCGCGGACCCAACGCGGTACACGCTTCTCCAACCAGTTAACCCGTGTCTCCATCGTCTTCATGCGTTCAGTAAGTTCAGCCCGCTCTAGCTCAAACTGTGCCAACTGTTCAGCGTTCTGTTCAGCGATCGCTTCCGCTTGACGAGCTCGAGCTTCTCGCTCGACGATACTCTCGGCGTTCTCGGCCAGGGCCAACCGATGACGGCTCAACTCCACCGCCAAAGATAGGGACTCACGCTCCATCCGTCGGAGTTCGTTCACCAAGTGCAGGTGAACGCTCACAGGGATGTTCATCGTGGGTTCATACTCCTCGTTCAAGCGTTCAGGCGAACGCTCCGAAGCATTGGTGGTCGGTTCTTCCTGTTCATCCTCTTGTTCAACGAGTTCCCACTGTGCGTCCAGGATGGGTTCACGTTGTTCAGTAGTCCCTTGCCGGTGAACGTGGGGGAGCTCCGTTTCTCTTCGTAGGCGCGACCAGTTCTCGACTTCATGGCGAGACAACAAGTAGCGTAACTTCCCGTTCTGGCCAGGTTCACTTTGTGCGGGAAGTTCGCCCTTTTGAACAGCGCGAAACAGCGTTGGTCGTGAAACACCAGCCACCATAGCCGCCTCTTTCAACGGAAGAAGCTCGCTGTTACGCATTTCAGTAGGCTCTGGTTCTCTTGGTGCAGAATGTTCAAGCATGTTGTGCATATTCTTCAAGCTATTGAACAGTCCCTGTTCACTGTTCACCCCCGCCCTGCCGATCATCCAAGCGACCACGAACCCGAAACTCAGCCCAGCGGCTGCTGGCCGAGCAAGACAATGAGGGCTTAGGGCTCTTTCGCTCGAGCACAAGGTTGCGGAACTCAGCCAGAAAGATCGGGCAGTCGGCACTCGAGCCCGCCTTGGAGCTCAATCGGCGAACCCGAGCCCGGGCCAGGTCCTCCAGCTCGGCACGCTCATCGTGGGTCAGCTCCGCTACCAGCTGCGCAACAAACTCGAGATGGCGATCATTCTCGACCATCTCAGCCTCCTTGCAAGCCAGTTCCTCAGCCCGCCGAGCCGCACGCAATTCGGCAGTCCGTTCCTGAAGCAGAGCTGCTCGAGTGGACCCGGGCAACGAATAGGCCTCGTCGGCCACGCACTCGGCCACCAGCCAGCCCGCCGGGTTGCGTACATTCGGGCGCTCTTTGATTGCCCGCAATGCGCGCTCAAGCTTCTCGGCCGGTTGGGTCTCTACGATCCGAGCCGCCATTCGGCCATTCACGCCCCAGCTCCGGAGCTCATCGAGAACCCCGCCGCCCGCCGGCGAAACATTTAAAGCTTGCGAATCCGATAAGCTTGCTCTTAAAGCTACCTTTGGGGGCACCTGGTGGAGAGTGAGAACGGAGGTTTCGGCATGAGGGGGGCTGGGATCAAATGCGCTGCTCTGGCCCTTCTTCCGATCCGGAAACTCTTCTTGATCGATCCCAAGATCATCATCACACTCGACCTGGTCGTACGCATTCGGCGCTTGAGCAGTGTGCTGATGATGTTTTCTTTGATCTTTTTCTTTAGTTACATGGGAAAGTGCATTTTTGCACTGTTGGTCTTTGGCCGGCACAGAGCAGGCAGCCGGCACCCGCAGTGTCCACCAGGTGCGACAAATCCCCCCGACATACTCCTTGCCCCACTCCAGGAACCCGGCCTCCACCGCCTCCTCCCGAGCCTGCCGGAAGGTCCGCGGGTCACAGCCCATCTGCTCGAGCAGTTGGACCACGGGCCGGTATGCCCGGACCTGGTGCCAGCCGTAGGTGTGCCGAGTGAGCAGCAAAATGAGCAACTGGGCCATCGGATCGAGGTGCGCCTCTTCGAGGCGCCGGAAGAGCTCATTCGGGACGGCCGTGTACCCCGATGCCCTCTCTTGATCTAGTTTCAAACAAGCTGACAAGATTTTTCAACTCCTTAGCAGGGAGCCAAGGGTCCACCACAGAAAACCTGGACCAAGCCCTTACGAAAGGCAAAAACTTAGCCCAGGAGTCGCGCAAGCGGCCCCTTCCACTCCCCGGGTGAGCTCTCTCCGCGACCATCGAGCCGGCAAGCAGTCAGGTCGAGCAGAGGGCTTCTTCATTTCCGGTTATGTTTGGTTGAAAAACATGACCATCAGCCGGAGAATTTCCTTCAAGTTCCCGCGTACCCCTGCATGCGATCGAACATGCGGTGAAATTCGTCACAATCTCTGACCAGAGGTCATTCCGGGCGAGGCGTTCACGCCCGCTTACGTGGCCCATCGGAAACATAGCTGCGATATTTGATACTAGCTTCCGTTTTTGTCTAAGCCCGGAACTCGGAGCACGCCTCGAGGATGCCCACACAAACATAGCTGCGACCGAGGGCAAGATCGGCCAGCTCGACCTGGTCGACCAGGTGCTCCTCGGCCGGCTCGAGCCCCCGGATCTCTACCCCGAGTGTGAAATCCGGCCCTTATTGAGAGGCTTGTTGAGAATCCGGACCACCAGGCCGACCCCGGATCGATCTGGGAGGGCGTCGCCCTGGCGCAACCACGCCGGCCGCGCCCGCTCGGGCCCAGCCCGGCCCATGATCGCCAAAGTACCGATTTGACGAGCGTCCTGCCTCTTTGGCGAGCCTTGTCAACCCGGTTGAGAACAGGCCTTGTTGAGAACGGGAGCGAGCTTTGTTGAGGATCCGTTGACCTCCCCGGGCCAGGATGGATTCGCCGGGTCAAGTCCCGCCCAGGCCTATCAGTGACACCTCATCTCAGCTCAATTCGGGCTGGCTAGACTTTGTCATGCTTAGAATTGATTTTGCCCAGACTCAAGCCAGACTCAAAGACAGTAGGCTTTTGTGCCCAAAATGGCGCAATGGAGAAAGAATCGGATTTGAATATTCTTGGACAAGGATCAAAGCGACCCGTCCACGAAAAGGTTGAGCTTCGAGATCCGGAGAGGGGGGCTTCTTCTTTGGTATCCCAACCTCAGTTTCGGCGCCCGTATCGGCCGTCACGCGTCAACCGCCTGGTCAGCTCGATCTTGCTCCTGGCCCTCCTGCTGCAATTGCTCCCCACCGCAGCCTGGGCCATTGAACCCGCGCCCCCTCGACGGAGCTCTAAAGCCAAGGCTCAGAGCCAGCAACCGCCAGCATCAGCCGATCAGGGCCTGGAGAAGGCCCTTCGCCTGGTGGGCGTCGACCCCAGCCGTTACGCTCCGCAAACCCGCCTCGCTGCCCGGGCCACAACCCGGCCGGATCGGCCGGATAGCCCTCCCAAGACGCCCGAGCACCCAAACGCGGAGGCTCCCGGCAAGCCCACCGAGACAGCCGCTTCGCTGCCGGCTCCGGCTCTCTACTCCAACGACGTGGAACAACCCGATCCGGCCGAGCCGGTCGTGCTGGACCTCGAAGCCGTCGAGCCGATCCCCCGGATGCCCAAACTCTTTGCTCAGAGAAGCCAGGATGCCCCGCCCAATGAGTTCTTCAGCCGCCAGGCCGTTCCCGGTGGGCGCTATATTCCGGTCACCGAGTTCAAAGCTTACACCAACGACCATGCGGTCTTCTTCTCAAAGCAACTCATCCCGGCCGTAAATCCCGGGAGCGAGCAAGTCACCTGGGACTTCCTGAGCCCTGTCCCGGCCAACAACCAGACGAGCCGCGGCACGGCCGCCAGCGTGGAGTTCAGCTATACCTCGGTGGGAGAGGACGCAGCCAGTTTCGACTCCCAGTCCACGCTGGTCGTCACCGTGTGGGACAAGCGCTGGCCAGAGGGCAAGGTGGTGCGAACCATCCAGACTCCGACCCACCAGGAGAAAATCGAGCTCTACGCCGGTATCACCGCCCGAGATCCAGGGTTCTGGAGCTTTACCGAAACCGGCACCAACCAGCCCACCACGCAGTTTGATTTCCCGGTCGAGGAGCCCCCGGTCCCTGCGACCGAATGGACGCGCTGGGTCGATCCCACTCAGAGCGAGGACGTAACCGCGAGCCCACTCGTCTACACCAACGACGACTGGCTGCTCCGCACCAAGACCTTTACCTTCGAGAACCCGGCTCAGGCTCAGACCATCAGTTGGAACTGGATCGCCCCGGACGCGGCTCTCAACAGCACCTCGCGCGAGAGCTACGTCACGATCGAGCTCCGCTATCGCATCTTAGCCGGCGACCAATACCGAGTGCTGGTTCGGGTCTTCGACCCGGCCTTCCCGGGCGGGAGGCTGGTCAAGGAGGAGACCGGCGCAGGCACACTCCCGGGCTATACTCTGACCTACGGCGAGGGATTACCCGTCTACGGCGCCTGGAGCTGTGTCGAGCAGATCAACCAGCTTCCCCCTGTCACGACGGTCATTGAAGCGCGCTCTCTGGTGACCAGCGTCCAGGGCCCGGCGGCCTTCTATCCCGACAACGGCCCCATCACTTACAACATCTCCATCCAGGGCTTCCCCGCCACCTTCGTCCCCCAGAACCTCGACTGGAACCTGAAGATTCGACGCCTCGATGGAGGCCAACCGCTCGATTCGGTGCGGGAGTTCACGGGCACGATCAGCGACAACGACCAGAACCCGGTGCTTGTTACCCAGTCCTGGGACGGCGCGGACGAGTCCGGGACCCGAGTGGGGGTGGGCAAGAGCTTCCTCCCGGAGCTGACCGTGACTGTGCCGGGCGCGCCCGAAGCGCCCTTTGCCCCTTTTGCGGCCGCGGCCACGAGCGGATCGCCCGGCGTCTTCAGTCACACCTTCAGCACCACGCCGCAGACGCTCTATCTCGCCAATGACGCGGGACGCAGCTACACGCCCGTCGAGGGAGCGACCTCCAAAGAGATCGATGTCTCGACCGGTCGTTACCGCTATGAGGAGATGGACATGGCCATTCCCACCCGGGGCCTGCCCATCGTCATCGGCCGCTATTTCCTTAGCGAGAACCAAAACCAGGCTCCCAACTTCGGCTGGCGCTGGACCTTCGAGCACCGGCTCGAGGGCATCCAGTCGAACTCCGTAACCTACCTGTCTCCTTCCGGGCGCGTGGATACCTACGTTCGCGCCGGCAGCGCCTTGAACCCGACCCGGCCCGACATTACCGCTCAGCTCCGGCAGATCGACTTCAACCACTACGAGCTCGAGCTGAAGAACCACATCCGCCTGGTCTTCCTGGTGTCCAACGGGAACACCGACGTCGCCGTGCTCGAGAAACAGATCGACCGGAACGGGAATGCGCTCACGTTCAGCTGGGATGCCTTCGGCCAGAGATTGAACAGCATCGAAGGACCCGTCCCCTCGCAGAGACTGACGTTGGAGTGGGGGCCGGGTGCCGTGCCCAACGTCTTCCGACTCGACCGCGTGACCGATTGGACCGGGCGCAAAGTCGAGTACCGCTACGGAAACGGCTTCAACGGGGACCAATTCCTGGTCTCCGTTCGTCTGCCCGAGCCAGGCGGCTCCTCTACCCAAGAGGTCATCGAGTACTCCTGGATCAAGCAGAAGGTCCCGGGAACCAACGCGGGGCTTTATAGCTTGCTCGGCGTCTCTCGGCCGAGCGTCGGGTTGCAGGACAAGATCGTTCCTGAAGCGCCAGGCAGCGGCGTCTTGAATCAGATCGGGGCCGTCGATCGGTCGGTTACCGATTTCAATCTGGAAACTATCTTGCCGACTTTTACGGGCGGTCCGAGCGGCCTGGGCGGGAACACCACGCTTCTGCGCCGTGGTCCCGATGTTCCCACCCAGTTTTGGAATTACTTTCAGGACGAGTTCGGCCGCACCACAGACGTGAGTAATCCGCGCGGCGCGAGCAGCAGCATGCAACTCGATCCTGCCAACAACGTCTTGGAGGCGTCCAACTACAACGACCAGCGCATCCAGTACACTTATGACGAGAGCCGTAATCCTCTGACGGCCAGGGATGCCCTGAATCATACCACCACCTTTACCTGGAACAACCATAACTTGACCTCGGTACGGGACGCCGAGGGGGAAATGACCTTTCTGGTTTATGACGCGAACAACAACCTAACTCGCCAGCGCGACCCCCTTAGCCACACCCAGGAGTACGACTACAACGCATTCGGCCAGGTAACCCGCTACACCGACGGCGAGGGTAACTCTTGGACCTTCGGTTACAACTCCGACGGCTACCTCACGTCCATGGCCGCGCCTTCGATCGTGGGTCAGGGCAGCGCCACCTGGACCTACGATGTCGATTCCCTGGGCCGGCGAACCGCCGTCACCGATCCTCGGGGTAACACCTACCGGTACGAATGGGATGCTCGCGATCGCCTCAAGAGCGTGACACTGCCCTCCGTGAGCTCGGGCGGAGAGCAGAGCGCGCTCTCAGCCAAAAAGATCGTATACCAGTGGAATCGCAACGATCTGCTCTTGTCGGTCAAAGACCCGCTTAATCGGGAGACAACTTACGGCTACGACAGCTCGCTGCGTCTGACCTCGATTTTGGAGCCAGGCCTCAGCAGTCCCACGCGCTACGCGTATGACGCCAACTCAAACGTCAAGTCTCTGACCAACACCAACGGAGCCGTCACCACGTATGACCACGACGCGCTCAATCGCCTGACGGAGATGCGCTATCCGTCTCCGGGCGGTACCGAGTCCTACGACTACGACGAGTTGGGCAACGTGCTGCGCTGGGGCAAGAGCGACGGCGTGACCATCAGTTACACGTACGACGGCAATAATCGTTTGACGGATGTTAACGGGCCCGGCGTCTCCATCGACTACACCTACGATGACCTCAACCGCCCGGTGACCATGGTGGACGGGACGGGAACGACCCGCTACTCTTACACCGCCGACTACAACCTTGAGTCCGTGCAGCATCCGTCTACCGGCACAGTCGCCTATGATTATGACCGGGACAACCGGGTGGTCCGCATCACCGACCCACAAAGCCAGGCGACCGATTACCAGTGGGATGCACGCGGACAGCTTCGCTCGGCTTCCCTGGACGGTCAGACCATCCAATATGGCTACGATGCGGCCGGGAACAACACCAGCGTGAGCTACCCCAATGGGATGGAGGCCACCCGCACTTACAACCAGCGAAACCAGCTCCGCTCGCTGGCCATTGCCTCAAACGGGTCGTTGATCTCTTTTCAGTACGGCTACAATCAAGTCGGGTGCATGACGGCCCAGCGTGAGACGAATTCGGAACGCGACTTGCGCCTCACCTATCAGTACGACGCAAGGGACGAGGTTCTAGCAACCAACCGCGAGCTTCTAGGCGGTCCTCCGGGCACGTTGACCCCGACCACCTACGCTTACGACAGCCACCGCAACCGTATTCGCAAGGATGACCAAGCTGCGTTTTACAACGCCGCCGACCAGCTGACCGAGGCCGGAGACGAGGAGTTTGGTTACGACGGGGCCGGCAACCTCATCTCGCGCACCGGCGGTGTAGACACGACCTACGATTATCACGCGCACAACAACCTGCTTCGCTCCATCACTGGATCAAATGATGCAACTTACGTCTATGACGGCAATGACCAACGTGTTGAGAAGACCGTAAACGGGACAACCACATCCTACCTCTGGTCGGGGTCAGAGGTCCTGAAGGAATACGACGCCTCAGGCGACTCCAAGGCCGAGTATTTGATGGGCCTGGGACGCGAGGCTATCCGGACCAATGGCCAGTGGAAGTTTTATGTTACCGATCACCAGGGCTCGACGCGATACCTGGTGGACTCGAGCGGGACGGTAACCGATGAGTACGAGTATGACAACGACTACGGGCAGACGACTAACCGCATCGGGACAAGCTATAACCCCTACCGCTACACGGGTCAGCAGTTTGACGAGGAGACCGGACTCTACTCTCTGAGAGCCCGGTACTATGACCCCATGATCGGACGCTTCACAACGCGCGACCCGATCGGCTATGGAGCGGGGACAAACGTCTACTCTTACTGCGGCGGGAACCCGGTTAACAGTGTAGACCCGAGTGGGTTAGATGCTACGTTTGCCCCTTACGACCCGAAAAACGCAAAAGCGACCACGCTAAAAGGGACCAAATTACCTACGACTTATACTGGGCAGAACGCCAATTTTACCAAATCCCAGTTGGCTTCCAGTGAAAATTACTATCTCGCTAAGCTCAACAAGGGACTAAAGAAGACCGACCCTCCGAACCTCATAAGGCACGAATCGGTCGCTGACAGTGTTGGTCAGCAGTTTAGGTGGCGTAATTGCTTTACCTTCGCTCTAGCCAATTTAGAACTCATCAACGCGAACTCTCAGGCGATATGGATCCCTGAAGCAAGCCTGAAAACCGCCGTCGATGACGCCACCTCTGCTGGTAGACTGACGAAGGTAAATAGCCTAAAAGACGCTCAGCCGATGGATTTAATCATCTACTACGTGGATAACACGCCGGTTCATGCTGGGATCATGGCAGCCGGCGACAAGAAAGGCCCGTACGTGCTGTCTGATTGGGGCGACATGGGCGTCTTCCAACACCGCGTTAATTCAGTTCCAGAGAGCTATCTGGAAAACGGCTCAGCAAATGTAAGGATATATCGTAAAAAGTGAGGGCCTGGATGGTAATCGCCCTGGCAGCGACTCTATCGGTTGTAGCATTCTCAAAAGACTTGAGCCCGGAGTTGCTACAGGAAATTCGGTTAAAAACTCACAACGCAGCACACACAACGAGCTTGACAATTGACCTGCTCTATCAGTCTGGGCAACCTAGGTATGTAATCACAATGATACGCGACAGAAAGGAAACTGCGAGAAGGACGGGCAGCCTCTCGCTTGAGGCGTACAAGACGATTTCAATGGATGTTGCAAAAAGTCTGCCTAAGACATCCGTGACCTGGGAAGACATGGACTTGGAAGGCCACAAGTATGATCCAGACATACCCTTTGTTTCTGTTTTGGCAAAGAAGAAAACCGGGACTGTGGAGTACTGTGGCCATCCTGAAATAGACTCCCTCACGGACCGCTTGTGTCGAAACCTACTTTCCGAGCCAGTCATTAAGACAGCATTGGGACAAATTAAAGCCGAGCGACCTGGGGCCACAGCCGCAATCAGCAGCTTTCTATCCGGCAAATGGACCAGTCCGTGACCGGGTTAGGCGCTCCCTGGCCACCAAAAAAAAAGTAACACGCGAGCTCAACCTATAGGTTGAGCTTTCTCCACCACGCCTGCAGCACGTCGAGAGTCCGAGCCGTAGAGTTCGGTAACGTGGGGCAGCAAGTAAGGGCCCGCGTGGGCTGCACGCCGCCGACGAGAGACGTGCAGACGCCGGAGACAAATAGACTGCGAGAGTGTTAGACATGGGAGACCGCGCGCGCAATATATCCGATGATGATGCTAGGTTTTAAGCCTTTTTCTTCAAAAGTAGATCAATGAGTCCGCGTAATCCAGTCATGCTAGATGGTTAAGCTTGACTAGACTCTGGACGTATACTTGACTGAGATGGTCAAAAATGGCCATAGTGTGAACGAAGCAGGCCGTTCTTGCCCCGTTGATGTGACCTGGCAGTTTCCTCCACAATAAGGCCATCGTAAGCGTGACTCCCGTTGTAAGGGCGTGTGCGAGCGAAGGCAGGTCTCACGGGGCGCGCCCGGGTGAGACCTGCCGTCGTTTACAACACGAAGGAGTGCATCCATGGCAAGGACTCGTCGATGGAGAGGACCGGTCGAAGGTAAGGCAAGGACTCGCCGAAGCGAGAAGCTCGAGGATCTGCGGAAGGAACACTGGCCTGACGCAGATTGTTGGGGTGTCATCGAGAAGGAGCCCGGCTTCTTTAAGGCTCCTCGGACATTACCTCTGCTGTTGAGCTTGATTGCCGGCAAAGGCTATTCGGATGACAAGCGGCTGATTCTGGTGTATGTCGAGCTGTTAAGCAGGCACTGGGAGCAAGGGGTCATCGAACTAGGCCATGAGGCGGATCACGCCTTTGCTTGCGGGTGGAAAGGCCAACGAGCTGTACGTTCGTGGCAAGAGCGGATCAAAAAACTTGAGGATCTAGGCTTAATCAAGTCTTACAAGGTCGCCAACCGCTACAAGTATATAGCTTTGATACACCCAACCACTGCCGTCCAGCAGCTGAAGGAGCGCGGCACACTTCCTCCTCACTGGTGGAGCGCTTATACCGAGATAAAGAGGGAGTTCGGGGAGCCTACTTTCAGCGAAAGAGCTGAGGGGGCACCGCTAGACCCATCGGCAGAAGATCGACGTGATCCCGCCCCAGCAACCGACGGCCTAAGCGAGTTGGAATGACTTGGCGTAATGCCGGCTACTATTGTTCATCCGACAGGTGTCCGCAGGTTTGAGTGACGAACTTTCAAGCGATGCTGTCTCGCCAAAACCTCCCGCCCTGATGGCGGCCGACAAAGGGCTGCTGGTCCAAATCCGCCTAACCGACGACTACCTGTCGCGGAAGAGCAAGGTTTCGCCTCAGCACGCCGTGCGCGAATTGATTTGGAACGCGCTGGACGCTGACGCGACCGAGGTGACGATCCGGTTACTGCGTACAGACTTTGGCAACATCGGTGACCAGATCGGCCTGGTTGTTACAGACAATGGCGAGGGCTTCGACCTTGAGCGCGCCAAATTGGCGTTTGGCAACCTGGGCCAATCCTGGAAGGTCAACAAGCGAACGAAGCGAGGCCGCCTCATGCACGGCCGCAAAGGCGAGGGTCGGCTCGCTGTCGCCGCGCTTGGCCCGACGGCGAGTTGGTCGTCGGTCAGCAGAGTGGGCGATCAACTGGTCGAGTGCCTGGTGGAACGCAAAAGTCCGAGCGAGTATCGCATTCACGGTGACCTTCGACCGACCCGCCAGCACACTGGGACTGTCGTTGAAGTCGGTGACTTCCATCGGCATTACCCAGAGCTTGAGCCGGAGCGTATGGTTTCCTATTTGCTCGAAGAGTTCGCACTCTATCTGAGCATGTATCCGGGACGGATCGACATCACTTATAGCGACGAGCTATTGCGCTATGACGAGCTGGTCGACCAAAGGTCTGAGAAGGAGCTGTTTATCGAACTGGAGGATGGGACGGCGCGCAAGTTCGCTCTGACAATCATCGAGTGGAAGAACGATCAGACCGAGCGATCCCTCTCCCTGTGCGACACCGACGGGTTCACGCTGCAAAAGACTCATATGCAGCGCGTCAAGGCTCCGCGATTCAACTTTACCGCTTACCTGCGTGGAGACCGGTTGCGCGAACTCAACGAGCAAAACATGCTAGTCGACCTGTCGCCGGAGTACCGGGCAATTTACGAGGCGGCGATCGGCGCAATCCAAGAACATTTCAAGGAGCGGGTCGCCGAGGACGAGCGACGTCTCGTCGAACGGTGGAGAGCAGAGGAGATCTATCCTTACGGGGCCGCACCGGCCAGCCCTCTCGAGCATGTCGAGCGCGAAGTCTTTGTGCGGTGCGCCCGTACTGTAGAGCAGAAGCTCGAGACCTTCCAGGGCGACGACAAAAAGGGCAAACGCTTTATTTTTGAGCTGCTCCGCACGGCCATCGACCGGAGCCCCGGCGATCTCTTCAAGGTGTTCACCGAGGTGCTTGACCTCCCGAAGAAAGACCTTCAGGATCTGTCCAAAATGCTGGATCGCACGTCCCTCAGCGCCATTATCCAGGCCTCCGCGATGGTCGCCGAGCGGCTTGAATTCATTGTCGGGCTAGAGGATCTGCTCAATGATCCGGGGACGAAGAACTCGTTCAAGGAACGCGAGCAGCTCCACCGGATGGTGCAGAAAGAGCTTTGGTTGTTTGGTGACAAGTGGTTGCTCTCAGTATCGGACTCTGGACTGACCAAGGCGCTCGTTCAGCACGCCGGCCTGCTGGGCCAGAAGAAGCCGAAGGGAAAGGTTCAGACCAGTTCCGGACGACCCGAGCGAGTCGACCTCATGCTGTCGGCCGTGACGAGCGACGGGGCGGACCACGTCGACCACCTTGTCGTCGAGCTGAAGCGGCCGAACGTGATGCTCGACCAGATGGAGCTCGCCCAGCTCGAAACCTACGCCAACACGGTGGCGGATGACTCTCGCTTCCACGGCCGTGGGATTACTTGGAACTTCTGGTTCATGACCGTGCAGAACGACAGGGCGATTGAGCGTCGCAAACACCAGACCGGCCTGCCGAAAGGATGCGTGACAAACAGCGAGACTGTTCGGGTCTGGGTGAAGACGTGGGCGGAGTTGCTACAGGATTGCAAGAACCGGCTTCATTTTGTGCAGGAGAAGCTTAACTACTACCCCGACTTGGAAGCGGGGCTCAACTACATGCGGGAGAAGTATGCGGCAGAGACCACCGGAGTCTTGTAGGGACTTCTGCCAAGAGACCTTGTCTCGGGTGGTGGAACTCTACAGAGTTCCTTAGTCTTGATGCCGACCATCTCCCGATTTCAAGGGGTTGTTGTCCAGATGTTCTACAACGACCATCCGCCGCCCCATTTTCACGCCCAGTATAATGAAGATGAGGTCATCGTAGGGATTTCACCTCTTGAAGTGCTGCGTGGCGAGGTTCCAGGCAACATTATGCGGAAGATCCTACCGTGGGCTCTCCAGTATCGTGAGGAACTCGAGGCCAACTGGGGGTGTGCCCGGGAAGGCAAGGCCCTCGAGCAGATTCCCGGGTGGGAGGACTAAAGAATGGCTGATATGGAGAGAATCGTAAGCGCCAGACCCACCGCTGACGGGGTCGTAGAGCTCGCTTTTGCCAATGGATCCTGCCGGGCAGTGGACTTCAAGCCGGTGATCGCTAGGGGCAACCTGTTCGCAAGGCTCGCTGATCCTGCTTTCTTTGCTCTCGTCAAAGTAGCGCCAAATGGGCGGTATCTGGTTTGGCCGGACGACCTAGAGTTCTGCGCGGATGCGTTGTTGATGTCAGGGGAGCGACTTGAGGCCGAACCTGTGGGAGTCCAATCCTCTCCACCCCCATCGCGTCCCGCCAGGCAGAGACTGCAACGGCGCTAGCAAGTGGGTCCGCTTGATGCGTGGGTTGGTATACAAGAGTTTAGCTTGAACTCTCGAAGAGCCGAATCCACCTAGATCTGGAGGTTCCCTTATGCGCTACTGGATCGTCATGTTTCGCCCCGAAACCTATGAATTGGCCAAGCGCCACGGGATTATTGGCGTGGCAGCACCACACGGGACACGGTTCTCAGAGTTCGGTACCGGCGATAAGTTCGTGATCTATCTATCCGGTTTGCAGCAGCTAGACGGCTATGGTGAGATCGTTGGGAGTCCATTTGTTGATGTTGAGCCAATTTTTGGAGAGCAGAGAGATTATCCCCACCGTTGTCGCGTTGGCTTCACCAAAGTGGGGTGCAAAGTCGACGGGCGTGAAGCTCTATGGGGTCTTTCTCCCTTCAGTGGTGAAATGAAGACTGTCCCAGCGAACTACCTGTTCCTGAAGGGTGGCTTCATGGGCATCACAAAGGCTGACTATGACTGGGTGGTAGGCATCGTGGAGGGCAAGCCCGTCCATCAAACGGTATAGACTTTGAGCACCTCGTCTCCGTAGTCATTAATCACTTTGACAGCGATCCTTCCAGACTCGGGGACAGGGAATGGGCGGCTGGTGGCCGAGTTTATCGACGCCCAGACGCTCTCATCAATGTCAGCTTTAAGCGCCTTTTTTAGGCGCTCGTATGGGTTCTCCGTCCCCGTGAAGTAGGCTTGCCTGACAAAGAAGCTCTCTTGGTTGTACTTCGTGTCGATGAACCAGCAAGCGATATCTTCGGTCCCCTTGCTGTTGCGGACTACGCCGGTCGTGGGATCGTATACGTCCAGGCCCAACAGTTCTACCTGAATCAGTCCATCCTTAAGCTTGTTTATACGGATGTCGGGCTCGCCAAAAACCATGAAAAGATTGCCAGCGCCAGTCTTTTTCAGTAAGGCGTCACCCATGCCGAGGTCAGGGTTCATCCTGACAAGTTGAATGGGGAGCTTACCGAACTTAGTCTCCTCCGCTACCGCAAAGCCATCTCCGGCAGTTCCGGGAGCGAACTCACGAGCTCCCTCGCTGGCGGTGGCATCGAACGCGAACGCACATACCTGTAGCAAATCAAAACCTGTTCCACGGACGGCCTCTTTAGCGGCTTCCTTGACGTGCTCCCGGCCTACCGTGCCATGCTCTGGACCAAGGGATACAGCCACTCTGCGTAGAGCACCCAAAGCGTCTGTATACTCGCCTCTGGCCTGCAGGTAAACGCCCGAGAACGGTTCTATGAGGTCAAATCTTACGCGTTCGCCCTTTTTAGTGGTTTGGACGCCTGCTTTCCGCAAGTTCTCTAAAATTGACTCCGTGAAGTTCCAGGACGAGACACTCAGATCTTGAGCGGCCTTCTCGGTGTTGGGCTGGTCTTCGTCGGCTGCCAAGACCCTATGAGGTGACAGGCTTTCTACTGTGAAGGGTCCGGTCACTCGGACCCGTTTACTTACTTCGAATGGGCGGTCGTAGAGATGTTCGATTTCTGAGTGACGAGCAATCGACTCATCGATTTCAACTCTGTACTCGGCTTTCAGCTTGAGCCAGTCGTCATAAGCCTCAATGGCCGCCCCTTGACCCCAGTCTGGTTCAACCTCCTTGGGAACTTCCCATGACTGCCAGTTCTTCTTGGATAAACTATTAAGCCTTTCCAGAGCTTTATTGAAAAGCGGCTGGAAGCGGTCGTGGATCTCGTCCAGTTCCTCGTTGTTTGCGATGGTGGCGGAGGTTAGCTTAGTAGAGCGCCGATACACAAATCCTTTCCTGATGTCGTTGCTGACCTTGGCTTGTTGGGTAGAGATGCCCGTTAGTGCCGCCTCCTTGCGAACCCCTTCCTCAGAATCCGCCAGGAGGAAGTATGGATATTTCACTGACATCAATCGGGTTCGCGCTAACGCTAGGGCCACACGACTCGTATCTATTACGATCCAACGACGTCCCCAGGTTTCTGCTACGAAGGCTGTGGTCCCGCTGCCGCAGGTTGGGTCTATGACCAGGTCGCCTGGATCCGTCGTCATGAGCATGCAACGCTTGATAATTTCAGCGTTGGTTTGAACCACATAGATTGGATCGGCCGCTCCCCCCAGTCCGTCCCACCAGTTCGAAATGACCTTGTAGCCAAAATCATCCAGGTAGCGTTTAAAATCGACCGACCCTCCTGGGGCCATCAGTCTGCCTGCCCAACCCACTCGGTCCATACCTGTAGGCCTACCGTCCTCGCTACGAGCCGTATGGCTCCAACATCGACCAGGCGGAGGGCTGTACATCTTTCCCTCAAGAGAAATTTGCGCGTTCTGGTTCTTTCTTTCTCCGCCATTGGTTATCGGCCAGGCTCTAAAAAGCTTGCTGCGCGGGTAATCTCGCGCGATTCGTTCTGGCCTCAACCTGTAATCAACCTCGGTGCCGTCGGGGCTAGGAAGATCGGCTAACCTGAAAGTACGACCATCTTCAAGCTCGATGGACCGGAATTCGTCAAGGGTCTCGGAATCCAACTCCCGCTTCTGCAAGAGCTTTCTGAATTTTATGACTGAAGCGCCCTGGTCATGCCGTGAGGTCTTGGTATACCAGAGCACGTAATCGTTGACAGGGTCGATCAGACTGCTCTTTTGGCTTCCTTTCTTCTTTACAGTAATCGTAACGACGTGATTTCTAGAGCCGAATACCTCGTCTAGGAGACAACGCACCAAATGAACGTTGTCGTCGCTTATCTGAACAAAGATAGATCCAGACTCTGTTAAAAGGTCCCGAGCTACAACAAGACGGTCTCGAAGGTAGGCCAAGTAAGAGTGAATGCCTAACTCCCACGTGTCTCTGAAGGCTTTGATCTGCTCCGGCTGGCGGGTAACGTCCTCTGCCTTACCGTCCGTCAGCTGTCTTTGACGCGTCGATACTTGCCAATTTGAGCCGAACTCAATCCCGTAAGGAGGATCGATGTAGATCATCTGGACTTGGCCTTTGAGCCCCTCCTTCTCCGCCAGGGAGTTCATGACGAGGAGCGAGTCGCCTAAGATCATCCGATTCGCCCAATTTTGCTCGTGACGGTAGAAGTCGACCAGGTCTTCAAACTCAATCCCGTTGAAGTCGCCAAAAAGCTCATACTGCGGGTCAGACGAGGCGCTCTGTGCCCGGAGAGCTTCAATGATGGCTTGCGGATGAATCTTCTCCTGTATGTACACAGGGACTGTCGGAATACTGAGGTCACTCCGGTCCTGCTCGTCCTTTCCCTTCCAGACTAACTGGGGGTCAAGCGAGGTATCGCGAGGGTAGAGCGCTGGCTTGGGCGACTTTTCATCATCTTTGACGAAATCCGCCAACTCGTGAGTCGGGATATTGGCGCGCTTATCCCGGTGTTTAATGCTGTCGGTTGCGGTCTTTTTAGCCATGCTTTACCTCTACGTTCCTCGCAGCCAAGTAACCTTGAATAAGGTGCTTGGCGTCCCAAGGATCCGTGCAGTTGATATAGGCCCAGCGCCCAAACCCGCCGTGGTTGTTGACCGCAGGGACCCATAGATTCTCAGCAGTGTAAATTTTTGCGGTCTTCTCCTCGGAGGGCTGGCCGGAGACCTCTACAATGAGGCTCAGATCCTCGGCTCCGTCTTTAACTTTTACAATAAAATCCGGGAAATATTGACGATCCTTTCCCTCAAATACGTACGGGATGGTAAATCCAAGGCCCTGGTTCTTTACATATGCCACAACGACTTCATCTAGCTCCTCTAGCGAGGAGGCCATCTTTTGCTCCCACGAGTCGGTATCGGCAGCCACGTGTGAGACATGGCACTTCTTCGGGTCTGTTTCGTAAACTGGTTTCGCAGTATTGAAGTCTACAAACTGTGTCGTTCCAATGTTGTCGTATGGCCGAAGTATCGGCTTCAGCGTCTTGGTGCCTTCAGAGCCGGCAACTACAGCTCGAGCAATCTTCTCAGCCACTTGGCGGGCCTTCCCTTCAACCAAGAGGAGTTGCGGGAAAGTGTTGTCCTGGCACTTCAAGTGAGAAGTTAACCAGGTCTTGGTGATCTTCAGGAGCGATGGAAAGAGCCATGGCCGCGGGTTCCCCTGGTCGTCCCTAAGATGGAGTTCCAGTGTTAGTTTAGCAAGAAGGAACTCTACCTCCTGAATCCGCCTGGTCCGTAGCCCTTCCAGAGTGTGTGTCTCCGACTGCCCGATTATGGTTGTAACTTCTGTTTTGGTAGCGAATTCTTTGGTGTTGAGGGTGTGGGTCGACTCGTCCGTAAATTTAGGCGTCAGAGTCTCTGCTGGGAAATCATACCTATAGCCGACGACCCTAGGAAAGGTTATTTCACAAGCGCGGCGCTCCTCGAGAGCCCTAACACGGGTCATCTTTTTAGGAGTTGTTGGGACCGTACTGCCTGAGCACGGGATGAATGAAAACGGTACCCCGTAGACCTCGGCGTATTCCGGCTCGAAGAAGCCCCTGCTGTCCGGTTGGTAGTTTACGCGCCTAAGTCCACGCCCAACGACTTGCTCGCATAGGAGCTGGGTAGAGAACGCCCTGACACCCAGAATGTGAGTCACCGTGTTGGCATCCCATCCCTCGGTCAACATCGAAACGGACACCACGCACTTGATGTTTCCGCCCAGCTTATCTACCTTTCCGATGGTGTTCAATACCTCCCGCAGCAGCTGCTCATCGGTGATAGACTCGGCGTCCCGGCCCGGGAATCGGGCGTTATACTCCGCCTTGAATTCCTCGATTTCAGCTGCAGCTACCTTCTTGAACTCGTCGCTCATGTCTTCGCCAGAGTCTATCTGCTTGCTGTCAAAGAGAAAGGTGTTTCGCCTGTGCAGTTTCCGTCCGTCTTTTACATTGCTAAAAATAGCCAACTTGCCGGGGATCCACAGGGTCCTGCCATCTGGAAGAGTCTTTTCCCAGCCGGAGATCCAGTTACAGATGAGCTTTGACACGTTGGTGTTGTTACATACCACGATGAAAACAGGTGGTGGGGTGGGATCGAGTGGTGTTGCCTGAGCTTGCCAAAGTTGATATGCCTTCTCGTAGTTTGCGTAGAGGCTCTGCAATGCAGCTTCTAGCGGAGCGGGGAGATTTGGCTCAACTCCACTTACGGAGTCGGTTCTTTTACCCTTAGGCAGATCATCCTTGATCCGAATCCAGAGATCGCGGTATGTAGGCTGTTGGCCAGTCATTGAGTCATCAGCGACCGGCACACGGGGTATTTTGACGATCCCACTCTCGATTGCATCGATGAGCGAAAAATCGGATACAACCCAGGAAAAGAGGTTGCCTTCTGTGTACCCTGACCCACGAAGAAAGAATGGCGTGGCGGACAGGTCGTATACCACGCGAATACCGATCTTACTCTGTATATGCTCGAGGCCGGATAGCCACCGCTTGGCCTCCTCATTGCGCGTGTCAGCGTCTTTCTTGTCCTCGCCCTTCAAAGCTGCATCTTCCGGCGTATCGGGCTTTCGTCGATAGCAGTGGTGTGCTTCGTCGTTGAGAACGATGATATTGCGCTTGTTGCCCAGCTCGCGACATACCCGCGCTACCATTTGAGGGCCAGTCTCTGTAAATGGGCTATCACCGCCCTCAGTCCGCAAGATACTCTTCGTGAGCTTTGTGGCCTTAAGACGCTCTCTTAGCTGCAAAGAATGGTAGTTGGTTATCACAATTTTGGCCTGTCCCAGTCGCTCACGCTGGTCGATGGGGACGAGGTCGAGTTGACGGTAGTAATTGCTGTGGTCGTTCGGCAGCAAGACTCTTAGCCGATCGCGAATGGTAATCCCCGGGCATACGATCAAAAAGGCGTCCGAAAAGCGTTTGTCTTGCTTGTTGGCCAGTTTGTTCAGTGTATGCCAAGCGATCAGCATTGCCATCACTACCGTCTTGCCACTGCCCGTAGCCATTTTAAGGGCAATCCGAAACAGACCCGGGTTGGCGTCTTCATTGAATTTTCGCAGGTCATTTTCGATCCATAAGTCGCCTTGCTTTCCAGCGGCTTCCAGCAGGTAGATTGAAGTCTCTAGCGCCTCTATCTGACAGAAAAAGAGTCGCCGCTCACGGCCTGGATCTAGCCAGTGCTCCAACAGTTGGGCAGTCGTCCGAGTAATTCCGGGACGACCTAATTGTCGCCAGCGAGCTACTCGTGAGCGAATCTGGTTGATGAACTTGTTCTCTTCAACTCTGTCTTGCGTCCACTCTGTCTCAAACGTTAGTTGTTCTTGTTCGGCCGTGCTCTTCTTGGACGCTGGAATGGGGATGAAGTATGAGCTTACACGACGAGAGTCAACGATCTCGTTGGTGATACCGGTGTCTGTAAAGCGAAAGTGCCTTTTGGGCTCTTCAAAAGGTGAGTTGAGGATCGGGTTCTCAATGACTGTTTGCGTCATTCAACACTCCTTAGCCGGGCGGCGCTCGTATGGTAAATGCTGGTGCTGCTAGACGTGGCGTAGTTCCATCCTGCAAGAACACTCCTCCGCGTCTCTTCTACTTGGAGCACGGTGCCAGGCTTCAGTTAGGCTTAAGGTCGGGGGCCGAGATCACACGGTCCCTCCCAGTTCATTGGGATTTGGTCTTTGTTATGAAAGCGAGCTTCCATTTCTTGGGCACTAACAACTTCTGCCGGTGGGCACTTGTCCGGCCAACGCTCGTGCATGCCCTCCTGAAAGCCCTGTTTTAAGCCAAGCGGGTAGCCCCATTCGGCCAGATTGTACGAACGACTGTCTCCAGCTTCTTTGGCTGGCGGGTACTTCTTGTAGCAGAGATCCCAGACTCGGCGGTCGAGCTCTTTCCCACTTAACGGTTTCTTCAGGGATTTGGCGGCTTCTTTGCCCTCAGCTAAGCCTGCCGCGTGACCATCGTCCCAAGCATAATTTGGTCTGACCGGCTTCGGCTCAACCGGTGGTGGTGGGTTACTGCTGCAGCTGGCAAGCACGACGAGCACAAGCAACCAGCAGAGCAACATTGGATTAAATCGGTTCAATGACATCCCCCTTACAGGACGCGTAATTTAACGCCGACACAAATAGCCCTTTGGCGATCATGGGCCCGGCCTGGTCCGAGCGGGCGCCGGCGGCGTGGTTGTGCCGCGCTGACACCCTCCCAGATCGATCCGGGGTCGGCCTGGTCGGCCAGATTCTCAACAAGCCTCTCAATAAGGGCCAGTTTTCGCACTCTCAGTAGAGATCTGGGCGGCTCGAGCTGGGCCTCGAGCACCAGGTCGACCTGGTCGAGGATCCCCTTATCTAAAGTTTCTGTTCCACTGCTGGTCAGACCTGCGTATTCCACGCGTAGCCGATCACAGTTTCCACGCAAGCCGATCGCAGTTTCCACGGCAAGCCGATCACAGATTCCACGGCAAGCCGATCACGGTTTCCACGCGAAGCCGATCACAGTCAACCTGTGGTGAATAATCCTCAACTTTATGTTGAGGAGGCGCGGGACGGATGCCAGCTCCTAAAATGTCAATGAAGAAGGCCCGAGAGGTGTTAAGACTCAAGTTCGAGGAGGAGAAGACCCATCGAGACATCGCGGCCTCGTGTCGCGTGCTACCAGCTCAAGCCCCTGGATCTGCGCCAAACAGCCGAGTACATCCAGCACCACCTTAAGGCTGCCGGCTATCGCGGTGAGGGCCTCTTCTCGGATGGCTTCGTGGCAAAGGTGCAGGAATACACCAGCGGAATCCTGCGGCGCATCAACCAGGCCTGCACCTACGCCCTGATCGCCGCGAAAGCTCGCGACACGATGATTATCGATGAAGCGATCTTCGTGCAGGTCCAGCACGACCTGGACGAGGACCTGTGAGCGGGCTGTGCGTCGTGGCGGTCGACGCGAGCGCATATGCCATTCGAGCGATCGTCACTGGCGCGGGTCACGAGCTCATCCACGCTCTGGAATGCAAGCCGCACGAGTCCGAGCGTGCAGCGAACTGGATCGGCCGGATCGCGCAGGCTCATGCCCAGGTTCGCGTCGTGGGCAGCCCGCTCGATGACTGGCCAGCAGGCTTGGAGCAGCAACTTAGAGAGCACGGGTTAACCGTCGACTGGTGTGGCCGTAAACACTTGATGCCCTCACTCGTAAAGATTATTCGCCCGCCCGGCGGACCGGGCGGGCGGCACCTCCAGACAGAAGATGTTCTCGGTGAGCCAATCGAGTTGGCCTTGCAGATCATCAAGCCGGCGCTGGATTCCTGAGGCCATGAAGGATAGCTCGGAGACTCTGCGCGCCTGTTGAGCCAGTTGGTAGGCACGACAGTATTTGGGAGACATCCCGAAGCGAGAAACGTCGACAAATCCGCTCGTAGCTTGCTTGTCAGAGCGGCAGGGGTTGTACCCCCGGTCGATTAGCCATGCGAGCGCCCCGAAGGCGTCCCCTGGTTCGGTCGTTGTCGCGATGGCGGTTTCGGCGCCGAGGAACTGCTCCATGGTCTGGCAGAACTTGGCCAGGTCAATGAATCGGCGGCACCACAGGGGTCCTCCGCCGTCCCAGCCGTGATCCAAGCAGACGACGCGAAGGCAGTTGGGCCGAGTGTTATCGATGCCAAGGAAGAGATGGCCGAGGTCGAGCGTCATCATCGCGCATCTCCCTCCATCGCACTCACACTGCGAACGAAGGCACCGTTGACCGAGTTCGTCTTCTTAGTCGCGCTCTTCTTCAGGCAGTTCAGCGCCAGCGCATTGATCCGGCGCGGGATGCCCTGCGCCAGCTCAAAAATCGCCTCCCGGGCATCCGCCGTAAAGATGCCAGGTTTCCCGCCCGCGTGGGTGAGGTGGCAGTCGATGTACTCAGAGGTTTCCTTGGAAGATAGGCCCTCCAGGCGGTACGCCATCCGTACTCGATCCCACAGGGCCTGGTGAACGGGCCTCTGCAATCGCAGCCGCAAGGCTGGATGGCCAACCAGGACCACCACGAGCGGGTCGGCCGTGTCCATCTCGTAGTTAGTGAGGAGGCGAAGGTCTTCAAGCAGGCCGTCCTCGAGGATGTGGGCTTCGTCGACAACCAGGAGCGTCTTCTTTCTCTGTTCCTGATAGGCACGGTTGACGCGCTGGCCCAACTGGCGGAGCAGGCCGGCCCGGAGGCGGACCGGCGCCACTCCCAGAGACTCCACCACGCCTTCGAGGAAGGCCACCGGGTGGCGGTTGGCCCCCTGGTAACAGAGTTGCAGAGAGCGTTCCCCCTGAGTCTCGAAATAACGGCGCATCGCAGTCGTCTTGCCCATGCCCATCTCGCCAGTCAGGACGCCGATTCCGCC
>JAANMW010001355.1_pt1 | contig 26005 bp, 22 predicted proteins | sample 7279671 | NCBI WGS metagenome assembly JAANMW01 (sample SAMN14094541, study PRJNA606508) | bioreactor metagenome | isolation source: A lab-scale SPAN reactor treating ammonium-rich wastewater day 247 | place: Ireland: Galway | collected 2017-09-19 | reverse complement strand
GCGACGCTCGGCCAGCGCAGCAGCCGCGGCCGCGCCAGGCGCCCCAGCAACAGCACCAGCCCGAGGGACAACGCGATCGCGGCGGCCATGGCCGCCGAGGCCACGGTGCCGAGCAGGCCCTTGGCCAGGAAGGCCCAGGTGGTTGGCAAGGCGAAGAATTCCCAGTACCGCGCGCCCAGCTGCCCTGCGGCATGGAAGCGCAGCACGACCCCCGCAGCCAGCAGGAGCAGCACGGCGGCCGTGACCGCGCTCGCGGCGCGGCGGGCGACCCGGGCTTGCGGCCGGGGATCGCCAAACAGAATGTCTTCCAGAGAGCGGCTCATCGCAGTTTTCTATAGCGCTGCGCGCCACCCGCAACCATGAAACTGGCGCTCTCCAAGCCAGCGCACCCGTGGAACTGGCTTTGCCAGGCCACCGGGTGCGCCCCCCTCCCACGCAGCGAGAGAGGGGAAGACGCAAAGCGACTCGGGGGGGTGCTTCATTTCAGGATCCGCAGCTTCTTCTCGAGGGCCGCGCCCGCCCAGGCGATGAGCAGGCCGCTCGCCACGTACATCGCGGCGGCCACCGCGAAGGCGGCAATGCCAGCGGCGGAGTCTGTGGCGATCTTGGACACGAGCGCGGTCAGCTCCCGGCCCGGAAACGGCACCTGCGAGGCCAGCGAGGTCGACAGCATCAGCGCAATCAGCAGCGAGGTCAGCGGCTGCACCACCGCGCGCAGTGCCTGCGGCAATACCACCGCCGTGATGACGCGCATCGGCCGCATGCCCAGGCTGAGCGCCGCCTCGGCCTGGCCGCCGCTCACGGTGTTGATGCCCGCGCGCAGGTAGTCCGCCGTGAACGCCGAGCAGACCAGCGCCAAGGTCAGGACCACGCTGGGCTCATAGTCGATCAGGACGTTGAGATCGGGCAGCGCGAACACGATGAAGACCAGCAGCGCAACGCTCGGAATGTTGCGGAAGATCTCGACGTAGACGGTCAGCACGAAGCGCAGCAACGGCAGCGGGAGGAGCCGGAGCACCGCCACCACCATGCCCAGCAAGAAGCCGGGCACGAACGACAGCACGGTGAGCTTCCAGGTCAGCAAAAGGGCCTGCCCGAAGGCAGGCCCGTAGTCGACCAGGAGCTTGGAAACCTCGCCCATCCGCTATGGAAACCCGCTATTGAAACGGGTTATGGCAGAGCGGGCGGCGCCGGAACGGCGGTGCTGCCGGTGCGCTGCCCAATGGAGATGGTCCAGAGTTTGGCCCAGGTGCCATCGGCTTCCACCTTTTTCAGAAAACCATTGATGAAGGCCACGCCGTCCGAGCCCTTGGGCAGCCCGATGCCGTAGGGGTCCTGCGCACCAAAGGGCGCGCCCGCCAGCTGCGCGTCGCCGGTGCCAAGGCTCAGAGCGTTAAGCAGCAGCGTGTAGTCGGTAACGTAGGCGTCCACGCGCCCCTGGCGCAGTCCGTCAAGGGCTTCCTGGTGGGTCTGGAACTCTTGAACCACCGCCTTGGGCGCGAACTGCGCGAGGATCGCGGGCCCCGTGGAGCCCGCCTGCGTAGCAACCTTCTTGCCGCCCAGATCGTTGTACGACTGGATCGCCTTGTTGTTCGCCTTGACCAGCACCCCGGCCTGCGAGGTGTAGTAGGGGCCGGCGAACGAGATCTTCTCGGCGCGGGCGGGGGTGATGGAGTAGGTGGCGAGCACCATGTCCGCCTGGTCGTTGATAAGCACCTGTTCGCGCGTGGAAGAGGTCACCTGCGTGAACTGGATCTTGGCCCCATCGCCCAGGATGTAGCGGGTGATGAGCTGGGCCAAACCTGCGTCGAAGCCGCGCATCTTGCCGTCTTTCTCGTTGAGCAGCGAGAACAGATTCGAGGTTTGCGTGCCGCCCAGGCGGAGCAGGCCGGCCTGCTTGATCTTGCTGGCCCAGGTGCTCGAAGCGATGGTGGCCGCGTCGGCGACGGGGCCCTGCGCGACCAGCGCATCAAACGCCGCTGCATTGATGGGCGTGCCCTGTGCGAAAAGCGGCCCAGCGGCCCCAATGGCCAGGGCCACCACGGTGGATTTCAGAGCGGATTGGATCGACATGGATTCCTCTTGGAGGGTGTGGAACGTAAACCAATATATAGCAGTTATGGAATACGCGGAGTGCTCGTCCGGTTTGTCCACCGGTATGCACCCGATGCAGCCATCTTGCCCTTCATGGGCGCCCTGCATCCCCGGCTCGGCGTTTTGGAGCGGCTCCTCGCCCTTCCCCTATCAGATCGGTCGGAGCAGTTCCACCGGCCACGCTTTCCTTTTGATCCAACTTACGCTCCAAAGAACCACTGACCAAGTCATGGTGATACTTCACGGCGAGTGCTCATTGAATAGCAGCGCCGACTTCGAGACGGAACGCTTTTCACCGCTCACCGCTATCAAAAACATAGCTATTCACGCCTATCCACCGATTGATTGAGATTGGAAAATACCTGCACTGCTTATCCATCAAGCGCTAGTAGCTACATTTTCAATAGCTATTCAATGCGCATGCACGCCCTGCCCACCCAGCTGCGCCACCAGCCCGGCGTCGACATCGGCATAGGCCAGCACCTTGCCGCCGCGCTGCGCGGCAAACTCGCGCGCTTTCTCTTGTGATGCAAAGGCGGGCAGGTTGCCTGCGCGCATGGGGCCTTTGGCGGTGGAGCCAGTGACATAGAAGGCGCTGCGCGCATCGACCCAGCTGCGGCTGGAGACGTCGGTGACGTAGTGCGCCACGATCTCGCCCGCGCTGCGCCCGGGGCTGTAGCGGGCGACGTCGCCCAGGTACATGAACAGGCTCAAGGGCGAGTCGAAAAATTGCGCATCGCCGTTGGCAAAAATGACCTGCGCGGCCCAGTCGGGCGAGCGCGACGGGTACATGCCGCACACCGGGCAACGCACATCGGCGGGCACCGGACGGGCCGCCTGCAAAGGCAGGCCCGAGGCGGGGTTGTAGGGCGTGGGGGGTGCGACAACGCAGACGTCGGCTTCGATCTCGGGGGCCGCCCCAGGCCCCAGGGCTGTACGGACCACGGGCAGACTCCAGAGCACCAGGGCCAGCAAAACCAATGCAAGGCCCGCGCCCAGCCACAGGCGGTGGGCCTGCGCAGGCATGGGGGGCTGCCAGGGCTGGTGCATGGTGTGATTACATCCGCGTGTCGTGCAGGGCACCGCCGCTCAGGTCGACCATGTCGGCCTTGATATCGGCAAAGCGCAGCACCTTGCCGCCATATTCGGCGGCGAATTTCACCGCGTCGGCCTCTTGCGCAAAGCTGGCAATGGTCGGCCCCATGGAGCCGTGGCGCTTGCTGCCCAGCACGTAGATTGCGGTCTTGGCGTCGATCCAGTGGCCCACCGGCTGTTCCCACTGCGCCTGGCCCATGTCCTGCACGTACACCGCCTTGATGGCGCGCACCTGCTCGCCGGCTAGCAGCGTGTTGAACAGCTCGACCGTGTCGCAGAAAAAGCTGGGGGCCGCCTGGCCGGCGTAGTGCACTTGCGCCTTGGGGCCGGGGTAGTCGGAGAGCAGCATGCCGTCGAGCTCGCAGCTGGTGGAGCGGTCGATCTCGACCGGCGCCAGGGTCTGGGCACTGCCGCCTCGCTCGCCGCAGCCGGCCAGGCCGCCCAGTGCGCCCAAGGCAGTGATGGCCGCCAGCCCGCCGAGCAGGTGGCGGCGGCAAGAACAGGGTGTGTTTTTCATTTGAATCTCCAACGTGCCAGCGCGAGCGGCAACACAATCCAGGCCAGCATGACGCCGCCCATCACGGTAGGACTGCCCAGCGACGGCGGCACGATGCTGGCCAGGCCATAGAGCGTGCGCACGTCATCGAGCGAAAAGACGTTCAGGATACGGAACACGTCGGCCGGGTTGAGCAGCAGCAGCCAGGCAAAGGCATCGCCGCCAAAGCTGCCGCCAGTGCCCACCAGCACGCCCAGCAGCAGCAGGTCAAACACCAGCACGAAGAAGAACCACATGGCAATGGCCAGGCCCGAGGCGCGGGTGCGGTCGCGGGCAATCACCGACACCAGCACGGCCAGGCTCAAGAAGGCCAGCCCCAGCAGCACCGAGCTGATCATGAAACCGATGTAGTGGTACAGCCCGGCCCAGCTGACGTGCTGGTACAGCAGCACCGCCACCAGGCCGAAACCGACCAGCGTGGACAAGGTGAGAGCCGCCGCCAGGCCCAGGTATTTGCCCAGCAGCAATTCGAGCCGCGTGATGGGCAGCGACAGCAGCAGGTCGAGCGAGCCGCGCTCGCGTTCGCCGACGATGGCGTCGAAGCCGAGCAGCAGCGCAATCAGCGGGATCAGGTAGATCACCAGGCTGACCAGGCTGGCAATGGTGAACTCGATCGAGCGAAAGCCCACCGCGCCCTGCTGCGCACCGCCAAAGTAGGCAATGACGAGCGAGAACACGGCGAACACCAGCGCCACGGCCAGCACCCAGCGGTTGCGGATACGGTCGCGAAATTCCTTGGCGGCAACGGTGAAAATTTGTGTCAGTTCCATGGCCTGTCCTTTCAGTCCGAAAAGCCGAAGAACACGTCTTCCAGCGAGGGCTCGTGCATCTTGATGTCGAGCACGCGTGTGCCAAAGGGCGCCAGCGCGGCCAGCACGGCCATCTTCCGTTCGCGCGGGCAGGCCAGGCGCAAGCCCAGGGCGGTCGGCTCGGGGATGGCCGTCGTGGCGTGCACCAGCGCCTGCGCCACGGCGGGGGTGTCACCCGCTTCGATTTGTAGCTCAAACACCAGCGGCATGTCGGTTTGCTCGCGCAGCGCCTGCACGCTGCCCACGGCCTGCACCTTGCCGGCCGACAAAATCGCCAGGCGCCCGACGCGCTCTTGCAGCTCGGCCAGGATGTGCGAGGTGATGATGATGGTCACGCCCTCGGCCTGCAGGCCGCGCAGCGTGGCATAAAAGTCGCGGATGGCCTGCGGGTCCAGGCCGCTGGTGGGCTCGTCCAGAAACAGCACCTGGGGCGCGCCCAGCAGCGCCTGCGCAAACCCGAGGCGCTGGCGCATGCCCTTGGAGTATTCGCGCACCGGGCGCTTGCCTGCATGGGCCAGGCCCACGCGCTCCAGGGCCGGCTGGCACTGCGCCAGGGGCGCGCCCTTGAGCTTGGCAAAAAAACGCAGGGTTTCGAGGCCGTTCAGGTTGTCGTACAGCACCACGTTCTCGGGCAGGTAACCCAGGTGGCGGCGCGCGGCGCGAAAACCGCGCCCGCGCACCGAAGCACCGCAGACCAAGATCTCGCCGCTGGTGGCAGGCACCAGGCCGAGCATCATTTTGAACAGCGTGCTTTTGCCCGCGCCGTTGTGGCCGATGAGGCCAAAAATCTCGCCACGCGCGATGTCCAAATCGACGCCGTCCACCGCATGCAAGGCGCCGTAATGTTTGGTCACGCCACGCAGCGAAACCGCCATGCCGTTACTGACCGGGGAAATGCTTGCCACGCCACTCACTCCAATTCTTGTGTGTCGGAACCATGCGCGGCTTGGGGTCAACGACCGAAGGCACGCGCAAGACCGGAAATTGCTGGCCCACCAGGCGCAGCGCCTGCACCGCGGGGCTGGCCAGCAACAATTTCATGCTCGGGTAGCGCCAGCTGAGCCGGTCCACCATGTCGTTGGCCTCGTAGCGCACGTCGCCCACGCCGTCGCCGTTGCGGTCCCAGCCCAGGTAGTTGCTCCAGTGGTTGCCGCTCTCGACGCCCCAGGGCTCATCGCGGGCGCCCACATAGCGCACCTGTTCGCGGTTGCCGATGAAATCGTTGCCCTCGACCACGTTGCGCGTGGAACCGGCCGAGAGGTGCACGCCGACGACGTTGTCCACCACCAGGTTGTTTTTCAACACGGCGTATTCGACGTCGTAGATGAAAAACCCCCGGTTGTTGCCGGCCACCACGTTGCCCTCGACCACCGCGTCCTGCACCGAGCGCAGCATGATGCCGTGGTCGGAGTTGCCCCAGGCGCGGTTGTTGCGCACGGTCTGCTCGCGCACCTCCATCAGCGCCAGGCCGCCCCGGTTGTAGTAGGTCTCGTTGTCTTCCCAGACGTTGTAGTACGACGTCATGTAGTGCGTGCCGTAGCGGCTGTGGTGCAGCTTGTTGCCACGGAAGACGGCGTGGTGCGACACGTCCACATACAGCGCATCGCGCACGAAGCCGATGTTGTTGTGCAGGATCTGCGCACGCTGGGTGTTGTAGAGCTGGATGCCGTTGCCGCGCTGGGCCGAATCGAACTCGCGCTTGCCAGTAATGAGGTTGCCCTCGATGCGCACGTCGTTGGCCTTTTCGATCCACAGGCCAAACAGGTTGTAGGTCAGGTCGCAGTTTTGCACCACGGCGCGGTGCGCGCCGGGGTAGAGGTAGATGCCGGCGTTCTGCTCCTTGAGGCTGCTGCCCGAGTCGCGCACGATCAGGCCCTCGATCACCACGTCGGGCGCCGTCACGCGGATGGTGTCGCCGGTCAGCCCGCCGCTGAGCGTGGGGCGGTGGATGCCGCGCAGCGTGAGCGGCTTGTCGATCAGCAGGTTGGCGCGGTACATGCCGCGCTGCACCTCGACCACGTCGCCGGGCGCCGCCGACTGGACGGCAGCCGCCAGATCCTGGCCGGGTTGCACCCGGATGGTGGCTGCCCAAGATAGGCATGCCGCGCTCAGACCCAGCAGCGCAACAAGGGAGGCGCGCACTAAACCATGCGTCATGGGATCAGCCAGCCCATCGACTTGAGCACTAGGAACAGCGCTGCGCCGATCAGCAGGTTCTTGAAACCCACGTAGCTCATCATGTCCATCACTCCTGCCGCACGGTAGTTGCCGCGCCACCATGGACCATCCTTGACGTAGCGGCGGCCCGACAGGCGGATCAGCACTTCGTACACGCTCCAGCCAAACCACCAGCCAATGATGGCACCGGACGACAGCGTGCCCATGGCCGTCATGACCCACGCCACCGTGGCGGCCACAGCCAGGGAGAACCCTGCAATCTGCAGCGCGCGCTGGCTGTGCCAGCCCTCGGTGCTCCAGGGCCAGAGATGGTCACGCACTTCCATGATGACCCACTTCAGGCTCGATTCGCCTGCCTTGTGCCAGGGCGCCACAGGTTCGGTAGGCATGCGGGGGTCGGGGCCATTGGCCGCCTTGGCGCTGATCTGCTCGGTGAAACTTGCCGCCGGATGGATAGGAATGAAATAGCCATTCGCGCCAATGGGCGTGATCTCCAGGCCGTCTTTTTCGCGGCGCTTGCGCTCTTTGGCGAGCGGCGGGCAGCCCTTGGTGTCGGTGTAAAGAATCATGCAATCGAGGCAGTGCAGGCACTCGCGGTGGTCGATGCGGCCATCGGCGTCGATGGCCTGCGCGCCGCAGCCCACGGCGCAGGCCTTGCAGCTGTTGCAGTCCTGCTTGCGCTTGAGACCAAACCAGCGGAAAGTGCTGGGCATGGCCAGCGACGCGCCCAACGGGCAGATGTACTTACAGTACGGGCGCTCGATGAAGATGGATACGCCCAGAATCGCGGCCACAAACAAGCTATAGGGCCAGGCCCGGTTCATTACGCCAACCAGGAAGGTGGTCTTGAAAGGCTCAACTTCAGACAGCTTTTCTGCCAGACCCATGGAGAACATGGACACGGTGAGCAGGAAAAAGAAAATGCCGTACTTGAGCCATTTCAGGCGGTCATGCCACTTCTGCGGCAGCTGGGTCTGGAAGCGCTTCAAACCGACCGCCCTGGCGATCTTGTAGATGCCTTCCTGCAGCGACCCGAACGGGCACATCCAGCCACAGAACAGGCCACGTCCGAACAGGAACACGGTCACGATGATGAAAATCCAGAACAGGAAAATGAACGGATCGGACAGGAACAGCGACCAGGTCCACTGGAACAGCAGCGCATGGAACCAAGTCAGCACCTGCGTGATGGAGGGCTGTGCCATGTAGCCAAAACCGATCCAGAAGATGCTGATGGCCCAGAACGTGTACTTGAAGCCGTTGACGGGCCACTTGTTCTTGTGCGTGGACAGGCGCGTGAGCCGCTCGCGCAGCGCGTAGATCACCGTGACAGCGACCAGCAGTAGACCAAACAGACTGATAGGCAGGGCCTGGGACTTCCAGATCCGCACCCAGGGCGCATCCGGTTCCACAACTTTGGGGCGTCCACCCTCAAGCAGGTTGGCAGGCAACCAGTATTTGGATTCGAACACAGCAAAGCTGCGGTGCCCGGTGGCCCGGTCCACACGGTTGCCTAGAAAGGCAAACTTCCAGGGATAGGCGGCCGAGAACGCACTGGATCGAATGACAAAGATGGCCGACTCGTTGTAGCGCGGTGCGCCTTCGGCGGAGAGGCCATAGAGGTTGTAGGAATCGAGGTCGCGGAAGGTAAACGCATCAGCCCCCTGCTTGACCTGCACGCGGTCGTAGATACCGCCGCGCACAAAACCCGATCCCTTGAAGGATTCGCCCCCGCCGGTGCGGATAACGAAGAGAGCGTTCTCGCCTTCCTTGAGGCGCGATCGCAGGCTTTCATAACCCCCATCGCCCAGCAGGCTGCGGCCGATATCTGGATGATTGAGGTCACCAAACCACAATTCAATGAACGGCTCCGGGCCGCGCGGCAACCCGACCTGCTCAGGCTTGACAAGCAAGGGCTGCACCGCACCCATGGCCACCAATTGCGCCCAGTCGTAGCGCTGGCCAGTGGCGACAAAGCGCGCAGGGTCGCGCACTGTGGGCGCAATGATGCCCGTTTGGCGCGCCACCGCAGCGCCCGACAGCATCATTACCTGGTTCTGCGCAATCACTGTGACAGTAGCGCCGGAGATGGCATCAAGGCCTAGTACGTTTTCTTCCGGCCGGGAAGGGCCCACCTCGATCTGGTCGGTTACCGACTTGCCCAGGTACTGGTTGTTGAAATTCACCAGAGCCGACTCAGGAATGCCCAGCAACAAGATCGGCTCGGAGTGCTTGAGCACCTGGACGCCGACGAAGCGCCCTTGCAAGTCCATGCCAATGAGCGTAACCACCGGCTTACCGGAATAAGCCGGCGTGTCGGTGATGTCCGTGGACAACATCACATAGCCCAGCAGTTTCTTCTGGGCCCCATCGTTGTCGTAGGCCTCCACGTACGGCGGCTGGCCTTTGCGTTCAGAAAAATGCTGGGCCCCGGGGAATACGTCCTTGCATGGCAGCAACGCGCACATGTCCTTGGCGGTAGCAAGTTCCGCAGGCAACTCGGCTTCATAAGCGCCCGCATGGGCGCGCGGAGCAAGCAACGACAACGCCAGAAAAAAAGCGACCCCAAGGATCGCGAACCGTTGGCCAAGCAAATACATCACGCTTTCCTATAGTGAAGGCGCCGCACCCCCCTAGTGCTGCGCGCCTCCGGTGAACGACCTATCAGCCTTCAACAATCATGCGCGTACGCATCTCAAGGTGAAGAGCATGGCAGAAATGGGTGCAATAACACCAGAACACGCCGGGCTTGTCAGCAATGAAGGTCACCGACTTCGTCTCCAGCGGGTTAACGATGAAGTTGACGTTGTGGTTCGGAATGGCAAAACCGTGCGTCAAATCTTCGATCTTGTCGAGGTTGGTCAGGATCAGGGTGACTTCATCACCCTTCTTCACCGTAAATTCACGCAGGCTGAACGCAGGCGCCTGGGACGTGATCTTGACAGTGACCTTCTTACCGTTGCGGAACACGCCCGATTCCTTGGGATCCTTGATGGCCAGTGGGAAATCGTCGTGCGAGTAAACCTGCTTGGGCTTGACCAGATCGCGCTTGAAGATGATGAAGTCATGCGGCTCGCCGCGCACCGGGTGGTCGGCCAGCAGAACCATCTTCTCGCCAGAAATGTCGATGAGCTGTTCATTCTCGGGGTGCAGAGGCCCCACGGGCAGGAAGCGGTCCTTGGAGAACTTGCAACCCACAGCGAGGTACTTGCCGTCGGCGGCAATGGTCTCGGACTGCGTGGCGTTGATGTGGCCGGGCTGGTAGTGCACATCGAGACGATCCACCACATACTTGGCGCTCTTGTCGCCGGCATGGAACTTGATGGCTGATTCCACGTTCCACTTCACTACCTGGCTGTCCAGGAACAGCGTGGTGTAGGCGTTGCCACGGCCGTCGAAGGCGGTGTGCAGCGGGCCCAGGCCGATTTCCACCTCGGCAACGATGGCGTCATCGAGCTTTTCCATCTTGCCGTCAAACCAGTCGAGCACCTTGGCCAACTCGATCACGGTAGCGGTGGGCGAGAGTTTGCCGGCGCAGATGAAGTACTTCTGGTCAGGGCTGGCGTTCACGCCGTGCGGGTTCTTGGGCACGCTGACGTAGGCGGTCAGAGCGGTCTTGGGATCCTTGTTGCTTTCATGCGTGCCGTCCACCACGGGCACCTTGGAGGTTCCGATGGTCTTGAACTTGCCGGCCTTGACGGCTTCCTCGATGCGCGCCACGTTGAAGAACAGGCAGGCGTCGCGCTCGGCGGACATCATGTCCTCATAGTGCGCACCCATCTCGACGTTGTACTGGTTGGTGGCGGCGAGCTTGCCATCGAACGAGGTGGCCACCAGGTCGCAGTTGCCGTCGATCATCACCTGCCAGCGCACTTCCATGGTCTCGGCGTCCACGCACGAGAACAGCGAGCGGTACTTGGTGTGATCCGCGGTGCCGATGTTGTTGGGCATGGGAATGGCGAATTCGCCGCCGCAGAACACGCGGGTGGTGTAGTTGATGGCCGGATCAACAGGGTCACGCTTGTCCGGGAAGATGCCGTGAAAGCCCTGCACATTGGGCAGCTGAGTAATCTTGTCGCAGACGAAATAATCGAGACGAACGCGGGCGATACGGCTGTTGATCTTGTCATTGATCCAGGCGTAACGGCCATCGTAGTTGCCGTCCTTGTAGGAGGCGTGCGTGTGGTGGGTGTCAGCCACCGTGTAGTTCAGGCTGCCATCGGGCTTGGTGCCAATGACGGCCTTGGATTCGTTGGTGATGCCCCAGCCTACGAGTGCATCAGGTACAAAGCAGGGGATACGGTGGATTTCGCGGCCGGACGGCAGGCCCAGAATGCGCATATCTCCAGTGTGTCCACCACTCCAGATGCCGTAGTAGGTGTCGAGTTCACCAGGCTTGAGGTGGGTACTGGCGCTGGCATGGGATGCCGCAGGTGCTGCAGGGCTGGGTGCCGCAGGTGCTGCCGGACTGGCAGTGGGCTTGTCATTACAGGCTGCGACCCCAACGGTCAACCCAGCCAGTGCGGCGGTGTTGATGAACCGGCGGCGTCCAATGCCAGCGGTTGCTACGTTCAGGTCTTCTTTCTTTTGGCTCATGGTGAATTACCTCTTTAGGATGGGCTCAGGAAAAACGGGGAGGAGCCCGCGCAGGCGGCGGCGCCGCCATGGTGGCTACAGCAAAAACGCGGATACGAAAAGAAGGGTGATCGACCTGCGGCGCGAAAGTGGGCCAGCGGGCGTGCGCCGCAACAGGGGGCGCACCTTCAAGCAAGCACAGGGGACAATCCATACCGACAGCGCCCAGCGCTTCGCTACCATCGGCGGAGTGCGCAACGATCTTGACGACTCCAGCACTGGAGCAGACGAGTTCCAGCGCTTTTGGCTGGATAATCGGCGAAGCCATGGCGGCACCCAGGTAAAGGGCAAACCATGCCAATAACCACCAGCGCAGTCGGGTCATGGATCTCAGGGTTTTCATGGTTGACAAGTATAGGCAGGCAATCAGACGCGTCCTTGACATTTGTCAAGATTACTCGTAGGGGTAACCCCGAAAATACTTTGTAAACGGCTTACATTACAGGCTGTGCTTTCGGTGCTGTAGTGGCTCTGTGCAGAAATGCCAGGCCCGTGCGGGCTGCCTTCTGGTGTTGCCCTCCCAGTGGCGCCGCCATGCCGTCCGCAGCGGGCCGGCTTGCACGCAAGTAGGCCACGCATTTTTTCGATTTACGATACAGAGACACCCCATGCAAAACCGCACCCCCGTTTTCGCCATCGCCGCCCTGGCACTTTTTTTGACCGCCTGCGGCGACAAGAAGCCCGCTGAAACGGCCGCTCCGGCGCCAGCCCCCGTGGTGGCACCCGCTGCCGCACCAGCTCCTGCGCCCGCTGAGACACCGGCTGCAGCTGCAGCACCCGCCGACGCAGCCCCAGCCCCCGTGGCCGACAGCGGTCTGGGCAAGAGTGCTTACAACAAGACCTGCGCTCTGTGCCACGCGGCAGGCGTAGCCGGCGCTCCCAAGCCCGGCGACAAGGACGACTGGGGCCCACGTATCGCCCAAGGCAAAGAGACTCTGTACAAACACGCTCTGGAAGGCTTCACCGGCGCCAAGGGCATGATGCCCGCCCGTGGCGGCAACAGCAAAATGGCAGACGACGACGTCAAGGCCGCTGTTGACTACATGGTTGGCTTGTCCAGCTAATCCGGGAGACGGCCATGCACAGCATGCATCTGCCCCGTGGGCTGACCAGGCGGCGCATGGCCATGGCGCTGCCTTTGCTGGGCAGCGCTGCCTGGCTGCCTTCTGCCATGGCCACAACAGATGCCACGGTGGAACGCAGCACCCGTAGCCTCATGGGCACGCAGGTGGATATCGTTGCCCATGGCGCGCCCCAGCCCACCCTTCAGACTGCCGTGGCGCAGGCCTGGCAGGAAATGGCGCGCTTGGCGTCCCTGATGACCCGCTACAGCCCGGACAGCATTGTCAGCCGCATCAACCGTGCGGCCGGCGTGCATGCCGTCAGCGTGCCAGCCGAGGTGATGCCGGTACTGCAGGCGGGACAAAAGCTGGCCGTACAAACGCAGGGCGCCTTTGACATTACGGTGGGGTCGCTCAAGGCTTGGCACTTTGGCGAAGGCCAGGCCAGCCTGCCCACACCCCAGGAGATCGAGGCACAACGCCGCCTGGTGGGTTACCGCAATCTGGTGCTAAACGAACGCACGGGTACCGCTTTCCTGCGCCAGCCCGGTATGGCGCTGGATCTCGGCGGCGTGGCCAAACTGCCCATCCTCGAAGCCGGCATGAAAATGCTCCAGCGCCATGGCGTGGAACATGCATTGCTCAACGGTGGCGGCGATGTGCTCATCGCGGGCCAGCTCCACGGACGCGCCTGGCGCGTGGGCCTGCGCGACCCGCATGCGCCCGAACGCATGCTGGGCATGCTGGAATTGCAAGGCCAGGCCATCGTGGCGTCTTCGGGCGACTATGAACGCTTTTTCATGGTGCGAGGCGAACGCCAGCACCACATTTTGAACCCCGCCACAGGCCGACCGACCCATGGCCCGCACGGCGTAAGCCTGCTGGCGCGCGATGCCGCCAGCGTCAATGGCCTGGGCACGGCCATCATGGTGATGGGCAGCGCGGGCGCAGCCAAGCTACTCCAAAACCGGCCCGAAATCCAGGCCGCTCTGGTGGCGGAACGGGACCAAAGTGTCTGGCAGACGCCGGGCATGGCCGCCTTGCTACGCCCCGTGGTCTAAGAACGTTTTCATGATCTAAGTCAGAGCAACGGCGCTCGCGCTCCCTCTACTCGGGTGGGCGCCTTTTTTTTACAGGCTAGCGGCCAGCGCCACGAATTCGTGCACGGGCACTTCCTCGGCGCGGCGCTGCACATTGAAGGTCCCGGCAAAGGCGCGTGCTTCGAGCCAGCGCCCGAGAGTGTGGCGCAGCAGTTTGCGCCGCTGGCTGAAGGCCACCTGCACCAACTCCTCCAGCAAACGTGCATCGAGCGCCACGGGAGCCTCGCGCGGCACCATGCGTACCACGGCGCTGTCCACACGGGGCGGTGGATCAAAGCTCTCCGGCGGCACGAACAGCACGTTCTCCATGGCGTAGCGCCACTGCAGCAGGACCGACAGGCGCCCGTAGTCGCTGGTAGCGGGCGAAGCCACCATGCGGTCGATCACTTCCTTTTGCAGCATGAAGTGCTGGTCGGTGATCACATCCACATACTTGAACAAGTGGAACAGGATGGGCGTGGAGATGTTGTACGGCAGATTGCCGACAACTCTTATTTTTGTAGCATGTAGCGCTTGTGCCACCTGCGAAAAATCCACTTTTAATACATCAGACTCGATGACATCGAGCTGCCCATGCAGGCGCAGGCGCAGCGCCAGATCCCGATCGAGCTCAATCACCGTCAAGCGCCCCAGGCGCTCGACCAGGGGCTGGGTCAGCGCCGCCAGACCAGGCCCGATCTCGACCATGGGCTGACCGGGCTGCGGTGCAATCGCCATCACGATGGCGTCAATGATTCCGCCATCGGCCAGAAAGTGCTGGCCAAAGCGCTTGCGGGGAATGTGCTTCATCGTCCGGCTCCAGCGTTCAACGGGGAACGATGCCGTTCAGAAAATGCGGAAAAAACGGCCCTCATTGCGGCGGATCGCGGTATTCAACATAGGCACGCCCCCGCAGTTCCTGCGCCCAGACGGCATAGGCGTCCTCGATTTTTTTCTGGCGAACCATCTGGCGCACCACTTCGCGCTGCTCGCGCGGATTGAGCTTGGTCTCGCGCCGCTCGATGAGTTGTATCAGGTGTACGCCAAAACGCGACACCAGGGGCGCGCTGATTTCGCCGGGCTTGAGCGCGTTCATGACTTCCTCGAATTCGGGTACGTAGCTGCCGGGATTGGACCAACCGAGATCGCCGCCCTGCTTGGCGCTGCTGTCCTGAGAATGCTCTTTGGCCAGCTCTGCAAAGTCGGCCTGACCCGCTTGAACGCGGCGGCGGTAGTCGGCCAGCCGGTCGGCGGCGGCCGTCTCGCTCAGCTGGGCACTGGTGCGCAGCAGGATATGGCGGGCGTGGCTTTGCATGACCGTAGCGGGCATGCCGTTGCGGGTTTTGTCGATCACCTTGAGCACATGGAAACCGGCCCCCGAACGCACGGGCCCCGCCACGCCGCCCACAGGCAGTGCCTGTGTGGCTTGCACGAAAAGTTCTGGATAGCGGTCGGCCGGGCGCAAGCCCATCAGCCCTCCGGTGCGCGCATCGGCGGCGTCAGAAAATTCGCTCGCCAGAGCGGCAAAATCTCCGCCTGCACGGGCTTTGTCGGCTGCGGTCTGGGCGCGTGCCTGGCGCTCGGCCACCTGGGCGGGACTGGCACCTTCGGGCACCGCGACAAGGATATGGCCCAGATTCAGATCCATCTGGGCCTGTTCGGCACCTGCACCTTGCTCGCGCTGGTACTGGTCGATTTCATGGTCGCTCACGCGCACACGGGCATCCACCTCGCGCTCGCGCAAGCGCTGCTGCGTCAACTGGCGGCGCAACTCCTGGCGAAATTGCTCACGGCTGATGCCGTCGGCCGCCAGACGCTTGTGCATTTCTGGCAAGGACACCTCGTTCTGCCGTGCCACGCTTTGCTCGGCCTGATTGACGGCCAGGTCATCGACCACGATACCGGACTCACGGGCCAGCTGGAGCTGCGCGCGTTCGAGAATGATCTGCTCCAGGGCTTCACGTGCCAGCAACTCCTGCGGCGGCTGCGCGCCGCCTTGGCCGGCCACCTGCCGCTGCAGGCGCGCCAGGCGCAGGCGTACCTCGTGGTTGGTCACCGGCTCGGAGTTGACCACGGCGACGATGAAATCAGCCTGCCGGGGCTCCAAGGGTGCGGCCGCTGTTTTGGTTTGCGGCGCCGGCATGGAGGGCGGCGGCTTGCGCCCCACACCCACGCCTGCTGCGCCGGGGGTGCGCACCCCTTGGGCTCCGGCACCCAGTGAAACAAGAGAGGCCAGGCACACCAGGCCAAGAGCCAGGGCACGTGATTTCATGGTGTAGGGCTGTGCGTTAGTCATAGTTGCTGAAGCGGCTGGGGATGCTGACCTGGTCGCGCAGATACCGGTAGCCAGGAATGTTTTGCTTGAGGCTGCTGAGCGGGTTGGAGCCCAGACTCAGACGCGAGAAACCCACGAATTCGATCTGGAACAACAGACGGGTGTTGCTATTGTTCAGGCCATTTTGCAGGCGCTCAAGCACCACGCGGCCAATCCAGCAGCAACTGTCGTATTCAATGCCGACGACGGCATCCACCAGCTTGCGATCTTGCAGACTGTAGTTCAATCGGCCCACGCTGTACCAGCGCGCGCCCCCATCCGGCGCACCGCGCCCACCAGCCTTGCCACCTGGGGCACCCTTGTCGCCCCACAGGTCGTTCAAGGGCCACTGCCAACCGATATCGACCTGCTCGCTGGTACCGCGCTGCAGGCGGTAGGCCGCGCTGACGACGCGGTAGTCGCCCGGCTGGTAGCGCGCACCGATGGTCGAGCGGATCGAGCGCCCGGTCTTGCGGTTGAACTGCACCGTGGAATCCACGCTCCACTGCGGCACCCAGTTCACGGCCGCGCCCACCAGCACGTCAGACAGCCGCTCGCTTACGGCGGGTGTGCCAGGAAGGCTGACCTGTTGGTCAGAGAAGCGAAAGCGCTGCGCCACACCGAAACGCGCGGTTTCGGCACCGGTGGCGGGGTCGAGCAGGCGACTGGTCACGCCCAGGGTGAGCAGATTGTTGTCGGCAATGCGATCGTTCCCGCCAAAGGCGTTCTCGGTATAGATGGTGGCAAAGTTGAAGTCGTTGGCCGCCGTGTCGTACACCGGCAGCAGGTGCTGGTCGCGGTAGGGTGTGTAGGTATAAAAGGCGCGCGGCTCCAGCGTCTGCATGAAAGCGCGCCCGAAGAAGCCTGCATCGCGCTCGAACACCAGTCCACTGTCGACGCTGAAGGTGGGCAGCGCACGGCTGGCTGAGCGTGCGCCGTTCGCCAGTGGGCTGTCAAACTGGTACTGACTGGCATGCCATTGCAGGCGCGGCGTGACAAAACCTTCAGGTGCCAGGAAAGGGCGGCTGATTTGCGCCAGTGCAAAGCTGCGCTGCGCATTGGGCTGGCCCGTCCGACTACGGTCTGCATGAAAGCGCGTGCTGTCCAGCTCCAGACTGGCATCCAACCCGGCGCCCAGGCGCGACGGGGCATAGCGCCACTGCAGCTGCGGCAGGCGATCGTAGGGCGGCACGATGGGTGCGGACACATCCTGCAGCGTCTGCCATTTCAGCGTGCGCAAGCGCAGCGTCGTCTCCGCGCCGGCCCAGGACAGCTGGGCGTCGCCGGGCAGCAGTCGCTGCGTCAATTGCTGGGTGCCCCGCGGGAAGTCGCGCCAGTAGTTGTCGTCGCTGGCGCGGTTGAGGTTGAGGTTCACCCCCAGACCGCCCACGCTCGTATCGATGGTGCCCGTGTGCTGCAGCGAATAGCTCCAGCGGTTTTGATCGCGCAAACGGTCGCCTGGCAATACGTCGGCGCGCACCTGGCCCTGGTAAGAGGGCTCGAGGTAACGGAATTCGCCACCCAGCTGGATGCCCCGTTTAGCCATGATGGCCGCTTGCAGGGTAGCGTCGCGGTTGGGCGCGATGTTCCAATAGTAGGGCTGGGCGTATTCGAATCCGTTGACGCTGTTCAGCCCCAGGGTGGGCGGCAGCAGCCCGGACTTGCGCTTGTCCGACAGCGGAAAACTGATATGCGGAATGGGCAGCAGCGGTACGCCCTTGAATTCCAGCACGGCGTTGTCGGCTGTGCCCACTTCTTCGGCCTGGTCGATATGGATGCGGTCAGCGCGCAGCACCCAGTCGGGCCGCCAGCTTTGCCCTTCCTCGCGCGTGCAGGTGGTGTAAGTGGCGCTGTGCACATCGGCACGGTCGCGGTCGATGAAATCCACACGCACCGCCTCGCCGTGGGCGCCGTTGCGCAAGAACTGGTAACGCGCGTCGGTGAAAAAACCTTCGAAGGCATCCACGCGCAACTCCAGCGCTGTGCCTTCGTACACATTGCCTGCGCGGTTGATGCGCACCGGCCCGGTGGCGCGGACGGTGTCGTCGGGGGCGGTGTATTCCATGCGCTGTGCGCGGACCACGGTGTCGCCCCGGCGCAGCATGGCATTGCCTTCGATCTCGGTGCGGATGTCGGGTTGGCCCGTAATGCGATCGCCCGACACAAACACCGGCAACTGCGAGCGCACCGCTTCCGGAATGGTCTCGCCCAGCATCGGGCTGGCTCGCAGCGTGGTGGGCGCATCCCAGGCGCTGGCCTGCGCCGAAGCCGCCAAGGGCAGACCGCACAGCGCGCCCGCCACCAGTGCGGCGACCGCCGTGCGCGGGTGGACTGGTACCGGCCCTGAGGAGGCGGACAGCAGGAAAGAGGTGCGATGCAAGTCGTGCAAGAAATCAGTCCATGGAATCAGCCGCGCACGGCGCGCACCATGCGCCCGCCCGCCACCCGCGCCGAACAGGCTGGGTTTGTAGAATCCGATTATCCATGAGCCACCCTACTCCCTCCGCTTTCGCAGCCTCCTCCCCTCGCACAACGGCCACCGTGGCCTGGCCTGACGCCGCGCGCCATGCCGCCTTCGACGCCTGGCTGGCACCCCTGGCCGCTGCGCAGGGGCTGCAGCCCGACACCCTGCGCCCCGCCTCGGCCGATGCCAGTTTTCGGCGCTACCTGCGCATCGACACGGGCACGCCCGGCCAGAGCTGCGTGGTGATGGACGCGCCGCCGGACAAAGAAAACTGCCGCCCCTTCGTGCAGGTACAGGCCCTTCTGCAGCAAGCGGGCCTGCATGTACCGCAGATCCTGGCCTGGGACGAGGCGAACGGCTTCATGCTGCTGTCCGACCTGGGCCAGCACACCGTGATCGAGAAACTCGACCCCGCAGCGCCGCAAGACGCCTACGCCTGGTACCAGCAAGCCACCGACACGCTGCTGCAGTGGCAGCTGGCCTCACGCCCCGGCGTGCTGCCGCCCTACGACGAAGCCCTGCTACGGCGTGAGCTGGCCTTGTTTCCTGACTGGTACATCGCCCAGCACCGCGGCATGGCGCTGGACGCAGCGCAGCAGGCCGTGCTCGACCACGCCTTCAACCGCATCGTTGCGCACAACCTGGAGGCGCCCAGCGTGTTTGTGCACCGCGACTTCATGATGCGCAACCTGATGGTGCCCACCACACCTGGCGGGCCGCTCGGCGTGCTGGATTTTCAGGACGCGGTGTACGGCCCCATCACCTACGACATCGCCAGCCTGCTGCGCGACGCCTTCATCAGCTGGGACGAAAATTTTGTCATCGACATTACCGTGCGTTACTGGGAGAAGGCGCGCAAGGCGGGTTTGCTGGGCGCGGGCAGCCCCAGCGGCTGGGGGGCCGACTTTGGCGAGTTCTACCGCAGTGTCGAATGGATGGGCCTGCAGCGCCACCTGAAGGTGGCCGGCATCTTTGCGCGCCTGACGCTGCGCGACGGCAAACCCAAGTACCTGCAGGACGCGCCCCGCTTTTTGCATTACATCCGCAGCACCGCCGACCGCTACCGCGAGCTGGGCCCGCTGTGCAAGCTCATCGACCAGATCGAAGGCACAGAAGCAGCTATGGGCTATGCCTTTGGTCGCGTTTAAAAATATATAACAAATTAGCCTCTAGCGCTTATCCATCAAGCGCAAACAGCTACAAAAATCATAGTACATGCCGCGCTTTCACTGCCCCGCAGACCTGGCCCCCGGGCTGGAATTCGCCCTGCCTGCGGGCGCTGCGCGCCATGTGCAGGTGCTGCGCATGCAGCCGGGTGATTCGATCACGCTGTTCCACGGCGGCCTGCAAGACCCCGGAGCGCCGGGCGGCGAGTTCGACGCCACCATTACCCACATGGGCCGCAGCGAGGTGCGCGTGCAGGTGGGCGCCCACCACGCCATCGAGCGCGAAGCCGCACGCGCGGTGCACCTGCTGGCCGGCATCACCGCCAACGAGCGCATGGACTGGCTGGTTGAAAAAGCCACCGAACTGGGCGTGGCCAGCATCACCCCGCTGCTGGCCGAGCGCAGCGTACTCAAGCTCAAGGGCGAGCGCGCCGACAAGAAACTCGCCCACTGGCAGGCCGTGGCCGTGGCCGCCTGCGAGCAGTGCGGGCGCAACCGCGTGCCGACCATTCACCCGGCCATGGATCTGGCGGGATGGCTGCGCAGCCCACTCGCCGACGCACAGGGCGCGCGCCTGTTGCTGTCGCTGCGCGCCGAAACGCAGCCGCTGCACACCAAGGTGCCCGGCAGCAGCGCCCTGGTTTTTCTCTCTGGCCCGGAAGGGGGCCTGAGCCCCACGGAAGAAGACCTGGCCCTGCAACACGGTTTCGCTCCGGTCACCCTGGGCACGCGGGTGCTGCGCGCAGAAACCGCTCCGCTGGCGGCGTTGGCAGCATTCACGCTCGATTGAAGATCACAGACCGTAGTCGCGCTCCACGCGGGCAATACGGATCTTGAAGCCTGCGTACCACTTCTCGCGCCCCTGGCGCTGGGCATCCAAATGCTCGGCATCGGCCTTCCAGGCGGCGATGGATGCGAGATCGGCCCAGTACGACACCGTGATGCCCAGGCCATCGCGCACCGATTCCACCCCCAGAAACCCCGGCTGCTGCGCTGCCAGCTCCACCATGCGCTGCGCCATGGCGCCGTAGCCATCGTCCCCCTCGGTACGCAGGCTGGTGAAGATGACCGCGTAGTAAGGCGGCGCGGGCGTGTGGGCAAAGCCTGTCATCTCAGCGCCCAGTGGGCATGGGTTTGATGGTGCCGCAGCTGTCCGACAGCCAGCGGCCCTTCTGCGCCATGTCGATCTGCTCGGGCTTGCCCTGCTGGACGGTTTTGAACTTGAATTGCCCGGAATAGGCCTTGGGGCCCTGGAACGTGACCGTGCCCTCACCACTGGACGGCGGCTCATCCTGCCCGCCCTTGCAGCTGAAAGCCACCTTCATGGTGTTGGCGTCCACGCGCTGCACCTGCTGTGTACAGCCCTCCTGCTGGGGAATGTTGTCGAGATCGGCCTGCTCCTTGGTGACGCAGACCTTGACGCTCTGGCCCGTGGCCCCCAGCCCCACGCCTTGCTGGGCCATCATCTGTTCCATCTGCTTGCGCTGAGCAGGCGGCATGCTGGCCAGGGATTTCTGCATCTCGGCCATGGCCGCTTCCATCTGGCCGCTCTGGGTCTTGAAGCTGACGTTGTGCTCCCACAGGCCGGGGCGCATTTTCTGCTGCGCTGCCGCCGTGAACGATACGCCTGCCAGCAGCGCCAGTGCGGCGGTGGAAACGATGAAACGCGATGTCTGCATGGTCTGCCTTTCCTGAAATGGGCGCCCCGCGCGAACCTGGGGGACGGCCTTGCCGCGCCACTGTAACGTCCTGAACCCTTTTTGGACACCCGTGCACCTGCGCACAACAGCGGCAGAACGTGACCGATTGGGCTCTTTTGCTAGCCGTGTAGCGTGCGGCGGTACTGCATGGCCTCGGCCACATGCGCCACCTGGGTGTGCTGTGCGCCCGCCAGGTCGGCGATGGTGCGGGCCACCTTGAGGGCGCGGTGCGTGGCGCGGGCCGACCACCCCAGCCGGGCGGAAGCCGTCTGCAAAAACTGCAGCGCTGCGGGCTCCAGCAGGGCATGGACATCGATCGCCTGCCCCTGCAAGGCCTGGTTGGCATACCCCTGGCGCGCCGTGGCCCGCTGGCGGGCCTGCACCACGCGCACGCGGATGGCCGCGCTGCATTCACCCGGGGGTGCATTCAGCAAATCTTGTGCAGGCAGGGCTGGCACCTCGACATGCAGGTCGATGCGGTCGAGTAATGGGCCGCTGAGCCGCGCCTGGTAGCGCGCCACCTGGTCGGGCGTGCAGCGGCAGGCACGCTGCGTGGCGCCCCGGTAGCCGCAGGGGCAAGGGTTCATGGCGGCAATCATCTGAAAACGCGCGGGGAATTGAGCCCGCTGCGCAGCCCGCGAGATAGTGATATGGCCCGTCTCCAGCGGCTCGCGCAGGGCTTCGAGGGCGGCGCGGGGAAACTCTGGCAACTCGTCCAAAAAGAGTACGCCATGGTGCGCCAGCGAGATCTCGCCCGGGCGCGGCGGTGAGCCACCACCCACCAGAGCCACCGCACTCGCCGTATGGTGCGGGCTGCCGGTGGGGCGCAGGGCCCAGCGCTCCAGTGCAAACCGGCCGCACAGACTGGCCACGGCGGCGCTCTCCAGCGCCTCGTCCACCGTCATATCCGGCAGCACCCCGGCAAAGCGCTGGGCCAGCATGGATTTTCCCGAGCCAGGCGGCCCCATCAACAAAAGACTGTGGCCGCCGGCGGCTGCGATCTCCAGGGCGCGCTTGGCCAGGGCCTGGCCTTTGACATCGGCCAGGTCGGCATAGACACCCGTGGTCTGCAGGGGCGTAGCCTGCATGCGCGTCCAGCCACTGTCCTCGGGCGCCGGGCCTTCACCCGTGCTGCCGGGCGGCAAAAACTGCTGTACCACGTCCAGCAGATGGCGTGCACGCCAGACCTGGGCGTCGGGCACCAGCGCGGCCTCTTCGGCGCTGCCCGGCGGCAGCACCAACCGCACCCCGGCGGGCAGCGCGCGCAGCGCCAGGCTGGTGGCCAGCGCTCCGCGCACGGGGCGCAACTCGCCCGAGAGCGACAACTCCCCCGCAAACTCATAGCCTGCAAGACGGGCGGCATCGATCTGACCGCTGGCCGCCAGGATGCCCAGGGCGATGGGCAGATCGAAGCGCCCCGAGTCCTTGGGCAAATCGGCCGGAGCCAAATTGACGGTGATGCGCTTGTTGTGCGGGAACTCCAGCCCGGCGTTTTGCAACGCCGAGCGCACGCGCTCACGCGCCTCCTTGACCTCGACCTCGGCCAGTCCCACCAGCGTGAAGCTGGGCAAGCCATTGGCCAGGTGCACCTCGACAGTGACAGGCGGCGCCTGCAACCCCAGCAGGGCGCGGCTTTGCACCAAAGCAAGACTCATGCGTGTATTTCTCCCCAGACGAGTGCGGTTTGCGGGCGGCGGGCGCAATGGCCGACGGCCATGCACCAGTCCGGTGCAAAGGCCATGTACCGCCCTGCGAATGTAGCGGTGAAAGGCCTGGCACGGTCTGTGCGTAGACAGGCTATCGCTTGTTTTTTTCTGACCGGAGGACCCATGAACCACGCATCTCTCAAGACCCTCGGTATCGCCCTTGTGGCGGCCATGCCTCTGATGGCCAGCGCGCAGCTCAGCGGCAACCTGGGCCTGGCCTCCAACTACAAGTACCGTGGCCAGGACCAGGACACCAGCAAAACCCGGGCCGTCAAGCCTGCGCTGCAAGGCGGTTTTGACTACGCCTTTGGCGAATCCGGCTGGTATGTGGGCAACTGGAACTCCAGCGTGCACTGGCTGCCCGGCAACTCCATCGAGATGGACCTGTACGGCGGCTACAAATTCAAGGCCGGTGCGCTGGACTGGGACCTGGGCGCCCTCACCTACCTCTATCCCGGCAACACCACAGGCAACACCACCGAGCTGTACGCCGCGACCACCTGGGGGCCGCTGACGGCCAAGTACTCGCACACGGTGTCGAAGGACTATTTCGGCTGGGCTGGTGCCAAGGCAGGCTCGGGCCTCAAGGGCACCAACACGGGCTACCTGGCGTTCTCGGTGGCGCAGGAAGTGGCGCCCTCGGTCACGCTCAAGGCTTCGGTCGGGTTCACGCGCTTTGCCAGCGATATCAAGGACATGGGCGTGCCCAACTACATGGATTACAGCCTCGGCGCGGCCTACGACTTTGGCGGCGGTCTCTCGCTCGGCGCAGCCGTGGCGGGCGCCAACAAGAAGGCTTATTTCGGACCCGCCAACCAGTCGCGCCTGCTCGTCACCCTGACCAAAACCCTGTAAGGAGGAACAGAAAATGAAAATGGTGACTGCCATCATCAAGCCGTTCAAACTCGACGAAGTGCGCGAGGCCCTCTCCGACATCGGGGTGCAGGGCATCACGGTGACCGAAGTAAAGGGCTTTGGCCGCCAGAAGGGCCATACCGAGCTCTACCGCGGCGCCGAGTACGTGGTGGACTTCCTGCCCAAGGTGAAGATCGAGGCCGCCGTTGCCGACGACCTGGTCGAGCGCGTCATCGAGGCCATCGAAGGCGCGGCGCGCACCGGCAAGATCGGCGACGGCAAGATTTTTGTCTCCGCCCTCGAACAGGTGGTACGCATCCGCACCGGCGAGACCGGCCAGGACGCCCTGTAAGCCACCCCTTCCACCCAACGCGAGAAACTGCCATGAAAAAACTGCTTGCCTCCCTCCTGCTAGGGCTGGGCCTGCTGGCCACCGGACCGCTCGCCCTGGCCCAGGCACCTGCCACTCCCGAACCCGCCGCCATGGCGGCCCCGGCCGAACCGGCTGCAGCTACCGACACGGCGACAGCGCCAGCCCCGGCTGCGCCTGTGGCCGCGGCTGCAGTGGCCCCGGCCGCACCGGCCGCCGCACCCAAGCTCGACTCGGGCGATACCGCCTGGATGCTCACTTCCACGCTGCTGGTCATCCTGATGACCCTCCCCGGCCTGGCGCTGTTCTACGGCGGCCTGGCCCGCTCGAAGAACATGCTGTCGGTGCTGGTGCAGGTGTTCGTGGTCTTTGCCATCATCAGCGTGCTGTGGGCCCTGTACGGCTACAGCCTGGCATTCACCGGTGAGGGCCGGTTCTTCGGCGGGCTGGACAAGCTGTTCCTCAAGGGCATCGCACCCGACACGCTTTCGGGCCTGCTGCCCACCATTCCGGAATATGTGTTCGTGGCCTTCCAGTCCACCTTTGCCGCCATCACCGTGGCGCTGATCGTGGGCTCGTTCGCTGAACGCATCCGCTTCTCGGCCGTGCTGATTTTCTCGCTGCTGTGGTTCACCTTCAGCTACATCCCCATGGCCCACATGGTGTGGGGCGGCGGCCTGCTGGCCAAGGACGGTGCGCTCGACTTTGCCGGGGGCACGGTGGTGCACATCAACGCCGGTGTGGCCGCGCTGGTGGGCGCCTACCTGGTGGGCAAGCGCATTGGTTACGGCAAGGAAGCGCTGACCCCGCACAGCCTGACGCTGACCATGGTGGGCGCCTCGCTCCTGTGGGTGGGCTGGTTCGGTTTCAACGCAGGTTCGGCCGGTGCCGCCAACGGCGTGGCGGGCCTGGCTTTCATCAACACCGTGCTGGCCACGGCCGCGGCCACCCTGTCGTGGCTGGCGGGTGAATCGCTGCACAAGGGCAAGGCCTCCATGCTGGGCGCGGCCTCGGGCGCTGTGGCCGGGCTGGTGGCCGTGACCCCGGCAGCAGGCTTCGTGGGCCCCATGGGTTCCATCGTGATGGGCCTGATCGCGGGTATCGTCTGCCTGTGGGGCGTGGGTGGTCTCAAGCGCATGCTGGGTGCGGACGATGCATTTGACGTGTTTGGCGTGCACGGCGTGGGCGGCATTCTGGGCGCCATCCTGACCGGCGTGTTCGCCTCGCAAAGCCTGGGCGGCACAGGCGGCCTCACCCCCGACACCTATGCCATGGGCGCCCAGGTCTGGGTCCAGACCAAGAGCGTGCTGGTCACCATCGTGTGGTCCGGCGTGGTGGCCTTGGTGGCCTACAAGGTGGCCGACATGCTGGTGGGCCTGCGCGTGAGCGAAGAAGCCGAACGCGAAGGCCTGGACATCACCTCGCACGGCGAAACGGCTTACAGCCGCTGAAGCGTCCCTGCCGTGGTGTCTGGTGGGGCCACGGCAGGACAGCGCGGAAAACTCCAAGGTGCTTGTAGCCCGCCCGCACGGCGGGCTTTTTTTGCGCTGAAAATTTGAACAAAATATGCTTCCAGCGCAATCCAATCAAGCGCAGATAGCTATTAAATTAGTAGCAAATACAAGAAATACAGCGTGACTGTGGGCGAAAACGCTCACATGGCCCGTGCAGAAAATTCACGCAGCCCAGGACCGCGCCGCCGCGCACAGGCAGACCCCAAGGCTTACCATCCAAGCCTATGGAAAGCGCCCTTCACCACATGATTGAACAGGTGCGCGCCGCAGGCGCGCGCCAGGCACCACTGCACATCCGTGGCGGCGGCAGCCAACAAAAAGGTTTGCTGCTATTTCTGCAAGCAGGCTTGGGTTGCCTCCAAGGATAAATCCAAGCATCATGCTCACACCGTAATATGCCGTAAGGCGC
>JAANMW010001347.1_pt1 | contig 26107 bp, 22 predicted proteins | sample 7279671 | NCBI WGS metagenome assembly JAANMW01 (sample SAMN14094541, study PRJNA606508) | bioreactor metagenome | isolation source: A lab-scale SPAN reactor treating ammonium-rich wastewater day 247 | place: Ireland: Galway | collected 2017-09-19 | reverse complement strand
GACATCGTGCCGGCGCTGTTCGCCGCCTGCGACGGGCAACTGAATCATTTCAGCATGCGCTGGTTTCCCGATCCTGCGCTGACCGTGGTGATGGCGGCGAAGGGCTATCCCGGCAGCTACGCGAAGGGAACGCGCATCGACGGACTTGATGATGCCGCCAAGGCCGAGGGCGTGGAGATTTTTCATGCTGGCACGAAAGAGGAGGACGGGCGCATTCTCGCGAGTGGCGGTCGCGTCCTGAACGTCTGCGCGCTCGGCAGGACCGTCGCGGAAGCGCAAGCCCGCGCGTATGAGGCGGTCGATCGCATCACATGGCCCGAGGGCTTCTGCCGTCGCGACATCGGCCTTCGCGCGGTGGCGCGGGAGAAGGGCGGATAGAGGTGGATTTTATCGGCGCGCCTTGAAAAAATCCCGCAGCAACGCCGCCGCCTGGCTTTCGCCGACGGAAGAATACACCTCCGGCCGGTGATGGCAGGTCGGTGCGGCGAAGAATTGCACGCCGGACTCCACCGCGCCGCCTTTGGGGTCGCTCGCTCCATAGTAGAGCCTTCGGATCCGCGCGAACGAGATCGCGGCCGCGCACATCGTGCAGGGTTCCAGCGTCACATAGAGATCGCAACCGGTCAGCCGTTCGCTGCCGAGGACGTGCGCGGCTGCACGGAGCGCCAGAACCTCGGCATGAGCGGTTGGATCGCGATCAATCAGGGTGCGGTTTCCCGCGGCGGCGATGATCTCTCCGTCGCGCACGATCACGCAGCCGATCGGCACCTCGCCCGCTTGACGGGCTCTTTCTGCGGCTTCGAGCGCCATGTCCATGAAAGAGGGTGCGGTCATGTCTCGTATCCCGGCGCATGATCCGCCAAGTGGAGGCGGCTTGGCGTTCAGATCATGCGCCATATCAATATCCCGGAGCGCGATCAGACGAAAAGGCGGTATCCGCTTTTCCTGATCGCGCTCCGGCGCGAACCCTGTTAAGAGGCGCGCTATAGCGTTTTCGAGCGAAGCATGTCCTCGGGCTTGAGCCCTAAGGATGGAATCCGGTTCGCGTCAAGAAAACGCGTCAAAACATCAAAGACTCTAGTCGACCCTTGTGCCCGTAGCGAGATCATTCATGCCCCGCGATAACGACGATGACAATGCGCGCCCGCGTGGCCGGCCTGATCGGCCCTCTGGCGGCAAGGGGAAACCCAGGGGCCGATCGGGCGCGCCGCGAGGTCCGGAAAAGAAGCTCGCCAGGCGTGGCTTGGCTGGCAAGTCCGATACCCGAAAGTCCGACAGAGGCGATGGTGATAAGCGGCCCTATGCCGGCAAGTCCGATGGCGCGAAGCCTTCCGGCAAGAAGCCCTATGCCAGGCCGTATGCGAGCGCGGGCAAACCCTATGCGGGCAAGCGAGATGGCGCGACCGCGCGGCCTCGGTTCAATCGCGACGACGGTGGCGAGAAGCGCCCCTACACGCCACGCGGCGAGGGTTTTCGGAAAGACGGCGACCGTCCGCAGCGTGCGCGGCCGCAAGGTGATCGGCCTTATGGCGCGCGTCCGCCGCGTGAGGGTGGCGGCGAGAAACGTCCGTATACGCCGCGCGGGGATCGCCCCTTCGGTGACAAGAAGGCGTTCTCACGCGGTGGACCCGACCGTGGTCCGCGCGGACCGCGCAAGGAGTTCGGCGACCGGGAGGGGCGTAACAGGGGCGACGAAAAGCCGTGGCAGAAGCGCGACGTTGGCCCGCGCGATGATCGCGGCGGGGCGCGACCGTCTCGTGACGGCGTGGGGCGTCCACGATTTTCGAAGCCACGCGAGGATCGCGTTGAGCGAGCTGCGGGTGCCGATCGCGGTCCCCGCAAGTTTGATCGTCCGCAAGGCGACCGTCCGCGTTATGACCGTCGCTCCGATGATCGTCCTCGCTTCGATCGCCCGCGACAGGATCGTCCCGACGGCGACCGTCCTCGTGGTGCCAGCAATGCCTGGCAGGAGCGCCCGCGCCGCGACGCTCGCGACGACCGTCCCCGTCGTAATGATCGTGACGATCGTCCGCGTCGTGACAATGAGGACGACAGCAAGGTTTTCGCAAAACGTCCGGCGTTCGGGGGACGCGGCGCCTATCGCGAACGCGCGCCTGACGGCGAGCGGCGCGGCGCACGGGCCGAGCCGAAACCAAAGAAAGCCGGTGAACGCGTCGCGAAAGTGATCTCGCGCGCAGGTCTCGCCTCGCGACGCGACGCGGAGGAGATGGTCACGCAAGGCCGCGTTGCCGTCAACGGTCGCATCATCAACTCGCCGGCGCTCGATGTCATCTCGCGCGACGTCGTCACGGTTGACGGCGAGCCCTTGCCGGAGCGCGAGCGCACGCGGTTGTTCCTGTATCACAAGCCGCGCGGCCTGATGACGACCCATGCCGATCTCGAAGGCCGGCCGACGGTATTCGATCATCTGCCCGAAGGTCTGCCGCGCCTGATCAGCGTCGGCCGGCTCGACTTCAACACCGAGGGACTGCTGCTCCTGACCAATGACGGCGGCCTGGCCCGCGCGCTGGAACTGCCCGACACCGGCTGGCTGCGGCGCTATCGGGTCCGCGCCCATGGCGAGGTGACGCAGGCGCAACTCGATGCCTTGAAGAACGGCGTCGAGGTCGACGGCGTCAAGTATGGCTCGATCGACGCCACGCTGGAGCGCGATCAGGGCGCGAATGTGTGGCTGACCTTTGCGATCCGCGAGGGCAAGAACCGCGAGGTGCGGAACGTGATGGCGCATCTCGGGCTCGAGGTGAACCGGCTGATCCGTATCTCCTACGGGCCGTTCCAGTTGGCCGAGATCGCGGAAGGTGAGGTCGAGGAGGTGAAGACGCGTGTGCTGCGCGAGCAGCTCGGCGACAGAATCGCCACGCTCGCCAACATGGATCCCGCCGGCGCCGCGGCCGAAGCCGGGGCCGTCAAGCTCGGCCGCGACGGCACGCCGCTGCGCTCCAAGAAAGACAACAAGGCGAGGGCCAAGCGTTCGCTGATCGAGGATCGCCAGGGCCGCAGCGTCGTGGTGCAGCGGACCGGCAGCGATGAGGCGCGGGCGCGCAACGAAGCGGAGGCCAATGGCTATGGACCGCCGCGCCGGCCGAAGCGCGGCTATCATGGCAAGCGCGACCTGACGCCGAAGGATGGGTAGGCAAATGCAATGAGCGCGCCTTTGCTCAGGGTGTCATGGCCGGGCTTGTCCCGGCCATCCACGTCTGTTCCTTCGCGGTCATTAAAAGACGTGGATGCCCGGCATAAAGCCGCGCATGACGATCTACCGGGTCTGCACCTGCGAATTGCAGGAAAAGCCTGATGCGTGTCGTCGGCGGGCGGCTGAAGGGCCGCAACCTCGCGTCGCCATCGACGCAGCAGATACGTCCTACGGCCGATCGGCTGCGCGAGTCGTTGTTCAACATTCTCGCTCACGCCTATGACGATCCGGTCGCGGATGCGCGCGTGCTGGACCTGTTTGCGGGCACCGGCGCGCTCGGCATCGAAGCGGTGTCGCGCGGCGCGAAGTTCACGCTGTTTGTCGATAACGGCGCCGAGGCGCGCGCGCTGCTGCGTAACAACGTCGAGGCATTGGGGCTCGGCGGTGTAACGAAAGTCTATCGCCGCGATGCGACTAATCTCGGGGCCGCGCATCCCCTCACGCCGTTCTCGCTGGTGTTTCTCGATCCTCCGTACCGGATGCAGTTGGCCGACAAGGCGCTCGGCTCGCTGCGCGACGGGGGCTGGCTGACCGACAAGGCGCTGCTCGTTGTCGAGGAAGCCAAGGTTGCAGGCTTCGCCGCGCCGGAGGGATTTCGCGAACTCGAACGTCGCGCCTATGACGATACCGAATTCGTGTTCCTGCGGTTCGGCAAATAGCAGTGAAGCGCGTTGCGTTTGACGTGAAGATGCCAGCGACAAGCGCGGGCATGACAGAATGACAAATGGATCACCGCCGTCCGAAAAGCTTCTCGATATCGTCGAGCTTCAATTCCACGTAGGTCGGGCGGCCGTGATTGCACTGACCTGAATTGGGCGTGGCTTCCATCTCGCGCAGCAGCGCGTTCATTTCTTCCGGCTTGAGAATTCGTCCCGCGCGCACCGAGCCGTGACAGGCCATCGTGGCTGCGACATGCATCAGCCGCCGTTCGAGCGGAAGCGTCTCCTCCCATTCCGTCATGTGTTCGGCGAGATCGCGCAGCAGCGCGGCCGCGTTGATCTTGCCGAGCAGCGACGGCGTCTCGCGCACGGCGACCGCGCCGGGCCCGAAGGACTCGATGGCGAGGCCGAATTTTTCCAGTTCAACTGCGCGGTCGATCAGCTTTTCGACGGTCGCCTCATCCAGTTCGACGATATCGGGGATCAGCAGGATCTGCCGTTGCACGCCGTCCCGCTCGAGCGCCGTCTTCAGCCGCTCGTAAACGATACGTTCGTGCGCGGCGTGTTGATCCACGACGATCAGGCCGTCGCGGGTTTGCGACACGATGTAGGTTTCATGGATCTGGGTGCGCGCCGCGCCGAGCGGCCGATCGAGCCAATCAAGAGGGGGATGTGCGTCAAAGCGCACGTCGGCGCTGGGCGCGCCAACATCAAGCGCGGCCTGGCCGGCTTCGGCGAAGGCGGCCGCGGGCGGTCCGCCCCATGGCCGCGCACCGGCAGGCGCGGCGGGCGATTGCCGCCAATCCCAATTAGCGGGGCGTGGAGACTCCGAGGGACGGAAAGCCGTGAGCACCGCGCCGTCGCTGTTCGCGGCGGTGCGTCGTCCCTCGCGCGCGAGACCCTCCTTCAGCGCATGCACGGTCAGCGCGCGTACCAGCCCGGCGTTCCGGAACCGCACTTCCGTCTTCGCGGGATGGACATTGGCGTCGACCTCCCGCGGATCGGCTGTGACGAACAAAGCCGCTACCGGGTGACGGTCGCGCGGCAGGTAATCGGAATAGGCCGCGCGCACCGCGCCGAGGATCAACTTGTCACGCACCGGACGGCCGTTGACGAACAGGTATTGACCAAGCGCGTTCGCGCGGGTCAGCGACGGCGCGGCGGCGAACCCCTCGACGATCACGCCCTCGCGTTCGGCGCGTACTGGGATGGCGGCCGCGCGGAAGTCTCCGCCGAGAATGTCGCCCAGTCGCGTCAAACGTCCGGCCGCTCCGGGCAGCGCGGCCGTCCATGTCACCGGAGCACGCTCTTCGCCTGCGAGGGTGAAGCCGATATCCGGCCGCGCCATCGCCAGCCGCCGCACAACCTCGCGGATCGCCTCGGCCTCGGTGCGATCGGTCTTGAGGAACTTCAGCCGCGCGGGCGTTGCATAAAAGAGATCGCCGACTTCAACGCGCGTGCCTTGGGTTAGCGCGGCCGGAATGATCTCGGATTTTCGTCCACCTTCCACCGTGAGCGACCACGCATGCGGCTCGCGTGCCTCGCGTGTGGTGATGCAGAGCCTGGCCACCGCTCCGATCGAGGGCAGCGCTTCGCCGCGAAAGCCCAGCGTGCGGATGCCCAGCAAATCCTCGTCGTCCAGTTTCGAGGTGGCATGGCGATCCACCGCCAGCGCGAGGTCGCCCTTCGCCATGCCGGCCCCGTCGTCGGTGACGCCGATCCGCCGCCGTCCCCCGCCGTCGGTGAAGACATCGATGCGGGTCGCGCCGGCGTCGATCGCGTTTTCCACCAGCTCCTTGACGACGCTTGCCGGACGCTCGACCACTTCGCCCGCGGCGATGCGGTTGACGACGGTCTCGGGAAGCTGGCGGACGGGCATGGCGCGGCTCGATTCTGGCTGCGGCCGAGTGTAAGCGTTCGCCGCGCCGATTGCATGGGGGCAAAACCGGATGCCCCGAATTGATATGTTTGTCCCTGCAGGCGAAGCCCTTGCCGCCATCATGCTCCCGCGACAGGCCCGGCCATGACAAGAATTAGGAGGGGCGTGCCTGAAGGGATTTCCAACGCTGGCCGATACCTAATCCTCCTCGGCCGCCCGCCCCCGTTTCGCCTTCACATCGCTGCGGCGCTTCTTGCCCGCCAGCCGGCGTTGCTTCGAGCCGAGGGTCGGCTTGGTGGCGCGGCGCGGGGTCGGCCGGATCGCGGCCTGGCGCAGCAATTCGATCAGGCGGTCGGTGGCGTCCGAGCGGTTGCGCTCCTGGGTACGAAAGCGCTGGGCGTGGATGACGATCACGCCGTCCCTGGTCATCCGCTGCCCCGCGAGTTGGGCGAGCCGCGCGGCGATATCAGGGTCGAGCGTCAGGCGACGCGTATCGTAGCGCAACTGCGCGGCGGTCGAGAGCTTGTTGACGTTCTGGCCGCCCGGACCCGAGGCGCGAATGAAACTGATCTCGATGTCGTTCTCATCGATGACGATCGTGCGGGTGATCCGCAGCATGGCACTCACCAGGGCTCATCCGGCCCGCGAAAGCGTACAGTCTATAGCGTTTCGAGCGAAGCATGTCCTCGGGCTTGACCCGAGGATGGATGACCCTGTTCGCGTGAAGAAAACGCGTCAAACAAAAAATCTAATGCGCGGCGGGTGGAGACGCGGGCGGAGTTGCGGTCGGCTGCGTTTCCGCGGGTTGCGCCGCCGCCTGAGGCGAGCGCCCCACGACCACGGTGAGAAGTCCCTGTCCCCACAACCGCTTCGCGACGGCTTTCGCCTGGTCGAGGGTGACGGCATCGACGATGGAATTGCGCTTTTCGATGTAGTCGATCGGCAGATTATCCGTCTGATACTGCAACAGGCCGGTGGCGAGCTTCGATGAGGTATCGAGCTCCAGCATCTGCGATCCCTTCACATAGGATTTGGCTTCGTCGAGCTCTTGCTGCGTCGGCCCGTTCTCGGCAAAGCGCCGGATCTCGCTGTTGATGGCGTCGATGCTCTCGCCGGCTCTGTCGGCGCGGGTTCCGGTGGTGCCGGCGAATAGCGCCGAATGGTCCATCCACAGCAGAGATTGCGAGACGGAATAAGCGAGGCCACGCTTTTCGCGCACTTCGCGATACAGCCGCGACGACAGCGAGCCGCCGCCGAGAATGTGGTTGTTGATGTAGGCCGCCATGAAATCCGGGTCGTGACGCTTGACGCCGGCGCCTCCGAACATGACCACGGTCTGCGGCACGTCGAGCGGAACGAACGCTTTTTGCGGCGGCTTCGCGGCGATGACGTCGGGCACGGGCCTGAGGTCGCCCTTCGCCGGCAGGCCTCCGAAGGTCTGATCCAGCATCTTTGCCAGAGCCGCCGGCTCGATATCGCCTACGACCGTGATCTTCAACTTGTCTCGCGCCACCACCCGCCGCACGTAATCCTTGAGGTCGTCGATCCTGATCGTCGGAACGCTTTCGAGCGTGCCGTGCGAGGGATGACCGTAGGGATGATCGCCGAATGCCAGCTTGAGGAATTCGCGGCCGGCGAGTGCGTTCGGATTGGTCGAGTTGCGGCGCAGGTGGGACAGGATCTGCGAACGGATGCGCTCGACATCATCGGCGTCGAAGCGCGGCGAGGTCAAAGCGAGCCGCAGCAGGCCGAACGCTTCGTCGCTGTGTTCCCTGAGCATCCGCAACGAGCCGCGGAGCCGGTCGCGCTGGATCGTGAAGCTGAGCTCGATGGCCCGGCGCTCCATCCGTTCACGAAAGGTCTTGGAGTTGAGATCCCCGGCGCCCTCGTCCAGCAGGCTGGCGACCAGATGGCCGACGCCCGGCTTGTCGGGCGGGTCCTGCGCCGCGCCGCCCGCGAACGCGTATTCCATGGCCACCACAGGCACGGTGGCGTCCTGAACGAACCAGGCCTCGATGCCTCCGGGCGTCACCAGATGCTGGATTTTCGTCGCGGCGAAAGAGGGGACGGCGGCGAAGCTGATGACCGCGAAACATATGGCGGCGAGCAGGCCGCGCCCCGCACCAGTACCAAGGCATCTCACGATCGTTTCTCCTCGCGCGCCGGCGTGGTGTCCTTGATGAGATACCCGGTGACCGAGCGCGTTTTGACCAGCCACTTCCGCGCGACGTCCTGAATCTGCGCGGCGGTCACCGCACGGATGCGGTCCGGCCAGTTCCTGATCTCGTCGACGCTCAATCCGACCGTGACGCCCGCGCCGTACCAGCGCGCCAGTGTCGTTTGACTGTCCTGAGCGTAGACCGCCTGCGCGATCAGCTGGGTCTTGACGCGCTCGAGGTCCTCCGCGGGGATCGGGTTTTTAATGAGGTTTTCGATCACGGCATCGATGGCCTGCTCGATCGGAGTAAAGTCCGCGCCAGGCTTCGGCGCGACCGCGATCGCGAAATAGCTCGCATCGACAGCGGTGCCCTGATAGGTCGCGTTGGTGCTGACGGCGAGCTGCTTGTCGACGACGAGCGCGCGGTAGAGATAGGCATTGCTGCCGTCGCCGATCAATTGCGCGAGCACATCCAGCGCGGGACTTTCGCCCGCGGCCGCGGTGGTCGCGGAGGGCGTGAGGTAATAGCGCCGCAGCATCGGCTGCTCGACGCGGGCGTCCGCGAGCGTGACCGTCCGCGGCGCGACCGGGAGCGGCTCCTGCGGACGGATACGGGCGCTCGGAATGGCGGGCTGCGATGGCACCTGTCCGAACGTCTTCTCGATTTCAGGACGGATCTTCTGCGCGTCCACGTCGCCCGCGATCACCAGAGTTGCATTGTTCGGCGCGTAGAATCGTTTGTAGAAGGCCAGCGCATCTTCCCGTGTGAGCTTTTCGATCTCCTGGCGCCAGCCGATCACGGGGCGGCCATAGGGATGGTTGAGATACAGCGCCGCCATGATCTGTTCGACGAGCTGCGCATCCGGATTGTTGGCGACGCGCATGTTGTACTCCTCGAGCACGACATCGCGCTCGGGCAGCACGTTTTCGTCCTTCAGCACCAGGCCGGTCATGCGGTCAGCCTCGAACGCCATCATGGATGCGAGTTGATCGCGCGGTATGCGCTGATAGTAACCGGTGTAGTCGAAATTGGTGAAGGCGTTCTCCTCGCCGCCGATGCGCAGCACGGTCTGGGAGAACTCGCCGGCCGGATACCTGGCGGTACCCTTGAACATCAGGTGCTCGAGGAAATGCGCGAGTCCCGATTTGCCGGGCGTTTCGTCCGCCGAACCGACCTTGTACCAGATCATCTGGGTGACCACCGGCGTGCGGTGATCGGGAATGACCACGACCGCGAGCCCGTTGGCCAGCGTGAACGTGACAGGAGGCGGGGAGGTGACGGTCTGCGCCGGCGCCGGCGGCGAGGCCAGCAGGGCCGCAAGATACACGGCCAGTGCCGCGAAGCCGGGGAGGGCCACTCGTCGCGCCGCGATCATGGCGCGCACCGGCGGCAATTTGTCTGAGGGGTCACGTTACCGTCGATCCTTTGCTGGAGCCAATCCTTGCTGGAGTGCTTGCGTGAAGTGGACAGGGTTGACGTGGATACGTCAAACCAAAACGGCGATACCCCTTCAGATTCCATTCAAAGGAACGCTCCGGCGGGATTGAATTTGACCGCTCGTGCCCGTCCGGCAGCGCGTTTCCGCTCTGAACTGTCGAGAAACAGGATTTCGCGTCCGGTTCGCGTGAAGAAAACGTGTCAAACATCAAAGCAAGAGTCCGTTACCGTTTCCATGAAACGGTTAGGACTCTAGTAGGTGCGTTCCTTGCCGGTGTTGACATCGGTATAGGTGTTGCCAAGGGCTTCCTTCGGACCGGTGCCGTAAGCGAAGTTCGGCGACGGGGTCTGATAGCCCACCGGCGGCTGCGTGAGTTTTTCACGCTCCGGCTCGCCTTTGAACGGGGCCGTCTCCGTCTTGTTGCCGCCGAACAGATTGCTGAGCTTGCCGACGAAGCCGAGCTTTGAAGGGCTGAGCGACGGATTATTGATCGAACTGCCCTCATCACTCCCCTGGTTCGTCTCGGCCCGCTTTGCGGCGGCCGAACCCTTGGCGAGCTTGCTGGGCAGGATCGATTGTCCGTTTTCCCAGGGCAACAGCAGCGTGCGGTCCTTCCTGGCGGCGGCAGCCTCCCTGCGACGCTGAACGTCGGGGTCCTTCGGCCAGTTCGGATCGCTGGTTTCGGTGGCGGCCAAGCCCGAGCCCGGCGGTGGCAATTGGGTGCTGGGCGGAATCACCAGCGGCGATCGCTCCCGGTACTCGATATCCGAGTTGTCCATGCTGGTGGCGCCGAGGCCCCGCATCACTTTCTTGATGATGCCTTCCTCGAAGGTGTTGTCGTCGTCCTGGGCATGCGCCATGCCGGCCGACAGCATGACGGCGAGCCCCGCGGCAACCGTCGTCAGACGAGCGCCGCGCAGCAGCGTTGCCGCGGCCCCGAGCACATCCCAACCGTTTTGTTCGGTGTTGCGCATCGCGTTCATCCTGTTCAGCTTTTCACCGGATCGCAGCAAAAGCCGCGCTACATCCGGCAAGCTCCTATCGTCCGTGATCAGGGCGCTTTTGCGGCGGACGTCCCGATGAAGGAATCATACAGCAGGGCGATCACCCCGACAACGATCGCCACATCAGCAAGGTTGAAGATATACCAGCTATAGGTTTGACCGGCGTATTGCAGGTGAAACAGCGCGAAATCCATCACCGCGCCATACGCGAAGCGGTCGATGGCGTTGCCGATGGCGCCGCCGATAATCAGGCCGAGGCCGATGGTGGCCATGCGGGTATGCGACCGCGCCATCCATACAGCCAGCAGCACCACCGCGAGAGTCTTGACCACGAGCAGGACCGCAGCGCCCACCGGACTGTCGGTCTGGAACCAGCCGTAGCTGATACCCGTGTTCCAGGCGAGCACCAGATCGAAGAACGGCGTGACCCTGACCGCGCCACGACGGCCGATATCGAACGCGAACAGGAGCCAGAGCTTGGACGCCTGATCGGCGATCAGCGCCACGACGGCCGCAATGATGCCGGAGCGAACCGCCGGAGTCACACGGTGACTCCCAGCGCCTTCCACTCCCGCAGCGCCCGCGCGTCGCGCGGTGATACGTCGGGGTACTCGCTGTCGCTGCCCACGGTCGGCAGGATCTTCCACGACCTGGCGCATTTGGCGCCTACGGCTTTCTCGACCACCACGGCGACGCCCTGGACGTTCGGCAGGCGGAACGCGTCGGCAGGGGCGTCGCCCTCGCGCACTTCAAAGTTTGACGTGATGCAGACCTCGGCTAGGTCGATGTCGAACAGGGTGCCGAGCATCGCGCGGTCGGCGACATAGACGATCGGCGAGGCCTCGAGCGAGGAGCCGATGCGCTTGGCGGCGCGCTCCAGCTCCAGCGCGCCGGTGACGACGCTGCGCACGGCGCGGACGGTCTCCCATTTCGCGGCCAGGGCGTCGTCGCGGAAATTGTCGAAGCTCTCCGGGAACAGCGTCAGATGCACGGACGGCTCCGCATCCGGCCGATACAGCCGCCACGCCTCTTCGGTCGTGAACGACAGCACCGGCGCCAGCCATTTGACGACCGCATCGCAAAGTTTGTCGATCACGGTGAGCGCCGCCTTGCGCGCCGGCGACGACGGCGGATCGCAATAAAGCGTGTCCTTGCGGATATCGAAATAGAACGCCGACAGTTCGGTGTTCATGAAGGCCGCGAGACTTGCGACGACGGTCTTGTAATCGAACTCGGCATAGGCGCGGCGCACCACCGCGCTCTGCTCCGCAAGCCGATGCAGCATCAGCCGCTCAAGCTCGGGCATGTCGGCGAACGCCACCGCCTCGCCGCGATCGAAGTGATGCAGCGTGCCGAGCATCCAGCGGATGGTGTTGCGCAGCTTGCGGTAGGTCTCGATGGTGTTCTTGAGAATCTCGGGGCCGATGCGCTGGTCGTCGGCATAATCCGTCGCGCAGACCCACAGCCGCAGGATGTCGGCGCCCGAATCCTTGATGACCTTCTGCGGATCGACGGTGTTGCCGAGTGATTTCGACATCTTGCGGCCATTCTCGTCGAGCGTGAAGCCGTGCGTCAGCACCACGTCGTAAGGCGCGCGGCCACGGGTGCCGCAGCTTTCCAGCAGCGATGAGTGAAACCAGCCGCGATGCTGGTCGCTGCCTTCCAGATACATCACGGTATCCTGGCCGCCATCGGCCTTGCGCTTGATGTCCCTGAGGCCGGGAAAATGCGCCGGATCTTCCAGCACGAAAGCATGGGTCGAACCGGAGTCGAACCAGACGTCGAGAATGTCGTCGACCTTGCTCCAGTCCTCGCCGGCGCGATCGCCCAGGAAACGCTCGCGCGCGCCCTCGGCGTACCAGGCGTCCGCGCCTTCCTGCTCGAAGGCGTCGCTGATGCGCTGGTTGACGGCGTTGTCGATCAGGATTTCGGCGGAGCCATCGCCTTTCTCGCGCACGAACACCGCGATCGGCACACCCCAGGCGCGCTGGCGCGAGATCACCCAGTCGGGGCGGTTGGCGATCATGCCGGTGATGCGGTTCTGCCCGGCCGGCGGCACCCATCGGGTGACGCTGATGGCTTGCAACGCGCGGGCGCGGAGGGTGGACGCCGAAGGCGTCGGGGTGAGGTGATCGACTGTCGCTTCACCCCCACCCGCCGCTGCGCGGCGACCTCCCCCCTCAAGCGGGAGGTGAAAAGGACGATCCATCGCGATGAACCACTGCGGCGTGTTGCGGAAGATCACCGGCTTCTTCGAGCGCCACGAATGCGGATACTGGTGCTTCAAACGCCCGCGTGCCAGCAGCATGTTGCGTTCGACCAGCGCCTTGATGACGGCTTCGTTGGCGTCGCCCTTGTTGCCCTTGTCGTCGATGACGCGCTTGCCTTCGAAACCGGGGGCCTGCGCGGTCAGCGCGCCGTTTTCGTCAACGGTATAAGGAATCGTCGAGCTGATGCCGCGCGCCTCGAGTTCGCGCGCATTCGCCGTCCAGATGTCGAAGTCCTCGCGGCCGTGTCCGGGCGCGGTGTGAACGAACCCGGTGCCGGTGTCGTCGGTGACGTGATCGCCGTTCAGCAGCGGCACGGTGAATTCATAGCCATGCTCAAGACCTCTTAACGGATGATCACAAACTAGGATTGCGAGGACTTCAGCCGGCACGTCCTCGATTTTCTCATAGTTGCCTTCTTCGATACGTGCTTGTTTAAAAACTAAAGGCGCAAGGTCTTCCGCGAGCACATACAAGTCACCCGTTTTCGCCCAGTTGTCGTCCGGTGCGGTTCTTACAACGTAGAGCGCATATTTAATCTTTGAGGAAAAGCTGATCGCGCGATTGCCCGGTAGGGTCCACGGCGTCGTCGTCCAAATCACGACCGATGCGCTAAGGAGAATCATACTTTTAAAGATAAGCTTTTCACCCGGCCTGAGGGTTCGCACTTCTTCCTTAATTGGAAATTTCACCCACACCGTGTCCGAGGTGTGATCCTCGTATTCGACCTCGGCTTCGGCCAGCGCGGTCTTCTCCACCACGCTCCACATCACCGGCTTGGAGCCGCGATAGAGCGTGCCGTTGGCGGCGAACTTCATCAGTTCGCGCGCGATCTGCGCTTCGGCCGGATAGGTCATGGTGGCGTAGGGATGATCCCAGTCGCCGACGATGCCCAGACGCTTGAACTGTTCGCGCTGCACGTTCAGCCAGTGCTCAGCATAGGCGCGGCATTCCTTGCGGAACGCCACCATCGCCGCGGGGTCCTTGAAGTTCGGCTTCGTCTTGCCCTTGGAGCGGTAGTTCTCCTCCTCGATCTTCCATTCGATCGGCAGGCCGTGGCAATCCCATCCCGGCACGTAGTTGGAATCGTGGCCCAGCATCTGCTGGCTCTTGGTGACGACGTCCTTGAGGATCTTGTTGAGCGCGTGGCCGATATGGATGCTGCCGTTGGCGTAGGGCGGGCCGTCGTGCAGCACGAATTTCGGCCGCCCTTTCGCGCGCGCGCGCAACTGCCCGTAAAGATCGATATCGGTCCAGCGCTTCAGGATGTCCGGCTCGCGCTGCGGCAGCCCGGCGCGCATCGGAAATTCCGTCTGCGGCAAAAACAGGGTTTTGGCATAATCGGGGGCGTCGGTTTTGGCGACGGACTTCTGCGGCTTGTCGGACATAAGAACTTCTGGCTTTTGCTGAGTGGCGCGGAAAGGGGAGGCGATCCCGGTCTTGCGCCGAGCGAAGCTCAGGCGGAAGCCGGGCCGCTAATGCTTATGATGGTGCGCCGCGCAAACATGGAGCTTTCCATAGCAGGCAGCCGGGGCAATGGCAAAGCGCTCGTCGTGATTCAGCTTCTGCCTGTGATACGGCGCGCGGGATTTCCCGCCACCGTGACGCCGGCTGCGACATCCCGCGTCACCACGCTACCGGCGCCTATCACCGCCCCGTCACCGATCGCGACGCCGGGGAGGATGATCGCGCCGCCGCCGATCCAGACATCGGAGCCAATTCGAACAGGCCGGCCGAACTCCAGTCCGTCGCGCCTTGTCAGGCTGTCACGGGGGTGATCGGCGGCATAGATCTGGGTTGCTGGCCCGATCTGGGTGCGATCGCCGATCGTGACATGAACCACGTCGAGAATAACGCAGTTGAAGTTGAGAAATACGCCGTCGCCCAAGAAAATATTGTAGCCGAAATCGCAGAAGAACGGCGGCCGGATCACGACGTCCGCGCCGACGCGGCCAAGGTGCTGCGCGAGCAGTGCGTGGCGTTCGACGGCGGGCAGCGCTATCGCTGCGTTGTAGCGCGCGAGCCATGCCTTGTTAGCGTGCTGCTCGGCCTGAATCTCCGGATCACCGGGGCGATAGAGTTCGCCGGCCAGCATTTTCTGCTTTTCGGTCTTAGTCAGCCGATCTCTCCCAGTTGTGGAAATGCATCAGGCGCGGCCGCGAGCTGGATTCTGGCGCGGGTGGCGTCATCGTCCATTTGACGCACCAGAGCCTCGGCGCCGTCGAACTTCAGTTCCTCGCGGATGAAGCCGATGAAGGCGACATCCAGCATGGCGCCGTAGAGGTCGCCCTGGAAGTCGAACAGGAACACTTCGAGCAGCGGCGCGCCGTTATCGAATGTCGGACGGCGGCCGAAACTCGCGACGCCGTCGAAGCGCCGATGATCCTTTCCCTTGCCGCAGCCGACGCGCACGGCATAGATGCCGTGCCTGAGGCCGCAATCCCGGTCGAGGCGGATATTGGCGGTGGGATAGCCGAGACCGCGCCCGCGCTTCTCGCCGTGGATTACCTCGCCGGTCACGAACCACGGTCCGCCGAGCATCGCGGTGGCGTTCGCGATCTGGGCTTCCGCCAACGCCATGCGGATGGCGCTGGACGAAACCGGACGCTCATCAAAGTCGACATGGGGCTGCACGTCCACTTCGATCCCGAGGCGCGGGGCCTCGCTGACGAGCAGGCTCGGCGATCCCACCCGGCCCTTGCCGAAATGGAAATCATATCCAACGGCGACGGCGCTCACTCCGAGACGTTCGATCAGGTCATGGTGAATGAAATCTTGCGCCGTCGTGCCGGCCCGCGTGGCGTCGAAGGTCATGACCACGGCGCCCGCGAGACCCGTGCCCGCCAGAAGCCGCAGCTTGCTGGTTTCGTCAGTCAGGCGGAACTGCGGGGTATTCGGGCTGAAGAATTTGCGCGGATGCGGCTCGAAGGTCACCGCGAAGGCGGGCTTTGCGCGCAAGCGCGCCATCCTGAGCGCGGCTGCGATCACCGCGCGATGCCCGAGATGAACGCCGTCGAAATTGCCCATCGCCACCACGCCTCCCCTGGGGACGGCGTCAGCGGCAGCGGTATCGCGGATAATGGTGAATTTCGAGGTCATTTGTAAGAATTCATCGAACGGTTCCAGCGGCGGACCGTGATGCCGCGGCCGGATCGAAGTCAAGTCAGCTTGCACTCCGGCGGGACACTCGCGGACTTCGGCATCCGGTTAACGCGCTGTTTAAGGGCTGGTGGTAATCATGCTGGTCTACTCGCAAAGCGAGTGACCGGGCGGAAGATACCGGTACTTGCTTCGAGGATGGACCCGCTTCAGCGGGCCCTGGACGAATTTCGGCACACACAGAATCTGGCGTGCAGGGGGGGCTCACCATGGCAGTTGACTTTTCAATGTCCATTCTGGTGGTGGATGACTACAACACGATGATCCGCATCATCCGCAATCTGCTCAAGCAGCTTGGGTTCGAAAATATCGACGACGCTAGCGACGGCTCGGCGGCGCTGAACAAGATGCGCACCAAGAAATACGGCCTCGTGATCTCCGACTGGAACATGGAGCCGATGACCGGCTACGATCTGCTCAGGGAAGTCCGTGCCGATCCCAATCTTGCCACGACGCCGTTCATCATGGTCACGGCCGAGTCCAAGACCGAGAACGTCATCGCCGCCAAGAAAGCCGGGGTGAACAACTACATCGTCAAGCCGTTCAACGCGGCGACGCTGAAAAACAAGATCGAAGCGGTATTCCCGGACAACGTCCCGGCATAAATCTGCCGGCATTTGACGTGGGTTCGATTTTGGCCCTGACGATATGTTTTCCGTCATGCCCGTGCTTGTCAGGGGCATCCACGTCTCGGCCGCGATTCAGCGAGAAGGTCGTGGATGGCCGGGACCATAGGCGAGCGGAAGCGACGCCGGTCGATGAACGGCTATGCCTGGCCATGAAGAATGGAAATCGCAGAGTTCATTCTCAGAAGTGAGCCTTACCACCTCAGTTCGCGCATCAGCGCTCGCGGCGGGCGGCCGAACAGTTCCTTGACGGAGGCGGGATCGAGCTGGTCGACGCCGGCGAATTCGCCGGAATGGATGCCGCGCGTCAGGAACACCAGGTCGATGCCGAAGGCGTGCGCGCCCATGAGGTCGGTGCGTACGGAATCGCCGATGGCCAGTACGCGGTTCAATGGGGTGTCGTCGCCGCGCCGCTCTCGCGCCAGGGCCATGGCGCGCTCGTAGATCGGCCGGTGCGGCTTGCCGTAGAATACCACCTCACCACCGAGTTCGCGATAAAGTTCCGCGATGGCGCCGGCGCAATAGAGCAGCCGGTCGCCGCTTTGCACGACGATATCGGGATTGGCGCAGATCAGCGGCAGCTTGCGCTCGCGCGCCTGCATCATCAGGGCGCGATAGTCCTCCGCGGTCTCGGTCTCGTCGTCGAAGGGGCCGGTGCAGATGATGTAGTCGGCGCGCTCGATCGGCGCGAACACCGGATCGAGGCCCTCGTGGATCGCGCTGTCGCGCTCAGGCCCGAGCCAGAAAATAGCCTTGGCCGGATGCTCGGCGACGTAGCTCCGGGTCAGGTCGCCGGATGAAGCGATGCCGTCATAGGCGTCGTCCGGAACGCCGAACCTGCGCAACTGCCGCCGCACGGAGTCGGCCGGACGCGGCGCATTGGTGATGAAGATGACGGTGCCGCCCCGGTCGCGGAACGTTTTCAGCGCGGAGCAGGCCTCCGGAAACGACATGACCCCGTTGTGGACGACGCCCCAGACGTCGCACAGCACCACGTCTCTTTCGGCCGCGAACTCGCGCAGATGGTCGATGAAACGAAGAGTGGTCATGGCGGCGGGATGCTTTCAGGCAGCGTCGCCGGAGCGGCGCGCCAGTGCGGCGTTGCCGGTCACGCGAGGCGAATGTTCAGTTTTGATCGCGCCTTCCTGAGTGTTGGTTCCGGCAGGACCGCTGGCGCGGGGCTTCGCCTTATCGGCTGGCTCTTCCGCCGCCTCCTGGCGTAGCGGCCGCGGCACGGCGAACAGGAAACCCTGGCCAAAGCGAACATTGTAGTCGAGCAGATCGACGACCGCTTTCTCGTCTTCGATCCGTTCCGCGATCAGGTCGATGCCGAAGCGTCCCAGCAGATCAGACATGTCGGCCGGATGGATATCGGAGGTCGACGTCTGTTTCGGATCCAGCAGCAACGAGGCGGGCATCTTGATAAAGCGGACGCCACGGTCGGCCAGCTCGCGTGGCTCGATCCGCAGGGTGGTGACATGGTCGACGGAGAATCGACAGCCGAGTTGCGCCAGCGCCGCGAGGTGCTCGCTTTCGGTGGTGCCGAGGCCGCGCAGCGTATTGTACTTGAATTCGAGGATCAGCGAGGAGGCCAACGCGCGATTGGCTTCGAGGATGTCGAGGCACTGCCCGAAGGTCTCTCGATTTCCAAGCGACGCCACGGCGATGTTGCAGAACAGGCCGGCATCCTTGTTGCGCGCGTGAAGGCGCTGCAGAACCTGCGTGCAGCGGGACAAGACCGTGTTGTCCAGCTTTCCCATCAAGCCGGCGGATTCGGCGGCTGGGATGAAGTCGCCGGCTGCGAGGTAAGCGCCGCCGGCATTGCGCAGTCGCGTCATCGCTTCGTAGTAGCGCACCTTGCGCTGCGGAAGCGTGACGATCGGTTGCAGGAAGAGATCGACGCCGTTGGTCTCGATGGCGTTTTTGATTGTAGCCAGGGTCTGTGCGTCGTTATGGGATCGCGCGGAACTGGCGGTCGTTCGAATAATCGCAGGCGGGGCCGAAATCGCCCTCGCAAGGACCTCGCGATCCGAAGGTCTTGCCGGTGGCGCCGGTTCGACCGCGGGCGCGGAAGCGGCGGATGGCAAGGCCGTCAGCATGTCATCATGAGCGGCGACCATGGCGGCAAGCTGTTTGACCAGCCCGCCCAGTTCGTTGATCTCACCGAGCGCTGATTGAAGTCCGGATTGATTGCGGTTCGAAGCCGCGGAATTCGCCTGGACGATCTTGCTTTCGGCTGCCGCGAGGCGGCGTCCGAAATCGGAGACCTGGCGGGCCAGGTCGGCCACGCCCCGCGACAGATCCGCGATCTGGCCTTCGGCGGTGCTGCGGCCGCGCATTCGCATCGAGACCGCGTTGTAGAGGATGAGGACGGTCAGGACGGCCAGCGTCACGACCGCGCACTCCGAGGCGCGCAGGCCGGCGAGCGAATAGAGCACGATGCCCACCGAGATGGAGACCAGCACCATGCAGAGGGCAATGAAAATCGTGGAAATGCGGATCATCTGGCGTGAATGCTTCCGGCGCGGAGCGATCTCCGGCGCTTCCGGTCCCTCTCACTACCATTATCGCTGATTCGGCGGATAGGTCTTCTGCTGTTGTCCGCCGAAATCGGGCCGATCATTCAGGCGACGGCGCGAATCACCTTGGCGGTCTTGTCGACGATCTCGCCGATTTGATCCTCGCTGATGATCAGCGGCGGGGTAAGCGCCAGCGTGTCGCCCGCGATGCGCATCATCAGATCGTAATCGTGGAAGCCGGCTCTCAGCGCGGTAAAGCCGCGGTCGCCCGGCCCGTTTTCGTTGGGCGCGAGCTCGATGCCCGCCGTGATGCCGACGGTGCGGATATCCACCACGTTAGGTTCCTCGCGCAGGCTCATCACCGCGTCCGCGAATTTCGGCTCAAGATTGCGCGCGCGCTCGAACAGTTCCTCGGCGCGGTAGATGTCGAGTGTGGCGAGCCCCGCGGCGCAGGCCAGCGGATGCGCCGAATAGGTGTAGCCGTGGAATACCTCCACGGCGTTCGCGGGGCCGGTCATGAAGGCGTCGTGGATGGTCTTGTGCACCAGCACGCCGCCCATCGGGGCCGCGCCGTTGGTCACCCCCTTTGCAAAGGTGATCATGTCGGGCAGCACGCCGTAGCGCTCGGCGGCGAAGGCGTGACCGAGACGGCCGAAGCCGGTGATGACCTCGTCGAAGATCAGGAGGATGCCGTGCTTCTGGGTGATCTCGCGCAGCCGCTTGAGATAGCCTTTCGGCGCGGGCAGCACGCCGGTCGACCCGGCCATCGGCTCCACGATCACGGCGGCGATGGTTTCCGCGCCGTGGAGGGCGACGAGGCGCTCCAGTTCGTCGGCGAGTTCCGCGCCCCATTGCGGTTCGCCTTTGCTGAACGCCTGCTTCTCGCGGTTGTAGGTGGATTGCAGATGGTCGACGCCGGTGAGCAGCGCCCCAAACATTTTGCGGTTGCTGACGATGCCGCCGACCGCGGTGCCTCCGAAGCCGACGCCGTGATAAGCCCGCTCACGGCCGATCAGGCGGATGCGGCTCCCCTGGCCGGCGATCCGGTGATAGGCCAGCGCCAGTTTCAGCGCGGTGTCCGCGGCCTCCGATCCGGAATTGCAGAAGAACACATGATCGAGCCCCTCCGGCGCGAGTTCCGAGACGCGGTTCGCCAGTTCAAAGGCCTGCGGGATGCCGAACTGGAACGGCGGCGCGAAGTCCAGCGCGTCGGCCTGTCTGGCGATCGCCGCCGAGATCTCGGCGCGGCCGTGGCCGGCGTTGCAGCACCACATGCCGGCCGCGCCGTCGAGGACTTTGCGGCCATCGGTGGTGATGTAATGCATGTCCTTGGCGCCGGCGATCAGTCGCGGGGCTTTTTTGAAGGCGCGGTTCGCGGTGAAAGGCATCCAGAACGCTGAAAGATCGTTCGGGACGTTGAGGGCAAGGTTCTTGTCTGACATCGGGGATCCCCTCATTTGGTTTCAGCGCGTTGCGGATAAGGTTCGGCGTTGGCGCCGGCGGCGCGATCCGGGCGTCGGAAGTCGCTTCATGATGATGCTGCGCCTTCCGTGGCGATGCCGTGGATTCGAAAAGGCAGCGAATGTCCGGGCTTGAATTACACCTATAGCGTTTTCGAGCGAAGTGGACACCGGTTCGCGTGAAGAAAACGCGTCAAACAACAATCTACGTGTTTTCGAGCGAAGTGGACACCGGTTCGCGTGAAGAAAACGCGTCAATAACAATCTACGTGTTTTCGAGCGAAGCGGGCACCGGTTCGCGTGAAGAAGACGCGCTCGTGAGAATGCAGCTTGCGTCGGTGGAAACGTGGACTCCGGACTCGGACGATCCGGCCCGGATGACCCAGTCTGGACGGGGTGTGTGTTGAAAATGCGGGAGAGCCCCACGGGGTAGCAACGGCTCTTTGGTTGGAGTTAATACTACCTGAGGTTTATTTTCAGATTAATATACACTTAATAGTTGTATGGCTCAGTAGGCCGCATGACAGGTTGCTCCCTACGCCACACCTCGGCCCTGCTGCTGCGCGTCGCGCGCTGCACCCGCGCCGCGTCCGCGGTCGAGTTCGCGATGCTTCTGCCGCTGTTCCTGGTGCTGGTGGCAGGCATCGTGGTGTTCGGCGCCTACCTCACCATGGTGCATGGCGTGCAGCAATTGGCCGCGGAAGCCGCGCGTTCCTCGGTCGCGGGCCTGAACGAGACCGAACGCACGAGCCTCGCTGAAAACTACGTCACGACGAACGCCGCGTCTTATCCTCTTCTGCAGCCTGGCCATCTCACCATGAGCGCGGCGACGTCCGGCAGCGGCGTCTTCGTGGTCACGGTCAATTACGACGCATCCGACAGCATCATTTTTACCATGCCGTTCGTGCCGGCGCCGCCCTCGATCATCGTGCGGTCGGCGGCGATTCCGTTCGGCGGCTTCTGAGGAGGCTTGCTGTGCGAAACCTGCTTCGGCGCTTCATCTCGGACACGCGCGGCAACTTCGCGATCATGGGAGCCGGGTGCATGGTGCTGGTGCTCGGCTGCACCGCGCTCGGCGTGGATGTCGGCGCGATCTATGCCGATCGCCGCAAGGCGCAGAGCGCCGCCGACCTCGCGGCGATTGTCGCCGCCGGCAACCTTGGCAAGGCCGCGAGCGCGGCCGCCGCCACCGTCACGGCCAACGGCTACCCGGCGAGCGCGCTGCTGTCCGTCGAACTCGGCACCTTCACCGCGAACGCGGCGCTGACACCGCAGGCGCGCTTCGTCACCCCCGCGACAGGCGCGCCCAACGCGGCGCGCGTCACGCTACGCACCGAGACGCCGCTTTATTTTGCCCGCATGTTCGCGGGCGGCAGCAACCACTTCGACATCACCAGCAGGGCGACGGCCGCGAGCACCGCGCTTGCCTCGTTCGCGATCGGCTCGCGCCTGCTCGCGCTTAATGGTGGCCTGCTCAACACGGTTCTCGGCCGGATGCTGGGAACGACGCTGTCGCTTTCGGTGATGGACTACCAGTCGCTGATCAACGCCCGCATCGACGCCTTTGATTTCCTCAACGCGCTGGCGACTCGTCTCGACCTGACCGGCGTTACCTACGACTCGATGCTCTCAGGCGAGGTGAAGGTCGCCGACATCGTGGCTGCGATGCTGAGCGCGCAGCAGGCGGCGAACGGCATCAATGCCGCCACCGCCGCGCTGTCGAATGTCTCGCTGGCGCTGGCCGGGCTGTCCACCACGATCGTGCCCGGAAAGCTGCTCGACGTCGGGCCCTATATGCCGATGACGGTCGGCTCAAAACCGAAAACAGGCGTCGGCGTCTCGGTGTTCGATCTGCTCTCGGCGACCGGCGCCATCGCCAACGGGACCAACCAGATCGCGGCCGGGGCCGATCTCGGATTGCCCGGCATCGCCGCCGTCTCCGTCAGGGCGACGATCGGCGAGCGCCCTCAGGGCAAAAGCTGGATGACGGTGGGGACCGAAGGAGCGAGCGTGCACACCGCGCAGACCCGCGTGCTGGTCACGATCAAGCTGATCGGCGCCGGCGCGGTGTCGGCCGTCAATCTCCCGCTCTATGTCGAGGTCGCCTCCGGCACCGCAACGCTCGATCGCGTGAGTTGCGGCCGGCCGGACATTGCGACCTCCAGCGTCACGCTCGGCGTCACTCCCGGCATCGTCGATGCCTGGATCGGCGATGTGTCAACGGCCGAAATGACCAACTTCACCAGCAAGCCGGATCCGGGCGCGGCGACGCTGGTCAATCTCGGCGCGATCACCGTGACCGGCCGCGCCCATGCCGGCATGGGCAACACCCAGCCGACGGCTGTGTCTTTCAGCTATTCCGATATCGTCGCGCGGACGAAGAAGACCGTGACCACCACCGACTTCACCTCGTCGCTGACCGCGAGCCTGCTCGGCGATCTCTCGCTCAAGGTGAATGTGGGGCCGCTCGGCCTGCCGATTCCCGGCCTCGGGTCGACCGTGGCGGGGATCATCAGCGGCGCGACCGGGTCGATCGATCAGGTGCTGGCGCAGGTTCTGGCGACGCTCGGCATCGGCATCGGGCAGGCGGATGTCTGGGTCGCCGGCATTCGCTGCGACGGCGCGGTGCTGGTGAATTGAGGGGTGGGAACGGAGAGGGGGCGCTTCCTGGTTATCCGATCAGCTCGGCATGAATGACGGAAACGACGCCCTCGATATTGCCGAGGACATCATTGTTCCAAAATCGAAGGACGCGATATCCGTTCATAGTCAAATATCGATCGCGGATATGATCTCCTTGCGAATCCGCGTGCTGGCCGCCATCTACCTCGACGACGAGCTTTTGCTCGCGACAAACGAAATCGCAGAAGTAGGGTCCTACCGATACCTGTCGCACAAATTTGCGGCCATCGATCTGCCGGGCGCGAATGCGGCTCCAAAGTTTCGCTTCCGCTTGAGTCTGGCTGATGCGCAGATGTCGTGCGAAACCCGTGACGTTTGGCTTTGGACCACGCATGCGAATTGCCCCTCACCCGGATCGTTTCACGATCCGACCTCTCCCCGCAAGCAGGGAGAGGTTAGGACAGCTTGTAATCGGCGTTCCCTTATTCTCCCTCTCCCCGTTTGCGGGGAGAGGGTCGGGGTGAGGGGCTGTTCGCAAATCGGAGTGGGGGCTGCTGGCAGATAAGAGCGCCTTGCTCGCCCGCTCCTCCGCTGGTACCACGCGCGCCATGCGAGACACGTCCAACACTGACAAGAAACCGAAAAAGCCGCAGAAACTTCGCGCCCGCCTGCCGCGCGGGCTGGAGGATCGCGGTCCCGCCGCCATCGCCGCCACGCGGCAAATGGTGGAAAAAATCCGCGCGGTCTATGAGCGTTACGGCTTCGAGCCGGTCGAAACGCCCGCGATGGAGTACACCGACGCGCTCGGTAAATTCCTGCCCGATCAGGACCGGCCCAATGAGGGCGTGTTCTCGTTTCAGGACGACGACGAGCAGTGGATCAGCCTGCGCTATGATCTCACCGCGCCGCTGGCGCGCTATGTGGCGGAGAATTTCCAGAACCTCGCGCTGCCCTATCGCAGCTATCGCGCCGGGTACGTGTTTCGCAACGAGAAGCCGGGACCGGGACGCTTCCGCCAGTTTATGCAGTTCGATGCCGATACGGTCGGCTCAGCATCGCCCGCCGCCGACGCCGAGATGTGCATGATGGCCGCCGACACCATGGAAGCGCTGGGCATCCCGCGCGGGCAATACGTGGTGAAGGTGAACAACCGCAAGGTGCTCGACGGTGTGAGAGACGCGCTCGGCATCAACGACGATGCGCAATGGCTCACCGTTATGAGAGCTATCGACAAATTGGACCGACTAGGACTTGCTGGCGTCGAACAGTTACTTGGGGAAGGTCGGAAAGATGAATCGGGGGATTTCACAAAGGGAGCAGGATTAAGTCGCGCTGATATCGAACTCGTGAAAAGCGTTGTTGAGCAACACGATCATACTGACGAAAAAATTGCGCAGATCGATGTTCGGCTTCGTAATAGTGCAGTTGGGCAACAAGGCCGGGAAGAGCTGGAAGCAATAAGCAGTTTGGTCACGGCCTCAGGGTACGATTCTGACCGCATCCGCATCGATCCCTCCGTCGTGCGCGGTCTCGAATACTATACCGGCCCCGTTTTCGAAGTTGAACTTCTGCTCGAAACCAAGGACGAAAAGGGTCGCCCGGTTCGCTTCGGCTCGGTCGGCGGCGGCGGGCGTTATGACGGTCTGGTCTCGCGCTTTCGCGGCGAGCCCGTGCCCGCGACCGGCTTCTCCATCGGCGTGTCGCGGTTGCAGGCCGCGCTCACCATGCTCGGCAAGCTCGACACCAAGCCGCAGGCTGGTCCCGTGGTCGTCACCGTGTTCGGCGGCGATATCGCGGGCTACCAGAAGATGGTCGCCGACTTGCGCAATGCCGGTATCCGTGCGGAGCTTTATCTCGGAAATCCCAAGCATTCGCTTGGCCAGCAGATGAAGTACGCCGACAAGCGTAATTCGCCTTGCGCCATCATTCAGGGCACGGATGAGAAAGCCAACGGCAAGGTGCTGATCAAGGATCTGATCGCCGGCGCCGGGCTGACCTCGATCGAGGACCGCGCTGAGTATCTGAAGAAACAGGCCGAGGCGCAGATAGAGGTCGGCGAGAGCGATCTCGTCACCGAGGTGCGGAAGCTGCTCGCGCGCCATGACGTGAGGTGGGATTAGCCGTCCTTCGAACGGCTATGCCCGGCCATGACGGCTTGGAAAGGTGTAAGCCCTCATCTAATGCGGCGCCATCGACTTGAATTTTTCAAAGTCGCGCATGTTCATCTTGAAGCCGCCGGGCATCACGACATCGCCGGGCGTCTGTCCCTCCTTGCAGGGGCCGACCCATTTCGCCGCGATGGTGATTTTGCTGTCCCGGTCTCCAAACTTGCCGCCTTTGCTGCGCGCGGCGACCTTCACCGTGTAGGCGGAGTCAAAGTCGCCCGTGGCCTCGGCGTGCGACGTCACCGTCGTGCCGCCCATGGTGCAGACTGAATCCATCACATAGCCGGTCGCGGTTTTCTGAACGTCGGCCTTCGAGCAGTTCTGCCTGGCGGAGGGCGCGAAATCCGAGGTGAATTCGCGGTCCACGGCCTCGCTGGTGCATTGCTGAACCGCGACTCCCGGCATTCGGCCGCCTGCATGGTCCACCTTGACGTCCCAAAGCCCGGCCTTGCGGAGCGGCAGTTGCACCTCCGCGAGCGCCGGAGCGGCGGAAAGCAGAACCAGCGGCAGGAGGAACATCGAGAGACGAGATGATTGTCGCATCGCAGGCTCCGTGAGGGCGTAACAGTTCAGTAGCGGGTTTGCAGCGGAGGCTGGTCCGGACCATAGGGCACCCAGCGGCAAGCGAACGAGACGTAGCCGCCGGGATAGGCCTGGACGCCGAGGAATTTCGCCACCTTACCGTAGCGCGCGCAGTGATGGGCCGCAATCACGCGGACATCACCGGCCCCGGCCAGCGAATAGGAGATGATTCCCCCGGTGTCGTTGCCCTTGAGCGGAGGCACCCAATCGGCCCGCGCCGGTCCGAAAACCAGCGAGCCGGTCATCGCCGCCAGCAAGGCCGCTCCGAACAGTCTCATCCTCATCTCCATTGTTGCGGTCCGACCTTATAGCGTTTTCGAGCGAAGTGGATACCGGTTCGCGTGAAGAAAACGC